>Ga0181573_10000040_pt1 | contig 119739 bp, 75 predicted proteins | sample 101ome_25_FD_148643 | JGI IMG/M metagenome (GOLD analysis project Ga0181573, IMG submission 148643) | Coastal salt marsh microbial communities from the Groves Creek Marsh, Skidaway Island, Georgia - 101409BT metaG (spades assembly) | ecosystem: Environmental > Aquatic > Marine > Intertidal...
GCGCGCGCTCCCACGCTTCCTCGTCGCCACCACCATCCGTGGCTCGACGTTGGGTGTTGGCATCCGTCCCGAGCAGCGCCGCGCGCTCGCTCGCGCCGATCGCTCGGCCGTTCGCGGCCGGCATGTCGTCCAAGACGCGTCCACGTTCGATCACGCTCGCGGTCGGCGGTGCGCGCGTCGCGGACTGACGGCGCGGGCGCACGACGACCCCCACGCGGTGTCGACCTCGATCTCGATCGGTCACACCGAATCGGTTTTCTCTGAGCTCCATCGGCCCATCGGCCCCAATCGTCACCGCGCGAACACCGGCGCGTCATGGAGGCGGGCGTGCGCGCGATCGTGGAGTCCATACACGCGTCGCGCGTGCGGTGCGCGATGCACGTCACGGGTGGGGGCGCGCGCGCGCTGGGGTGGCTCGTCTCGGTGCCCAACTGCTCGAGGACGCTGGTGGAGGCGAGCGTGCCCTACGCGCGAGAGTCCACGACGGCGATCGTCGGTGAGGCCAGGGCGAGGGCGATCGAGAGGTACGCGTCGTTAGAGATGGCGGAGGCGCTCGCGGAGGCGGCGTACGCGCGGGCGGTGCGACATCCGAGCTCGAGGGAGGCGAGCGCGGCGGAGGCGGCGGCGACAGCGGGCGTGGGCGCGACGTGCTCGTTGACGACGGAGGAGGTGGTGAAGCGAGGCGAGCATCGGTGTTATGTCGCGAGTCGAACCATGGGTAGGATGACGACGTACGAGATGAGATTAGAGAAGACGACCGGACGGGGTAGGTTTGAAGAGGACGGGTGCGCGAGTCGGTTAGTTTTGCGAGCCCTCTACGAAGAAGCGAGACAGTCGAGCGGAGATTTCGTCGACGCGGCCCTAGGGGCGGACGCGGGTGTAGACTTAGTGCGCGATGTTTTGAGCGCGAGCGAACGGGAGGACTTGGTGGTGAATGTGATCGAGGAACCCGCCTATGTCTCGCCGACGAGTCCGCGAGACGTCGTGGATAGATGGTTGGCGGACGACGGTTCACAGACGGGCGGAAAAGCATCGCCGTCGGTGTTAGAATTCACCGAAGGCATATTGACCGCCGTGGGCGCCACGCGCGCGAATGTGATCCTCAGTGGCTCGTTTAATCCGCTTCACGAGGGTCACGAAAAACTTCTCGCAGCGGCGGTGAGCGCCATGCCGGAGGGCGCTCTCGGAGCCTTTGAAATCGGGGTCACAAACGCAGACAAGGGAACGCTCGACATGGATGAGATCATGCGACGCTTGGAACAATTTTCACGTCCAGGCGTGATCTGTCTTCTCACGAAGACACCTCTTTTCGTCGATAAGACTCGCGCCGTCCCGAACGTCACCTTCGTCGTCGGCGCCGACACCGCCGCCAGACTCCTCGATCCCAAGTACGCCGGAAGTTCCGAGGCCCTAGCCCGATCCCTCGAAAATATTCGCGACAACGACTGCGATTTCATCGTCGCCGGTCGCCTCGATCGCGCCACCGGCGAGTTCATTCGTCCTCTCGACGTCCTTGCCGCCGCCGGCCCCCTCGCCGCCGGACGCCTCTTCCGAGAGCTCCCCGAGTTCCGCGTCGACCTCTCCAGCACCGACATTCGCGCCGAGAGTCGCGATCACAACGCGTGACGGACGTCTCGAAACCTCCCACACGCCCCGATCGTCGCTCTCGGTCGTCGCCGCGACCCGTCTCGCGTCTCACCCCCGCTGGTCGGGATTTTCGTCACCCTTCCATATTTCACCCAATTGTAACCGATCAATAAATCACCCCGTCGGATGACGTCGCGTTTCGTTTCCCTGAACCTAGGGCTTCGCCCGATGGTCTCGCCTCGTCGTCGTCGCCGCCCCCCCACACGCCCGCGCGCTTCACGCACGCGTCGCACCGAAACTACCTCGAGTCGTTTCGCGACCCTCGCGCGCTCGCGTTCACGCACCGCACGTCTCGTCGAAGCGCACAGCTCCGTCGACGAATCCACCGCCCGTCTCGGGAAGGAAGACGATGATGTCCTCCGCCACCATGTCCGCGTCGGCGTTGACGTCCGCGTTCGGACGCGTGTCGCTCGGCGATGCGCGCGCTCGCGGTAAGAATATTCGTCGCCCCGCGCGCGGCGTCGCCGTCGTCGTTCGCGCCGAGGGTGAGGGCTCCACCAACGAGAGCGGCGATGAAGCCCCCCGCGGACGCGCCGGCGGTCGCGGTGGTCGCGGCGGTCGCGGCGGTCGCGGCAAGCGCGGCGGCAAGGAGGACGACGGGATGCAGGAATCCGTCGTCCAAGTTTCTCGTGTGACTAAGATCACCAAGGGTGGTAGCCAGATGAGCTTCCGGGCCACCGTCGTCGTGGGCGATGGCAAGGGCTTGGTTGGCGTCGGGTGCAAAAAGGCCAAGGAGGTGCAAATCGCGGTGACGAAGGCGGCGGCGGACGCGAGGAAGAGCGCGAAGCGTGCGCCGATCACCAAGGGTGACACGTTTCCGCACCGAGTGACGGTCAAGGGTAAGGGTGGCGCGGTCGTGATGCTTCGACCGGCGAGCCCGGGCACGGGGGTCATCGCTGGCGGGGCGTGCCGAACGGTTTTGGAGCTTGCGGGGTACAAGAACTGCTTCGCGAAGCAACTTGGTAGCGCGAACCCGTTGAACAACGCTCGGGCAGTTGTGGCGGGTTTGTCTGAGATGCGAACGTTCAAGGAAGTAGCCAAGGTTCGCGACATGACTTTGGAGGAGTTGTTCTCTGCGTAATCGCGAGAGAGACTCGTGCGCGCGAATTCACAACTTGATTCATTCCGTGGTTTCGCGCGCATGCCGCTAACCGTGCTTTATATTCGCTCAAGTACGCGTGTAATGCTGCCGAATTATTTCCATAGGCTTTTAATCTCGATTATTGAAATGTTTTCAACTATTCATGCCCTCGCTAACCTAGCGACGCGACGCGACGCGACGCGACCGGGGATGCTTCAACACGCACTGTGCGGGACAGGTTTGTGTCGCCGTCGTCGCTCTCCGACCTTAGCCTTTTTTGCGCTGTCTAAGATCATATCGACCAACGCGGCGGCGTTGGTGGTCGCGTGGTAAAAGTTTCTCATCACGGTGACGCTCGACGTGAGGGATACGGCGTAGTGCCACCACCCACGCGGATTCACCAAAACTTCTCCAGGCGCGAGGACGCACACGCGCGGCGTCGCTTGAGCAAAGGATGGGAAGCGCTCACACTCGGTCGGATTCAAGGGGTCCACGCCGCCGTGCGAGTCTTCGATGGGATGGAGCAGTCGACCGGCGCTCGGAGGGTACAAGACGAAGAGTTTCCACCCGACGGCTTGCCCCAGCCACCCGTGTGCGTCTTGAGCGTCGTAGTGCAACCGCGTGATCGTCCCTTTCGGACCACAAAATAATTTATCTAGTGATTTCGACACGTTCACCTCTACGTTTCGAGTCGTCTCGGCGTTCGCTCCGAGTTGGTTCATCAATTCCCGAATGATGGTTTCGGTGTGATCGCACGTCGCCGTGAATCGAGGTCTCGGAAACGCTCGCGAGAGCTTTTCCCCCAAGTTTGGATCGCTGAACACGCGCATTCCATTCGCGTAGAATGGGACGCGTTTGTCATCGAATTCCAAATCCTCGAGACTTCCGTCGCGAGACGCGACGTAGTCGACGAAGGTGTCGAAACGTAACTGGTGCGTCCTCTGCTTCGGAACATCCGACCGACGCGCGGGCGCGCGATCGTTCACGCTCACGAAAAATGAACCAATCTCGGACTTGAACCTATCCAACGTCCACGTGTCCCAATCTTTTCCACCGTCCTCGATGACGAGGGGTTCGCCCTCACCCGCGACGAGCGCGGCTTCGAGCTCCTCCGCGCCGACGTTCCTCACCCGCCGCACCCATTCCGACCTCTCGAGCGCTCCCACTCGCGCGCACGCCGACCACCAATCCCCATCACTCTCCATCTCGCGCTTCGCACGCCGCGCCCATAGACGAACGTGTCGCAGAAACCCCTCGTACTCGCGCGTCGTCGTCTCCTCGTCGAACGCGCGTCTCGCCGCCGTCTCAGACAACTTCTCGAACCCCATCTCCAAACACCCCGGCGCCTCCCCGACATCATCCCCGTCCCCATCGATCCCACCCTTCGCGCACCACCCCATCCCGCACGGAAACTGCACGACGCCCACCTCCGGAAACGCGCCTCCGAGCCCGAACGCGCCTCGCTCGCGCGGCGCCCACGCCGCCGTCGTCGTCGTCCCACCGCTCCCCCCCCCCCCCCCCGCCCCCTCCGGGGGAACGACGACCACCATCCTCCGTCCGTCCGTCCGTCCGCGCGACGTCGCGTCACGTCTTCGAGACCACTCTTCGCGCGCGCGTCCGTCCGCCCGCGCCTCCTCAGCCGTTTCAGCCGTTTCGACGCGCGCACAAAGCGCGCACGCACTGTGTGCCCATAGACCCATTGACCAATCCTGACTCGTCCGTGATAGTGCACCGCGTGTAATTTTTTCGCATTTTTTTATACAGTCTGGTTTTTGACCTCATTCAGTCTGGTGACACGAATTTTCAGTTGTGTAACGTTTTGGTACCGTCGGTTCCCTAATTAATTTTCCTTAAATATGAGGGCAATTATCGTAACATTTTCAGTTGTGTAACGTTTCGGGAGTGTTTCGGGAGTGTTGTGTCGCGCGCGCGATGCGAGCGATTCTCGCGCCGTGTTCGCGCGTCTCCCCCGCGGCGACGCGTCGGGACGATCGGAAGTGCGTCGCGATCGTGTTCCGCGCCCGGTGACGTGTCGAACGCGCCGGCGCGTCGTCAACGCACGAATGATGCGCGCGCGCGCGATGTGTCCCGCGCGTGACGAATCGCTCGAAAAATGGTACGACTCGTGAGTTGTATAGATGGGATACATCGTATCCCGTGTATGGGTACCGGGACACGCGTGGATGCGCTAAAATAAAAAGTAGAGTCGAGACGACCGGAACGATCGCGCCGCGCGACGGACGCGAGTGGGCGTCGGTCGGTGGGACGGGCCCGGAGGCGATGGGGCGATGCGTCGCGTCGTCGCGGAACGCGGGGACGGGGGCGGTGGCGTCGGGACGGACGACGAGGACGCGAAGGATGATGATGCGGCGATTGATGAGGATGAATTCTTCGGACGTGGACACGGGGGACGGGAGACGCGCGGTGCGAGCGCGCGCGCGCGGGAACGGCGGTGCGGGCGATAAAAAAGAGAGTGGATCGAACGCCAAATCCACCGACGCGGTGTTGTTCGCGTACGACGCGGTGGTGGACGCGACGGTGGAGATGACGCGGATTTCGCACGCCGTCGCGAGCGCGCGATGGCCGGACAACGTCCCGGGGGACGCGTCGTCGTACGTGGAAGCGATGCGCGCGATGCGGAGGTGCATCGGGGAATCGACGTCGTGCGAGGGAGTGCTGATGGTTCGCGTGATCGCGGACGAGGCCATCATAGGCGGGAGGACGACGAGCGGCGGGCGGCCGGGACCGGTGTTTAGCTCGGAGCAGCGATTCGAGCGACGGACGAGACCGTTGACGGTGGATGAGATCGTGTCGAGTTGGACGGAAATTAAGCTGATGAGCGTCTTGAAGTGGGGGGAGAAGGTCGAGTCGTCTGTGGGGTGGGACGGACGACGCATGTTACCGACGGGTTTGCAAGAAGCCGTCGACCAAGAGAGGCTTCAAGACCGAGACGTCGTCAAGGGAGAGCAGGTCGTCTACGAGGACTTGAAACCGTTGCTAAAAGCCGCGATCGAGCGGGGCACGCGAGTCTTCGTGATGACGTCTCCGGGACGTACGGTGGAGCACTGTCGAGACGTGTTGCGAGAGAACGGGTTGGACATCGCCGAGAAAGAGGACGACGTCGGAGTGTCCGTCGTTCCGATCGACGGGTTTGCCTCTCGGTCGTTGGCCGCGGCGAATCTCATCGCCACGACCGCGCGACCGGGTGAACACTGGAACATCATCGACGGGGACATGGATGAGCTGGAGCGCTACAAGACGGCGGACCTCGGCGAGGCATACGAGTCGCTCACCGAGGGTGTCGAGGTGACCCTTCGACACGCGGGGTATGCGTACGCGAGTCCGAAAGCGATCCATCGAGCCTCTCTAGACAGAGACATTCACTCTCTGACCGCGGAATCGGCGAAACATATGGCGTTAAATTTCTTGGGGGATTTCGCCGCGTTGCCGGGTCGATGACTACGTAATACATTAATATCATAATCGTGGGCGCGCGCTGTAATATTGAACTGCTTTCATTACACATTTACTTACCGATCGCGGCGAGAATCTTGTCGTCGATCTCGAACGACATTTCCTTCTTATCGCGGCCGATGGACTTGTAGTGGGCGAAACGCTCCTCGAGCTCCGCCAGCAAATCCGGGTGCTTCGGCGACCAGCCGAGGACGGCTTGAGCCTTGGCGCTCGAGCTGTAGAAGTGGATCGGGCGGAACGGGAAGGCCTTCTTCACTTCAACGTCCGGAACGGCGGCCGGATCATAGTTGATGACGTTCGGCTCGACGCCCGCAGCCTTGGCGCAGAGTTCAGCCATGCCGTTGAGGGTGACCGCCTTGGTCGTGACGCAGTTGAAAATTTCACCGGCGGCGGCGTTGTTGCCGACGGCCGCGGCGATCATGGTGGCCAAATCTTCGGCGTGGGTCACGGAGGAGAGCTGATCGCCCGAGCCCGGGACGAGGATCGGACGTCCCCGAACGACGCGGTCGAAGAACCACTCCTCGCAGTCCTTGTTCGAACCATACCCCGTCAAGTATTGCGGACGGAAAGAGCTCATCTTCAACGGGAGTGTCTTCAAGTGCGCTTCGACCAAGGCGTGACCGCTCGTTTCCTTCACCGCATCACCTTCGACGTGCGGCGGGCAGGGGGTCGGCTTGTAGATGCCCGCGCTGGACACGAACAGGAATTGGGACGCGCCGGCGGCGACGGCAAAGTCGGCGACTGGACCGACGGTGTCCATGTCCTTGCCGTTGTTGTCAACGACGACGTCAAACTTGGCGCCCGCGTGCTTCGTCGCCACTTCGTCCGGGTTCGCCCAAACCGTCTTCACACCCATCGATCGAATCTCATCGAACAGCGTGAACGGCGCCTTGGCCATCTTCTTGTCGTCCTCGGCCCCGACGACATTCATCGTGACGTCGTGTCCCGCCGCGGCTAACGTCTTCGCGAGCCAAAAACCAATGTTCGCGTGACCGCCGCCGTTCGTGTTGACGATCAACACGGACTTCTTTTCTCCGGACGCGGTCACCGCACGAGCGATGGCGCGAGCGCGCGGGACGCGAGACGCGCATCGAGACGCCTCGACGGGAGCGCCGCACACGCGCTTTCTGGAGGCAAACTGCGCGCGAAAAGAATTCGTCAGTCATCGCTCGAGCGTGCTGGCGGTCGTGAACGAATCTCCAGGGTCATCGAACGCGACGGCGCCGAGGTCGACACTCTCGACGAGACGAGAACGGTGGCGAACTCATTATCCATTCCCACCGATCGGCTCCGTCTTCGACGCGCGCGGGCTCATTCGCCTGCCCCGTCGACGGCCGGTCTGCGTCCAACGCCGGACGCGGTCGAACGCGACGAAGGCGCACCTGGGCGACGTGCGCGAGTTGGGCGTGCGCGAGGGCCATGGGGATCGTCGTCACGGACCGGGCAAAGAGTGTCGAGGGGGGGTGTCGTCATCGTCATCGTCGGTCGAGGCGAACCGTTTTCGTTTCGCGATCCATGGTTGGTTTCAATTTCCAGGTTCGATGGGTCGGTTCCATCGATCGAATGAGATCGATCGAGGTCATTCGAACGAGTAGTCGATGCTTCGATCGCTGGGACGACGCGTGTTTCCGATCGATCGGTGGACCGACGATTGATTGATCGATCGATGAATGACCCATCGCCCATCGATCGAGTCATCGATCGAATTCATTCGATCGTCGATCGCGGTACCGAACGATCCATAGGATAGATTGATCGAATGACCCCAAGGCTGTTTCATCATCGATGAAACTACCCATCAACCGATCGGTCGTCGATGAAACAACTCATCGATCCATTATTTTCGATGAAATGACCCATGGACCGTTCAATGATCGATGAAATGACCCATGGACCATTCAATGATCGATGAAATGACCCATGAACCGATCGATCATCGATCGAACGACCGATCGGTCGATCATCGTCATTCGAATGACCCATGGACAGCTCCATGACCGATCAAATGACCCATGGACCAATCGCTCATCGATTGAACGACCCATGGCGCCCCGGTCCACGCCGACGCGCGGTCGCCGTGGGCACACTTCGCCGCGTCACCGCGCGCGCAGCGACTCGTCGTCGTTCAAGCTTGCGTGGGGACGTGAGAAATCGTTGTTCTTGACGTTCGGCGTCGTCTCCCCGCGGTGAACCCCGCGCACGCGGTCGCGAGAGCGCGCGCGAGGAACGGGAGGGGCGTACCGGGGATAGACCTGGCACGCGATGTTGGCGCGCGGCGCGACGTCGGCGCGCACGTCATCCTCCAAAAGTGCCGTGAGACGATCGACAAATGTTAGACCTGCGCGATGCGGCGCGCAACGTGTGGGACGTAGACCTGCGAAAAACGGTGGACGGTCGCATGCGTGGTCTCCGCCGTGCGGGCGTTCAACGCCTCCGCCGTGCGCGGTGTCCGATAGCGAAATGTTTCCGACTGTCGAGGATGAGATGGAGGAAACGCGTCAGAATGGACGGCAGAATAGACCTCGCGTCGCGTTCCCGGCAAATGCGGACGAAAGCTACGTTCCGCTCCCTCAGTTGGCCGCGCAGTTGGAGCGCGCGGTGCTGGCGTCCTTCGCCGAGGTGTTATCGGAAGAGTGCGAGGTAGATTTCGACGATAACACGTTGGACTCGTGTTCGGGAGAGGTGACCGAAGCTCTTGGACGCGTGGCCGTGTATGCGTCCGCAGCGGAGGTGGCGGGACGCTTCAGTAACAATCTTCGAAGCAAAGAGTTGCAACGTCTCCGCACGGCGCTGTGGGAGTTGCGAGTGAAATTAGAGGAGGCGTGCGATGAAATCGGTGGGTGTTCGGTGACGGTGCGCCATCGGTTCGAAGCGTTGCGAAGCGCGTCCCTGGATCTCGTCGATCCGCGGCGGCGCGCCGCGAACGCGCCGAGTGGGACGGCGATTCCGAACCTCCAAGTAGTGTGTGACGTCTGCGACCCAGCCAAGACGATGTATTATCGAGGCGGGCAACCGACGGCGGAGGGCAGAGCGTGGCTCGTGCGAAATAATTTCAAGACGGTGATCGATCTGCGCGGATCCGATAGAGACAATCAGTGGCTTCAGGCGTTCGGTGGAGGAATGGGGCAAGGGACGTTCGGTCCCAGTGCGTTGAACATTGTGCACATTCCCATTCCCGATATGGAACCGCCGACGTACGAGGACGTGGAACGATTCATCGAAACGGTGAATGATGAAGCCATGCGACCGATTCTGGTGCACTGCAAAGCGGGAATCGGTCGAACGGGATCTCTCGTCGCGTGTTGGCGAATTCACGAGGGAATGGACGTCGACGAAGCTCTCGCGGCAGAGTCTGGACTCGTGTGCGATTTCGGTTCAATCGCGCAAGAGACCTTTGTGCGACAATATGCGGAGAGATTGAAGAACGGATCGACGAACGTCGATCCCGTCTCGCGAGATGAGACCATCTCTGTCGATACGGACGAAGAGGGTCTCGTGGTGGGGGAGCACAGCTCACTCACCGACGCTCCCGACATGTACATTATTCGAACGGATGGGTTCTCGTGCACGAGAGAGCTTGTCGAGAACCGTGAACTTCGAATTTCTCACCCGAGCACGCAACAGTTGGTGTTAGTGTGGCGTCAACAACCAAGACGAATCTTCTTACTGAAGAAGATCGGAACGGGTCTCCTTCCGGAGCTGATTGAGATCGCTCACGCGATGATGACAATGGGCATTACCGTCATCTTGGACGAAGACGTCATCGACGATTTAGAAAACGCTGACATAGAAGAAACGCTTCACCGGGCGTCTGTGTTGCGTCGAGCGGAGAAACTGCGTAAGGTTGACGGGATGATACCGCAGGAAGACTGGGGCTCGATCGATATCATCGTATCTCTCGGGGGCGACGGCGTCATTTTGTACGCCAGTAAACTGTTCCAAGGTCCAGTTCCTCCTCTTCTTGGGTTCCATTTCGGTTCGTTAGGATTCCTGACGAGTCATCCGAGCGATGAAACGGCTGCGAGCTTGCTTCAAGCGATTGGACGTGGGAAGCCCGTGGCAAACATCCAAGGCGGTGTTCCGATTACGCTTCGCATGCGTCTCGAGTGTACTCTCGTAAAGGCAAAGGATAAGGTCAGCGCCGGAGGCACGGGTGAGATGACGAAGCAGATAACCGTGTTAAATGAACTTCTTGTCGACAGAGGTCCGAGTCCGTATCTGTCGAATCTCGAGGCGTACGATCGTGGGGAACTCATCACGACGATTCAAGCAGACGGCGTCATCGTCGCCACGGCAACCGGGTCCACGGCGTACAGCGTGTCAGCGGGTGGATCCATGGTGCACCCGAACGTACCCGCCATCTTGATGACGCCGATTTGTCCGCATACGCTCTCGTTCCGTCCGGTGATTTTCCCGGATAGCGTCGAACTTGAGCTCAGAGTCGCCCAAGACGCGCGGTGCTCTGCGTGGGTCTCCTTTGACGGTCGCGACCGCTGTGAGCTCGAGAGTGGAGACTCCATCTTCGTCAGGATGAGCCAGTTCCCCATCCCAACCATCAACTACGCTGATCAAACAGGCGATTTTATCTCTTCCCTGCGCAGATGTTTGCGATGGAACGAACGAGACGTCCAGCACGCCTTCGACGCCTCGCAAAAGGAAGCCCTTCGGAAAATTTCCGACCAAGAGGACAACAAGACCGCATGAGCGCGTCTTAGACGTCGTCATCCACTCCGCGAACGCGATGCCGCGTTCGCGTCCAGAATTCATGCTGTAAAGTTAGATAAGTGCGTAAAATACACTTCACCTCACTTCGAGTCCCTCGTCGTCCGTCATGGCGCGATCTCTCACCGCGAGAGACTGGGCCGCGCTCGTCGCCCTCGCGAGCGCGCTCGTCGCCCTCGTCTGGCCGTTCTTCGAGTCCGTCGGCTCGAGCTGTCCGCTCGGATACGGCGCCAACGACACCGTCGCCCGGTCGTTTCACGATGTCCCGGGGACATCTTCGCGCGTCCAGAACGCCACCGTCTTCGCGCGGTGCGCGGTGTGGAATCTCGACGGCGAACGAGACGTCATCGTGTCCCCATCGGGGCGGGTTGTAGGGGTTGAGCGGTCGGGGAAGCGAGGAGCGGAGGAAACAGTTGTGGATTGCGCCGGGCGCGCGCTGGCGAGCGGTTTCGTCGACGCCCATGTGCACCTGATCACGGGTGGATTCACGGGCGAGATGGTGGACATGACGACCGTCCGATCGAAGGAAGAGTTCATAGAGACGCTCGCGCGCGCGATCGGGGAGGACGAGACGAGATGGGTGATCGGACACGGGTGGGACGAGTCGCTGTGGGACGGCGAGACGCCGACGACGGCATGGTTGGACGACGACGGTCGGTTCGATGGCGCGCGCGTGTGGACGACTCGCGTGTGTGGACACGTGGGATTCGCGAGTAAAGCCGCGTTGAAGGCGGCGGGGATCTCGAAAGAGACGACCATACCGGGCGGGGTGATCGAACTCGATGGCGCAGGACAGCCGACGGGTGTGCTCAAGGAGCTCGCCACGGCGGCTATGCGAGAGTTTATACCGAAAAGAACGAGAGAAGAGCGTGATAGAGCGCTTCGAACGGGGATCAATTATCTGCTGAAGAAGGGAATCACATCGATCGGGGATTTTGGTGACATAGAGAGTCTCGTGGCGGGAAAGAGAGGGTACAAGGAGCTGTGGGAAGATTTTGAAACGCTAGAACGATGGGATCGAGAGAAGAGCTTGCCGATTCGTATCTCGTCATACATGCCCCTCGGGGACTTCAAACGGGTCGCCGAACATCGAGCGTGGAACGGAGGGTGGCTTCGAGAGGACCTCGACGGTCGAATCACCGCGCGAACGCGATTGGGAGGAGTCAAGGCGTTCCTGGACGGAAGCTTGGGAGGTCGAACCGCCGCATTCGTCGACGCGTACTCGGACGATCCATCGACGAAAGGGAAGCTCATGTTTCCGCAAGGCGAAGAGGAAAAACGTCTTCGTGAACAATCTTTAGCGGCGGACGAATTGGGTCTTCAAATAGCTTTTCACGCCATAGGAGACGCGGCGGTGAATCAGGCATTGGACGTCGCGACGCTTCTCGAGTCGTCCAACGGCGAAAACAAGCTGCGACGACTGCGCGTGGAACACGCGCAACACCTGACATCACCGATCTCAGAACAGATGAAACGTTTCAGAACGGTCGATGCGATCGCGAGCGTGCAGCCGGCGCAGATCCCGCTCGACGAGCGGAGTGTCGCGGAGAAGCTGGGTGAAGATCGAGCGTCCCGATACTACGCGCTACGCACCTTCACTGATCACGATGTCCCTCTCGCCGGTGGAAGCGATTGGCCCATCGTCAGCGCGGATGTGTTCGACGCCATCAAGGCTGCTGTGGATCGCGAAAGAGAGAGTTTGAGCATCGAAGAGGCGATGCAAATGTTCACTCGGGGCGGCGCGCGAGCGCTTCGAATGGACGGTCTCGTCGGCGGGATCTCTCCAGGAGCGTTCGCCGATTTCATCGTCCTCGACGGGTCGCCCAAAAATATTTTACAGAAAAAACCAAACGTGATCGCCACGTACGTCGGGGGAAAGTGCGTGGAAGGATCGTGTCTTTAGCGACTAGATGAGTAACAATACAGCTAGCTTCTAGCTTCTAGCTTCTAATATTTTCACGACCAACGTCGTTCGTCCTCCTCTGGATCGACGCGCGTGTACCACTCCGGCGGTGACACGTGCGTGGATAGCCTATAATTCAACCACACTTCCTCGCCGTCGTCAATGTCTCTCGTGGCGACCAACACCAAGCTTCGAACGAAATCCATCGCCGCCGCCTCCGTCTTTACCATCTTGGGTTTGTCCCCGTCTTCTCCAAAAACGGCGAGCGACGCATCCTGAAACCGCTCCGAGACGGTCCGGGTGGCGTCGGTGAGAATACTAAACACATTCTCGGTCTCTTCCGGGCCCTCGTCCGGTTCCACGTTTACGTTCGGAACGAACGGCCTCGTCGCGGCGTCCAACGGAACGTCCACCGACGCCACGACGACGTTTGGATCCGTCCCTTTCGGTGGATGATTCGCAAAGTGCGCGCACGCGAATGGATTCGCACGCTCGAGTGCCGCACACTCCGCTTCTAAACGCGCGCGTTTCGCCGACGTCAACCGCGGATTAAGGAGACGATCGATGAAGCTCGCCGCGTCCGCCGCGCGCGCCTCCTCGTCGGACAACGTCACGGGCGCCCCCGGCCACGCCTCCGACTCGTCCCCGAGTCCGCGTCCCCACGGTTTCGCGTCGATCACGCTCCCATCGCTCCTCTCGATCAAGTACTCGTTATCTCTCCCCACTCTCGGGTAATTCTTCATGTATCGCCTCGCCGTCCCGACGTACGTCAGTCCCGGATACAACGCCACGACGCTCCCCGCGCGCACGAATCCGCGCACGAACAAGCCCTCCCCCGCTCGCTCTCCCGCCGTCGACGCGTCGACGTAACAGTGATGCCCGACGCGATCCAACGCGCGCGATCGAATCTCTCGCCACCGCGTCGACGCGCCGCTCGCGCCGGAGTCTCGCGCGTCGTCGTCCCGGTCGCCGCCTCGCAACGCTCTCGCCATGACTGCCACCTCCTCGCGCAATCGCGCGCTCACCGTCGCCGCGCGCGCGTCGTGCGTCATCTCGTTCGCGCGCTCGACGATATCGCGGGTCGATTCCTCGCCTCGCGGCGTCGCGGCGAGCGAGGTGAGGAGAAAGAGTCGATGGGCGTCGAGTTCGTTTTGTAACCTCCTCGCCTCGGACGTCGCCGCGCGTCGCCCGCGCGCGTCCGCGACGCGAGCGACGGACGCCACGCGCCGCGCCGCGCGCATCATCATCGCGACGTCGCCTCGGACGCGCGCGACGACGACGCGGCGTCGCGTTGGATGACCGCCTCAAACTGACGTCCCAGAAATCGCGTCGCGCGCCCTCAACAACTCGTCGCGCGTCGCCGACGCCATCGTCCATCGTCCACAGAGGTCGACGAGATGGTCAAGCACAAGATTCGTCGCAAGGCTGAGCGCGCGGCGCGCGCGGGAGGCACGGAGACGACGAGAGATGCGAACGAGGACGCCGAGACGGCGGCGGACGCGGACGCCGCGATGGCGTCGCTCACGAGCTCCCATCGACGGAAAGTGAAGAAGCGGGCAAAGTTTTTAGAGAGTGCGTTCGTCGATGCGTCCATCGTCGCGCGCGCGAGCGAGAGGGACGACTCCGACTCCGACTCCGACGAGGGACTGACCGACGTCGACGCTCGGCGCGCTCGCCGACAGAGATTCGCGTGGCGACGGAGACCAAGATGAAAAAAACATCCAACGCGCGCGGAAAGGGCACCATGGCGGACATGCGGGCGCTGTCCATGTCGTTAGCCGAGGTCGTTGGCGACGGTGGCGTCGGACTCACGCCTACGGTGAAGAGAAGCAAGACGCCGACGGCGAGACGACGCGCGGCGCTCGTGTCGAAAGAGACGACGCGGATGCAAGCCGTCCTCTCCCACCCGACGTTTCGCTCGAATCCGATCGCGGCGATTTCGAATCACATCATCTCCGACGTCGCGAACGCGTCCGGGTCCACGGCGAGCGGGAGATCGAGCGAGGGCAAGGCGAAAAAGAAGAGGGTGAAAAAGTTGACGCCGCAGCAAGAGCGCGAACGAAGCGGCGCGCACGTCGTCGGACCCGCGGCGCCCGACGCGCGTCGGCAGGCGCACGACGCGCAGAGGAAATACGATGGGAAAAAGCGCGGGCGCGCGTGAGATGTAATAATAACGGTAGTTTGGTGGTTGTATGTCCTCGTCCGTCTCGTCTCGTCTCGACGGTCGGCGCGCGACGCGCACCCCTCGACACTCCGCGACGGTCGATATGCGAGCGACGATCGCGCTCGATCGCGCGCGGTGCGTCGCGCTCGCGCGCGCATCGTCTCATCGCGCGTCTCGCGTCGTCTTCGCGCGTCCGCCGACGAACGAGCGTCGAGGGTGCGTCCTTCGGATGTCCCCATCGTCAACGTCGACATCGTCGGGCGAGACGGACGACGAGACCGTCGTCTCCGAGCGCGCGCCGTGGGTCGAGCCCGGATACAGAGGCGCCGTCGTCAGCGCCATGGACGAGCGCGTGCAAGGGGCGATCGTCGTCGCCGTTTTCGTCGCCCTCCTCGCCGGGACGTACGCATCGTGCGCGACGCTCGGCCCCGCGCTCGAGCGTCTCTCTCCGTCGCTCATGGCGTGGTCAAAATCCACCTGGCCCATCATCGGGATCACCTACGTCGCCGCAGGCGTCGCCCACTTTTCGTTTCACGACGGGTTCGTGTCCATGACGCCGCACAGAGGCGCGTGGGGCTTTTGGAACCTTCCCGGGTCGGCTTCGTTTCACGTCAACTGGACGGGCGTCGCGGAAATCCTCGGCGGCGCCGGTCTCCTCCTCGGCTCGCTCCCGTTCGGTCTCACCCCGGACGGTCTCGAATGGCTCACCCCGGTCTCCGCCGCCTGTCTCTTCGCCCTCACGCTCGCGGTGACTCCGGCGAACGTGTACATGTTCACGCACAACTCTCCGGGTCCGCTTCCGCCGGACGCCGACGAGAGCGCGCAAGTCATCCCACCCGCCGGTCACGCCGCGCGTTTTCTCCTCCAAGTTTTCCTCCTATCGCTGCTACACGGATGCATCGATCGGTGATCACCGTGAGTCGTTCATCATCCGTCGTCGTCGTCATCCGTCGTCGTCATCCGTCGTCGTCGTCGTCGTCGTCGTCCAAATCCAGATATTTGTTACAACATAGATAGCCACCCACATAGTTCGAGTATAAAACAACACAATACACTTCAAAACCCACTACACAACCACACAGAAAGTCTAGACACGTATCATCGAGACACGTGTTACCCACCGCGGGGCGACACTCGCACAAAAAATCACACAAAAAATCACACGAGTCATAACTCTCTAAACAGTCCCCACATACCCCCCCTCTCTCCCGAAAATACCCCCCCTCCACATCATCACACCCGGACCCCCTACCCGAACATAAACCGGACGTTTCGACCATCCTTGCGCGCATTTTCACAGTATCAACCACCGTGTACACACACATAGGCTTCACACACCCCACACACCGACCTCACACATCTTTATCGTTTCCCCGTCGCTTCGACTCGACGGTCGTTGGCGCGCGCGACGGCGCGCGCGCGGCGTCGAGTCGAGTCCGCGCGCGCGTGAGTCCACGACGCTCGGCGCGAGCGAGGTGCGTCGACGCGCGCGCGTTCGTTTTGTTTTTTTCTCGCACCCTCTCCCTCGCGCGCGACCGCGACGGTGAGCCTCACCGTCGACTCAAGTGGACGCGGATACCGTCGTTCCCGCGCGAGACGCGCGCGCGGGCGGGACGGATGAGGGACATTCGGATGAGGAATGACGCGCGTCGCGACGGACGACGCGGTCGTCGTCGCGATCGATGTCGGAGGATGACGCGGGTGGATATTTCTCATCCGTTTCGTCCGCGCGTCGTCGTCGTCGTCGTCGTCGTCGTCTCGACCGAGGTCGCGACGACCGCGCCGGCGCGTGCGGGAGACGCGATCCATCCCGTCCGCGTCACCGTCCGCGGCACGCGGTCGAGGTCGAGACGACGACGAGACGCGGAACGAACGCGCGAGACGGTCGAGGACGACGAATGCGTGGAGGAAAAAAATGTCCACGCGTTCGTCGCGCGTCGACGAGGGGACTCGCGCGAGGACGATCGAAGGGGGACGATCGACGACGCGTCGCGGTTCCGACATCATGCGCGCGTGGAGGCGGTCGTTACGCGAGAGGGGGGAACGAAATCTTTGATCTTCGTGGGATGAGTCGTGATTCGTCGTTTGGGGGACTCGTGGGGACGCGCGCGCGGCGGCGGAACCGCGTCGACGCGTAGTGAAGCCGTGAACGCGAGACTGACGACGTGATGTGTTCGCTCGATTTTGTTTCCATAGGAGGTGTCGCGCAGAGCGAGGGAAGAGACGCGCGCGCGTTCGGAGGAGGCGCGTCGGCGAAAATCATCCCCGGCGCGCGCGACGTCGACGAAACCGATTCGATCGATCGCGTTCCGGGAGCAAGGTTCGAGATGGTGGCCACGAAGACGAGAGGAGGACGAGGTGGACACCACGACGCGGAGCGGAAAGAGGCGCACGCGGAGGCGACGACCAAGGGACACGTGAGTACGAGACAAGGGGGCGCCAACGCGTCGAGCGGCGACGACGGACACTGCGTCGAGGGGAAGCGGACGCCGGATAACGCGATGGTGAGCACCCTGGGGAAGGGGAGAATCGTATCGACGTCGTCGAGCGATTCGGACGAGGAGGCGATGATGGTGAAACGAGCGAAGAAGAATTGGAGCGGCGACGCCGTGGCGCTCGGATACGAGGTGGGCACCATCAAACACAGCGCGTACGTTTTGTTGGCGGAGAGCGGTACGAGGGGAATGACCGTGGCTTCCATCGTCGGCACCGCACAGAGACTGTCCATGTACAGTTGGGGGCAGTGCAAGACACCGAATAACTCCGTCACGGCGGCGCTGAGTCAAGACGAAACCTTTGTGCGCATCGCCCCGTCCACCTACTGCTTACGATCGCAGTTGCGCGGAAGCGGGGAAAACTTACCGGCTCCTCGAACGTCCAGCGGTTCGCACGACAGTGGAACCACGGGCATGGGTGCGCACGGCGGTAGGCATCAGAACGACTTTGGGTGCCAGTCAGGACCGGGACAGGGTCGACAGCATAAGAAGCAGAGAGCCCAGCCGCCGCGTCCGCAGTCGCCCATGCACTTCGTCGTGGATGACACTCCGTACACGTACGACGACGACGAAGAGGATTACAAATCCGTGAACGTACACGTCGACGACTCGTTCGACCGTTTCAATCGCGTCGGCGAGGTGAAGAGAACCGCAGACGCTCTCGCTCAAGAGAGCTACAGACGCCGCATGGACGTTTACGGACAAGTCGGTGATGATTTTGGTACGACGTCTTTCCATTTTCCAACCCCGGAAATCGTACGTCCCGATCACTCACCCGATCCAGCAGTCGCTGGAAGCTGCCTGTTGTACTATCCGACCGCAACCGCACGCCGACAAGATAAAGAAGGAATTCCCGAAAGCCCGACAGAGCCCACCGAGGCGACGCACAGAGCCGCCTCTTGGAAGGATGAAGCGAGACGCTTACACTACTCTCGCTCCAAGTCCAAAACATGCAGTGCGGTGACTCTTCCCACGTGGGTTCTCGAGCAATACATGGAGGAACACAATCAGATACTTTGTGGCGACCTCTGAACAAGACAGTCGCGAGATGCATCCAAGCTTTCACCCGTCCCGAGCCAGTCAAGCCTGTACACAACACCCGCCCTCAAGATATCGCCTCGTATACGACGAGGATGATAACATAATGTAATATATTTGGCCTCTTTACCTTCTATTCTACCTCTAATCTGCGATCGGCGACGCGCGCGCCGCGAGTTTTCTTTGACGCTTTTTAAAAGATTTTTATTAAAACATATACCGTGCTTGAGATGGATGGTTTTTTTCTACATATTGATTGATGCTTACGCGCTGAGCGCTTGAGCGAAGTCAGCGCAAATGTCGTCGATGTGTTCGATACCGACGGACACGCGGATCATCTCCGGAACGACACCGGACGCCGCTTGTTCCTCCGGCGTGAGCTGTTCGTGCGTGGTGGACGCCGGGTGAATCACCAAAGTCTTCGCGTCACCGACGTTAGCCAAGTGAGAGGCGAGCTTGACGTTGTCGATGAACTTCATGCCTGCATCCACACCACCCTTGATTCCGAACGTGAGCACGGCGCCGAAGTTGCCTTCGCGGAAGTATTCCAAGGCGTTCTTGTGGAACGGGTGAGACTTGAGACCCGGGTAGGACACCCAGCTGACTTGAGGATGAGCCTCGAGGTACTTGGCAAGAGCCAAAGTGTTTTGGCAGTGACGTTCCATGCGAAGAGACAAGGTTTCCAAACCGATGATGAAGTTGAAAGAGCCAAAAGGGTTTTGGCACATGCCGAGATCACGCAAACCTTCGACGCGCGCGCGCATGATGAACGTCGCGTTCGCGCCTAGGATCCCGTCCGGACCGAACGTGTCCCAGAACTTCAAGCCGTGGTAGCCCGGAGACGGATCAGTCATCACCGGGTGCTTACCGTTGTTCCAGTTCATCGTACCGCCGTCGACGATGACGCCGCCGACGGTGGTGCCATGTCCTCCAATCCACTTCGTCGCGCTCTCGACCACGATGTCCGCGCCGTGCTTGAGCGGCTGGCACACGTATCCGCAACCACCAAAGGTGTTATCGCAAATCAACGGAACCCCCGCCTTGTGCGCGATCGCCTTCAATCTCGCGAAATCCGGAACGGAGAATCGCGGATTACCGATGGTTTCCACGTACAGCGCCTTGGTGTTCGAGTCGATTTGCGACTCAAAGCTCGACGGATCGTCATCCTTGGCGAACTTGACGTTGATTCCCAATCTCGGCAGCGTCACCTTGAATTGGTTGTACGTACCTCCGTACAGAGACGGCGTGGCGACGATGTTATCCCCCGCCTGGCAGATGGTGGAGATGGCCAAAAACTGCGCGCTCTGCCCGCTGCTCACGGCCAATGCGCCCACCCCGCCCTCGAGCGCGGCGACGCGCTTCTCGAACACGTCGTTCGTCGGGTTCATGATGCGAGAATAAATGTTACCGAACGCTCGCAATCCAAACAGATCCGCGCCGTGCTTGGACGAGTTGAACGTGTACGAGCTCGTCGCGTAGATCGGCACAGCGCGAGAATTCGTCGCCGCATCGGGCGCTTGTCCCGCGTGCACCTGGAGCGTCTCAAACTTTAATTCGGGCGTCGGCATGTCGGATATCGATCGATGAAGTTTTCGTTCGCGTCGATCGTCGGTCGTCGACCGTTCGAAGGCTCTCGCGCGGGCGCGTGTGCGGCGACGATCGGCGTCCCGATCATCGGCACGATGTCGACATCGATCGCATCGTCGTCCTCGGGTGAGAAGATCGCGCGAAAGTGGTGCACTTTTTACGGTGATAGGTGATCGTGTGATTGTATATGGTAAATCGAGTGTTTTTATGATTTGATGGTGTGATCGCGGGAAAAAAGTGAAACCTGGGGAACGCGGACGAGAGAGGGAGGCGAGATGGTGGGGGAGGTTTTCGACGCGCGAGACGGCGTTGAATTGCATTTGCATTCTTTCTTTTCTTTCTTTGTTCGTTGTTACAGTTTTTACGGGTGTTTGGACGATCGAGGGAGGAGAGGCGCCGCGTTGGTTTTCTTTTCGGCTGCCAGGTAGGAGGCGGAGGCGGTGAAATCGTCCGGGGCGGAGGCGGTGACGTGCTTGGCGTACAGAGCGAAGGCGGTGAGTGCGGCGCTGGCCATGAAGATGAGCTCGTAGAATTTGGCGTAGAAACGGAATTCGAGATCCGCGCCCAAGGCTTCGGTGACGGAGTGTCGGTAGCGCTCCGGAAGTTGCTCTCGGATGAGAAGCACGGAGGAGATGAAATACAGACCGACCATTTCTGTGGTGAAGAGCACCAACGCGTCGGTCGTGACGCCTCCGCCGAAGGCGAAGAAGAGCTTGACCAGTTGCAAGATGAAATTCTGCATCGAGTTGATGACGAGAAACGCGATCAGAAGGAGACTCAAATATTGAGCCAACACCTCGGGATCGACGTGAATGGACTTGTTGGCGAGAAACAAGTGAAGAGCGAAAGAAATCGGATCGCTCTTCGGAGTCTGCATGAACAAGAGTCGCTTCAATCCGGCGACGAAGCGATAGCCGCAAATGACAGCCATACCGACGCCGCACGCCTCCAAAAAGCGCCCGTACGCCGTCTTCGCCAGCCGCTTTCGCTCCTTCAGTAGGTTGATGTCGTGTAAATCGGCGAATAACGTTCGGTTTACCATCTCCAACGCGTCCACTTCCGCGTTGATGTTGATGATGCGCTTCGCTCGTCCCTCTTGGAAGACGGGGAGTTGAAATCCGCTCGCGAGTCGTCCGAGCACGCCCCCGCTCCTTTTCGCCCCTCTCTCGCTCGTCTCCCGCACCATCTCTCGCTTCAGCGTCTCTATCTCCTTCTTACGCTCCACGATCGTCTCCACACTCTGAACCAATCGTCTCTCGAGACTCAAAACTTCGGCGTCGGGAATGGTGCGATGAAAAATCCGAATCGTCGTGTACGGAAAGTGCACCGCGCCGAATCCCGAGAGCGCGCCGAGAAGACAGATCCCCAACACCGCCGTTCTCGACATGACGCGCGCCATGCCAAACTCCGAACCCACCGCCGCCATCGTCGTCGTCGTCGTCGCCGCCGCCGCCGCATCCGTTCCCACGCCTCGTCTCGTAGACGAAATCCCGACGAAGGCGTACGCGAACGCCGTCGCCGCCGCCGTCGCCCCGATCTCCACCCGCATCCACCGTCGTCGCCGTTCCCCGAAACCCGATCGCCCACCCCCAGACCCCCCACCCCCACGACTCGCGCGCCCACCCACCGCACCGCGCCGACGACGCACCATCACGCTCGAGATCCCGCTCGCGAACAACTCTCGCGGGGCCAACGCTAAGACGCACGCCGCGCCGCACCTCAAATCCATCCCCCACCACCACGCCATCTCCCCCTCGCCCACCAATCCCGCGATCTCATACGCGATCCAAAACATCATCGACGCCGTGCACGCGAACGTGGCGCAGAATATCCTCGCCGCGCGCGCCGAGATCAAATCTTTCGTCTCCGAGCACAGCACCCGTTTGAGAAACCAATCGCCGAACGCGTACAACCCACACGTCGTCACCGTCCCGAGCGCGCTCGTCCCCACACCAGACGACGACATCGACGTCGACGTCGACGTCGACACCACGACGTCCACCATCACTCCTCACGCCCGTTCACGCCCGTCTCTTCACCGTCTCACGAGCGCCCGTTCCCACCACGAGACGAGGCGCGATTTCACGCGCACGCACGACGACCGACCGAGACCTCTCACACGGACCTCTCACACCTCTCACACGGACCTTTCACACACAGTACAGTGAGTGACGAGTCACACCCCGTCCATCACGCCGATGATGATGATGCTCACAACCACGGCCGCGGGGCGCGTGCGTGTGTCTTCGTGGGGAGGGACTGTCGACGAGTGACGACCGACGGACGACGCACGCGAGGACACGAACCCTCGACGAAACACGAAACCACCGAAACGCACGCACTGTTCACGCCCGCGCGCGACGACGACGACGACGGCGGCGCGTCGAGGTGAGGCGGCGGCGGGAGAATCGAGCGCGCGCGGTCGTGTGTGTCGACGAACGATCGAACGAGCGAACGAACGAACGAACGAACGAACGAACGGACCATCATGGACGGTGACGGCGCGAACGGCGCGAACGCGAGCGCGCGATTGTACATCGGGAACATCCCTTGGAGCACCACGGTGGAGGATCTGCGCGATCTCTTCGCCGATTGCGTGGGCGTGCGAGGGGTGGACATTCCCACGGGGCGTCAAGGGCGAAGTCGAGGGTACGGAATCGTGGAGTTTACTTCCCAGCAAGAGGCGCAGGCGGCGATCGGTCGCATGGACGGTGCGTGTGGCGAATGATCGATCGAATGATGGATCGATCGATGACGGATCGACGATCCCTCGGACGCGAGCGGGGGATGATTTGATTGGACGACGAGGGAGGGGTCGACGCGACGGGACGAGGCGTGCGCGCGCGGGGATGGTGGTGGTGGTGGTGGTGGTTCTGAAACGCGCGCGCGTGGATGGATGGATGGGTGGATGGATGGCCGGCGAGGGCGAGGGCGAGGGCGAGGGCGAGGGCGAGGGCGAGGGCGAGGGCGCGCGGGCGGGACGGGCGGGACGAGGTCGAGCGAGCGAGGGAGAGACTGACGTGTGTATGCATTATTCTTGTACGTTTTGAACAGGCACGCCGCTCGGTGATCGCACGATCACCGTTCGTGAGGATAAGGCGCCGACCAAGGCTGCCACGGGTGGTAAAAAGTTCAACTCGGCGGTGCTCGGCGAGGCCCCGGCCGGGGGCGACGGCTGCCGATGCTTCTTCGGTAACCTCGCGTGGGAAACCACGGAGGAGACGCTCACGTCTCACGCGGCGACGTTCGGTATGAATGTTGTGCAGTGTGAAGTCGCGCGTCAAAGCGGTGGTCGCTCCAAGGGCTGGGCGTTGGTTGACTTTGCCACGCCGGAGGAGGCGCAAAACGCCATCGAACAAATGCACAACTCGGAGATTCAAGGCCGATCCGTCATCGTGCGCGTCGAGCGTCCGGGCGCGGGTCAAAAGAGCGCGCGCGTTGAGACTCGTCCGGAAAACTCGAGCGGTTTGCAAATCGTCGTTCGTAACTTGCCGTGGACGACGACGAGCGAGGACCTTCGTCAAGTGTTCCAACAAGTGGGCAACGTCGTCAACGCCGTCGCCGTGTGCCACGCCGACACGGGCCGCTCCAAGGGTTGGGGTACCGTGCTCTTCGAGACCCGCGAGCAAGCGCAAGCGGCGATCCAAGGTTTCAACGGTGTCGAGTTGGAGCACCGACCGATGCAAATCAAGATCGATCGTTACGACTAGGCGGTCGTTTTGCTTTTTCGTATAAAGTAGAGCAAACGTCGTCGACGACAAGTTTTTGAAGGAAAGAAAGAAAGAAAAGAAAAGAAAGAAAAGCATCACGGTATCTGTTAAAGAGCGAGAAATTACAACGTACGGCCAAAGACATGGGCAGCGTGGTATGGAGTAGAGAAGAGAAGAAGAAGATGACTTGAGAGGAGAGTGAGCAAAGTAAAACAACCACCGTTTAGTTGAGTCGAGAACGCGTTTGAGAGAGCGCGTTTCGAAGGCAAAGCGAGGCGCGGATGGGTCACCGCCTTAACACGTCAGCGAATCGTCTGTTTCACAAGCGAACTTAGTTTGTTGAATTCTACGTATCACTGAATCATAATTAAATCAATCAATCAAATCGATCCCCGCTAATTAATCCCTACCGTAACTACGATCGTCGCGAGGCGGGGAGCGTCGCGACCTCTTGCGCTCGCCATCGCGGTCGTCTCCACCCTCGCGACGCTTGCGCTCCTTTTCTTGTTCCCGTCGAAACACCTTGGCGATAAATTTGACGAAGATCTCGCGCGCTTCCTCGCGAGGCGCGTTCTTCCACGCCTCGTCGTGTCGATACAACTTTTCCGCCTTTTCCCACGTCGTGTCGCCGAATAATTCTCGCGCCTTGTACCCGTCTCGCAATAAATCCTCAAAGTCGTCCAATTTGTTTTCGATATCCTCCTCGATGTCGTCGATCAAGTCCTCGAACAACTCGCGAGGACGAGATCCCTCGACGTTTGCGCACATGTCCTCGTACGTCGGATCGCGCTGCACGCGCGGGTAAAAGGATTTCCACGACATTCTTGGCGCGATGACGCCGTCCTCGCGATACTCCTGGAGCTTGGCGACGAATGCCTCGCGATTCTTGCGCTCGCGCCTCGCGCGCATCTTTCGCTCTCGGATAAACTTTTCGTCCTCGTCGCGATCGAGTTCGCGAATCACTTGTTCAAAGGCTTCCAATCTATCCAGCGGCTCGCACTGGACGCACCGCGCGTCGTCCTTGACGACGTCGTAAATTTTTCTCCACAACGTGTCCACCGTGACGCCAGCATCCATCAAGCAATCCTTGAAGGCGTCTATGCGCTTCTTACGCGTCTCTTGACGCTCGCGTTGCTCTCTGATTCGCAAATCTCGAGTGAAATCTTCAAACATCTCCGAACGCTCGCGTCGATCCGTCACCGCGCGCCACCGAGGATCGTCTCGCAACCGCTCCTCGAGATCGCCATCCTTTTGCAGTCTTGAGCTCGACGTCAATCCTAAACTCTCCCTTCGCTCCTCGAGCATCGCTTTGAACGCCTCGCGAGCCTTCTTATCCGCCATTCTCTTCGCCTCGCGCTCGATTTTCGCCCGCGCCATTTGATATTCATTCAGACACTGCTTCCGTTCCCCGGTGGTGCGCAACGCGGAGAATCGCGCGTCCGCCTTGGTTCGAAGCATCACCTCGTCCCACTTCGTCGACGCGCGCACGCCGTGTTCGGCGAGCATCTTCTGAAACGCATTCTTCGCCTCTTCGATCGACGCGTACGCGCTCCGAGGCGCCGCCGCGCGTCCCGCGTCCTCCGTCTCCTCCGTCTCCCCCGCCGCCGCCGCCTTCTCCCCCGACCGACGTCCCTCCGCCCGGCGCATCACCTCCCACACCGCCAAAATCTCCTTCGGCGTCTCCCACGTCGTCTCTCCCGTGACGTCGTGCGCCCAATACGTCCTCACCGTCCCGCTCGCGTCCGCCGCCGCCGCGTACCGTCGCCACCGCGTCGACGCCTCGGCGCGCTCCGTCGCGCTCATCAACGCCTCCGGCTTCTCGTACGTGCTCTCTCGCGTTCGAGAGTTGTGATAATACGTCCGTCCATCCGGCGCCGCGTGCGTCTCCCACTCCCCGCGCGCGTCCGCGCCCGTCGTCGTCGTCGTCGTCGTCGTCGCCGTCGCCGTCGCCGGACGATCGTCCCCGAGTCCGCGCCCATCGTCCTCGCGCGTCATCCAGTGCGGAAGCGCGGACGCGCGACCGCGTCCGACGCCCGACATGGTGGTCTCGACCTTTCCGCCGCGCGCGCGCGCGCGTTCGTCGTCGCGCGCGTTCGTCGTCGCGTTGTGCGGGGCATCTGTCGGCGCCCCGCGCGTTGATTTGATTTGATTAATCAATAATCCTTCTCGCGTCCGCGGCGTCGAGTCGTTCGTTACAAAAGCGCTAGGGAATTCTACTCGCGCGCGTTCACGCCTTGTCCTCCTCGTCCTCCTCCTCGTCGTCGTCGTCGTCGTCGTCATCGTTTTGGGCGTCGGCGCCCATGAGCGCATTCAGTCGTCGCATGCACGCCGCTTTACTCTCCACCACCGCGCGCTCGAGCCCGTTTGGGGCGTCGACATCGACGGTGATTTCATCCACGGCCGCGTCGGCGCCGCGCGCCTCGACACGAGACGTCACGACGCGCGTCATGAGATGTCGTCGAATAATCCATCGTCACTCGCAAATCCATCGTCACTCGCGCGCGCGTCGTCATGGTGCGCCCGCGCGCGCTCGCCGCGCCGCTCGACGCGGACGACGTGGACGATACGTTCAACCTTCCGGGCTCGACGCGATGCGTCCTCGTCGGTCCGTCGAGGTGCGGGAAGACGACGATGCTCCTTCGAATGTGCGCGCGCTTCGCTCGCGCGAATCCACGCGCGCGCGTGCTCTACGTCGCCGAGCGCGGCGCGATGGATCGCGCGAGGATACACGCGTCTCACGCCGAGCTCTGTGGCGAGGACGTGAGGGCGCTGGAGCGGGTGGGGATCAAGTACGTGCGCGACGACGAGGACGTGCGCGCGTTGGCGTGTTTTCGACACGCGGCGCCGGCGAGTGAACAGCCGCGATTGGTCGTCGTGGACGATCTCGGGAGCATGATCGGACGTGGGGGAGGAGATCGGGTGTCGAGGGAGATCGCGTACGCGAGGACGCTGGCGGCGCTGCACGAGAGCGCGCGGGACGACGAGACGGGGGAGTCGCGCGCGGTGGTGGTGAGCGAGGTGACGGACGGGGACACGGGGGCGGTGCCGATGCAGTACGTGTACTCCAAGTGGTTCGGCGAGGTGTTGCAGGTGCACGCGGCGGGAGAGGGGACGTGGGATCTCGTGAGCGCGAGGGATGGGGAGACGATGAGGTACTCGACAAGTCGGGTGAGCGTCGGTTGAGACGGTTGAGACGGACGACGAAACCACAAAACTGTGAAACAAACGTACGCACGTAGAGATAGCGATAGGAATAGCGATAGCGATGAAGATGTAAGACGATAGAGCGCGCGCGCGCGAATGCGGTTCGTGTAAGCCTAGGGTACTACGATTCGCTACAAAGTTTCTAATGGACGTTCCCGACCGTTGCGCGTCACGTCGTGAGTTCGATGCGCACGGGCGCGCGTTTGGGCTTACCGCTCTTGTTCATTTGTTTATGATAGCTACTACTCCACGTACCACCATCCCTGGCGTAGTAGTCCATCGGATAGGGCGTGTTTTCTTCGCCCGGGGCGACGCCTTGTTTCAACCACCAAGGTTCCGCATTATCGAGAGCCACCTCAGCCTCGTAGGGCGTGAGCACCGGGCGCTCGAACTCTTCGCCCCAATCGATCGAGAGACGCGGACACGCGATCTGGACAAAGGCGTCCAGACCCTTCAGGGACGCCATTTTGGCTGGATTCATCTCGCTAATCAAAAAGACGACGTACTCGCGACCCTTCACGCGCATCAGCGACATTAAATGTTCCAAAATGGCGGGATTCCCCTGGCGACCGAGCGTGCCCAAGACGATGCCGAACGATCTCGCATCTTTGGCGCGCTCGACCATGCTCTTGCGCACCGTACGCATCTCTTTATGGGCGTATTCTTCGCGAGTCAGGACGCGTTGGTACGGATCGTACCTGTACGCAGGCACCGTCGGATTCGCAATCATGATCGCCTCGAGATGGAATCGTCCATCCGCGACGAACACGATCGCATCTCTGTCCTTGGCGTCCTCGATCACCGGCGCGGTGCATCCGAGGACTTCACCCGGAGACAGAGGTTTCGCCTGGGGCACTGCGAGCGATGGGTACTTCTCCGCCAAATGCGTCCTCGTCTCCTGAATCGCGCTCGCGAACTGAATCGTCCCCGCTAATATTAAGCTCGAGCCCGGCTTAAAATTATGTTCCACGCACGCGCACAGGTGTCCGACGTCAAATGAAATATCCACGAAGACGTACAAACACTTCATCCTCGTCACGTCCACCGGCACCAGACACGAGTGTCCGTAGTGCACCAGGAAATCGCACCCCAACGATTCCGCCGTGTAATCATCCACGCAACACGCCCCGTACGTGACATCTCCGAGGATTACCACGTCTCGAACGCCCGCAAACGTTTGAAATATATCCGCTAGCGTCGTCGCGTACAGCAACAAACCTTCGGGGAACTGCAGCGCCAGCGTCTTCACGTTCGCCTGTCGAAGTCTCCACACCGTCTTCTTCACCTCAAAGTCGTAATTCTCGGGTAAAACCTTCATCGCCGTCGCGAGTTCGACGTCGTTGGCGATGTCATCGGGTATCTGCGCGCGAAGAGGAGTCGTCAGCTCGAATCGCTCTCTCGGTGTCCCCGGAGCGCCGGCGGGGACGGGACGGGGGCGCGCGAGGTCGAGGTCGAGGTCGAGGGCGCGAGTCTCACCTGGTTGCGCACGAAACGGCGCACCGGCGGTGCGGGCCGCGATTCGTCCAGCGCCGACGACGTCGAAGGGGTCTGGTCGGTCATGGTCTGAGGCGACGGCTGAAGGAAAGAAAGAATGCGTACGTTTCTATGATTGAATGAACGGCTAATCAATGGGCTAAATCTTCATCTCTTGACGGCGCGCGCGCGCTCCAAGAGCTGATCTAAACTAACGGGAATCCAGTTTCCGTCGATGGAGGCTCGAATGGACTCGCGAGCGGCGTCGACGACAACGTTGACGCCGCCAAACGAGTACACGGCTAAACCATCGTGTCGACGGCCGGAGGCGTTGGGAATAAAGTCTACGTCGTGCGCGTTGGCGAACTCTTCGATCGCCTCCTTGAGTGTCATCGTGCTCTCGTCCATCGGATGCGTGGGTTGACGCTCCTGCACCTTGGGCGCGGCGGGTTGCGGGGCGGCGACGCCGGGCATGACGACGCCCTCGCCCGTGGCGGCTTGATTCATCATGTCCAGGGCGACGTTCAGTTGCGCGCGCATGCGCTCGTGACTGAGAAGTTCCTCTGAGAAGACCGTCTTCCATCCCATGTACCACTGGGCGACTTCGTCCAAGTCGACGTTGCTCGAAGTGAGCCACTTGTGCAATGCCGCGTGCCACTTGCGGAAAAAGTGTTGCTCGAGCATCGTGATGAAAGCGCTGGGGCCGAGCATGGTCTCCCACTTCAAGACTGACTTGAGCGAATCCAATATTTGATTGGATGGATCGATTTGAAGCATCGCCAGGGCTTCTTCGAGCTTCGGCGTTATGCAACGCCGCATGAGGGACGACCAGTCCTTGGGCTCGAACACCTGCTTCCACGGTTTCAAAAGCGTCAGAGCGCTCTCGTCGGTCGCCTCCCACATCGTCAGAGCCACCGTGAACTTTTGACGAATGGAGGGGTACAAATCCTTGAGGTTCTTGTGAAGCAGGGGTAACCATGGATGGAACCACATGTGGAGTGCGACGCGCTCCTTCGTCGGTTCCCATTCTCCGACGCGACGTTGAAGCCTCGGCAGGACCAACGCGTGGGTGACTTCGCGACTCAGGGCTTCAGGCATGACGCCGGACCACGCTTCAACGAAATGCAAAATCTCAGTCGCCTCGGTTGGATCCCATTTCGACGTGATGGCAGGGCGAAGTCTCGCGAGCATCGGATCGCGGAGCAAGTCTTCGTAAGAATCTTCGTCAAAGACAGCCTGATACTCATCTGGAACGAACTCGGGCGACAGTAGCGATCGCCACACTTTCAATTCATCTAATCCACGCATCGGATCGCTCATTGGATCCCAATCCTTGTACATGGAACGAACGTACGGCGTCGCGTGCGAGAGCGCCAAGCGATTGAGCCGGTGACCGTAATATTCCTTGGGAAAGTGTTTGACGACTTCCATCCACGACTTGGTGAGCGCATCGAATTCCTCGGTCGTACCGCACGATTGTGCGGCGGCGTTGCACTTCTCGACGAGCGCTAGCGCGCCCTTCACGCGCGCAGCGAGCTCATCGTGCGCGTCGGCTTGCTTGGCCAAGCGCACCTTTTCGCGTCGCAAGATTTCCAGAGTATCTTTTTCGCTTCGAATCTTACCGTCAAGCTTCGTGATGTCGCTTTCGGCCAAGTCGACGACGAGTTTCAAATTGTGTTGAAGCTCCGGAAGCATCAGATCTTCCTCCTGTGCTCGGGCGACGGATTTGTGGAGCTCACCAGCCTTGACCACGGTGGCATGCGCTCCTCGCATGTCGATAATGTTAAGCCTCTCCACCGTCTGCGCCGAGGAGCCATTCTCTTGTTCCTCGGCTAAAACCTCCTCTGCTGTCTTGTACTCACGCTTCTGACGACGTAATTCGTTTCGCTTCTTCCACATCGATTGCTCTCGCGCCTTTTTCTCCTTTTCTCGAGCCTTGGCAACCTCGTCGAGATCCATCTCGTCCTCGCTGTCCTCTTCGTCCTCATTGCCGCGCTTCGTCGTGCGCGTGGGATCGTTGACGTTCTCCTTGAAGTTATTGAAACCCATGCCCATATTTCTGGGTCGAAGCTGGGTCTCCAGCGCGCGAGAGATGCCGCTCGCGCCCTTACCCAAACCTTCGCCCTTCTTGTAACCCATCTTTTGCAATAATTTCATCCCGATCCCCTTGGTGTGTTTCTCGAACGAACCGACGTCCTCCGCTTCTGCTCGTCTCCCTCCGCCTTCCCTTCGAGAGCTCGTGCCCGCGAAAGCGCTCTCGTTTGCTCTGTTTCTCGCCCAAGCCGCCTTTTCTTCCGCCTTGCGTTTGTCCGCCGCCTTCTTACGTTCCTCTTCAGCCATTCGCTTACGCTCCGCGGCGCCAGCGACGAGTCTACGCGTCGTGAAAAACAATAGGCGATCACTCGTCAATCTTCTCTCCCTCGCGTCGTTCGCTCCTTTGTGCGCGGCGTCGTCTTCGTCGTCTCGCGCGCACCTCTGTCCGAATGTCGAGGGCAACAAATCGTCGTCGTCATCGTCGTCGTCTCGCGCCTCGGGTTCCGAATCCATCGATCGACCGTCGTCTCCATCGCCTCCCACGCGGCGCATGGCATCGTCTCCCGTCATCGTCGCGCCCTTGGCAAACCCGGCGTACGCGCCGCCGCCGCCGCCGCCGTTCGCCTTCGTCCCGCTCGCCGGCGCGAACCCCAGCCCGCTCCCGCTCGCCGCTCGAAACGCCACCGGCTTGGACGATGACGCCCCGATCCCCCCTCGCGACGCCCCGAGCCCACCCCGCCCGCCGTACGCGTCGTCGTCCTCGGCGCCGCCTCGTCCTCGTCCGCCCACCTCTGTCATGTCCTCGAGAAATGACCCGTAAATCGCCTCCTCGCGCGACCGTTTCCGCCGTCCGCCGCGCATGAAATCCTCCTGAGAATCCGATTCATCGCCTCCGTCGTCCGAGGAGGACATCTCGGACGCGCCGTCGTCGCGAGACGGCTGCGAAATGCGGGACGCTGTTGTCCTGGTTCACGAGAGATCGCCGATTTGACCGCATTCGTCGCCTCTCGCGTCGTCCGCGCCGTCGGTATCGAGACGCGCGCGCGAGCGGAGAATCACATGAGTTTCACCACGCGATGTGCGGACGCGCGCGCCGGTGTGCTCGGCGCACGCGTCGCCGCGCGCGGCGCTCGACACGGCAGAATGCTGAGCCGACCGACGCGATTCGCCCCGAGGACGAGCGCGCCGGGCGTCGCGACGTGCGCGATGCGGCCGTACACGGTGCGCAAGGGAGACACTCTGGATTCCATCGCCTCCAAGCGCTCCATGCGCGTCGAGGACGTGAAAAAGTACAACAAGAGTCTGAAGGCTGACGGGGCGCTCGCGCCGGGGACAACCATTCTCCTCCCGGCGGAAAAGTTGAGCAAGAGAGATCAGGCGATCATCGATGGGATCAGGGGCGTGAACGAACCTCGCGTGTATCCGTGTCGAGGCGGCGAGACGCTCGAGGAAATCATCAATCCGAGGAAAATTTCCAAGAGCGAGATCGAGCGGTTGAATCCAAAGCTGGGTGCGTTAAAGGCGGGGACGAAGATTTTACTTCCTCCGGGTAAGTACACCGTGCGCGAGAAGGAGATGTTACAAGGGTGCGGCATCTTGCCCGTCGAAACCTTGAACCCGCTCGCGCTGTTGGGGTCACCGGTGGCGAGAAACGCGCTCGGGGCGATGATCGGCATCGGCGCGTACGCCATGTATTTCGCCGCGTGTCGCCGCTACCAGGACCACGGGACCAAGCTCTGGGGCAACGATCGCGTCGACATCAGCGAAGATTAGCCGCGACAACTCTGCGTCAATCGGTCTTCGTTGATATTCGGTGCGTCATCGTCGCTCGGCGTGTAATTAAAGCCTCTTACTTGTTCAATAATCGTTCCCCGAGGCGACCCGTCTGAGCTCTGAGCTCAAAAAAACTGTGCGCTCGCCGCCGCCGCCGCCCGATGAGACGCCGTCCTCATTTCGCGCGTCGCGTCGCGTCCGAACGGCCGGACGCGCGACGTGTCGGACGGAATGGCGTCGCTCGATGAGAGCGCCATCAAACTGCGCGAACTCAACGGCGTCAAGGTGTACGAGGTGTCCGCGGCGCGCGCCGCCCCGGAGTGGGCGAAACTGGAAAAGTCGAAGCGCAAACTTCGGAAAAACGTCGAGTATCAGCGACGGATCGAACTCGTGCAGGATTTAAACTTTAATACGTGCAGTTCGAGGTGTAAGGTGACGAGTGATGGGCAGTACTTGATCGTGAGCGGGTTGCATCCGCCGCAGGTGAAGTGTTACGACCTGAGCCAACTGAGCATGAAGTGGTGTCGACACCTGGACGCGGAGATTGTCGATTTCACGTGCCTGAGCGATGATTACTCGAAATTGGCCTTCATATGCGCCGATCGGTCTATCCGGTTTCACGCCAAGTTTGGGAATTACTATCAGACGCGAACGCCGAAACAAGGGCGGGACGTGTGTTACTCGGATTGGACGGGGGACCTGTGCGTGGTGGGGAGCTCGAATGAGGTTTGGAGGTTGAATTTAGAGCAAGGACGGTTTTTACAACCGTTGGAGAGTCGATGCGTTGAGTTGAATGTGTGTGGAATCTCTCCGACGCACGGTTTGTTCGCCGCGGGGTCGACGAACGGGGAGTTGGAATGTTTCGATTTGCGCGCGAGGACATCGTGCGGGGCGATTCAATGCTCGGAGCGAGACGAGGGAGGGATCACGTCGCTTCGTTTCGACCCCAACGGGTTGCAGATGGCGGTCGGAAACGAGGAGGGCATCGTACGGTTGTATGACCTTCGAAGCTCTCGGCCGCTTCGCGTCAAGGATCAGATGAACGGGCTTCCGATTTTAGATTTGAAGTATCACACGTCGGTGGACGGCACTCGCAGAGTGGTGTCCACGGATAAGAAGATTGTCAAGATTTGGGACGAACGCACAGGAGATCCGTACACATCGATCGAACCGGGGTATGAACTTAACGATTTGTGCATGTGGGATAAGACCGGTCTGATGATGATGGCGATGGATCACACGCAGATGAGCGTCTTTTTCACGCCCTCTCTCGGCGCCGCGCCCAAGTGGTGCTCGTTCCTTGAAAACCTCACTGAAGAGATGGAGGAGCAAACGCAAGAGACCTTGTACGACGATTACAGATTCGTCACCAAGGAAGAGTTGGAGAAGCTCCACTTGACGCACTTGATCGGTACGAAGATGCTCAGAGCGTACATGCACGGTTATTTCATGGACAATCGTCTGTACGGCAAGGCGAAGGCCATCGCCGAACCTTTCTCTTACGACGATTTCAAGAAGAAGAAGGTCAAAGAGAAGCTCGAAGAGGAACGCAAGAGCAGAATCACCGTCAAGAAGAAGGCTCCCAAGGTCAACGCGATGCTCGCCGCGCGTCTTGGTGCGGCAGAGGAAGAAGGCGTGGAGAGTGTGGACGAGGATGGCGACGACGTCGGCACCGTCGCCCCTGGCGGCAGTTTACTCGAAGACGATCGTTTCGCCGCGATGTTCAAAGATGAGCGATTCGAAATCAACGAAGACGACGAAACCTTCAAGATGCTTCACCCGAATGCGCCCAAGATGGATAAGAATGCGCGTAAAGAAATGCTCGAGGACCACTTTGAGTTGGTTGAAGACGAGGAAGCCGCCGTCGACGACGAACCCAACGAGCCGAAGATGTACGCCGCGAAGGATGAATTCCACGCCACCGCCTTCAAAGATGGTCGCGAGAGCAAGGCTGACTTGCCGCTGAAGGAGAGAGCGAAAATCGAAAAGTCTCGAGAGAAGACAAAGCAGGCGCGCGTGTCGGGTAACCGAGAAGCGTTTTTCGACGCGGCCGAGCCGAAGAGCAAATCCATGAAACGATTGGGTAAGGCTCGCACATCGGATGAGTACGGCGACGAGGAAGGTCTCACCGCGGAAGATGCGTGGAAGGATCAAGCCAAGGGTCACTCTCGAGGTAAACGACGAGGCATGGACTCTGTCCTTGGTAAGATGCAACCGAACAAAGGTGGAGCGCCGCGCCGAAAGCGATAAACGCGGCGATAGATTAGCACAAAGAATAGAAATACAATGTACAATCCAGTCGAATGCGAGAACTAAGCGATCAGACCGCGACTCTTCGCCAGACGCTCGAGTATCTCAATCTTACGCTTGAGCTCTTCGGGCGTCTCCGCCTTGCCCTGCGAGACGAACTCCTCGGCTTTAGTCTCCGCCGTCGCGGGCCGCGTGGGACGTTCTTGACGAATCACCTGAGCTAAAGCGTTCGCGTTCGCGTTCGTCATCGACGTTCCGGTGTTTGAATACGTCTGTGCTCTCGCATCGACCGCGTGCGACGCAGGTTTTGGCTTAATGGTGACTCGTCCGAACGCCGCCGCTCGATCTCTGACGTTGGAGGGCGAAGATGTGTACTCAATTTCTGCCTGTGCGCGTTGCGGCTGGGGTGGCGATGATTGCGGTTGCGGCTGTGGTCGTGGTTGTTGATGCACCTGCACCGCCGGTTGCGGCGGCGGCTGCTGGTACTGTTGCGTCGGCTGCTGAGGTGGCGGTTGGTACTGTTGCACCGGCGGTGACGGCGGTGGTTCGTACTGTTGTGCCGACTGCTGAGGTGGAGGTTGGTACTGTTGCGACGGCTGCTGAGGTGGCGGTTGGTACTGCTGCGTCGGCGGTGACGGCGGCGGTTGGTATTGCGTTTGTTGCGGCGGAGTGTATGCGTGCTGCTGCGGCGATTTCTGCTCATCCGGGCGCAACGTGTGCGCTTCGGCTGCGCGCTCGTGCTCAGCGATCCGACGTTGAATGTCCTCCAATTCAGAGACGCGTCTCTGAGCTTCTATGGACGTCTCCGCGTTGTCGAGTGGGAGCATGGAGATGAACTGACTCTCCGCGTCGAGTTGGTTTTGAGCCGCCATGTACGCCACTCGCTTCGCCTCCGCGGCGGCGTATTCCGCCTCTCGAACCGCTTGATTCGCAGCCTCGGCTTGAGACATTTGCTGAAGGGCGCTCTCCGCCGATAGCCTCGCGGCTTCGGCTTGCTGTTGACGAGCGAGCGCCTCAGCCGCCGCCACCTCTGCGCGAATCCTCGCCTCTCTCTCAAGCTCCAATAACCGCGATCTCGCCTCGTCAACTTCATGTTGCGTCACCCCGCGCGGTCTCTCATCACCGCCCGCTCGCCCGCGCCAACCGCCAGCCATCCACCGCTCTCGCTCGCCCGTGTTGGGATCGACGGCGCGTTCGTACCGCGGCGCCGGTTCGTAAATCTGATACCTCGGCGGCGCGTGCATCGGCGCGTACTGATGCGACGCCGTCGGAGGCATCGGCGAAGCGTTCGGATCGTTAAAATATTCCCTTCGCGTCCCCGGCGCTTCCAACCCACCCGCTCTCGGTTGCGTCGCCAGCGTCGGCGTCGTCACCAAGAGCGGCGGCGCGCGACTCGCCGCCTCCGCCGCCGTCATCGCCCCCACCGCCATCACTCCAGTCGCCGCGCTCGCCACCGCGGACTCCACCCTCTTCTCCATCTCTCCCTTCGCCTCCGATCCATCCTCCACCGTCGGTCGCACCAACACCCTCGGCGGTTCCGGCGCCGCGCCCTCCACGCCGACGACGCGCGCCAACCACTTCCCGACGGTGATCATCTCCCCCTTCACCAACACATCCTTCCCCATCGGCAGCGCCGTTCGATCCATCACCTCCCCCTTCACCTCCAGCAGCACGATCGGCATCCCAATCGGCTGCACGATGACGCCCTCGACCATCTTCCCTCGTCCCCCGCCCTCGAGCTTTTCGCACGCGTGACACGTCCATCGCTTCCCACCCACGCTCGCCGCGCTCGTCGTCGCGCTCGTCGTCGCGCTCACCGTCGCGCTCGCACCGACCGACACCGCGCTCGCTCCTCGCGCGAACGCGTTCGCCACCGCCCCCCGCGCCGCGTCCGCGCACTCCCCGGCGCGCGCGCGCACCGCGTCGTACGTCTGTTTCGCCTCCACCGCCCGTCGCACATCCTCCACCGTCGGCGTCGTCCCACCCATCGACGACGACGACGCCGCACCGAATCCACCGAACATGATGTCCGTCGTCGTCCACGGTCGACGACGTCCCGATCGCGCGCCGGTCGTCGATCGCGCGTCGTCGTCTACCATCACATCGTCGTCGTCGAATCATCGTCGAATCGATCCATCGAATCGTCCGCGCGCGGCGACGAAAAAAAGAAAACCCCGTACACAGACGAACACATACCCACACACCGTTACGAAACCCCATACTCACACCCCCACACCCCCCATCCCCGCCCGAGGGCACCCCTCGATCGCGCTCGACGCGCGCGCGATCGATGACGATACGATCGACGACGCGACGATCGACGAGACGATCGATGATGCTGTTGATGGTCGATGAAAGGGGACTCTATCACGGGTCAGCACTCCTAAAAATATCCAATCCACATCCACGATACCGCCCCACGCGATATCGCGGTCCAACGCGACCGCGCGAAAAGTCAAATCGCGCGACGCGAAAAATCACATAGTCGATCGATCAACCCTCGATCGATATCTTTCTTCCCCGAAAACGCCCCTCCGCGACGACTGACTGGGGACGTCGACGTCTCCGCATATTCATTCGCGCGAAACGACCCGAACGTGAACCGAACGAGAGGTGCGACGACGACGACGAGGAGAACGAGGACGAGGACGAGGAGAATGTTTTTTTTCGTTCGTCGACGAGAGGTCGCCGGAGACGGAGGGACGGATCGAGAGATTCGCACGCATCGCGCGCGCATCGCGCATTTCAAACTCCATCCGCGACGACCATCCGTCATCGCGTCATCATCGCGTTCGATCTCGTGCGCGCGCGAGATCGAACGCGATCGACGCGCGCGTCTCGATGGATATAATACATATCGATCGGTATCGTCGATCGCGTTCGCGTCGTTCGCGCGCGCGAAACGCCGACGACCGCGCGAACGACGCGATGGAGGATCCGCGTCAAGGGGGCGTGGCAACGACCCGACCCGACGCCACCGGTCGACGTTTCGATCGACTTCACCGATCGATCGACTCGTCTCGATCGGGGATCGCGGGTAGGGAAAGGGGGTCGGGTCGAATCGGGACCCTCGAAAACGACGTGGGTGGTCGTTTGATTGGGGATTTCGTACGGGGTTTACGCGGAGTCGACGCGACGCGAAGCGGGGGGGGGGGAGGAACGCGACCGGTGACTGACGGAGACGTGTGTGTGTGTGTGCGCGCGTAGGTGATTTTTATTTTCTTTCGTGTGCGTTCGTTCGAATCGGCGTCGGTGGTCGCGGTGACGTCGAGCTCGGTCGGGGCGGACGCGCGCGCGGACGACGAAGGACGACGGGCGAACGGCGACGGATCGGTCAGGTATGGCGCCGCCGACGATGGCGCGAGGACGCGGTGGTGAAGACGCGGTGGTGGTTCCGACGGCGGTGAGCGGTGGTGTCGGTGGATTCGGTGTGGCGGTTCCGGCGCCGCACGCGTACTCCATGATGGCGGCGTTCGGGCCCAAGGTTAACGAATTGCGAAGACAGGCGACGATGACGAGGGGACGCGCGGCGACGGAGCGCGCGTCGCCGATGCTCATGTTTCCGCCGGTGCCGTTTAATCCCATGACGATGACCATGGTGCCACCGCCGATGGTCATGGTGCCGCAAGAGACGGCGATCAAGGTGAACGCGAGACACTCGCCGAGCGGGAGCGACGGAAGCCACCACACGACGCACGAGGAGGACGAGGGCGTGGAACGCGGGCAAGAGGCGGCGTGTTCGTCGGGAAGAGGCCAAGCCTCGATGATCGCGATGATGATGCCGCCGCCGCCTCTCATGGTGCCGTCATCGCTCAGGAACGCTCGATTGGAAGCGCTCAAGGTGCCCGATCGCACGCAGACGCCGGGTATTCAATCGCCGTTTTCCGCGGCGAACGTGTTGGTGGGTATGATGGCCAACGGTTCGGAAGAGGAGAACGAGCCAGCCCCGGAGCAATCGTCCAGGGTTCGCGGTAAGCGAGGTGAATATTTGGGTCCTCTGTCGGTGAAATGCCCGAAGAAGAGACGCACGACGACGAATTCGCGCGCGAGATCAAATTTGAAGACGTTTGACGCGTTGCCCGTCGAGGCGCCAACCGCGGCGGCGCGCCCGCCGATGAACTCGACGGCGTCGAACAAACCCAAGACGCACCGCCCTTGGAGCCTGCCCGAGGTCAAGGCTTTGGTTCGCGGGGTCACGCACTACGGTCGCGGACAATGGGCCGACATCAAGGCTCTGCGTCTCGACGGCGTGGCGGATGACTTGATCAACCGCAGCGCGGTGGACCTCAAGGACAAGTGGCGCAACCTCTTGCGCGTGGCGATGCTTCCGGGTCTGTACAAGCGACGCGACGTGAACGGCGTACCGTCTGAACTTCTCGAACAGGTTCGCGTGTTGGCGTCGAAGAGCATCACCACGCCGTCGCGGCGTTCAAAGGATACCGCGGCGCACGACCGAGCGGAGAACGCCGCAGACGCCGACGTGAAGACGGAGAAGGGTCTCGCGATGAGTAAAGGCGCGCGTCGAAGCAAGCACCATTCACCGTGGACGATGGAAGAGGCGATTGCCCTCGTGGATGGCGTCGAAAGATGCGGAGGATGCCGATGGACGATCATCAAGAAGTGCGACGATCCGGTGCTCGAGCGACGGACGGCGATGGATTTGAAGGACAAGTGGCGCAATTTGCTCCAACTTGCTTCTCTTCCGGCGCAATCCCGTCGAAAGCAAGAGACCCCACCCGAGTTCCTCCAGCGCGTGCTCGATCTCGAGGCGCAATACGGAGGCGCTCGGCGTAAGGGTCGCAAAACCGCCGGCAAGGCGTAAAAAAAGTGTAACTGCTTCGCGTCGTGTACCACCATTCTTTGTTCTTTGCCTGTAACATTCTTTGCAGTGACGCTTTTGTAATCGAATGAAATATGCTCGCTATTATTACAACTGGGGACTAACTCATCACATCGCGCGTCGTTTTATCTTCATCGGTAAGCCCTTCTTTGTGTGAATGGTCGCTCCGGTGATCATCTCGACGTCGCTCGGCGAACACGCGAGCTCAAAGTCAAACTTTTTGAGCAACACGCTCATCGCGGTCACCGCCTCGAGCATGGCGAATTGATCACCCGCGCAGCGTCGCTGCCCACCGCCGAAGGGGACGTAGCTGAAGTCCGTGGACTGCTCATTCGGGTACAGACCCGTCATCAAATCCGGATTCAAGCCGCCCCATCCCTCGATGGCGGGATTTTCAAAGCGTCGAGAAAATCGGCTCGGATCGAATTTTTCGGGATTTTCCCACAAGTCCGGCGATCTGTGCAAGTTCCACACAGCGATGAAACAGTCGGTTCCAGCCTTGAGGGTGATTTCTTTGCCGTTACCGCCTCGAGGGAGCGTCACGTCTTCGATGGCGCGACGAATGAGGATGGGCGGAGCCGGATACAAACGCATCCCCTCGGCGAGAATCATGCGCACTTTTTGCAATTTTCGAACCTCTTCGGGCGTGGGAACGCCGTTAGAGTCGGAGACACACGCGTTGATCTCTTTCACCGCCTCCTCGGCAATCTCCGGGTGCTGAGCGAGCAGATAGAGCGTCCACGTGAGCACGGCGGCGGTGGTCTCGTGACCGGCGATGAGCATGGTCATCAAGTCGTCTCGAAGTTGCGTGCTCGTCGCCTCGTCGCCTCGAATGTCCACCAAGAATCGAAGTAAACTCGCATCTTCGACGTTCGAGTAATCTCTTCGCTCCATCTCCTCCAAATCCGTCTCCGTGCGAGACGAAATGGCGTTGTTGATCAACACCGACAACTCTTCGTTGATCATCTTCATATCCTCCTTGAATTGCTTCTGTCTCGGCACCACGTCCATCGCGCCCGGAATCTGCCAATACTGCAACGGAAACGTCGATCGATGCTCGCTCTCGCGCAAGACGCGATACACCGCCTTGATGATCGGCGTTTCCTCTCGTAACGCGCCGAATTCGTAATTGAACACCGCCTTGCCGATGACGTCGAGCGCCATCGAGTACAACTCGCCCTCGAGTTCCACCGTTTCCTTCGTCTCCGCCGCCGCGTCCAATTTATCCGCCAATCGCATCGCCGACGCCCCAAATAAATCACACATGTGTTTCAACCACGCGTTATGAAATCCAGCCCCGATCACCGGCCTACGCTTGGCCCAAATCTCCTTATTCGCCGGAATCAATCCGTCCCCCATGATGGGCTCCATGATGTCCGTCAATATTCCCTTGGAAAAGCTATCCGCTCGATCCTTAAACATCGTTCGCACCGCCACCGGATCGCTCACGACGACGAACCACTTCGGTCCGGCGCCTAAATTGTACACACCGCCGTACTCTCGATAGTAATCGTACAGCGGAACGAAGAGCGGCGCCGCGCGCACCTCCTCCTTTAACAAATCCCCGAGCACCTTTTCCGTCACGCGCGCGCCGTTGCCCCACGGGAACAGGCGCGCGAACGATCGCGCGAGATCGTTATCGGGAACCTCGACGCCCGGAAACAGCGCGCCTCGGTAGGGATCGGACGCCGCAGGTTTGGAATCGAGCGCGCGCGCGCGAACGCGCTCGCGGCGTCCCGAGCGGCGGTCATCGTCGTGTCGGACGCATCGAGCGGTCGTCGTCGTCGTCGTCGTCGTCGCGACGCGCGCGAGTGGGTTCGACGCGCGGTACATGGTTGCTGTGATCGCTCGCGCGCGCGGGTCGGTCGACGGAGCGACGTCGACGCGACGGGGAGTGTCGTTCGTTTCTCGATTGGATGTTTTTTTGCTTCTATCGTTATCCAGGGCGAGACGAAATCGGATTTACAATACATCTGTCGTTCCAGTGAATGTTATGAGATAGGAAGCGGTGACAACCGCTGATTTATGTTGTTGAGAGACAGGTGACGCGATCAGTGCGTCATGCGGTTCTCCTTTTCGCGCAAGAATTCCATCTCGAATTCGCGCTCGATGACGGCGAATTGCGACTTGTCGAGAGAGTAAAAGTACGGGTGCTCGAGGGCGTCCGTGGCGTGAATGCGCTTGGCCGGATCGTACACGAGAAGCTTGTTGAGCAAATCGATGCCGTGTTCGTCGAGCTGCGGGATCACCTTTGATAAATCTTGCGCGCGCCACTGCGGGAACTCGTGCCAGTCGCGAAGGTTGGAGACTCCCGGCCACGTCTGTTCGCTCGGCGTGCCGAGAAGCTTGAAGATGTGTAAGAGCTGTTGGAGCTCGGAATCTCCTGGGAAGAGGGGTTGCTTGCGCGCCATCTCGGCGAACATGCACCCGACGCTCCACATGTCCACCGGAGTGGAGTAGTGCGAACCTCCGAGCAAGACCTCGGGCGCGCGGTACCACAGGGTGACGATTTCGTGCGTGTAGCTCTTCACCGGCACGCTGAACGCTCTACCAAGTCCTAAATCCGCAATCTTGAGCACATTTTTCGCCTTATCCACCAACATGTTTTGCGGCTTCAAATCGCGGTGCATCACTCCGTGCTTGTGCAAGTGCGCGCATCCCAAACAGAGCTGATACATGTAGTTTTGCACAACCTCCTTCGGCAACGGGTTCGCCGGTCCGCGTCCCGTCATGTCCATGTATTGCTTTAAATCTTGATCCAAAAATTCAAACACCAGGTACAACATCGCCTTACCGTCCTCCTCGACGTGCTCGACGCGAAGCAAACGCACGACGTACGGGCTCTCCGACAACATCTGCAGCAGACTCACCTCCCGCAGCGCCGTCGACGGCACGCCCTCCTCCTCCATCTCCAATCTCGTCTTCTTCAGCGCCACCAATCGCCCGGTGGCTCGATCTCGCGCCTTGTACACCTTCCCGTACGTCCCTTGACCGATCTTTTCGAGCTTTTCGTACGCATCGTTGATCGAATGGCCTCCCATCGCGCCTCACGGTCTCGGATCGCTCGCGCGCTCGATTCCGAAACAGTCGAATCGATCGCACGCCCACGCTCGTCCACGCGTCCGGTCGTCTCTCACGCGTTCGTCGACGGAACGAATCGCGAAAACGAACGCTTTCCGACGCTCGACGCTCGACGCGCGCGTCGATCTCCGGTCGCGCGCGTCGCGAGCGTCCGTCGCGCGTCGTGGGCGCAGAGACAGCTCGTTCCCCCTCGCGTTCAAAAATGCCATTATTTAGTTCGGACTATTGAATGGATTTTATAGATAGATTTACAGAAGTTTAGAATACTACACTTCCATGTCGTAACCGCTTCGATTCGACGCGCGCGCGCCCGACGAGCCGCCGCCGCCGCGAGACGACGACGCGCGCGCGATCGACGGCGCGCGTGTGGACGTCGATCGACCGTCTCGTCGTCTCTTCGGACGCGCGCGCGACTCGCTTCGAGGACGCTGGAACGATGTCCAAACGCGCGGCGTCGGCGCTCCCGAGCGATTTCTTCGACGGCGCGCCCAAAACGACGACGCCGAGCGCGACGGCGAGAGCGACCGCGACGCCGAGCGCGACGGCGCGAGAGGTGACGGGCACGACGGTTCGCGCGACCGCGGTGCCGTCAAAGGCGCGCGCGCTGGAGACGAAGCGCGCGAGGGCGTCCGAGGAGGAGAGCGAGGAGGCGAGACGCGCGGCGCGCGCGGCGGAGGCGGCGCGCGAGGCAGCGCGCGAGGCGGCGGAGGCGGCGAGAGAGGACGCCGAGGCGGTGATGAGGGCGAAGAGTCAGATCGCGGCGCAGGTGGAACGCTTCGACCGCGTGGATCGGTTGAGAGAGGAGGTGAGGGAGAAGCGGGACGCGCGGCGCAGGGCGGCGACGCGAGAGACGACGACCGAGGCGGCGAAGGGAATCGTCGCGTACGACGAGAGCGAGAGCGACGACGAGGACGACGAGGATGACGACGCGTTGGTGGATTGGCGAGCGAAGAAAATTTGATAACTTTTAAAGAAGAAGTGTTGTAAAAATAAAAGTACGGCTGTTCTAGAAGAGCGCGATCGATTAGTGCGCCATGGCTTTGATTTTCGCAATTTTCAGCGCCGGGTTCAATCCTTTCGGACACACCTTGCTGCAATTCATGATGGTGTGGCATCGGTACAGCTTGAACGCGTCGTTGACGTTTTCTAAACGTTCCTTGGTGAACTCGTCGCGAGAGTCGATGATCCAGCGGTACGCCTGGAGCAACACGGCGGGGCCGAGATACTTGTCGCTGTTCCACCAGTACGACGGACACGACGTGGAGCAGCACGCGCACAAGATGCACTCGTACAAACCGTCGAGCTTGGCGCGATCCTCCTTGGTCTGCAGGCGTTCCTTACCGTCCGCCGGTGGGTCCGACTTGGTTTTCAAAAACGGGTCGATTGACTTGTACTGCGCGTAAAAGTTTGCCATGTCCACCACCAAGTCTCTCACGACGAACATGTGCGGCAACGGCGCGATCGTCTGTTCACCCGTCGTCTTCTCAACCTTGGTCAGGCACGCCAATCCGTTCTGTCCGTTGATGTTCATGGCGCACGAACCGCAGATGCCCTCGCGACACGATCTGCGAAAACTCAACGTCTGGTCTTGCTCATCCTTAATCTTAAACAACACGTCCAGCATCATCGGCCCGCAATCGTTCGTGTCCACCTCGTACGTCTTATACTTTGGATCACCCCCGACGTCCGGATCCCATCGATACACCTTGAACTTTTGCACGTTGGGCGCGCTCGAGCTCGCCGCGCTCGAGCGCGTCCTCGCGTTCGCGTTCGCGTTCGCGTTCGCGCTCGCGCTCACCACCGCCCCGCGCACCGCCACGCTCGCCAGTTCACCCAACGACCGCACGATCGACGACGACGACGACGACTCCCCTCGCGCGCCTCGTCGCAGCGCTCCAACCACCGCGAACATCCTCTCGTCTTCGTTCGCGCGCCCGCCTGGAGGATTTCGATTCGATTCGATTCGATCGATCGACGCCCACGACGGAATCGACGCCCGACAACCACCGCCCGCACGCCTCGCCCGCCCGCACGCCTCTCGAACGCACGCCTCTCGAACGCACGCCTCGAACGCACGCCTCGCGCGCGGCTTTTTCACGCACATCCGTCGATCGTCGCGCCCGGCGCCCTCGTCGTCGATCGCGCCTCGCGCTCGGTCGGTCACCCGCTCGGTCGGCCTTGACGCGCATCGCTCGTAGTGTGACTCGATATCGCCTAATCATCGATCGACACGTCTACGTGTCGTGTCGCGAGACTCGTGTGTGACGGTGTGTGACTCCCCATCGAGTCCCCCCCCTTTCGTGCTCTCGCGGTGACGCGGGCGAGGCGGCGGCGCGACCGAACGAGCCGCACTCTCCGACGCGCGGACGATCGCGCGTGTGTTTATTCGTGAACGAGGTGCGCGCGCGCGTGAATGTCGTCGACCGCGGTGTAAATGTTTTTTTTTGTGCGTCGTCTCGGTGACGCGCGTTCGCGGTCGCGCGCGTGACGGACGCGAGATCCCGTTCGCGAGCGCTCTGTCGTGCGCCATCGCCGCCGTCGGCGGTGACCGATGTCGAACGAGACGTGGGTCGACGCGACGGTGGGGGCGGTGATGCGACGGGCGCGGTGTGTGGGATGAAAACTCGCGCGCGCGGTCCGTGGATGGGGTTTCGCGGAAGAGGCGAGGCGTGGACGAGGGGTGGAGGTGGACGAGGCGGCGGCGGTGCTGTTTATCCATTAGTCCAGGGAACACCGAAAAGGGTTCCCGAGCGCAGTCGGGGGCGAGCGGTGCGGAGATGGACGAGTGACTGACGAGTGGTGGTACGCACGTCGCGAATGAACGCAGAGAGAAAGTGACACAATGGCACCGAGCAAGTGCAACGTGCCCGCGGCGGCGAAGATTAGCGTCGCTGACGTCGCCTCGTTGAAGGAGGAGGCGGCGAAGAAGAAGGATGAAGACGCGCGCAAGGCGGCGGCTGAGAAGATTGCCGAACTCGCGAACGCGGCGTCCTACGCTGAAGAGCCGTACTTGATCGATTTGCTTGAAGTTGCGATTACGCTCGCGGGTGATAACAAGTCTGCCAACGTGCGCGCGGCTGGCGACGCCGCCGTCGCGGCGATTCAGCCCAAGCTCTCCGAGTTTGCGGTTCGCCCGGCGCTCAAGGCGATCTTTGTTGGTTTCCAATCTCAGTTCTGGCAGTCCACCATGGCGGCTTTGCGCGTCCTCGATGGTTTCGTCGAGCGCAACCGCAAGGCGGTGGCGGCCAACTTGCCGGAGATTATCCCGGAGCTCGCGCAAGTCATGGTGCACATGCGCGACGAAGTCAAGAAGGCGTCCACCGAATCCATGGCCAAGGTTGCCACGTGCGTCGGTAACCTCGACATCGAGCCGTTCATCCCGACTTTGATCGAATGCATCAACAACGTCGATGAAGTGCCCGAGTGCGTCCACAAGCTCGCGGCGACGACTTTTGTCCAACAAGTCGAATCTCCGACGCTCTCCATCATGGGTCCGCTTCTCCAGCGCGGTTTGTTCTTCCAACAAACCACCCCGATCAAGCGTAAGGCTGCCGTCATTATCGACAACATGTGCAAGCTCGTCGAAGATCCGATGGATGCCGCGCCGTTCCTCCCCAAGCTCTTGCCGCTCTTGAAGCGCGCCGTGGATGAAGTCGCCGATCCGGAGTGCCGTCAAGTGTGCACGCGCGCCTACAAGACGTTGCTCCAAGCCGCGGGTAACGAAAGCGGTACCGAGGAAGGTGGTGAAGAAGGCAAGGGTGTCTACAACGAAGAGACGGTCAGCGAACAGTTCATCGACCTCTTGGCGGAATCCTCGGGTGCCTCCAAGGAGGACGTCACCGCCTTTGTTCAAAGCGAAGGCGTCAAGGTGTACTTTGACTACATTTGCTCCTTGTCTGCCAACGCCTTGTTGGCCAAGAACTTCGACTTGGACACGTGGACCAAGTCTTGCGCCACCTCTTACTTGAAGCTCTTCTTCAGCGAGGCCGACGCGATGACCAAGTCCCTCGTCGAGCGCGCCGAGCAAGTGTACGAATCTTCCAAGAAGGTTTTCGTCGTCGAGGACGAAGAGGGCGAAGATCTTTGCAAGTGCGACTTTTCTCTGGCGTACGGTGCGCTCATTTTGCTCAACAACGCCACTCTCCACATGAAGAAGGGTAAGCGTTACGGTCTCTGCGGTCCGAACGGTTGCGGTAAGTCCACGTTGATGAAGGCTATCAACAACGGCCAAGTCGAAAACTTCCCGCCGCCGGAGGAGCTCCGCACCGTGTACGTCGAGCACGACATCCAAGGTGACCAACACACCATGAACGTGACCGAGTTCGTCCTCAGCGACTCTGTCATTCAAGGCCACGGTACCACCAAGGAACAAGTGGCGTCCACGCTCTTGTCCTTCCAATTCACGGAGGAAATGATCACGGGACCCGTGGTCGCCCTTTCGGGCGGCTGGAAGATGAAGCTCGCCCTTGCGCGCGCCATCTTGATGAAGGCTGACATTCTCTTGCTCGATGAGCCGACGAACCACTTGGACGTCAAAAACGTCGCCTGGTTGGAAGAATACCTCTGCTCCCAATCGCAAGTGTCCTCCATGATTGTGTCCCACGATTCCGGTTTCTTGGATCGCGTCTGTACGCACATCATTCACTACGAAAACCGCAAGTTGGTGACGTACAGAGGTAACCTCACCGAGTTTGTCAAGCAGTGCCCGGCGGCCAAGAAGTACACCGAACTCTCCAACGATGAACTCAAGTTCATTTTCCCGGTCCCGGGTTTCCTCGAAGGTGTCAAGAACAAGGACAAGGCCATCGTCAAGGCTACCCGCTGCTGGTTCAAGTACCCGAACACGACGCGTCAAATCATCCAAGACGCCACCATTCAGCTCTCTTTGAGCTCTCGCGTCGCGTGCCTCGGACCGAACGGTGCCGGTAAGTCTACGTTCATCAAGCTTCTCACCGGTGAAGCCGAACCGGACCAAGGTACCGTCTGGCGTCACCCGAACATGCGTTACGCGTACGTCGCCCAGCACGCCTTCCACCACGTCGAGCAGCACTTGGACAAGACGCCGAACGAGTACATCCGCTGGCGCTTCTCCACGGGCGAAGACAAGGAAAACTTGACCAAGGTGACCGCCCAATACACCGAAGAGGAAGAGCGCTTGATGAAGGAAAAGATTCCGGTTCCGCAAGAGGATGGCTCCATCTTGAAGCTCGTCGTCGAGAAGATTATCTCTCGCCGCCAAAAGAAGTCCAAGTACGAGTACGAAGTCCAATGGAAGGGTCTCTCCATGGACTCCAACTCTTGGATGGAGCGCGAGAAGCTCGAAAAGTTCGGTTTCACCAAGTACCTCAACCGTGTCGATGAGCGCGAAGCCGCTCGCGCCGGCCTCTACGCCCGCCCGCTCACGCAAGCCAACGTCGAGAAGCACTTGATAGACTTTGGTTTGGATGCTGAATTCGGTACCCACAACCGCATCAAGGGTCTCTCCGGCGGCCAAAAGGTTAAGCTCGTGCTCGGCGCCGCCATGTGGCAGCAACCGCACATCGTCGTCATGGACGAACCGACCAACTATTTGGATCGCGACGCCCTCGGAGCTCTCGCGTGCGCCGTCAAGGAGTTCGGCGGCGGCGTGCTCCTCATCACGCACAACTGCGAATTCGCCGACGCGTTGAAGGAGGAGACCTGGAACGTTCCGGGCACGGGCTTTGTCGAGATCGAAGGTAACAAGTGGGGTCAAGGCAAGTCTGGCAAGGCGGAGAAGGTTGAGTTTGAGATGCAAGAGGAAACCGTCGACGCGCTCGGAAACAAGGTTAAAGTCAAGGGGCCGAAGAAGAAGTTGTCTCGCAAGGATATCAAGGCGATTAGCAAGGCCAGAGCCGCTAAATTAGCTGCTGGGCAGGATATCACCACCGATAGCGATTGGGACGCTGACGTTTACATAGGTGCTGACCCCGACGCCGCGAGAAAAGCGGAGCGCGAAGCGAAGAAGGCGGCCAAGGGCAAGTAATCAATCGAAGACGCGATGCGCCGTCGGACCCACCTCCACACCTCACTCGACGAATATATAGGTGCTGAGCCGGTGACCACGAGGACGGTGCGTGAGTTAGACTCCGCCGCAACGCACGCGCTCACACTCATAACGCATTTGTTTTAAATTGACATCATTCATACTTCTACGTACACGCGTCGTCGTCGTCGTCGTCGTCGTCGTCGTCGTCGTCGTCGATCACATCCCATATATAAACATGCATTTTCACCAAGACACGGCCCGATTCGGACGCGTGACTGACGACCGGGGCGCGCCTCGCCCCCACACAGAGTGACGCGTCGCGCTCGAGTCGGGTGCGGTGCGGTCGGTCGACGTCGACGACGACCGCGCGTCGAGCGCGAGACGCGCGCGTGGGAGACTTGCCGCCGGTGTCCGCGCGCGCGTCGTCGAGACGGCCGACCGCACGACCGCACGACCGCACGACGGCACGACGGAACGAACGATCGCGTGGCGATGCCTCGCCGGGGGGATGACGCGTTCGGACGCGCGGAGACGCCGTTCGCGACGATGCGCGCGCGGTGCGATCGATCGAGAACGTTCGTCGTCGACGGTGATGGGTCGGTGACGTCGACCGTGGAGGATTGGACGAGGGCGTTGAAACGACGGCGGAGCGGCGACGACGCGTCGTCGCGCTCGGAAGGGTCGGCGGCGAGCGCGTCGTCTCGCGGCGGCGGTGTCTGGGGCGGCGGCGGCTGTTCGTCGTCGTCGTCGTCCAACGCGACGTTCGTCGCGTGGATGATCGATACGGCGACGGCGCCGGACGTGTGCGTGCTCTGGAGCTCGAGCGGGGAATCGGCGCGCGTGACGACGCCGTCGGCGTTGGCGCCGTCGTGCGCGTGCGTGTCGACGAAGCGCGACGGCGAGACGGTGGTCGTCATGGCTACGGCGGACGGCGCGCACGTCGTGAGCGTGCGCGTGCGAGACGCGGACGATTTCGACGCGATCGATGTGACGCGCGACGTGACGGTGGCGCGCGCGCCGAGTTGCGCGCGACGCGTGTCGCGGGTGGGCGCGTGCGGGTCGTCGGCGGCGGTGTTGTGCGACGCCGACGCGAGCGTCGTCGTGCGCGCGACGACGTTGGAGGTGATTTGTGAATTGCGTGGATCGACGCTGAGTCGAGTGTGGAACTCGATCAAGAGCGGTGGACTTGAACGAGACGTGGTGGGGGTGTCGGCGCGGACGACGCGCGTGAGCGGGAAGGAGTTGACGACGACGATGTCGGCGGACGGGTACGTGCAGGTGTGGGACGTGACGAGCGCCGTCAGAGCCGCCGAACAGGAGGATGCGCCGATCGGGAGTAAGGGGGGCGTGACGCCGACGCGCGTGTGCGCGGGGTACTTGCCGCCGCCTCCGGGAACGAGACATCCGCCGCCCGAACGCGTCGCCGAGGCGTTGGCGACGTCGGCGTCCGCCGACGGACGCGCGCTCGTCCTCGTCGTCTCGTCTCGCGAGAAACACCCGAACGACGACGACGAGAACATATCGTCGTCGCCGGGAGACGCGACGCTCGCGCTGTACACGGTGAAACACGGCGCGCTCGCGTTTAGTTCGTCCATCGAGGGATCCAAGGGCGTCGCTCGAGCGCTCGCCGTCACGCCTCGCGGTGGCGTCGTCGCGGCGCTCGAGCGGTTCGACGACGATGACGCACCCGACGACGACTATGAATCGAGCAGCACCACGGAAATCGTGCGTTGGCCCCTCGATGGGTTACACAGAGCCAGAGAAGTGCGTTCGGGCGACGCCGAGGCAAACGCGCTCGCCGAGTGGGGACACGGCGGTCGAGGCAACAGCGCGGCGGTGGAAATGTTGAGACGGTTTACCGTCCTCGACGGGTACACGCCGCGCTCCGTCGCCGCATCCTTGGCTTTTGAAATATCGACGCGGGGCGTCGAATCCGCGGACGCGTCGCGCGCCGCGTGCGCCGCGCTCGGCGTCGACGCGCGCGACGACATGGCGGACGCGCTCGTCGCGCTCGCCGGACCGGACGCCACGGTGGCGCGCGTCACCGAGATGTGGTGTCGCGCGGCGCCGGTGTACGCGAAGTGTTGGACGCGCGCGCACCGACCGCTCGCCTTGATCGTCGGCGACGACGACGACGCACTTGTGCTCGTGCGCTCGGGCGGCGCGTTTGGGGCGATTCGCGCCAACGACGCCGTCGAGGATTCGCTCCTCGCCGCGAAAATCACAAACGAAGACTCGCCGACGCTCAAATTCGGCGCCGGAGGTCGACAGGCGCGGTCGGCGCTCGTCGCCCTGTGCGAACGATTGAACGGCGTGCTCGGGAGCTCGGCGTGCGCCGCCATGGATTTGATCGCGGGAGGCTTTTGCGTGGACACCGCCGGCTCGAGTCGAGGATCGGCGTTCGAGAAGAGGGACGAACACATCGAAGCGTTGAGTCACAACGCGAGAGACTGGTTGGAGTGCTTCGTCGGCGCGCTCATCGGCGACGTGTTCCCGCACGTGTCGTCGAGCGACGAAGAACGCGCCGACGATGCGCGCGTCAAGGCTCGAAAAGCATCGCACCGCGCGAAACAGAGAATCATCATTCGTCTGCTTCAAGACGCGCTGAGCGCGATGCCGGATCCAGCGCACACGCTTCGCGCGTGTCTCGACGCGTGGCGACGAGAGACGCCGCCCGACGCGGAGGCGTCCGCGGAGGTGAGTCGCGAATCGTGGCGAGACAGTCTGGTGATGAACGCGGCGAGAGAGCAGGCGCGCGCGCGTCTCGCCGCCGCGCGAGGCGTGGTGCTTCTCCTGGGATGCGTCAGACTCGGGCCGAAGATTGGATTTCCCGTCGACGCCGCGGGTTTCGTCGCCGACGCGTTGCCGTCCGCCATGCGCGCCTATCGCTCCGCCGCGCTCTCGTGCTGGTTGTTGACGGAGACGCGTTCGAGCGCGAACGTACCGCGCGACGAGGCGGCGCGCTTAGCGGTGGTCTTGTTCGACGTGCGAAACAACAACGATTTTTCAAACGAGCGAGGCTTGCGAGACGTCGCCGCGCGCGTCGGGGCGACGATCGACGCCGTCGGGGACGACGAGGCGTCGCACGCGCGTCGCGTCGTCGAGATTGGCGCCGCGCTCTACGCGGCGGGCGAAGTCGACGCGCTCGGTACGCTCCTCGCGTTCGCGAGACAACACGTCCCGGGCGACGACGCCGTCGAGGAACCCTTCGATTCTCCGGCGACGCTCTTTTTACAGGCGCTCTGGACGTGCGCGGATTTGGCCGGACTCGATTATGCCGCTGAAAACGACGACGGCGCGTCTTCCCGTCCCAGCGTCGACGGCGCTATGGCGCTGTTTAGCAGAGCCGCCGCGTTCGTTCCCGAGGTCGCCGGTCCCGTCGATCCTCTCCTCGCGCGACTTTTGAGGGTGATTCAGAGCACGCTCGTCGGCGCCGACGACGTCTTCCCGGAGGACGCGGCGTCGAGACTCGAGTATTATGAAATCGTCATGCTCTTCTTCGAGCGTTTGGGGTGCGCCGCGGGCGCGGCCGCGGCGGCGCATGCGGCGCTTCACGAGGTTCGCGACGATGAAAACCAAAGCGCGAGACTGTGGGCCAACGCGTTGCAGTACGCCGTGGATGCTCGAGATTGGCGAGCGGCGTACTGCGCGGCGACGAGCGCGGCGGGAGAACACCGCCAAGCGGCGGCGATGCGTCGACTCGTCGCGAGCGTGTGCGAATCGGGCGCGAAAAATGGCGCTGCGATTCTCAGCACGCTCTGTCTCGACGAGAGCGACGGTACGCATCATAAGACTGTCGTCGACGCGCTCGAGGGCCGAGCGACGACGGCTGCGGCGGACGCGACGCCGTCGCCGAGCGAGATTTTGTACGGTTTCCACATGAGTCGTGGGGATCCGGCCAAGGCGGCGGTGGCGATGTATGAACACGCGAAACGCGTCGGCGAAGTCGTGCGCGAGGCGTGCGAGACGCCGGGCGTAAACTACGAATACGTGGTTGACGCGCTTTCTCGCCACGCCTCGGCGCTCTTGTCGGCCGCCAACGCGTTATCCGTGCTCTCAGATCCGTGCTCGGTGTCTCTAGAGACCGTCGTCGAAGACGCGCACATGGATGGAAACGATGATTTGTCCACCGCAAACGTCGTCTCGAGCGGGTTGGACACGAAGAAGAGTCCTCTCGCCGCGGTGACTCGCGAGTACGCGTTGGCGGCGGCGAGACTCGAGCTCTTAAACGCCGGCGCTGACATCTCCGCGATTCGCGCGCGTGGAGAGCCTCGCGACGCCGTCGTGGAGCTGTGCGAATCGCTCGCCGCGTACGGGTGCTTCAAGGCGGCGACGACGCTCTGCACGGCGTGGTTGGATAATGAAAAGCTTGCGTCGACGCTCGCGCTCGTCGCCGCGACGATGGCGGCGCGCGCAAGCATGGCGCAGATCGGCGAGCTCGACGTCGAAGAGAGCGCGGGATCGAAACAATGGAACGCTCGAGCGCGCGATGCGCGCGCCACCGCCGGTTTGATCGGCGTCGACGCGCCCGCCGCGTCCGTCCAGACGTACTGGGACGAGTTGCGTGCATTTGTCGAGCGTTTCGACACTCAAGACTGCAACTTTGCGCTGTCCGAAGCGTGCGCGCGCGCCATCCTGTCTGTCGACGCCGAACTCGCGCTTCCGCATTGGCTCGTCGAGAGATTCACCAACACCGAGCGAGGCTTGACCGGCGCCGGCATGGCGAGACGCGGGGCGAACCCCGCAGCGCTCTTGCGCGCGTACCTCGCGTTCGACCGCGCGGAGGACGCCGCGCGACTGGCGCTCAAGGAACTCACCCTGTGGTCGAGACGTTCAGCCATCGATCGCACCGCGCACGCCGCGTGTTGGTTTCCGATGCACATGATTCTCGAAGCTCGCGATAAGTGCGCGACCGACGCCTCGTTGCGACACTTGGGCGAGGCGTTGCGCGCGGCAATCGACGCGCACGGGGCGTGCGTCGAGAAGGACTCGGCGATGCTCGCGCAAGTGTCCGCGTGAGAGACGCGAGAACGAAGGAAGGAACACGCGTCATACGTACATACATACATACATAGCTTAGCGGTATAAAAATGAATATCACAAACGTTTAGTACGACTTTGCGAAGATGCACACCTCCTTTGCTGCCTTGCCCGACATCAAGCAAACGTGAGGACCGGCGGGCTGGTCGAACGGAAAGCAACGAATCGTCGCCCCCGTCTCCTCCTTGATCGCCTTCTCCTCTTCGTCCGTGCCTTCCCAGCCGCATCGCGCCCACTTACCCTCCGCGATCGTCGCTTTGAGCTCATCCATCGTCGTCACGTCGACGATGTTTTCGTCGCGAAACGCCGTCGCCTTGGCCAACATCGAGTCTTGGATTTCATCCAACACGGTCTTCACCTTGGCCTCGAGCGCGGCGGCTTCGATGCTCACGCCGAACTCCTTGCCCTCCTTACCCGGAATGTCGCGACGCGCGACGACGCACGCGCCCTTGGCCACGTCCTTTGGGCCGACTTCGATACGAATCGGGACGCCTTGCATCTCGTACTGGTTAAACTTCCACCCCGGCGACTTGCTTTGGTCGGCGTCGAGATGTGTGCGAACGCCCGCATCCTTGAGCGTGGAGATGATGCTATCGACCGATGCCATGACTTGTTCCTTCTCCTCATCCTTCTTCCAAATCGGTACGACGACGACTTGAATGGGCGCCAAGCGCGGCGGCAGCGTCAAACCCGCGTCGTCGCCGTGCGTCATGATGATCCCCCCGATTAAACGCGTCGACACCCCCCACGAGCTCTGATGCACGTATTGCGTCACCCCTTGATCGTCCAAGAAGGTGGTATCGAACGCTCTCGCAAAGTTATCCCCCAAATTGTGCGATGTTCCCGCCTGAAGCGCCTTTTTATCCCCCATCATCGCCTCGATGGTGTACGTCACGTCCGCCCCCGCGAAGGACTCCACGCGAGACTTTCGCCCCGGAATCACCGGCATCGCCGCCTGCGATGACGCGAACTCGGCATAAATACGAATCATCTCCATCGCCTTCGCCTCCGCTTCCTCCGGCGTCGCGTGCGCGGTGTGTCCCTCTTGCCACAAAAACTCGAGCGTGCGAATGAACGGCCGCGTCCGCATCTCCCACCGGTGCACGTTACACCACTGATTCAACATCATCGGTAAATCTCGATAACTCTGAATCCACTGCGACAACATATCGTTCACGATCGTCTCACTCGTCGGTCGAACCACGAGCGGTTCCTCCAACTCCTTCCCGCCCCCTCGCGTCACCACCGCCAACTCGGGCGCGAAACCCTCCACGTGCGACGCCTCCTTCGTGATGAATGAGTACGGAATCAACTGCGGAAAATACGCGTTTTGCACCCCAGTCTCCTTAAACTTGGCGTCCATGTGTCTCTGAATCCCCTCCCAGATCGCGTACCCGTACGGTCGGATCACCATCGTCCCTCGCGCGGGTCCGTAATCCGCGAGTTTACACTCGCGCACGCAATCGAGATACCACCGTCCGAAATCTTCGCTTCGTTTCGTGATTCCACCCTGCGACTTCCCGTCCGCCACCGCCGCCTGCGACGATTTCGCGCGCGTCACCGTCGTCCCTCGTCGCGTCGTCGTCGTCGTCGTCGTCCCCGCGCCCGTCCAGACACCGTGCGGTGCGCGCATCATCACCGCCACCGCCCGTCCGCTCGCGCAACACCGACGCGTCGTCGTCGCGCGCGTCGCGCTCGTCGTCGTCGTCGTCGTCGCTCGCACCACCATCATCGCGCTCGCCGTCTCGAACGCTCGAACGCTCGACGCGCGCGCGCGTGTCCCGTCGACGTCGCCCGCGCGCGGGTCGTCCGAGGACAGGGTACCAAATGTCCGAACACAGGACACGTCTCGGTTTTAGTCGTCCGCGCCGGTTCGTGTGATCGAGTACTAGAGCCTTATAGTATACAACGAATGGTCTACGCGGTACAAAAGCTGCGATCGGCGCCGTTGGGAACGGCGGCGCGCGCGACGCGGACGCGAGCGCGCGACGCGCGAGCGACGACGCGAGCGCGCGACGCGCGCGTCGGTGGAATCGCGTCGTCTTTTTCCGTTCGCCGCGCGCGTGGAGCGCGTCGCGCGCGTCGTGGGGACGTCGTGGCGCGGGGACGCTCGAGAGAGGGTTCGTTCGGTGACGCGCACATTTTTTTTAAACGAGCGCGCGGTGGGAACGGCGCGCGGGAGCGCGTGCGAACGGTTCCGAGGGCGCGAGGCGACGCCGATCGAGCGTCATGAGCGTGCGCGCGGCGTCGACGGCGGCGTCGACGTCGTCGAGGGTGGTCGATGGACGACGGGCGCGACGAGCGGCGACGGCGACGGCGCGAGGCGTCGGGGCGACGCGCGCGCGCGCGGCGCGGGCGTCGTTCGGACGGTGTGAGGTGACGGTGCGACGCGATGCGGTGGTGTGGGGTGGACAACGCGCGGGGCTCGAGACGCGAGAGGTGTGTTTTCGGCGCGCGGCGCGAGAGACACGCGCGCGAGCGAGCGCGGACGCGGGCGCGGGCGCTCCGGGACGCGGCGCGCCCGAGGAAAACTTTTTCGCCAAGCATCTTCGAAAGATGATCAGTCCTCTGGATGGACTCTGGGGGCGTTTGATTCCGATGTCGTTGATGTTTTATTTCATGGCGTTCGCGAACTCAATCATGGACGCGGTGAAGGATACGTTGGTGGTGACGGCGTTCGGCGGGGCTGAGCAAATTCCCTACCTCACCGTGTACGCGGTTTTGCCGACGAGTCTGTTGTTCGTCTCGCTCTTCGCCAAGTTGAGCTCCAAGTTTGGACGCGAAAAGTTATTCTATCTCGCGGTGACGTTTTTCATGGTGTTTTTCGCCCTGTTCACGGGCGTTTTGTATCCGCTTCGAGACGTTTTGCATCCGTACGAGTTGGCGGCGCACCTTTCCACCGTTCTTCCGAGCGGTCTCGCGGGAGGCATCGCCGTCTTCACGAACTGGACGTACTCGCTTTTTTACGTCGCCGGTGAGCTCTGGGGTGACGTGGTGTTGAGCCTGTTGTTTTGGGGATTAGCGAACGAAATCACGCGCGTGAGCGAGGCGGGCATCATCTATCCCTTGCTCGGCATCGGCGCCAACGTCGCGCAGGCGTGTTCGGGTTTATTCATGAAATTTGTCACGACGCAGTGGCACCCGGCGGGCGTGGCGCCGGAGAACATGTGGGGGGCGAAATTGCGGTTATTCATGACCGTCGTCATGCTCTGCGGAGGGTGCATCATGGCGTGCCACAAGTACATTTGCGACAACGCGAGAAAAGATCCCAACTCGGCGATGATGGAGAAGCAACGCGAGAGCATCGCGAGACAAGCGGCGGATGCGGCGGCACAAAAGAAAAAGCCCAAGATCGGTCTGTTGTCTTCCCTGGCGTACGTGTTCGAGTCCCCCGAGGTGGCGTGCTTGGCCGTCATGGCGGTGGCGCAAGGTTTGAGTTCCATCATTTTCCAAGTGGCTTGGAAGACGCAGTTGCGCATTTTGCGACCGGATCCCACCTCGTACGCCGCGTACATGGGCGACGTGCAGACGTATAGCGGCATGGTGACCGGCATCTTCATGGTCGCCGCTCCGTTCTTGTTTAAAAACTTGGGCTGGAAGGGGACGCTCTCCGTGACGCCGAAAACCGTCATCGCCCTCGGCTGGGTCTTCTTCGGAACCTCCATCTACGCCCTTCGACACGGATCTCTGGCGCAATCGTCGCCGATTCTGCCGATTCTCGTGTTCGGTGGTGCGGTCATTTACATAGTCGAGCGTGCCGCCAAGTTTTCTCTCTTCAAACCGGCGGAAGAGATGGTGTACATCACGCTCGACGAAGACAGCCGAACCAAGGGCAAAGCCGCTGTCGACGTCCTCGGCGCCCAAATCGGGAAAACGGGCGGTTCTTTCATGCAACAGGGTTTAATTCTGACCTATGGTTCCATCATCGGCGCTCTGCCGGTGCTCGTGTGTTGTCACAGCGCCATAGCGCTCGGTTGGTTGATCGCCGTCAACGCCCTCGCGGCGAGACGCGCGTCCCTGCTCGACTCGGAGATTCGCGAGGGCGTGGACAAACTGGAAATCTAGGGCAAGTGTACTTTATTACGACAGTCGATGGGACAGGTCACGGACTTGATTCACACGTAGTACTTTTAGAGCGCTGCATTTTTATCAATCAAATCTCAGAACCTTACGTACCGGTCGGCGCCTCTGTCCTCTCTCTTACCTCTCAGCTCTCGCCTGCCTCGATGCATCTCGTCGTCACATTCCACCGCCTCGCGCTCTCGCGTGCGCCGAACATGTCCACCACCGCCCGCGCGGCGTCGTCAGACGTGTTCGAGGGCGTCCTCGTCCCGCCTCGCGCGCCCGCGCCCGCGTCCCCGCACGCGCACAAGTACTACCAGGACCGAAACCGAAAGTGGCCCTTTCACACCAACGACGCCGGTGCGCGGCTCCTCGGCGCGCTCTTCGACGCCGCGCGCGAGGTGATCGCGGTATTGGACGCGCACATCGCCGCCCGAGCGGTGGATGAGGGCGAACGGGAGAGCATCTTGCGCGAGGGCGCGGACATTTACGCGAAAAAGCCGAGCATTCGCGAGCGGGACGTCACGTGGTCGCAGGCTGAGTATCGACATTTGGGTCTGCAGCGCGAGTATTGTCGATTCAAGTCCGTGCAGAGGTTCACGGAGACGTGGGCGTGCTTGGAGCGGGCGATGACGGCGGGAGTGTTCGAAGGCGTGGGCGGCGGGACGAGACGCGTGGCGTCGCTCGGCGGTGGACCGGGCTTTGAGCTCATCGCTGTTCGTGAGTTTTTCGCCATGCACTTCCCAGATGTGACGTTAGATTTAATCAGTTTAGACTTAGAGGAGAGCTGGCGAGGCGCGGCGGAGGGTCTCGGGTTGAGGTTCGCGCAGTGGGATTTACGGAGCGGACGCGTCGCCGAGGCGTGCGGTGGCGAGGTGGATTTCGCCGTGGCGAGTTACGTCTTCAAGATGTACATGTGCGAAGACGTCGTCGCTGATTGGCTCGCGGAGGAGCTCAAGACGATCAATTCGGTGTTGGTTATCAACAGAGACGAATATCTAAAGCAGGGATGCGCGATGATGGAGTCTCGCGGCGTCGACGTCCTCAAACTCTTGAAACAAGACGTCGGCCACGACGATCGTCAGCTCGTATTTTCTCGCGACCGCGGGTTCAAACCGTGGTCTAACGCGTCGTCGATGACGTTCCCGAACGTTCCGTACGAGGAACACAAGAAGAAATCCGTCGATCGAGACGGTGGACACGGCGGCTCTCGAGGTGGCGGCGGCGGCGGCGGTTGGAGAAGCAATAACAACCGCTGGGGCGATCGATCCGGTCGCGGGTCTTCGGGCAACCGATGGTAGCGCGATAGCGAGGCTTTGTGTAACATTATTGAAAATACATCATTTTACTGTCTTGCAACTTGTTCTTCAATTCACCGTCGTGATGAACTCATCAAAACTGGCGCGGTCGCCGGCGCGATGCGTTTGCACGCGCAACTCAACCCTTCAATTCATCATGGCCATGAACTCATCGAAATCGATGCGTCCATCGCCGTCGGCGTCTGCCGCCGCAATGAGCTCGCCGACATCGCCGAGATTGGCGCGTTCCACCGGCGACATGTTCGAAAACGCCTCCTCGAACTCCTCGGCTGTGATCGATCCGTCGCCATCCTTGTCGAAATAATCAAACGCGGCGTGCACGGCCGCCTCGGACTGTCGCTTCGATCTCGCGAGCGTGGCAGCGATGAACTCTTCGTAATCGAGTTCGCCGCTACCGTCCAAATCGACGGCGGCCATGATTGCGTCGAGCTCGGCGGACGCGGCTTCGGACGCGTTGAGCTTCAATCCCTCGCGAAGTTCATCGAGAGAGATCGTTCCCGATCCATCCTTGTCGAAATCCTTAAATAGTTCCTTCAGGCCCGCGACTTCATCCGCGCTGAGATTGGACGCCATGGCTTTCAGACCCATCTTCTTAAACTTGGTCATCCCGGCGAATTGTTTAAAGCGCTCGAAGACGACGGCGTCGAGCGCCGACTCTGGTGGACAATTCGGATCGGCGATCCACGGATGCGCCATGACTTGTTTCGCCGTCAGACGTTTCTTCGGATCAACCTCAAGCATCCCTCGAACGAGTTCTTTCGCCTCGTCGCTCACGCTCGGCCACGGCGCGCTGTCGAAATCCAACGGCTCGACACCCTTCTTGTACCGCTTGATGGCGTCGAACGTCGCCTTCTCCGTCTGACCCCAAAACGGCGGTACGCCGCAGAGTAAGATGTACAAAATCACTCCACACGACCACACATCCGCCTCGGCCGAGTACCTATACCCCAACACCTCGGGCGCCATGTAATACGGACTTCCCACGAATTCCGTAAACGTTTGATTTTCGTGATAAAACGTCGACAACCCGAAATCGATGGCGCATATCGGTGCATCCTTCGCCTTGGTCTTCAACACGAAATTCTCTGGTTTCAAATCTCGATGCATGACGTCCATCTGATGAAAATAATCCACCGCGGAGACGATCGTGCGCGTCATCTCTGCCGCGTCTCGCTCGCTGTACGGCGCCTCATCGAAGCGCTCCGACATGGCGTCAAACAGTTCCATCCCGTCCAATCTCTCCATCACCAGGTGCACGTGCGTCGCGTCCTCGTACGCACCGATGAGTTCCACCACCTTGGCGTCTCCCGCGAGGTGATGCATGATTCTCACCTCGTTTCGCACCATGTCCTTTGCCTTTTCGCTCTTCAAGTCGCGCTTGGAGATTGATTTACACGCGAGCGACCGTCCCGTGGACTTCTCCGTCACCGCGAACACGGCACCAAATTGCCCGCGACCGAGCTCATCGCCGAAATCAAACACCTCTCTCACGTCCGGCGTGTCCTTGTCGAGCACGCGGCCCTTGGACGCGACGCTATTGGGCGCGGATGTCGGCGAATTCTTCTTTGCGCCAAATGCGCCGCTGCGCGTCGTTCGTCGTCCGCGTTCGCATCGTCGAGGCGTCGCCGCGGGCGACAGAGGACGCGACGCGCGAGATGACATCATCGAGCGCACGACGACGGGCATCGCGCGCGTTCGTCGCCCTCGACGCGACGATGAGTGACGCGTTCGGCACTCGACGGGTCGATTGGCCGTTACGACACGCGCCCACACACGCCGACGCGTCGTCTCGTCTCCTCTCGCGCGCGCCATGGTGTTGCGACACGTTGTCGTCGACGGGTACGGCGTCGTCTACGCCTCGTCGTCGCGCGACCGCGTCGTGTTCGCGTCGAGACCACCGGATACGGTGATGTGTCCCGCGTGCAAGGATGTCTTGAGAAAACCACGTCGCGCGCCGTGCGGACACGCCTTTTGCGCGTCGTGCGCCGACGAGTGCGCGAAGAGCACCGGGACGTGTTTACGGTGTAAAATGATCGCGCCGTCGGACGCGTGGATCCCGGACGAGACGCTGATGTTGGAGATTTCCAATCTGCGCGCGCACTGCCCGTACGCGTGGCGGCGCGAGGCGTCGGGGACGTCGACGTTGGATCATCGTGGATTCGGACACCGATGCTGCGGGATGATCGTTCGATACGAGGACTTAAAATCGCACGCCGATGTGTGCGATTTTAAGACTGTGATTTGTGGATTGATTGAAAAAGAGGGCGACGTCGACGGGCCGGGCCGGTGCGACGTCGAGTGCGTCGCTCGAGAGTTGGAGGCGCATCGACGCGAGTGCGCGTACAGAGTGCGACCGTGCGCGAACGAGGGGTGCGATTGGAGCGGAAGCGCCGCGCACGCGGGGAAACACGCGGAGAGGTGCGCGTTGAAACCGGTGGTGTGCGCGCACGGGTGTGGGGCGACGCTTCGAAGCGCGAGCGGCGTCGAGCGACACGACGAGATTTGTCCGGCGAAGGAGGTGGCGTGCGGTCTCGTGGACGAAGATGACGCGGACGAACGCACGCGTTGTTGCCCGGCAAAGATGAAACGCCACGCGTTGGCGACGCATCGCGAAAACATGTGCGATTACGTGCGCGCGACCGAGTGCGCGGATTGCCTCAAAACGGTGGCGCGACGGAGCGCGACGAGACACAAACAATCGTGTCCGATGGCGCATCGAAAGTGCGTCTGCGGGGTCATGATCGCCGCGTCCAAGCTTCAAGAACACATCGATTCGCAGTGCCCGAAACAAGAGATCCTGTGCGAGTTTCACGAGGTCGGGTGCGTCGTTCGATGTCCTCGCCCGATGATGGAGCGTCACTGCGCCGACGCATCGGCGGCGCATCTCAAACTTTTGTTGAAGGCGTCCGTGGAGGTGCGAGAGGTGAGCGAGACCATGGCGAGAGAAGTGGAACAAGTCGTGCGCGATGACGAGGGCATGAATGAGAGTGATCGATTGGCGCGAGACGGCGTGCTCAAGGCGATACGTCTCGAGGAGACGCGCGCGTTGGAGGACATTAAGACGTTGCGTGAAAACGAAGTCGACGCGCGAAAACGAGGCACGCTGTACGCCAAGTCGCTTCAAAAGGCGCTGATCGATCAAGCCGAGACGTACGACGCGGCCATAGCGGAGTTGCGAGCGGAGATTGAACGAACAAAGGATGAATTCGATACGTACAAGAAGAATGCGTCGTTTGAGCTTGCCGAACTTAGAAGCGCTGTCGAGGCGGCGGAGATCGCGGTGAGCGAAGTCTCCGCGCGAGCCTCCATCGTCACTCGTGGTGGAGGGATATTTGACGAACACAAGCGTTCGATCGAGAAGGATATCGAGCGCGAACGCGAGATGACGCTCGATGAGATTGAAAAGGCGACGCGAGACATTCGCTTTGAAATCGAAGACGCGAGCGCCGAGCACGCGCGACAAATAATCAGTCTTCGCGAAGACATTCGCACGGTGTTAAACAGTAGAATTAGATAGACAGAGTTAATAAGCATACACGTAGTAGACACTAACATTACAAGCAATCAAGGCATGGGAACTTCCGATCGCGAACCCCAGAGTGCGCCGGCGCCCTCCACCTCGTCCATCGCGTCGCGAGGTAAACCCTCGCGCAAAAACTTTTCCGTCTCCTTTCTCATCGGCACCGGAAACGGTGCATCCTGAACCTTTCGCAGATTTGGAAGCTTGTCGAAATCGAAGAGTTTATTCATGTACTCATCGTACTGTTTCTGCTCCGCTGCGCTCGGATTTTTCGGCAGCGTCGGCACGTCTTCAATTTGTCCCATGTAATACTTTTCCTTGATGAGCGTCGCGTCGTCCTTTTGCGGGACGATGATCCAAATTCCGCCGTTTTTATCCACCATCAATCCATCGTTCGCATTCGCCGTCATGCTCCCGGTCCTGTCCATTCGATATAAGATGCCGTCCTTGACAAAGGCGCCCGTCGTCGGATGTTCTCGCTCGTAAATCTTCATCAAAATCGCCTCTCTCCCGCTCGTCATGAACGTCGGATTCGCCGCGCTCACGATGGCGGCCAAGAGGAAGGCCCCGATCGGGGAGACGAGCGCGCGCGCCGCCTCTGCGGGCGTTCGAGGCATCGTGAAATCACCAAACGGCGACGCCGAGTCGACTCTCTGTCTCCTCCCTCTCGCGCGTCGACGCCCATCGTACCGCTCGTCCGGCGGCGGCGCTCGAACGAGCGCGCGATCGTCGAAGACATCGCGCTCGACGTCAACGTCTCGTCGTTCGCGCGACGCGCGCGCGGTGATCGTCGCGCCGTCGCGTCTCGCGCGCGCGCCCAGCGGCGGCGGCGTGCGCCAAGACCGCGTCACCGCGCGCGCGCGAGCCCCGCGCGCGCGCGCATACGTGGTCGGAACCGTAGAAGACGTCATCATCGACATCGTCGCGAGTCGCGGTCGCGCGAGTCGCGTCGCGGTGAGTCGCGTCTCCGTGTGAAGTGTCGAGCTCGTTTCACTCGCGTCTCGAGCGTTTGATTCTACATTACAAATTACGTGACATCCACCGACTCTGCGCCTCGATCGTTCGCTCGACGCGCGCTCGAACGATGTCCCCTCGCCACACGCCTCCTCGACGTCTCGATCACAATTCGTTCGCCGTCGTCGTCGTCGGCGCGCTCGCCGCCGCCGCGTTCGCCACGGCGGCGCTCGCCGCGCCGTTCGTCTCCTGTCCCACGCGCGCCATCTCCGCCTCGATCGATTCGATCTCTTCACGCTTCGCTCTGATGTCCGCACGATGACCGTCCACTAAGGCCTTCACGGCGACGAAGAGCGCTTTCACGCGCTCGGCGTCGTCCGCCTCCATGGCTGGGAACGCATCCTGTCCGAATTGGGACAACGCGGATTTCATCTGAGATTCGCAGTACATGATCTCGGCGTGCTTACTCGCGCGTAGGGCCATGAGACGGGTCGTCTCCGCGGCGTCGCCGGCGCTCTTGGCGAGGGAATCCCAATCGAGCCACGAGGACATGTCAAGACAATTTGGCGTCGGGTGAGTCATGGACTGAGGCGCGCGCGCGGGACGGACGCGCGGACTGGGACGCGTCGATGGATGCGTGAAGATTACATGATGACGCACGTGTCGGAGGGAGCGGATGGTTTCTTTGCTTTTTTCGGGGTTTGGGATTTTTTACGCGACATCGTGGACGCGCGGGGGGGGTCGGCTTCAGCGCTCGCTCGCGCGGATTCAGCCTCGGCGGCGCGCGCGGTTCGACGCTCGGCGGCTTGGCGACGTATGCGATCCTCGGCCTCGAATTGGGCTTGGAGTTGGAGTGCGATGGCGTGGTCTGACTTTTCCATCTCGCTCTCGTTCGGCGCGGTGGAGGAAGAGACGGTGGTGGAGGCGCGGAGGAAAGAGTCCGGCAACGCGTCGTTCAAATCCGCCGACGTCGTCGCCGCCGCGACGGACGGTTCCGTCGCGACGGACGTCTGTTCGACGTGCGGCACGAACGGTTTAAACGATCCATCGAAGAAATCACCGTCCCGATCGCCTCCGAGTCCTTCCCACACGACGTCAGGTTCGTGAAGGTACCCTTGGTCGGTGACGAGCGCGTACAGCTGCCCGTCGAATTTGGTCACCACCGAAAAGTGGTTATTCCGAAACCACACCACGTACTCTCGCTCCTCGATCCTCTCACGCATCTGTCTCAGGCCAGTCTTCGTGAGTTGACTCGCGGTGACGTTCAAAAACACCTCGATCGCGTCGGCGTCTCGCATCGCGCGCGCGAGCTCGGCGTCGGATTCCTCGCGCAGCGACATCGCCATCGCTCGTCGAACCAATTCGCGTTCCTCTCGGTCCCCGGCCCCGCCCTCTCCGCTCGTCGACGCGAGTTGATCGTCCACTTCCCTCTCGACGCGCGTCGCGTCACCGCTCTCCGCGTCACCGCTCGTCTTCGTGCGCAAGTCGATCAACCGCTCCACGAGTCGGTTATACCCGTCGCCGCCCACCGCCGCTCTCGCCTCGGCGCCGTGTTCCTCCTCCCCCAACACCCACCCGTGCATCAATCGCAATCCACACACGTCGAACATGGACATCTCTCTCGTGAATTCGAACGATTCACACGAGTCGAATCGCACGTTGACGTCCATCCCCGTCGCGCACGCCCGCACCGCCGCCGTCGCGTCCTCCGTCGTCCTCGCCGCCGTCTCCGCGTCCACCCCTCCGTCTCGCCTCGCCGCCCGCTCCCCTCGCTCGAGCATCACCGACGTCACCGCGCGCGCGATGCCGTCCATGGACGCCCCACCGCACCCTCCCTCACCGTCCGGCGTCAATCGCTCGGCGTCGAGCTCGCGCGTGAGCAACAGCGCATTCACGAGCGCGAGCACGGGACACGGCCCGTTTTCGTTTTGGGACACCACTGAGACGACGCCGGGGACGGGGAAGAGCGCGCGGACGCGTTTCGTGGCGAAGAAGGCGTCCGAGACGCGCGCGGCGTCCGCGACGGGCATCTCGGCGCGTCCGGTTGTGATGATGACGCGACGGATTGATTTTGTCTTCCCAATGGGAACGGAATCTCCGCGCGTCACTCGACGCCGCGCCGCGCGAGCATGGACGCGCGCGCCGGGATGCCATCGTCCATGACGACATTCTCGACCACGTCGTCGTCGTCGACGACGCGCGCGTCGCGACGCGCGAGCGTCACCGCGTCACGACGCGCGAGCGGCACCGCGTCATCCTCGTCGTCGTCATCATCCAAAGTCTCGGCGTCGTCGAGCGCGAACGAGGACGCGCGAGGACGCGCGAGCGTCGCCGTCGTCTCCACGTCTTCGTGTCCGCACTGTAAACGAGCCAAGAGCGCGCTCGACGAGGCGGGCATCGCGTACGAGGTGATCGACGTCGACGACGCGGCGGCGCTTCGAGCGACGAGCTCGGAGCTCGCGGGCTTTCGGTCCGTCCCGCAGGTGTTCGTGGGCGGGGAGATTTACGGCGGCGCGGACGACACGTGCGAGGGATTGCGCACGGGAGATTTCGAGGCCAAGGCGACGCGAGCGGCGAGCGAGGGGGTTCCGGGAGCGCCCGCGAAGCTTCGCGACGCGGCGGACGCGTGGGCGGCGGGCGCCGAGGCGCGCGCGGCGGCGAAAGCGCGCGCGCCGAGCGGCGGCTCCTCGTCGTCGTGGTTGACGACGTTAGTGAAAGAAAACGCGGCGACGACGTCGGCGACGACGGCGATCGAGACGGCGCGCGCGATGGCGGATGAAGGAAAGGGCGTGCCCAGACGGGCGAGACGACGATTCGCCGGCATCTCGAGCGGGCCGTTTGGAATGTTTAAAAAATACGAGGGCACGTTCACCGCGCGCGAGGCGGTTGATTGGATGATGCAAAACGGTAAAGCGTCGAGCGAATCGGCGGCGATCGAGCTCGGGAAGGAGATGGTGAATCAGCGACTCATCGCCGACGTCGACGCGATGCGCGGGTTCGACGTCGTCGACGACGAAGCCGCCGCGCCGTTGTATCGATTACGCGCCGACGCGCCAAAGCTCGGGTGTGCGCCGCTAAACGCGGGCGAGCTCTTCGTCGACGACGCGCGCGACGCGAAGACGGTCGTCGAGGACGTGCGTCGTCGCGTGTCCGCGCTCTACGATGATTTTCTCTCCGCCGACGGCAGAGCGTTTGATTATCGAGGCGCCGCCGAGAGCGCCGAATTCAAAGCCTTTGTCGACGTCACGCGCGAGCTTCAACGCGTCAACCTCAACGCGTTGAACCGCGATCAACGCACAGCCTTCTTCATCAACCTCTACAACGCGCTGGTGATTCACGGCACCTGCGTCTTCGGCGCGCCGAAGACGACGCTCGAGCGTTTGGATTTCTTCTCCAAGACGTCGTACGACGTCGCTGGATCGATATACACTTGCGACGACATCGAGAACGGCATCCTGCGCGGCAACAGACCGGGCGCCGCCACGCTCGGCGCGCTTCTCGGCAAGCCGTGGCTCTCGCGCGGCCCGTTCCGCGAGGGAGATCCGAGAAGAAATCACGCGTGCGCGCCGGCGGATCCTCGCGTGCACTTCGCCTTGGTGTGCGGCGCGCGCTCATGTCCCCCCGTGCGCGTCTATTCGAGCGAAACCTTGGACGCCGAGCTCGACGACGCGGCGTTTTCATTCTTTGAATCCGAGCTCGACGTCACGCTCGACGACGACGGCGAGGTTCGATCGTGCGCGGTGAGTAAAATCGTCGGCGAGTGGTACAAGAATGATTTCGGCGCCGACGACGCCGCGCGTCTTCGGTTCGTCGCCCGATTCGCGAAACCAGGCGCGGCGCGAGACGCGTTGATTCGCGCGCTCGATCGAGGCGATGCGGTCGCGTTGACGACGCGTCCGTACGATTGGACGCTCAACGACGGTCGGTGATTGATTGATTGATTGATTGATTCGTAGAGAAGTCTATTCTTATTCTATCGTTTCGTATATTTTTACGTCGCTCGCTATTTCCTCTTCTTCCCGCGCGTCGTTTCGTCTTCGTCTTCGTCGTCGTCGTCGTCTTCACTCGCCGCCGCCGCCGCTAATCGCACCCGCTCCCGCCGTTCGCTCAACCACCGACCGATGCTCGTCCCTTTCACCGCCGCCGCCGCCATCTTTTTCACCCCCCCCTCGTCCTCTCCCGCCGTCTTCGCTCCGCCCCCGCGCGCGTCTCGCCTCGCCGCCGCCCCGCGCGTCTCCACCAACGCCTCGTTGATCCATTCCAACGTCTCCACGTACCCTCTCGGCGCCTCCTCGTCTTCCCACGCGCGGGTCACCCACCGAAACGTCACCTCACCCTCACCCCCACCCCCACCCGCGCCCGTCGTCGTCGTCGTCGTCACCCCGCGCGCGTCGACGCGCGCCTCCCCCTCGTCCAACGCGCGCTTCATGCGATCTCGCATCCCTTCCCTCGTCGACGCGAGTTCGATCCCGCGCGCGCGTCGAACGTCCCGTCGCGTTCGGTCTCCGTCCACCGTCATCGCCGCCCACGCGCGGTCGGCGTCGTCGTCGTCGTCGCGCGATCGTCGTCGGTGCCGAGAATGCGTGAATCCCCCACCGTCGCGTCGTCGCCTCGCGCGACGCGTCGCGACGCACACGACGAGACGTCCATCGACGAGTTCACGCGCCGCGTGCGTCGCGATCGTCGTCGTCTCGTCGTCGTCGTCGTCGGTCGCGCATCGCGCGCCGCCGACGCACCACATGATGAATGAATGCGAACGCGTCGCGATCTCTCGTCGCGGCGTCGTCCGACGACGTTACGAGTCGTGCGTCGCGGCGTCGGTCGCGCGCGTCCAGCCGCTACGCGTCGTCGTCGTCACTAGTCGTCCGCGGGAGGTCGTCGCCAGTCGTCCGCGCGCGCGCGTCCGAGAAAACATTCATTCATTCATTCATTCGCCGGCGAGGGCGGATGTCGTCGTCGTTTCGTCCGCCGACGGGCGCGACGGAGGCGATGTCGACGTCGCGGTGCGCGCGATCGCGCGTTCATGCGCGCGCGCGTCGCGTCGCGGACGCTCGAGGGGATTGACGCGCGCATCTTCGTTCCGTACAGGACGACGCCGACGGTTGCCGAGGACGCGGCGACGATGATGGATTTAGACGCGTACGACGTGAGCGCGAGCGATGAAGATCGGGAGACACCGGTGCGTGGTGGTGGTGGTGCGATCGTCGCGTCGATGGAGGGTGTGGACGCGGAGGCGGTGCGATCGGCGTCGGCGTCGGCGTCGCCGTCGCCGACGAAGAGACGCGTCGCCGACGAAGAGACGGCGGCGCCGACGCGCGTCAAGGTGGCGCGCGCGGGTCCCGAGGGTGGTGGTGCAGACGACCACACCGGTGCCGAAGCTGCTGTGCCGACGAGTACCGTCGCGCGTTCGGTCGAGGAGGAACGGCCGATGAAGGCGTCGACGTCGACGCCGAAAGCGTCGACGCGAATCGCCGAGACGCCGGCGCCGCCGAGGTCGTCGTACAAGGGTGGTGGAGAGATTGTGTTCAAAGTGCCGAGTTCGCGCGTGAAACATTCGGAGAGCGGTGCGATGGCGTCGGTCGTGAGGGTCGGCGGCGCTTCAGAGCCTGTGAAATCTGTCGAGGAGACGCCGGCGTCGGCGCCGCGCGTTCCGATCGAAGACGCGGGTCGCGACGACGCCGTGGGGAAACTGTCGCCGCTGGATGAATTCGATTTCGAGGATGAATTGAACGTCTCTCCGCCGCGAGAGGAGCCGCCGTCTCCCGGAGCGGAGGAGGACGAGACGGCGCGCGAGGACATCGCGAGAGCGTCGGCGCGTCTGGACGAATTGAAGGGACGCGTGGAAGAATTCGTCCTCGAGTCGACGGAACTCTTGTTGGATACGATCACGACGACGAACGATTACTTGCTCCTGTTCAATCCGAAACTCATGCTCAAACTGAGAAAGATCAAACAGGAGGCGGTCGAATGGCTCGATCGCGCCGAGTCGTCCAAGACGAAGGATTGAAGAATTTTGATGAATTGACAAACGAACGCGCGTTTACCCCGCGCACCCCGTCTACCTTGCTACTGATGTACTACTACTCACTACAAACTAGCTCCTCGTCACACGAATCCGAGTTCGCGAATGTTCACCTCCTTTTCCACCGGCGCGACGACGCTCGGCGTCTCGATTCGATTCGTCGGCGTCGGCGTCGGCGCGTTCGATCCGACGAACCAATCGGACGCTCCGGTCAACACGCGCGTCTTGGACACGAACCCGAAGAATTCGCTCAGTTTCATTGAGCGCGCGTCTCGATGTTTGAACGTGTTCACGTTCAACACGGCGGTGGACATTAATTTGAAGCGCGTGAGCGACGCGACGAGTTCTCCCATCGTGCTCTCGCTCTCCGGCGCGAGCGCTTCAAAAAATGCCAGCACGTGATGCGTAAACCTATCGATGACGTGCACGCCGAGCTTTGGATCGACGAACAACGAGTACGAATTCTCCCCCAACGCGCTCGAACTCAACGAGAGCACTCTCGGCGACCGAATCTCCGCCGCGAGCGTCGCCGCCTGACACGTATCGGCTAAAAACAAAATCTCGTTATACCGCCGTCTCGCGTACATTTGCGCGATCGCGTCCGAGATTTCCCCGTCCCTCAACTCCACCTGATCCTGAAACTTGATGAATCCCGCGCCTCCGTGTCCGGTGATGTACACCAACACGTTACTCTTCGGTCCCGGGAGCAACTTTTTCGATCGAGGCGTCCCCGGCTCGTGTCGATTCGTCAACACGCGTATAAAATTCTCCGGCGTCACCTCCGTCCCTCGATAATCCACCTCCACGTCGTCCCCGTACAACTCCACCCGTCCGTGCGAATCTCCATACACGCGTCCGTGCGCCACGTTCCTCGGATCGCACGCGTGGTCGTCCGCCAACATGAGCACGACGCGCGAATCCGGAATCCCCATTCGCTTCGCGCTCCTGTACACCGACAGCGCGTTCGCACCGTGTCGATAATTAAACCAATATCTCGACGCGTCCACGATGAGCGCCCAATTCTCGTTCGCCCCTTGGTCGTCATCGAGCCCGATCGCCCCGATCGCAGTCGTCAGCGTCGTCGTCGCCGTCAGCACCGTCCCAATCGTCATCCACGAGTGACACCGACGCGCGGTCGACCTCACGCGCGACCGCCACGCGCGTCGTCGTCCCGCGTCCACCATCGCGACGGTGGACGACGGTGGACGCGCGACGAAGAGTCCCGACCGAACGATCGGTCCACGCGCGGCGCGTCGCGGACGCCATCGGACACCGCACCCGTGCGAGCGAGCGAGACAGACAGACAGAACGAAAGAACCCTAGTATACGTACCGGTATTCGTACTGTAGTTATTTTTGTACCGTGTGTGTGTATATATCCCGGATATACTATCCGTGTGTGTGTATCCGCGTGTGTGTGTGTGTCCGCGTGTGTGTGTCGTTCGACGAGTCATGACTCTTCATGGATAAGGCTTTGGATCGATTCATTCGCGTCGTTCGCGAGACGGACGGACGTCGACGGACGACGAGACGTCGGTCGTGAGTCCACCGCGCGCGCGCGTGAGTCGACCGCCGTGAATCAGTCACCGCGCGAACGGTGAACGGTGAACGACGACGAAGAGACGAGACGACGACGACGATGGAACGAAAATTGAGCAAAAACAATGGATTGTTCTCCTTCGTGAAGCGCGCGCACGACGACATCGTCGAAGAGGCCGCGCGCGAGGCCGAGGACGCGAGAGCGCGGGAGGCGGAGGCGGAGGCGAACGCGATCGCGGTGACGTCTGAATCGCAAGCGACGCAGACGGAATCGGTCAAGGCGATTTTAAAGTCGCAAAAGTCGATCGCGAAATCGGAGAAATTGGAGCGCAAGCTCTCGGCGCGCGCGAGTAATCTCTCGGGGGCGAACGCCGAGGCGGTGATGCGGGAGCTCGAACGCGTGAAGAGCGACAGAGAGAGGGAAGAGGCGAAGGTTGAGGAGGCTCGATCGGCGTATAAGGAGGCTGAGGAGGCCAAGAAGGCGGCTGAGGAGGAGAGAGCGTCGGCGGAGGCGGACGCCGCGGCGAAGGAGGCGGAGGCGCAGGCGGCGAGGAAAGAGGCGGAGGCGAAGAGGATGGAAGAGGAACGCAAGGAGGCGGAAAAGCAGGCTGAGCGGGACAGAAAGGAGGCGGAGAAGATGCTCGCGGAAGAGAAGAGAAAGGCTGAAAAGGCTGCCGCCGAGGCTTTGAAGGACGCCGAAGCCAAGGCCAAGGCGGAGCGCCAAGCCGCCGAAGAGGCGAAGAAGGCTGAAGAAGCCGCCGCGAAGAAGGCTGCCGAAGAGGCGAAGAAGGCTGAAGAAGCCGCCGCGAAGAAGGCTGCCGAAGAGGAAGCCGCGAAGAAGGCCGCCGAAGAAGCCGAAGCCAAGGCCAAGGCCAAGGCGGAACAAGACGCCGCCGCCGCCGCCGCCGCCGCCAAAAAAGCGCACGAGGAGCGTCTCTTGGCCGAAAAGAAGGCGGAAGAGGCTGCGCGCAAGGCGGAAGAAGAGGCTGCGCGCAAGGCGGAAGAAGAGGCGAAGCAGAACCAAGGCGTGTTCGCGATTCCGGGTAAGATTTTCGGTCGCGCCCTGTCCATCATTCCGGCCGTCCTCGGCGGCGGCAAGGGCGAGGAAACGTCGGAACCCGCGAAGGAGGAATCCGCGAAGGAGGAATCCGCGAAGAAGGAAGCGCCGGTCGTCGAACAAAAGTCCAGCTCTTTCTGCTTCTGCTTTTAAGTCGACGACTCGCGGCGCGCGGGTAAAAAGTCTCGACAGAATTAATTTTATCAAGAAAAATCGACCGTTGTCGATTAATAAAGGAAAAAAAAGCAGGATAGCGTTTCGTTTTTTTTCTAAAATAATCAAGTCATCACGAATAAATTCAGTTTTGATTGAATTGCATCCTCGTCGTCTACTCGTACAGCGTGCGCGCCGCGCGTCCGGCTAGCGGAAAAATCCTCCTCCTCCTCCTCCGCCGCCGCGCTTTTTCTTGTTATCCTCGTTTTCGGACGCGTTCGAAGACCCGAAATTGAACAGACCAGTCTTCTTCGGCGCCGGCGGTTCGGGTTTCTTCGTCTTTCTCAACGCCGCCTCGATGGCGGCGAACGGTTTGGGCTTCTCCGGCTCGACGGGTTGTTTCTTTCCCAGACCCAATCCCCCGAACATCCCACCAGACGACGCTGACGACGAACCCGACGCACCGTTCGTTCCCGACGTGCGTCGATCCCGTCCTCCCTCGGACCCTTTCTTCGCGCCGTCCTTTTTCGCCGCCGCCGCCGACACCGCCGCGCGCACCGCCAACTTTGATCCCTCCTTCATCACCTTCCCCGCCCCATCCAACACGATCGGCGCCGCCGTTTTCACCGCCGCCGCGCCCACCTTCCCAACCACGTCCACCGTCGCTCGAACCGCCGGATTTTCCACCACTCGCTCCGCCCCCTTGCTCAACTTCCACGCCGCCACAGCCTCGGGCGCCTCGCGCGCCTCCAAATCGTCCAACATTTCATCCGTCGATCTCGCCATCCACTCCACCATTTTCCGCGCATCGCTCGGATCCATCGACGTCTCACCCTTTTTCCTTCCCTCTCGCTCGCGCTCTCGACGCTCTCGTCGTCGTCTCGCACCGTCGTTCTCCTCGGCGTCGTCGACGTCCCGTCGCGCCGCGTCCAACGCCGCGAGCGTCGCCGCCCTCGACTTCATCACGTTCGGTCTCGCCACGGGCGGACCGATCGAGCTCGATCGCTTCACGCTCGCCTTGGACACGGCGGTGGAGACGTCGATGAGCGGTCGACCGTCGTCGAACGTCATCCTCGACGCGCCGTCGCGTTCGTCGTCGAATTCGTCCTCGTCGAGGGATTTCGAGCGCGCGGGCGCGCATCGTTTCACCGCGCGTCTCGACGCGGTTCGCGACGCGACGCGCGCGCGCGCGATCGGAGACGCGCGGGCGAGACGCATCGCGCGCGTCGTTCGCGAGACGCTCGTCGCAGGGCGAAGCGTCGCGCGTCGAGGTGTGACATCTGTGTCGTCTCACCACCGCGCACGATGAAGAATGATTCATTCATTCAATCGTCGCGCCGCACACGCCGCCGCGCTTCGCCGCGTCGCGCGTCACCGCCGCGCGCGGCGTTCACACACATCGCGTCGTCATGTCCGACCGACGCGTGTACGTGGGGAAGCTCCCCGTCGACCTCGACTCGGACGACGTCGTCCTCGAGGCGCTGCGTCTGTGCGGGGACGTCGAGACGTGGACGCGCGCGCGCGATCCTCGCACGGACGCGCCCAAGCGGTTCGGGTTCGCGACGTTTCGAGACGTCGTCGGCGCGGTGACGTGCGCGCGCGCGCTCGATGGGCTCGCGGTGGGGGTGGGGGAACGCGCGGTGTGTAATCCAAACGCGGCGACGCGGGCGGCGGCGGAGACGCGGGAGAAGACGCTCACGGAGGCGGAGGCGGCGGCGGACGCGACTGCGGCGATGCGGGCGAGGAGAGGGATGGGGAAGGTGTTTCGACGCGCGTTGACGGGGGAGTCGGCGTCGGAGGAGGGGGAGATTGACGGCGACGGCGACGCGGCGGCGGCGGGCGAGGAGAGAAAGGGCGGCGGCGGCGGCGGCGAGGAGAGCGGTCGCGGCGGCGATGACGGCGACGACTATCGAGACACGACTCGGCGAGAGAAATTGGAGGTGACGACGAGCGAGGCGGGGAAGTCGCCGGCGACGACGACGACGGTGGCGCCGCGAACGACGGGGGTCTCGGGAGGCGCGTCGTCGCCGGGACGTCGAAGACGGTCGGCGTCGAGGGAGGACGCGGCGCCGAGGTTCGTGCGAGGACGACGCGAGTACGACGAGGCGTCGGAGCGCGCGGAGCGCGCGTTTAGGGAAAAGGAGAAACAGTTGGACGAATTGGTTCGGTCGTTGGCGCGCGAGCGTTCGAGACGCGTCGAGGCGGAGGAAGAGAACGCCAAGGCGAGATGCGAGGCGGCGCTGCGGGACAGAGCGGTGGGCGAGGGCGAGGGCGGGAGCGACGCGAGCGACGACGACGACTATTGGACGCCTCTGTGGAAGAAATCCGAGCGCGAGCGCTCCAAGCGACGACGGTATCGCGATTCCGAAAAGGAGCGGGACGAGAGAGACCGCGTCGCCGAGGAGGCGGAGAAGGAAAAAGAGCGAGAGGAGACGGCGAAATCGACGACGGCGGCGAAACTGACGACGACGGCGAAACCGACGACGATGATACGTGGATTCGCCGAACCGACCGCGACGCTCGTGGACGTACCGCCGCCGCCGCCGACGTCGTTTGGCTTGGCGTCTAAAAAATCGACGACGACATCTTCAACGACGACGACGAAAGCGCGCGGAGGATTATCCGCCGCGCTCGCCGCCGCCGATCGACCGAACGTATTTGACACCGACGCCGACGCCGACGCCGACGCGCATCGTCGTCACCGACCGTCGTCGAAGATTGACGTCGCCGCGCTCGTGGCGTCCGTTCCCACGTCTCGCGCCGACGTCTTCGCCCACCCGCTCGATTGGTCCGTCTACGACGCCGCCTCCATCGACGACGTCGCACGCGGGTGGATCTCGAAAAAGCTCACGACGCTCCTGGGCGAATCCGAGCCCGCGCTCGTGCGTTTCGTTGTGGATAAACTCGGCGCGCGCGCGAGTCCCGAGTCGCTCGTCGCCGACCTCGAACCCGTGCTCGACGCCGAGACCGACGCCTTCGTCCTCGGTCTCTGGCGCGTGCTCATATTCGAAACGAAAAAAGCGGCACAACACGCGGCGTGAGCGCGCGCGCACATCGTCGACGCCCGCGCGCGTCGGACGCCGACGCCGCCCATAGCACACTACATACATTAATATAAAATACACCATCAAATCACACAAAACACACCATCACACGAGTGTCTCAAAACCTACCGACCGATCCGACTCCACTCCGCGTCGCCGCGAGCGACGACCGCGCGCGGTTCGCCGACGCCCGTCGCGTCTCCATCGCTCGTCGACGTCTCGCACCGCCTCGCGTCGCCGGTTCCCATGTTCCGTCGACGCGGCGCCCTCCTGGCGCTCTCCTCGCGGGCGATCGCCCGCGGCGTCGAGACGACCACCACGACGACCACGACGGCGTCCGTCGTCGCCTCCCGCGCCGCGAGACGCGCGCTCCCATCGACGACGATGATCACCGCGCGCGCGTACGCCGACGAACCGACGCGTGCGCACGGCAATCTCGCCGACGCCGATCGCATCTTCACCAACCTCTACGGGAAGCACGACCCGTTTTTAAAGGGCGCGATGGCGCGCGGGGACTGGCACAACACGAAATCGCTCGTCGAACTCGGTGCTGATTGGATCGTGAACGAGATGAAGGCGAGTGGGCTCCGTGGACGCGGTGGGGCGGGGTTTCCGAGCGGATTGAAGTGGTCATTCATGCCCAAGGTGAGCGACGGGCGACCGAGTTACTTGGTCGTCAACGCGGATGAGAGCGAACCGGGGACGTGTAAAGACAGAGAGATTATGCGCCATGATCCGCATAAATTGTTGGAGGGGTGCTTGATCGCGGGAACGGCGATGCGGGCGCGCGCGGCGTACATTTACATTCGAGGCGAGTACGTGAATGAGCGATTGGCGCTCGAGCGGGCGTTGGCGGAGTGCTATGCGGCGGGGTACTTGGGCAAGAATGCGTGTGGCACCGGGATTGATTTCGACGTCAACATTCACTACGGCGCCGGTGCGTACATTTGCGGCGAAGAGACGGCGTTGATTGAATCGTTGGAGGGCAAGCAAGGGAAACCTCGATTGAAGCCTCCGTTTCCGGCCAACGTCGGCCTGTACGGATGTCCGACGACGGTGACCAACGTCGAAACCGTCGCCGTGTCGCCCACCATTTTACGACGCGGACCCGAGTGGTTCGCCTCGTTCGGTCGCAAGAATAACGCCGGTACCAAGTTGTTTTGCATCTCGGGACACGTCAATCAGCCGTGCACCGTGGAGGAGGAAATGTCCATTCCCTTGCGCGAGCTCATCGAAAAGCACGCCGGCGGCGTTCGGGGCGGTTGGGACAACCTTCTCGCCGTCATTCCGGGCGGATCCTCCGTGCCCATGCTCAACAAGGAGGCGTGCGACGACGTCTTGATGGATTTCGACGCGTTGAAGGGCGCGGGGAGCGGTTTGGGCACCGCCGCCGTCATCGTCATGGATAAATCCACCGATGTCGTCGACGCCATCGCTCGTTTAGCCTACTTTTACAAACACGAATCGTGCGGGCAGTGTACGCCGTGCAGAGAGGGTACCAGCTGGATGTACAATATCATGCAGCGATTGGTTAAGGGTGACGCACGCGTCGAAGAGGTGGAGATGTTGCAACAGATTACGAAACAGATTGAGGGGCACACGATTTGCGCCCTCGGCGACGCTTCGGCGTGGCCGATACAAGGTTTGATAAAGAACTTTTCTCCTCTTCTCCGAGAGAGGATTTCTTCTCCTCGAGGAGACGACAAGAAAATCGCGGCGTAACGGGAACGTGCTCAAACGTCCATCGTTAGGGAACAGATCGAAACGAACTGAAATGTATGTAATTGCAAGTAAAAACTCTACGTATAGTTCATCGTCGCATTTCGTTCATCGTCTCATTCAATCAATCAATCTCTTTTGTTACACGATGCGCGCTATTCGCTCTTCCCACGCGGGGTGTCGCTCAATCCATCTACTACCGTTAATATCATTTTTCTTCGCGGTGATAGCGCGCGCAAAAAATGACATCACGCGCTCGAGCGCGCATGCGTCGGTCGAGACGCCCTCGATCCGCGGCTGCAAGAGGTACCGCGCGATGACGACGCGTCAGTCGGTCGAGTCGAATCGAATCGAGACGAAAAAAAAACAACCGGGACAAATGAAAAAAAATGTCGGGACCCTCTCGCTCGGTCGTCGCGCCGCGCGGCCCGATCGTCGCGCGCACGAGTGCGCGCGACGACACGGACGAAGCGTTGCGTGCGCGCGATCGCGTTCGCGAGCGGCGTCGCGTGCGCCGCGCGTCGAGACATCGCTCGGCGTCAAAACGACGTCGAGGATGACGACGCGGTTCGGCATTTAATGTTCCACGAGCGTAACGCGCCGACGCGTGAGGTGCGCGCGTCGGCAGCTGACTGAGTCGTGGGTGAAGTGGGTGCGTGGTTCTTGAACGCGCGCGCGTCGAGCGGGGTCGCGGCGTACCGTCACATGGATGGATGCGGATGGATTCGAGTGGAGGGATCCCTCCGCGACGAGGCGGCGAGTGCGGTTGCGTCGTCTTTCAAGTCTTCTTCCTCTATGTTTCTCCTTTATTTACAAATGATTGATTGATTGATTAGTTCCTCACGATTGCGCCTTGTGGAATTTTTCCTCGAGTCGTTCGCGAATGGACAGCGCGTGCGTCTTTTCCTCCGCCGCGTCGGCGGGATACGCCGACGCCGCGCTCGGCGGCTTTGTGGGATACCCGTCGAGGTTTCGGTGTTGGTCGTCCGCGGCGATCGGTTGCACACCGCCCGAGACTTGACACTTTTCGCAATCGAGCGCTGCCATCTGGGACGTCGTCGGCGCGGCGGGCGCCGTCGTCGTGAAGTGGCGCGGACCGCCTTGCATGCCGCCGGCGCGCGAGTGCGAACCGATGAACCTCGCCGACCCGTCCAAGTGACGGTTGTAGAAGGATTCCTTCACCTGTCCCGTGGATTGATCGTAAATTTTCGTCTTGAATTTAGACTGCTCGATGGCGGCGGCGCACACCTCGTACGAGTGTCCAAATTTGAAGAATTCTTCATCTGGACGCATGGGAATCTTGTGCAGCGAGTAGGCGTTGGCCGACGACATGCCATCCTTGCGGTTTTCAATGGCGATTCGCGACGACTCGTGCGCGTCACCGTTGAGAAGATCAAAGCTCTGTTCGCCGTACTTGAGCACGAACTCGGCGCCCTGCGGATTGTACACGAAGGTCGTCTTGGCGCACAGTTTGCTCCCCTCGCGACACGTCCTGGCGACGTTGAGGTGCGCCTGCACCTTTTGTTGCGTGCACCATCCCTCTCGCTCCGTGGGCGCCAACGCGGTGACGTCGCGAATGCGCACCGCCATGAGGAACTTGCCGCTCACCACCGTGTTCGTCTTGAGTCTGAGGTACGGGGTCACGATGCGCTTGATGGTGCCGTCCGCCTGCGGCGTGTTGGCCACCTTGACGCTAAATTCTGGTTCGAGCAAAATTTCGCCGTAATCGTGTCGCACGGTGACCGGATCGACCGCAAACTGCCCGTCGGAACAGATGAAATCCAACTTTTGAATCGTCATGTCCTCCTCGACGTGCGGCGAGTCGAGCTTCTTGTACGAATTCTTGACGTAATAGCCGATGACGCACGCCTTTGGGTTGGTGCACTGATACTTGATCGCCGACGCTGCGGCGACGGATGTGTGTCGACCGCACTCGGTGTTCTCCGTTCCATCCTTGGACACGCCCACGATGGCTTCGTCCTCCGAGTGCACGAACAACGTGCGCGAATCCTCGGCGAATTCCACCTTGCACTGATTTCCGCTAAAGTCAACGCTCGATGTTCGCGGAAATGCGTCATATCCGCCCGTGTGCACATCCGTCGCCTTCGATCCACTTCCACACGCCCCCTTCACGCCTAACAACTTGTTGTCGTGCGTGAGCATTGTCACGCTCGTCATGCACTGATTCGGTTGATCGCACGCGTAGTACACCCCAGACTCGCGCGCCGGGTCGTTCGGCGAGCCAAAATCCGCGTCCAATCCATTCGGTCGCTTGCGATACAAGTCAGGATCAAAAAAGTGTTTTTGATCCGCGGGTTCGCTCGCGATTTCATCCTCCAAATCACGAATCGTCCCCATGAGCTCGTCGATGCGATCCTTCAGCGCGTTGATCTCGTTGGCGTCTTCAATGTCGTCGCTAATCTCCGCTTGCTCCTCGGATTGCTTCTCCGCGAGCGCGCGCGCGGCGCGGTCGGCGAGCGCCTGCGAGTGCATCTGTCTCAACGATGCCAACTCGTCCTCGAGGCTATTCATTTCCGTCGACAGTCCGGTGACGGCGTCATCATCCGTGTCCTTGCGCGTCTCGGCGCGCACCTCGTCCGCGATGTTCTCCTCAGCGCGCGCGCGAAGCGACTTGACGTCGGAAACCTCAGACGCGAGCTTTTGCAAACGAGTCTTGACGGCGTTCACGGCCGAGTCTTCGTCGGCTTCCTCTTGCTTTCGAACCAACGCGGCGTCCATCGCGTCGCGCTCTTCGCTCTGCTCGACGTCCTCAACCTCCTTGGCGAGCGTCTTGATTTCAGACTCCAATGCAGACTTTTCCACCGCCTCGCGTTGCTCGGAAGCCTCGCGCTTCGCGGCTTCGCGCTCAGCGTTCGCCGCGGTCAGCTTTTCAGTCAACTCGTCGACGCGCGCTTTGAGGGCGTCGTTTTCAGATTTTTCGGCGGCTTCTTGTCGCTCCGTCTCTTCGTCTTCCAGTTTTTCAGTCAACTCGTCGACGCGCGCCTTGAGGGCGTCGTTTTCAGATTTTGCGGCGGCTTCTCGTTGCTCCGTCTCTTCGTCTTCCAGTTTTTCAGTCAACTCGTCGACGCGCGCCTTGAGGGCGTCCTTTTCGGCGTCGTCGCGCGTCGCGGTCGGGTACGCCGACGCCGGGTACGCGCCAGAGTCGTTGAGCTTATCGGATAACGCCTCGACGCGCTCCGCGAGCGCGTCGTCTCGCGAATCATTCGCTGACTCGGCGCGTTGTTGTTGATTTTGCCTGGCGTCCAGCGCGGAGAGCTTCTTAGTCAACTCGTCGACGCGCGCTTGCAACGCGGTGTTCTCCACCTCGTCCTTCTCATCCTCGGCGCTCACCTTCATGTCGGTCGCGTTCATTCTAGCCTGAATCGCGTCCTGTTCGGCTCTAACCGCGGCTTCATCTTCGGTCTGCGTCTTTTCCTCGGCGGTCACCTTGTCGGTCAACGCGTAGATGCGTTCGCGCATCGCCGCGACTTCAGCGTCTTCGTCCACGTCTTCGGCCATCGTTTTGTTGAGAATGTCCGCCAATTCATCGACACGAGATTGAAAGAGCGCATTCGTCTGAGCGTCGTTCGTCTTGGACGCTTGCTCTTGCGTTTGCTTCATCTCCATGTCTTCCAATTTATGCATCACCGCGTCGATGTGATCCTCGAGCGCCTTCGTCTTGGCGTCTTCGCCGGCTTGATCCTTCTTGTTATCCATGTCGTCAATCTTACGCATCAACGCATCGAGTTGGTCTTCGATCGCTTTTGATTTCGCGTCGTCGTCGGCGTCTTCCGCATCCGACTTCTTCGCCTCAAAGGCGTTGATTTTAGTCATCAACGCGTCGAGTCGATCCTTGAGCGCGCGTGACTTGGCATCCTCGTCGGCATCCTTGGCTTGACTTTTCTTCTTCTCCATGCCTTCAATCTTACTCGTCAACGCGTCGATGCGGCTCTGAAGCACTTCACTTTGCGCGCGCTTGCTCGGCCCCTGACCGAGAGTTTGCTTCAGCTCCCATGCGTTGATTTTGGTGGAAAGATCGTTAATGCCGGTTTGCAGCGCCCCATACTCGCGCGCCTCGGCGCCGATACGTGCCGTCTGCGTCGTCATTGACATCGAGGACGTGCCGGCACTCGCCGAGTCAATGTTGTCGAGTTTGCTTGTGAGTTCGGCCAGTCGTCGCTGAAGCGCATCGTACTCGGAATCGTCGGCGTCTTCGGCGGCTTCTTCGTCTTCATCTTCGAGCACGTCAAATTTAGACGTCAATTCGTCGACGCGTTGTTGAAGCGCCTTGTACGCCGCCTCGTCAGCGCTGTTTTCGGTCGCCTTCTTTTGCTCCGTTTGCCACGTCTCAATCTTGACGTTTAACGAGTCCAATTGTTCCTGCAAAGCCTTGGCTTGCTTGGCGACGACGTCATCGTCCACTTGATCCGTCTTGTTCTCCTCGTCTTGCTTCTTTTGCCACTCGACGAGTTTGCCGTTGAGCTCGTTGATGCGTTCCTGAAGCGCCGTAAACCTTGAACCCTCGTTATCGGTATCGTGTTCGCGCTCGCGTTCCATTTTCTTTTGCGTCACGGTGATGTTTTTCATCTGCTCCTCGAACGCGTCGAGCGTCTTTTGAAATTCATCGTTGACGGTTTCGAACTGTTGAAGCTTTTCGTCAATCGTGCCGATGAAATTTTTCGTCTTGACGTGCTTGGACTTTTCCTCCGCAATGGCTTCTTGAAGTCGCGTGATGGTCTCCTCGCGCTGCAGCGCCTCCTTGGTGCGCTGCTCCTTCACACGTTTAGCTTCCAACTCCTCCTCCTCCTTGCGCTCCTGCTCGCGCTCGGCCTGACGGTTTTCCGTCTTTAGCGCCGTCGCCTTGGCGGCTTCCTCTGCGATCTCTGCCTCTTCTTGACGCTCCTTTTCCTTCGCCTCGCGCTCGATGTCATCCACATCGGCTTTGCTCAGCGCGGCGACGAGTTTGTCGTATTCGTCGGCGTACTCTTGTTCCTCCTCGCCCATCAATGCGGTTCGGGAGTGCGGGTACGTTCGACGCGGCATCTTCGTGCGTCGTTTCGTCGGAATATTCGCGCGACGCGCCGCTGCGTCTTCGATCAACGCGCGACGTTGCTCCTGGACGCTCGTCTCTTCGTCTTCATCGTCGTCGCTGTGCTCGTCTTCGTCGTTTTCAGAGTCTTTGTTGGAATGTTCTTCGCGTTTCGCCTGCTCGGACTCGCGAGCTTTCTCTCTCGCTGTTTCGCGCTCTCGAAGCATCTCTTCCTTGGCCTCCTTCTTGGCTTGCTCCTTTTCGCGGATCTCATCGCGAGCACGTTGTCGCTCGGCGGCGGCGTCTTCGGACGCTTTGCGCTTCTCGTCGCGTCCCGACTTACCCACGTTGGCGTGATCTCCATCGTCGCGTTTGCGAGCCTCTTGGCGCATTTCTCGAGCCTTGAGGAGTTCGTCTTCGCGTTCCTTGAGCATCTCCTTGTGCGCGCGCTCCTTGTCGCGAACCTCCTCTCGTTTGCGCTGGCGCTCGGCGGCGGAATCTTCGTCGTCGTCGGCGTTCTCCCGACCACCGACGTCGGCGTTCTCCCGACCACCGACGTCGGCGTGATCATCCTCGCCTCGATCGTGACCGTGATAGCGCGCTTTCTTGGCTTGATCGCGCTCGCGTTCCTTGAGTTTCTCAGCCTGTGCATTCTCTCGAGTCTCCGCGCGCGCCGCTTGGCGCTCCTCGGCGGAATCTGCGTCGGCGTCGACTGTTGGCTTGCTCTTCGTCATGGAGCTCTGCGTCGTCGTCGCGGACGTGTGTCCAGACAAATGCCTCTCCGTCACCGCATCGATGAGCGACAATCGACTCTCAGTCTTCTTTTGAATGAGTTCGATGCGTTCATTCGTCGCGCGCACGAGCTGCGCGATGTCCTTCTCCGCCTTGTCCGCAGCGTCCTTCGTCCCTTCCTCCTTGGCCGCCTCGCGAAGAGCCAAAGACGTCTTCTCCACGCCCTCACGAATCTCGTGAATCAACGTGTCGGCATCTTTCGAGATTTCTTTCCGTTTCTCTTCACCCTTGGCTCGAACGGTAGCGTCGGCGGCGTCGCGTCGCCTCTTCGCCGCGGCGGCGTTCGCCGCGGCGACGTTCCCAACCGGTCGTTTCGCAGCCGCCTGTCGCCTGTTCGCCCGCGCGCCCGACGGTACGTTCGTCTTTAATTCATCTCGAACCTTACGAAGCGCCGTGCGCATGCGTCGACGAAGCGCGTTCTTCTCATCCACTGTGAGCTCGGCGAACTCCTTTGGATCCATGATGGTGTGCGGATCAACCTCCAAGTCGTCCCCCAACTCCTCATCCCCCAACCGCGCCATGTCGTACGCGTGCGCGAACGCCTCGGATTTCCTCGTTATCTCAACCCGTCGGATCGCCTCCTCCACCATCTTTCGCGCGTCCTCGGGCGAGGCTTCGCGCGCGATCTCTCGCAAGACGTCGTTTGCCCGATCTTCGAGCGCTCGCCGCTCCTCCGCGCGTCGCTCTCTCGCCGCCTCTCGTCGATGCTGCACCGCGCGCGCGCGACGACGCGCGCCTGTGTTCTCACTCTTTGCCGCACCCAACGCGCTCGTCCACGTCATCAACGAACCACCGCTCGCGCGCGTCCCCAGCGCGCACGCCGCCGCGCCGGCGACGACGGCGCATCCGCCCAAGACCCACGCCGCGCGTCGTTTCGTCGTCGTCTGTCCGCGTCCGCGCGCCGTCCGCGCGCACGCCGCGTCTCGATCGACGGTCCCGTTCCCGAGTTCACAATCCACCGCCACCGTCCCCGCGAGCAACGGCGCGCGCTCCGCGTCGCCGCGCGCCATGGCGTCGGGTGTTACGACCGCCTCGATGCGTCGACTCGGCGCGTCCCCTCGCGATCGTCGCGAGTCTCGAGCGCGCGCGCGTTCGACGTTCGACGACGCACGACGATTCTCGCGTCTTCACGACCAGTCTCCCGACGCGCGCGTCCAACGTCGCCCGTCCTCGCGCGTCGGCGTGTCCCGATCGTTCTCATCTTCATCTACATGGTGTTGTGCTGGGCGCGGACCTCGAGTCTCTCCGAGTGACCGATCACGACCCATCAATACACGAGACCTCATACTACGGCACCTTTTAAGACTATACGCGAGGTACGAACACCGTGTTTAGAGAGAGGATGGGATCGCGCGACGGGTCGATCGCGCGCGCGCGTCGTCGTCGTCGTCGTCGTCGTCGTCGAATCCGCGAATCGGTGGGGACGCGGAAGGGACGCGCGTGTGTCGTCTAGTACGCGTCGTTTCATCGCTACCGCGTCGCCAAAATCTCTAGGTTTGTATCCATCATTCACTCATTCATCCGCGTCTCGTTCCCGTCGTCGTCGTCGTCGTTCCGTCGTCGTCGTTCCCTCGTCCTCGCGCGACCGCACCGCACCGCACCGACCGCCGATCGACGCGCTCACGAGCTCAGGATGATCTGATTGATCGGGACGAAGATGAGCTTGACGAAGAAGCCGACGAAACCCATGACGACGAACCCGGTGGCGGTGCGCGAGGCGATCTTCCAAAACTCCTTCGCGTCCGGTTTCGTGCACTTCTTCACCAATCGGATCGAGTCCTTGGCGAAGTCTTTCATCGGTTTCGTCACGACGTCGGCGACCTCCATGGTGGCGAGCGAGCGGGCGGGCGCGCGCGCGTCGAGGTGTGACGCGATCGCGTCGTCACTTCATTTTCATCTTCATCACTCACGCATTCGCGCGAGTGTGCGACGCGCGATCGGTGGAGACGCGCGTCGACGACCGCGAGTCGTCGATTCGCGACGATATCTCGCGGACATCGACGTCTCGCGGTCGTCGACGCGCGGTGGAGCGCGCGAGGATTTGTTTTCAATTTTTTGTCTCTGATTCATTCACTCTCACATCGACGGAATGACGACGACGCCGTGTCGCGCGTGTGCGGGCACGGGCGCGCGGGCGGCGACGGATGGATTCAGCGCGTGTTCGATGTGCGGTGGGACGGGCGCGGCGCCGAGCGAGCGCTCGCGCGCGTGCTGCGCGGCGCACGATGATCATCAACGTCATTCCGAGACGCGACTCGGCGACGGCGTCGCTCGAGCGGTGTCCTCGATCGAATCGCTCTCTCTCGTCACCGACGCCGGCGCGCCGGCGACGACAAAGAAAGATTTCACGCTCGTCGTGTTCGTTAAAGATTCGTGCGGGGCGTGTCGGAGATTTGCGCCGACGCTTCGCGCGTTCGCCGACGCCGAGTCGTCGCGCGTCGACGTCGTCGCGGTGAGCTGCGAGGCGTCGAATTCGCACGCGTGTCTCGGCGCGCACGGTTCGAGTTTTTTACGCCCCGCGATGGACGCCGAGGGGAGCGAGGCGCGCGCGCGACGCGTGGACGCGACGAACGCGGCGTTGCGCGGATTTTCGGTGTCGACGCTCCCGCGCGTCGTCGTCGTCGATCGAAGGCGACGCGAGACGGTCACGACGTGGGGATACACCGTCGTGTCGATGAATCCCAGAGGCGCGGTCGACGCGTGGACGCGAGGCTCGAACGGGTTAGTGCCGGAGGTGATCGCGAACGGGGCGAATCGATTGAACAGAGCGTTGTCGGCGTGCGCGTACGGCGGGACGTAGCGAAACCGCCGTAGAACGCGCGCGCCGTGTACAGTACAGTAGGCATGAATCAATGACGCATAGAACGCGCGTGAAAGTACTACCGTGACGGCACGCGTCTCGATCGCGCGTTCGCGACTCGGCGCGCGGCGTCCGACCGATGAGGACGTTCTTCCCGCGCGAGCGCCGACACACATCGTCGCGCACGCGGCGCGCCGCACCGCGCGCGCGGCGCCGACGCGCGCCATGACGCCCTCGGACGCACCCGCCGCGCGTCGAGCGCGCGGCGTCGCCTCGCGCGAATCGTACGCGCGCGCGGACGTCGCGTGTGGGAGCGCCGAGTGCGACACCCATCGTGCGCTCAACGCTCGATGCGGTCGCGCCGACGCGCTCGCGCGCGCCGAGGACGGCGCAAAGATGTACGTCATTCCGGACGCGCGCGCGTGGGAGCTCTACGGCGAGGTGTTCGCGTCGGGGCACGTGAATGATGTCATCGCGCTGCGCTCTACGACGCGGCGGTTGGGAACGAGACGCTCGTCGACGTCCGAGACCCGCGCGCGCGCGCGAGGGACGATGCAGCGCGCGTTCGACGATCGGCGACGCCGTCTGTTCGTGTTCGACGACGAGCACTGCGCGGAGCTGGCGAGACGGGCGCGCGAACTCGGCGCGAGCGCGTCCCGAGAGACGGCGGCGGCGGCGTACTACGCGAGCAAAGTCAAGGGAAAGTTTCCCGTCGTCGTCGTCGTCGTCTCGGACGACGAGGCGGCGTCGGGGAGCGAACGCGCGCCTCAAGGCGTGGTGGTCGTGAGCGTGGACGCGTTCGTGGAACGGTTCTGTGCGGACGAGGAGGACGCGCCGGCGCGGAGGGCGTTCGAGGCGGCGCGCGCCGTCGTCGAGGAGGACGCCGAGAGCGGCGCGCCGTCGACGTCAGGCACAGCGTACGAGCCGCACTTGAGCGAGAGCGAGTTATTGGCGGGCGTAGACGACGGCTCGCTGACGCGAGGCACGCTGCGAGTGAAGGCGTTGGGGACGACGTGCGAAGGGTACGTCGGCGACGTCTTCGTGTCGTCGAAACACGCGATGAACAGAGCGATGCACGGGGACGTCGTCGCGGTGCAAATCTTACCCAAAGACGAGTGGAGCGCGTCGAAGATAAACACGGTGATGGACGAGGAGCGAAACGTGCGCGAAGGGGACGTGTCGACGTCAGAATCGACGCCGAGGACACGCACTGGGAAAATTGTAGGCATTTTACGACGCACGACGCGAGATATCGTCGCGTGTTTAGACGCGGTGGACGAGGAAGAGATCGCGCGCAATCCGCACGCGACGCGAAACGGTGCGCTTTGCGTGCCGATGGATGGGAAAATGGTCAAAGTGAGGCTACTGACGCGTCGCGCGCACGAATTAGTCGGCGCGCGATTCGTCGTGCGCGTGGACCGTTGGCAGACAAATCAACGCTACCCGTGCGGCCATCTGATCAAAGTGCTCGGCGCCATCGGTGACGTGGATTGTGAGATGGCGGCACTCTTGGCGCGATACGACATCCCCGCCGATCCTTTCGGCGCGCAATCGCTCGCCGAACTTCCGCGCGAGGGCGAAAATTGGGTCATCCCGCCGGACGAGTTGACGAAACGACGAGATTTGCGACATCACAGGGCGTGTTCGATCGATCCTCCCGGATGTACGGACGTCGACGACGCGCTCAGCGTGCACTTTCTCGACGAGAGAGGAAGCGACGGCGCCGTCGTGGAGATTGGCGTCCACATCGCCGACGTGTCGTACTTTGTGCGTACGGGGACACTTCTCGATTACGAGGCGCGTCTTCGAGGTACCACCGTGTACTTGGTCGATCGCCGATTAGATATGCTCCCGAGTTTATTGAGCGAAAACTTAGCCTCGCTCTTGCAGCGCCGAGATCGTCTGGCGGTGAGTTGCGTGTGGCGCCTCGACGAGAAGATGGACGTCGTCGACGTGTGGTTCGGGCGCTCCGTGATTCATTCACGCCATCAGATGACGTATTACCAGGCGCAAGCGATCCACGACGAACAACCTCTACCTCTCGAAGACGGCGCCGCGGCGAACGCGTTTCCAGACGCGAGCGACATCGACATTGTTCGAAAAGATTTACGAACGCTCGTGGCGTTCGCCAACAAGACGAACGCCGTCAGACTTGAACACGGCGCCGTGGAACTCGAGAGCGCAGAATTGAGATTCGAAACGGACGCACGGACAAAATCACCAACCGAGGTGATCAAGAAGGTGGAGGTGCCGATGATGCGAGTGGTGGCTGAGTTGATGATTTTGGCCAACGGAGCGGCGGCGCGCGCGACGCATCAAGCGTTCCCGTCCAACGCGCTCCTTCGTCGTCACGCGCCGCCTCGCGAGGGAGGTTTCGCCGAACTCACGAAACTCGCCGCGGCGAAAGGCATCGAACTCGACTGTTCGAGTGGTGAAGCGCTGAGCGCGTCATTGGCGAGAGTCGCCGCGAGCTCGGATGCGGAAGTGACGACGCTCTTTCGCGGACTCGCTACGCGAGCCATGTCCGAGGCGCAATACGTGAGTTCTGGATCCGTCTCCGATACGGACGGTGGATTCGGACACTATGGACTCGCGTTGGCGTATTACACGCACTTCACGTCGCCCATTCGTCGGTACGCGGACGTCATCGTGCATCGTCAGTTGATTGAAGCCACCGAGGCGAACAACGGCGGTGCCGCGGCGTCGCGCGGGTCCACCTCGATGTCGCCAGAACTCCTCGAGTCGATCTCGACGCACCTGAACGAACGCAATCGCGCGTCCAAACTCGCTCAGTCTCGATGCGGAGAGATTTACCTCTTGTGGCTCTTGCGGGAAAAGCCGGCCATCGAGGCGGCGGTGGTGCACGAAATCAGAGACGACGGCGTCATGGTGTTTCTACCGTCGTTCCACATCAAAGCACCGGTGCGTCTTGTGGACGATGAGGGACGCGCGATCGAAGAGCTCGCAGAGAGCGAGTTCGAAGTGGACCCGTCGTCGTCGAATTGGATTCGCGCGAAACCGAGCGTCGGCGTCGACGGTTTTGCGGCGCGGCGCTCGACGTCGTCCGACGAGGATCGGCTCGATATCGTGCGCGTTGACGATGACCGCGTCGTGCGCTCGTACGCGCTCCTCGATAAAGTCTGGGTGCAGTTATCGTGCAAGCACACGCGCGCGTACGGGCCGAGACTCGAATTGCGTCTCCTCGACGCCGAGAGGCACGCCGGCGCTCGAGACGCCGCGGCAAGACGCGTGCCGACGCGTCCGGCGGCGTCCAGTCTCTCGAACGCGATGCGAGAGGTCATCAAGACCAAGATGACTCACAAAATCATCGACGACGGCGACGACGACGGAGATGACGACGAAGACGACGCGCGACCGGTGGAAAACCTCAACGTCTCCGCCAAGTCGTCGTCGTCTCGCGCGCGCCGAGACGCCTCCATCGCGCCCCTGTCCCGACTCGTCCTCAACGACGACGTCGCCGTCACCATCGACGACGGACCGATTCACCATCTCCGAGTCACCCAGACGCGCGATCGTCGACCCGGTGACCGCTTCGCGCGGCGCCGCTACGCCGCGGCGTGGGCGCGTCTCGCCGCCACGCGCGGCGCCGGCGAAGCCGGTCGCGCAAGGTACGAGAAACGTCGACGTCGCGTCGACGATGCCCTCGCTCGCGTGCGCGTCGCCAAAGACGAAGAGTGAGAACGCATAGACCGCCCCCGCACGCGCCCTCGACGCGTTGTAACGATAGTATGTCCCTCGAGCTCGCGCGCGCGCTTTCGAGCTCGTTTCGAGCCCATTGCCTCACCGTTCGACTCGCGTCAACATGGCGGGCAAAAAGCGCGCCAGCGCGCACGTCTTCACGAGCGAAGACGCCGAGAACGAATCCGACGCCAAACGCGCGCGGTACACGGCGTATTACTGTAAATTCTCGGGCGAACACGCCCTCACCACCACCGCCGACATCAACGCGCTCCCACGGCGTCGCACGGATGGCGCGCTCATGCTCAATCTCCGCGCGCACCCCACGCGCTTGCTCGCGGAGACGTCCGCGACGACGATCGCCGTGCGCGCGAGGGACGGGACGTACGAGAAGAGACGGCGGGTGACGCTCGGCGACGTTCCCATCGGGTACCGGGACGCGAGCGGCGGCGGCGAGCGCGGGACGGAGGTGTTGTACATTCATCCGAACGCCCTGAGCGCGTTCGATTACGAGCGAGATCACGGCGCGGGCGGTGCAGACGCGAGAGAGGACGCGCCGCCGCCGCCGTGTATCGTCGCGGGCGCGGGTGGGGCGACGCAGATCGACCTGGAGGTTCGGCAGCGATGCGCGGCGCACGCCATTCGTAAAATTTCCGCGTCTCGCGTCGACGTCGACGTCGTCGGTCCGGCGCACGCGTGCGACGGCGCATTGGTGGAGTTTTTAGGTCGCACGTTGGGATTGCGTCTGGCGCAAATGTCGCTCATGCGCGGGCACAAACAAACGTCTAGGACGTTGTTGGCCAAGGGGACGTCGCCGACCGAGGCGTATCGAAGACTTCGAGACGTCATGGACGCCGAGCGCGAGCGCGCGGCCAAGATCGCCAAGGGGGAGGTGCGTTAGTCATCGTTTGTAATCGTACAGTAGTCTATAGTAGTCGACGGTCGTCGTCGCGAACACGAAAAAACCGCGCGCGCGTTCGCGCTGTCTCTTAAAAAGTTGAAAACTGTCCCGAGCAATCACATTCGCGCGTCACACGCCGTCGACGCCGTCGTCGAGACGCCGTTCGGACGCGTCTCGTCGAACGCGCGTCGCGACGCGCGCGCGCGCGTCGTCGCGCGTCCGTCTCGCGCGTCTCGGCGGACGCGCGCGCGAGAAAAGATTACAAGTTTCTGGGCAGTCTCGAATTTGAATCATCTCGACGCGTCCCCGTCGCGACGCGCGCGCGCGTCATGTCGAGCGTCAAAGATTTGATCGATAAAGCCCTTCGCGGCATCGAGTCCGCGTCGAGCGAGAGCGAGGAGGACATCGCGCGCGCGGTGCCGACGTGGGGGTCGCCGGCGCGGGACGAACCGTCGAGCGCGTACATTCGCCGCGCGCGAGGATTCGCCGCGCGCATGGCGCGCGAGGTGGCGAGAGACGAGGCGGAGGACGCGAACGCGATGTTGGATGACGACGTCGGCGCGTCGGGACGTCGGTGGACGGCGACGGAGGGTGAGGCGGTGGGGGAAGATTTGAGCGTGCGGTTCGGCGCCGCGGCGGCGGAGACTAGCGACGACGCGTTGATGGAGGAATTGCGCGGGAATCTTCGTCCGGGACATCCGATGGCGCGGAAAAGAGACGTCTCGCGCGATGACGCGCGACGTGGTCGCGGCGGGGGCGGCGCACGGTCGCCGCGGGAGGCGAGGCGCGAGGCGTTTCGAGGCGCAAGCTCGAAATTGGCGGCAAGCCGAGAGCACTTTGACGTCGTCGTGAGCGCGTTGGAGCGAGAACGCAAGGCGCACGCGGAGACGAGATCGAAATACGAAGAGCTTGGTGCGCACGCGAACGTCGTGTTACGTCAGCGCGACGACGCGCGGGCGTCGTTGGAGGCGTCGACGTCTCGCGAAGGCGCGGCGAGTCGGCGCGTGGACGAACTCTCGAAACGGTTGGACGAGGAACGAAGCGTGAGCGAGACGCGTCTCGATGAATTGCGCCGCGCCAACGAGACGTGGCGAGCGGCTCAGGTGGCGGAGATCGACGCGATGCGCCGCGCGGCCGAGGCGCGCATGAGAGACGCGGAAGAATCGGCGGCGAGGGTGGAGGATCGCGTCGCCGAGCGCGTGGCGCACTACGAGAGACGCGTGAGCGAAGCCGAGCGCGAGGCGGCCTCGCGCGCGCGAGACGCGGTCGGACGATTCGGGGCGTTGGCGTCGTCGACAGAGGTGCGAGCGACGCGAGAGGCGAACGCGCTTCGAGCGAAAATGCAACAATTGGAGGACGACGTCGCCGAGGCGAGGCGAGAGCGTTCGGCGGCGGCGCGCGCCGCTGAGACGGCGAAGCGAGAGATGGACGACGCCGTGGGACAGTTTGAATCGTATAAAGCCGAACTCACGAGCGCGCGCGACGTGATTCACGCTCGCGACGGAGAATTGGCGGACGTGAGGCGAGATTTGCGAACGAAGCACGTCGAGCTCGACGACGCGCGAGGCGTGATGCGTCGACTCGAGTCGGAAAATGCAGATCTCGCCCTCAAAGTGTCATCGCTCGAGGAAATCTTGGGCGACGTCGGTGGTCATAAACGAAGCATCATGCTTTTGCGAGGACGAGTCACGCATCTCACGTCGGAGATTCGACGCGCCAAGGAGTGCGCGGCGGCGACGAAGAGAACCGTCACCGACGAAATCCAAGCTGTCGCGTCGGCGACGATGCGCGACGCGAGAGAGGCGATCGAGACGATGCAGAAACACTACGAGGCGCGTCTGCGCGCGTCAAGCGTCGACCGCGTCGCCGAGTTGCTTCGCGAGGTGAAAAGTCTCGAGCGAGACATTGAGAATTTGAAACAAAGTCACAAGGCAGAATTGGCGACGGCATTGGCGGCGGAGCGCGACGCCGCGGCGAACGCGTCCGAAGTGTCCATTCGTTCCTCCACGCAGCGCACGATCGAGGCGGAGAAGGCAAAGGCGATCGCCGAGTTGACGGCTCGCGAGACGCGCGAACAACTCGAGTCCATGGAGAGGGAGCGAGATGCGACGGAGGAGGCGCTCGTTGTCGCCAACGAGCGCGTCGCCGCGCTCAAGGCGGAACTCGCGGCGTCCGAGGACGCGCACCGACGATTACAATCGCGACTTGAAGAGTCCGAGGCAAACGTGCACGATTTAGGGACGTTGATCAACAAGCGCAAGAGTTCGAGTGACGACGAACAAGAGGAGACGCGTCGTCTGCAGAGTCATTCGGCGACGCTCTCGCAGACGCTCAAACGGCTCGAACGAGAGCTCGCGGACGCAAAGGCGGAGACGTCAGCGGCGGTGAAGAGGGCCGAAGAGACGGCGCAATTAGAGATCGACGCGCTGCGACGCGGGATGGAGATGTCGGCGCACCGCGCGACGAGCGAACACCAGGGACGCGTGGTGGCGCTCGAGCGCGAATTGGCCGAGGCGCGCGAATCGAAGAAATTAGCCGACGAAGAGGTTGAGGAACTGCGCGAACAGATAGAACGGTACCAGGCGCTGACGAAATTACAAGACGACGCCATGTCTGCGAGTAAATCGCAGGTGCACTCGCTGTCACATCGCCTGCGATCACTCGAGACGTCCGTCTCCGGATCGCCCATGCCGTCGTCGCCAAGCGCGTCGCCCGGGAGCGCGAGTAAAAGTTTCTTCCTGACGCCGGGAAGTTTCACGCCTCTGACGCGTCCTGCACCGACGCCGATTACGGCGGTTCGTTCGCCGCGTTCGTCACCTCGAGCGTCGCCTCGAGCGTCGCCTCGAGCGTCGACATCGAGGACGCCGAGAACGCCCGCCGCGTCTCCGATCAAGTCGCCGCTCTTCAAAGGTTTATTCGCCGCGGACGAAGACGAGAGGTAGCGCCGCCTTAGACGTTTTGTAATCCGGATAGTCCATATCATCAATTAAAAGTACATGTGTGCTAAATCACGTCTCCATGGCGGCTTCGCGTTCCTCTGCCTCCTTCTTCCCGAGTCCGCCGAGCGAATCAATGTCGTTTATCGGCGTCGAAGGATAGTAATGAAAATGAAGTTCTCCGACATCATCGCCGGTCATCTTCGTCCACCCGTTCTCACCGACGTGGTACACGCTCACCGTACCCCCCGAAAACGCGTCGCGATACGTCGCGTGGTAAATCGCGCGTCGTCCGAGTTCGCACGCCTCCTTCACGCTCAAATCCCACTTGTACCCTTGATCCAACACCCCGTACGCAAACAACGACCCGGAGCCGACGCTGAATCGTTGCCCCTTCAATCGCGTGCCCTCGCTGTCGACGTAATACAGACCCGGACCGTTCAGATCCCACCCCGCGACCATGGTACCCATGGAGAGTCCTCGCCCTTTGTAACTGTACAGCGTGTTGGCCAACAGTTTCGAAGCCGCGCGCACGGTGATTCTCTTCCCATTCTCCAGTTCGTGCAACCGACACTGAATCCCGAGATTACGCTGCCAAAACTGACAATCCGCGGCGCCGCCCGCCATAGTACCGAGCAAAAAGGGATTGATTTCAATCACCTTTTTCACCGTCTGCGAGGACACGTACGGTCCCTGCGACGCGCGCGAGTCGACGGCGATGACGATGCCGTGTTCAAAGATGAACCCCAACGTCGTCGTTCCGTGGTTCGGTTTCACGTAATTCATCACCTCGCGTTGAAACTCACCAAACTGCGCGTCGAGACGTGCGGCACGCGCTCCTCCGTCAGTCGTCTCGCTCGCGCTCGTTGACCTAGTCTAAAAACCGTTGTCCCCACGCGCGTGTTCGCATCGCTCGCGCGCGCGTCGAGGCGTTGTCACGCACGTTTTCCACCGCCGGTGCCTTGAAATGACACTCGTGCATCGTTCCTTGAATGTTTTCGAGCCTGCGCGCGAGCGAGAGGGCGTCGTCAGTCGTCGATCTCGGTGAGATTCGATCGCAACACGTACGTCTCTTCGAGGTGTCTGGACGCCGCGCCGCCGCGCGCGGGGGCGTCCAGAAAGCTCATGTCGATGTTGATGCTCATGGTGAGCGAGAGTCGCGGTCGTGGGCGCTCGGTGTGCGAGTGCGCCGCGCGCCGCGAAGTGAGGAGATCTCGCGCGTAATCCGTGGAGACGGGCGCCTCGGTTCGTTTCGGCTACGTGTCTTCTATCTACAATTTCTAGCGGCGAATCGCTCTACTCTAACGTTTTCACCATGTATGTGTCCTCTAATTCGAAGCCGAGCTTGCGGTAGTAGTGTCGCGTGCCGACGCCCGAGATGACGGCGAGCTTGCGAGAACCGTGCTCTTCGCGAGCGATGCGCTCAGCCTCGCGCATGAGAAGGGTGCCGTAGCCTCGGTGTTGGAATCTGCCCTTGTCTCGAGAGTGCACGGCGACTGCGGTGCCGTAGACGTGTAATTCGCGAACCATGGAGCATTTGCCTTTGAGCGACGGCGACGTCTTGGCGGCGGTTCTGCCGCACTTGCGAAGACGCAGCAGACCGACTAAAATGTCCTGACGCGGATCCTCGTAGGACAAAAATGTCTCCCAACCGCCGTTGGCGACGTAATCGCGTCGAACGAGCTCGACGTGCGTCGGTGCGACGCGGTTGTGAATGTCTTGTAAACCGACTTCGCGCGTGCGAACGTCTCGGCATCGTAAGCCCAAGTCTGCCATGCGCGCCATAGCGAGCTCACGGAGGTTACCCTTTTCGACGCCCGCGGTGACGAGAGGCATGGGAATGTCGCGCTGGACGCGATACACGCGCACCCACGGTGGCACGAGGGCGAGAACTCGCGCGACTAAATCAACCAGTCGCTCCGGATGGTAGTTTCGATACTTGCCCGTGCGCCAGAGCTCGTACAGACCCGTGCCGCGAATGACGAGCGTGGGATAGAGCTTCAAGCCATCCGTGCGAAAGTCAGGGGACTCAAAAAACTCTCTAAACGATTCTAAATCGCGTTCCATTCCGACGTTCGGTAAATCGGGCATCATGTGCGCGATGACCTTGAAACCAGCGTCCTTGGCCAACTCGAAACACTTTTGAACCGCCGCCACCGTGTGTCCACGATTGGTATCGCGCGCGACGTCTTCGTAGATGCTCTGTAATCCAATTTCCAAGCGCGTGCACCCGTAGGAGAGCATCTGGCGCAAATGCGGCGATTGACAGTAGTCGGGACGCGTCTCGATTGTCAACCCCACGCACTTGGTACGACTCTGTTCCGACGCTCGCACTGCCTCCGTCACGCACGAGCTGCTCGCTCCGCTCAATGAATCATGCAAATTCCTAATGAAATAATCCCTATAATCGATCGGCAGCGACATGAACGTCCCTCCCATGAGCACGAATTCCACTTTATCGACGGCGTGTCCCAGCCGCCGCAACTGGTCCACGCGTCCTCGACTCTGCGCGTACGGATCGTACCTCGCTCGAATCGCCCGCATGGACGTCGGTTCATACCCCGTGTACGACTGCGTGCTGTACTCGAAATCACTGTCCGGCCCGCCCGGGCAATACACGCATACGTTCCCCGTCGTGGCGATGTGCGGACACCTATGCGGTTTACTCATCACCGCCACCACCGCCACCCCGCTCGCCGTTCGCACGGGTTTCGCTCGCAATTTTGGCATCAACTGATCACGATGCTCCACCGGCACCGCCGCGATCAGCTCGGTGAGTTTCGGCGCCTTGCTCAGCTTGTATTTCCTCGCCGTGGCGTTTTTCAGCGCATTGAGGTTCAGACTGTATCCTTCCTCGTCCCCGCGCGCGACGAGCGCGGCGACGATCTCCGCGATCGCGCTCACCCTTCGCTCGGCCTCGCTTCGTCCGGCGACGTCCACCGCGCGGTCTCGGGTCACCATGTCGACGGTGGACGAGAACCTTCGCGGCGAGGTCTGCGGCGGCGCTTGTCGAGGGAGCGTCCCAATCGATGAATGGGCGCCGCACTTTTCGGCGGCGCGCGCGCGCGAATCGGTCGAGCGGCGACGAGGCGTGAGCGTCGAGGACTTTCTCGACGTCGTCATGTCGTCCGTGTACACGCTCGAACCTCCGACGGAGGGTAAAGTGGTCGTGTACACGACGCTGGGTGAACTGGAGATTGAGCTCTTCTCTAGAGAGGCGCCGTTGGCGTGTCGAAATTTCGTGCAATTGTGTCTCGAAGGGTGCGTGCTGACGGATGAAGACGCGACGTGTGCTCTGACACTGACCGATCGCGTTGTCGTCGCAGGTATTTCGATGAGAATGAGTTTACGCGGTGCGTGAGCAACTTCATGGCGCAGACGGGCGACCCGACGAACACGGGCCGTGGCGGTTCGAGCGTGTTCGACAGCGGGCGACCGTTCAAGGATGAATTTCACTCTCGTTTGAGGTTCAACACGCGCGGACGAGTGGCGATGGCGAACGAGGGTCGTAAGGATAGCAACGGTAGTCAGTGGTTCGTGACGCTCGGCGAATGCGAGTGGCTCAATCGAAAGCACACGATTTTCGGTAAAGTCGTCGGGGCGACGATGTATAACGCGATACAGATCGGAAACGTGGAGACAGAGAACGATAGACCGGTGGCGCCGGCACCGAAGATCGTGAAGACGGAGGTGTTGGCGAACCCGTTTCCGGATATCGAGCCGAGAAAGCCGACCAACGTCGAGGAGGAGGAAGTGGTGGAAGATTTTAGAAAGAAGAAAAAGGCGAAAAAGAAGCTCAATCTGTTATCGTTCGGGGAGGAAGCGGCGGAAGAGGAGGCGACGCTAGATGAAGTGGGAATCAAGGGGATTAAATCGTCGCACGACGTCGGCGGAGACGCGACGCTCGTGAGCGCCGACGCGGAGGAAACGCGCGCGGCGCTCGAACAGACGGCTCGCGAAAAGGCCATGGCCAAGGAGAAGAAGGCGCGCGTGAAGGAACGCATGCAAGACATGGGCGCGGACGTCAGCGACGACGACGCGGACGAAGGGAAGGATCGCGGGAAGAGTGGATGGGACGACGCCGCCGGCGCAGATGACGCCGCCGCGTTCCAGGACCAGATGCGAGACAAAATGCTTCGCAAGCGACGCGAGTTGGGCGACGTCGATGGTGGATTGAAAGAAATCGAAGAGGATATTCGCAAGCAATCCGACGCGTTGGCGTCCAAACTCGATAAGCGCGAGATGAAGGCTAAGCGCAAGGCTGAAAAAGAAGCGCGAGAAGCCGAACGCGTGCACCGCCGTGCGACGAAGTTGAAAAAGCTCGGTCTCGGTAAGTGCGCCGTTCGAGACGCGGACGCCGCTCTCATGACGAGCGATGAGGTGAAACGCGTGGAGGCCAAAGCGAGACGCTCTCGCGTGCACGACCGCGAAAAGGACACGCTTGCGCGTTTGGCGGCGTTTTCGTCCAAACAACCCGCTGCGCCGAAATCCGATCCCAAATCCGATCGAGACGACGACAAAAACGACGACGAGGAGGAGATCGGTCGCGTGGGCGTCTCGAGATTCGTCCCTCAGGGCTTATACTACATGGAAGACGACGAGGACGAGGACGACGCGAGCGATTGGAAGGCGCACAAATTGGCCTTCGTCCCTGAATCGAAGAGAAACGACCAAGGCGCATACGTCGCCGACGTCGACGATTACGTCGTCTTCGACCCGCTCCTCGAGAAGGGCAAGGGTAAATTCGCCGACAAGGGGGGCAAACCGTCAACCAAACGCTGAATAGTCATAGAGAGCGAGAGAGTTGTAAAGCGCGACGATTTTCGTCGTCAAAACGCCACACTGCGTCCCGACACCTCCCCACCCATGACATCGCCGGACGACGAGTTCGAACTCCCGAGCGAGTGCGACGTGTTAATTCTCGGCACCAGCCTCGTCGAGTCCATCCTATCCGCGGCGTGCGCGCGGCGCGGCGCGCGTGTGGTGCACCTGGATGCGCGCGCATCTTATGGCGGTGCGTTCGGCGCCTTCAGAGCGACGACGGCGCGCGAGGGGCTGTTCGCGAGCGATGCCATCGACGCGCGATCATTTCACGCGCCGTTCGGCGCGTGCGTGCGCGAGGAAACGGGAGAGGTTGACGAGGAGGCGTGTCGGCGGTTACAATCGGAGACGTCCCGAGCGCCGACGTCGCCGACGAGAGGATACTCCATCGATCTCAGCGCCCCGAAACTCGTGCTCGGCGCGGACGCGTTCTGCGAAGCGCTCGTGCTCTCGGGGGCGCACAAGTATTTGGAGTTTAAACCGGTCGAGCGCACGTTCGTGTACGACGACGGCGTCGCGCGCGCAGTGGCGAGTAATCGAAACGACGTCTTCAAGGATAAAACGTTGACGGGGGCGGAGAAGCGGGCGTTGATGCGGTTTTTGAAGAATGCGCACAACGTGGCCATGCGCGACGAGACGTCGCGACGAAGGAGCGGGAAGAGCGGGGAGGAGACGAACGTCGCGGTCGGCGCGCCAGGGAGCGAGTGGGGAGGCGAAGCCGCAGGCGAAGACGGCGCGGGAGACGATGGTTTAGACGTGCGAGAAGGAGAGACGATGGATGCGTTCTTGATGAGGCAAGGGTTGTCTGCCAAACTTCGCGCCGCCGTCACGTACGCGCTCGCGTTGCAGACGCGCGCCGATTGTTCCGCGGTTGACGCGCTCGAGGATTTAAAGGTGTACATTTTAAGCGTCGCCAAGTACGGTCCACAGACGGGCGCGTGTTTGATCCCAGTGTACGGGTCGGGCGATATTCCGCAAGCGTTTTGTCGCGTGGGCGCTGTGAAGGGCGCGACGTACGTGTTGCGCCAAGCGGTGCGAGACGTCGATGTTAACGCCGACTCGGTGACGACGGTCACCTCAAAGGGTGGACAAGAGATTCGCGTCAAACACGGTGTCGTCATGCACGAACCGACGAACGAACAAAGTTCGCACGTATTAGTGCACGCGGCGTGCGTGCTCGATGATCCACTCGTGCCGGAGTACGGTCAGATGCTCGTCGTTTTCCCGCCTGGAAGCGTGTCGGAGACGCAAACCGACGTCGTTCGCGCGCTCCAAATTGGTTCGCACACGGGCTGTTGTCCGGACGGAAAGTATCTCTTGTACGTCTCAAGCGTCGTCGCGCGCGATTCGATGGACCCATACGCTGGCGTAAAGGCGGCTTTGGACGTGATGACTCGTCACGGCGCGGAGGACGCGCCGAGCATTTTCGGCGAAGAGTACGCCAAGCCCGAAATTCTCTGGGGCACAATGTACGTGCAGAACGCAAGCACGTCGGAAGCTGCGACGTGCGCGAGCTCAAACATCGCGCTCTGTCCCGGGGCGGACGATCTCGCGACTTACCAAGGCGCGGTCCGAGCCGCGAGACGCGCGTACGCGAAACTCTACGGCGACGCCGAAGAGCTCTTCCCCGCCGAGGAGGACACGCCCGGGAACGACGGCGAAGAGATCGACGCGATACTCGAACAAAATTAGATGCGTGTTAGCGTGTTATTAGCGAATGAATTAGATAGCCTCTCTACAACTCTAGAAAAATTGAAGGAATACACGTGCCAATGCGGGGAAAAAATTAGTTCTTCTTGTTGCGCGTTTTCATTTTGGGGTTCTTCGTGATGCGAATGTTCAGCGGGGTAACCTCAACGAGTTCATCCTGGCTGATGTATTCGACGCAATCGTCCAAACTCATGTCCTTAGACTCGTTGAGGACGACGGTCGCGTCCTTGTTGGATCGGACGTTCGTCGCCGCCTTCTTCTTGCACACGTTCACCTTCAAGTCGCCCGAGCGTTGATGGACACCCACGACTTGACCTTCATAGACTTCATCACCCGGCTTCACGATCAAGATACCGCGGTCTTGCGCGCTTTGAAGCGCGTAAGAGGTGACTTGACCGGTCTCGTGCGCGACGAGGGAACCGTTGTCGCGCATGGAAATGTCACCCGCCCACGCGCCGTATTCGTCAAAGTTGGTGTTCAACACGGCGGTACCGCGAGTGGCGGTGAGGATGGCGTTACGCAAACCGAGCAAACCGCGGGTCGGGATCTTGTACTTCATCTTCGTGTTGCCCTTGTCGTCGGTGATGAGGTCGAGCATGGCGCCCTTACGGTTGGCGAACAAGTCGACGCACGAGCCGGTGTATTCCTCCGGCACTTCGACGTACGCCTCCTCGTACGGTTCAACCTTGTGTCCCTCCTCGTTTTGCTTGGTGATGACTTCCGGCGGACCGATGGTGAATTCATAGCCCTCACGACGCATCGTCTCGATGAGAATCGTGATGTGAAGCGCACCGCGACCGCACAAGATGAAGGTATCCGCGGTGTCGCCCGGTTCAACCTTGAGCGCCAAGTTGCGTTCGAGTTCTTGGTCAAGGCGCGCCTTCAAGTTACGGGAGGTGACAAACTTACCCTCTTGACCCGCAAACGGAGACGTGTTCACGGACATGGACATGCGCACGGTCGGTTCTTCGACGGTGATCGTCGGCAACGGCGTGGCGCCGTCCGCCATGATGGTTTCGCCAATCATGACGTCGTCGAGACCGGCGATGGCGCAAATGTCACCCGCGCCGACAGAGTCGACCGGCGAACGGATGAAGTTGTTGTAGATAAACACCTCAGACACCTTACCGTTGCGAGCGTCTTCACCCGGGACGCCAATCTTCACGTTGCTCGCCTTTTTCATCGTACCCGCGCGCACGCGACCGAGGGCGATGCGACCCTTGAATTCGTCGTAGTCCAAGTTGGTCACCAGCATTTGAAGCGGCGCGTCGACGTCGGCGACCGGCGCCGGAACGTCGTTGCAGATCATCTCGAAGAGCGGCTCGAGGTTGTCGGCCAATTGATCCGGTTCCATGCCGGCAATGCCCTGGAAACCAGAGGCGTACACGACAGGGAATTCGCACTGCTCGTCCGTCGCGCCGAGGTTGCAAAACAAATCAAACGTGTTATCGACGACGTAATCCGGACGCGCACCCTCACGATCGATCTTGTTCACCACGACGACAACCTTGAGACCAATCTCCAAAGCCTTCTTCAACACGAAACGCGTCTGCGGCATTGGACCCTCGACGCTATCGACGAGCAAAAGCACGCCGTCAACCATATTCAACACGCGTTCAACCTCACCACCGAAATCAGCGTGACCCGGGGTGTCGATGATGTTAATCTTCTTATCCTTGTACGTCACCGCCGTGTTCTTGGACAAAATGGTGATCCCACGCTCGCGTTCGAGATCGTTCGAGTCCATGATGCGTTCCTCGACTTTTTCGTTTTCCCGGAAAACCTTCGATTGCGCCAACATGGAATCGACGAGCGTCGTCTTCCCGTGATCGACGTGCGCGATGATGGCGATGTTACGGATCTCATCGCGCGCGACCGCGTTTCCGGTCGCATCCGCGGCTGCATCGTCGAGAAAACGCTTCGTCAGTCGTCGCGTAAAAAGATATGCGGATAAGGCGTCCCCGGCGGCGGACGACTCGAGGGGTCCACGCGCGCGTCCTCGCGCGCGCTCGCCCTCGCGCGCGCGTCGTTCGCGAAAAAATATTCCCCTCGCGCATCAACGCCGAGTTGCGCGCGCGCGCGAGGTCAGCGTCGCGCGTCGGGACGCACGTTCGGCCACCGCCGCCGTCCGAGCGTTCGGACGGCGCGCGACGGTGCGGCCGCGCGCGGCGCGCGCGTGGGCGCGCGGCGCCGCGGCGACGGTGGTCTGTGACATCATGTGAGCGCTCATGGCGGCGGAGTGCGTCGCCCGAGGCGTGTTCGTCGCGCGGTGAGGCGGCGAGTGCGGCGCGAGGGAAAGACGTCATCAAATGTGAAGGGTGTCGCGCTTTTTCGCGACGACGACGATGCGAGGCGACGGTGGGTCGAAAGCGGTGATGCGGGGCGCGCAAAGCGGAGATTGAAATACACGACGCGTGACCGGTTATTTGTTCACGCACGCGCGGAGGTTTTCTAGCGCGGGTTCGCCCTCGATGAGGGTCCAGCGCGCGCGGCTCGAGGCGTCGGGCGAGACGCCTCCGGGGAATAAACGCTCGTGCGGTCTCGGCGCGACGCCGAGCGAGCGCCAGAGTCCGACGACGGATTCTTCGATTTTTCGTGCGCTCTTGATGGCGAGCGATTCACCCTTGGTGGTGAAGGGCTCGACTCTGATGGTGAACATGCCGTGTCTGTTGCCGTAGACGACGTCGGTGAGATATCTGTCGCCGACAAATATGAGTTTTTCCGCCGAGTCGCACCCGACAAAGTGTTTGACGACGTCATGCGCATCTCCCGCGGGTTTTTTCGTCGCGTGTCGAATGAATTTCACCCCCAACGCGCGCTCCATGGCGTCCGCCTCGGCGCCGTCCGGGTCGTATTGAAACAACCCGGCCGAGTTACTGTACACCGCCACGTTCTCGCTCCCGAACGCCTCTTTACACGCCTCGAGAGAGTCACGAACATTCTCGTGCACTTCCAAGACGTACGGCGTCGTGAGCGTGTTATCCTTATCGAAGATGACCCCGGCGAATCCCAAACGTTTCAAGTGCGCCCAGTCCACCGACGCGATGCTCTCGCACGCCACCTGCGGCATCGCCAGCGCGCGATCCGTGACCGAAGACTTGAAAAACAACGCGATACCGGCCGCGTTCATGCTCTGCATGCATTTGCCGTACAGCGACGGCGCGTGCGGTTTCGCGTCGCTCGTGGATGCTTGCGAGCTCATGATGACTCGTCGCGCGCGCGTCGCGTTCGTTCGCGCGTGAGAGAGACGTCGCGCGCGCGGCGAATCGCTCGCGTGAGATTCCGTGACGTTCGTGCGCGCGACGACGGCGCTCGAGGCCATGTATCGCGCCGCGAGGGCGAGCGTGTGAGGGCGAGACGGCTTTCGCGTTCGCGACAACTCTAAGAAAGACAGACTAGGTGAAAATGGACACGACGTTTCGCTGCTGCCCGCTCGCCTGCGAGCGACCGAGACGTCGAAGCTCTTGCATCAAATCGTCCTGAGACATGCGCTCGAGGGTGTGTAACTCGTTGGCGTACGTGGAGACGTCGAAATTGAGTGCCGCGGCGCCTTGCTTTTGCGGCGACGCCGTCGTTGCGAGCAGACTGGCGTGTAATTCGCACCACAGCATCATGCGATCGTACGCCTTGGCCGCCTCTTCCTCGCGATCGAAGCACCCGAGCGACGTGGGCTTGCCGTTGCGACGAAACTGCGCCTCCCACCGTCCCGTGGGAAATGTTTGATGCACGCCTCGATATTTGCTCGTGTACGTCCGCCCGCTCGACACCCCCTTCTGTCGAGCCACCTTGTGCACGCTCTGACGCACGTCCGCGCGTCCAGGCGACCCCACCTTGCCGCTCGTGCTCGTCGCCAGACTTCTGAACGTACCGCTCGCGTTCCCTCGCCTCCAATACGGTCCCGCGACGGAGGACGCGCGATTCGCGTCCCGGATGTCTTTTTCCTCCCAATCGCGCACGCGCATCCCCAACGCCTCCGCGTCCGCGAGACGACGTCTTCCACCGCTCTGCGCGCGTCGAGAAAATCACCCGAATCATCATTCGTTCGTTCGTCAGTCATTCAATCATCGTTCGCGTCGAGTCATCGTTCGCGTCGAGTTTTTTCTGTGCCCAAAGCCATCCGTTCCCTAACGGTCTCCACCGCGCGACGTCGCCTCGTCGCGCGCACCCTGATGACGTTACACCGACCGACGTCCATCTCGCCCTCGTTGTCTCCGTCGCGTCGTCGCCTCTATCGCGTCGGTCGCCGCCTCTATCGCGTCGTCGGTCGTCCTCGCGTTTGTTCCCCCGCGTCGTCGGTCGCGACCGTCGTCGTTCACCACCGTCGCCTTCGCGGTCTCGCGCGGTCGGCGCGTCTCTTCGCGATCTCCCCGCGTCGCGTTCGCGTCGTCGTCGCGCGCGTCGACTCGATCGTCGTCGTCGCGTCGCGGTCGCGCGTCGTCGAATGTCGATTCGTTTCCTCGGCTCGGCGGGCGGCGGCGCGTTCGGTCGGACTCGTCTTCTTATTCATCGATCATCGTCGCATCATCGCGTCGCGTCGTCACGTGCGTATCTTCATTGTCTCGTTCGATCGTTCGAGCGGCGCGGGCGAAATCGACGGCGTCGATCGCGGCGGCGCGCGCGCGCGGTTCGCGGCGACGACGAGCGCTTCGAAACACGGCGAGACGACTCTCTCGGCGCGTTCGTCGACGTCGTCGGGTCGCTCCGCGTTCGGGGAATCGTCCATGGGCGAGGACACGCGCGCGACGGCGCGACGTTGGCGCGCGTCGACGAGGTCGTCGATTTGGAGACGCAACGCGGCGATTTCTCGATGGGACGCGTTGATGGCGTCCACGAGCGTGCGCATGTCGCGTCGGAGCGTATCGTCTCTCTCGTGAATGATGGTGTGCACGCCGCGAAGGATGGTGGCGCCGAGCGCGCGGAACGACGTTGGATTGCCGTCCTCGATCGACGGCCGCGTCGGCGGTGTCGGTTTCGTCCTCGATTTCGGCGAGGGACGCGTCGTCGTCGGCGGCGGCGCGCGTCGAAACGGCGTCAAACGTTCCGTCAGACTCATCGGCGGCGGTGGCATCGTCCTCGTCCTCGGCACCATCGTCCTCGACGTCGTCGTCGTCGTCGGCGGCGGCATCGGCTGTACCGCTCCTCCGCGCGCCCTCGCGTCTTCCCGCGCCTTCTCCTCCTCCTCTTCGCGACTCCCCGTCTCGGCGTCTTCGCCGTCTTCGCGCGCGCGTTTTTCACCCCCCACCCCGCGCGTCCCCGCCTCCTCCTCCCGCGCCCGTTTCCCTACACTCCCTCGTTCGCGTCTCTCCGACGTCGCCTCGCACGCCTCCGCCTCTCTCTCTTTCGCGAGCACCTCCGCGTTCACCTTTTCCCAATGTCGCTCGGCGAACGCCGACGCGTACTCGCGACCCTCGGCGCGACATCGATCGCGCAACGCCTCCACGAGCTCACCCAACGCCCCCACGCGTACAAAACACCCAGAACTTCGAACCACTTGCACGACGTTCGCGTCCACGAGCGCGTCGACGGCGCGCTGCGTGCGTTGCGGCGTCATGACGTGCGAGAGGCCCTGCGCGCGCGTCGTCTTCGTCAGTCTCGTCGTCGTCGCGCGCCGAGACACAAAGTACATCTTTTCGACGACACGGCGCGCGCGCGCGCACCTCGCGTTCGATCTCGCGTCTCAACCGCCATCGTCCCGGAAATTTCACCGCGTTTCTGCTTCCGAAACACCGCATCGCGGCCGCCGCGACGACGTAACTTCCGAAGACGTCTCGTTGTCTCACCGCGGCGACGCGGCGTCCGAGCGACGTAGGCGTCTCCTCCGCGACGGCGGCGGTCGTCGTCGGGGCGTCGGGTGCGGCGTCGGGTGCGGTGGACATTATCGACGTTGATTCCCGACGCGGCGGGGCGATGGGATGCGTCGAACGCGCGCGTCGAGGTGTGACGGTCTCGGTCTTCGCGGCGACGACGACGACGCGACGGGACGCGACGGGAGAGAGGCGAGGCGATATATCGGATGTTGATCGTTTACACAAGGTTGAGCTAAAAGTTTTCAAATGCGCCGCCGGTGATGCGAATCGACGATGTTGGCGTCGCGTTCGCGTTCGCGCCAGAGTCTCCGTCTCCGTCTCCGTCTCCGTCTCCCGCGCGTCGGTTCCGCTCTCGTCTCGTCTCGTCGCTCACTTTGGCGCGCCGGCGTTGCGAGGAGGCGTGCTCGGCCGCGCCCCCATCATGGACCCAAAACCACCCATGAGTTTGCGTTCAGCGGGCTTTAATATCTGGAAACTGCACATCAAGTTTTCATCCACCGTCATCATCGCCCCCGCGTTGTCAAACTCTCCGCAATAATTGGGCGCGGAGAAGACGGTGACGAGTTGACGCTTTCCGAAAAACTCGTACCCATTCTCCACCACCTGATGCGCTCTAACAACTAAGTCGAAATCAAACTTGGCGAGGAAATCGCCGACGACGTCGGTGCCGTACGTGTACGAAACGCCGCGATCATTCTCGCCCCAACCTTGAATGTCGGCGTCCGGGTCGCTCCACAAAAAGTCGCACAACATGCCCATGTCGGGAATATCCGTCGGACGCTTGATTTGAACTATCTGCTGAAGATCCTTCAACTCTGGGCTCGGACCGCCGTGAATGCAAAATATCTTTTCATCCACGATGGCGGCGAAGGGTAAGCAGTTGAAGACGTCGCAAAAGACTCTCCACAGTTTAATGTTGTACCGCCGCTTGCATTCGTCGTAAAACCCGTAAATCCGACTGATCGAGTTGCACTCGTGGTTTCCTCTGAGCAAGAAGAAGTTTTCCGGATACTTCACCTTGTACGCCAAGAGTAAGCAAATAACCTCCAAACCTTGCTTACCGCGATCGACGTAATCGCCTAGGAACAGGTAGTTGGCCTCGGGCGGAAACCCGCCGTACTCAAACAACCGCAACAAGTCCGAGTATTGGCCGTGCACGTCGCCGCAAATCTTCAACGGCGCCTCGAGCTCTAACAAACACGGCTGCGCGAGAAAGATTTCTCTGCGTCATCGAAGCACACCGCGGGCGAATCGTCAGTCGTCTCGGTCGTCTCGGTCGTCGCGTCGCGTCGGATCGGACCAGCGTCTCTCTCTCTCTCTCTCTCCCCCGCGCGCGTCGCCATCCATCCACCGTATCCTCCGCCCCCGCGCGCGATTCGATCGCGCGATATTTCCCACATCCGTTCGCGCGCGCCAACCCGCGCGTCGCGCGTCGTCCGCATCCGCGCGCGTCGCGTCTCCAGCCACTCGCGCTGGCACCGCGCGATCGCGGTCGTCTCCCAAATGTCACGCACCTCGCCGCCGCGCACAGCGCCCGGATCTCTCCCTCCGCCAATTGCACCGTGCGATTATTCGGTTGTCCTCTCACGCTGAGCAAACGCTCGATGACGCTGTCCACGTCGAGCGTCGTCGTCATCTCGACGTCCGGGGCGCGATCCGCGCGTCTTTGAAATTCGAGCGACAATCACCCCCGAGGCGACGTCGAGCGCGAGTCGCGACGCGCGCGGGCGTCTGCGCGGTCGAGGACAAACGCGGTCGACCGTCGGTACGGTGCGACGAACGCGGTGACGGCGCGCGCGCGCGTTTGCGGAATCTCGGGGGTCCCCGCGCGACCCCTGGACGCGCGAAGGACAGAGTCCCCATCTATTGAGTCATGACTCGTCAAAGGTGCGAATGCGCAGCCGCGCGTCGCGCATTCGCGCGCCGCAGACGTCCGCGCGCGTCGCCATGGCGCGCGGCGCGGTGGATGACGTCGCGCGCGAGACGCTCGATCGAATCGCGCTCGCGGGCGCGCGCGGGATGGAGGCGAGGGCGCTGTTGACGCGCGACGTCGTCGCGTCCGAGCCATCAACGACCGCGCGCCAGGTTGACGACGCGCGCGACGACGCCTGGATCGCCGTCGTCGCGCGCGCGGCGTGCGAGGCGTGCGCGAGAGGTGACGCGGAGGTCGTCGACGCGCGTGAGGGTGGGACGGCGTGGTCGCTCGGTGACGAGGACGCGGCGGACGCGGACGGCGCGCCGCGCTCGGAGACGGCGGCGGCGGCGGCGGATGAGGTCGTGCGTCGCGTGCGCGCGTGTGAGGGGGCGTCGACGTCGACGTCGACCGGTGCAAACGCGTCGTCGTCGGGGGTGACGTTCGTGGCGACCGAGGCGGTGCGCGCGCGAGCGTTGGGGATCGGGGACGAGTCGACGTGGGAAAACGGTTTGAGCGACTTGGCGCGAACGATTTTAGAGGAGATTGGACGCGCGCGCGATCGAGGGGTGACGACGGTGGAGCTGAGCGCGTTGAATAAGGGGAAATCGGTGGATCACGCGGTGAAACAGTTGGCGGGGGCGGGATTGGTGTGTTGGCGGAAAATGTCCGCGCGGGGCAGCGGGAAGACGAATAACGTCGTGTATCTGACGCGGTTCGCGCCTCCAGAGGCGGAGTCGCGCGAAGACGAGAAGACAGCGTATTACACGACATTGACGACCATTTTGAGCGAGTTTCCGCAGCAGACGGCGACGTCGAAGACCGTGCGGGAGCGTTTGCACGGAGAATTTCAATATTTGTCGCTCTTGCGCGACAAGACGGAAAAGGCGAAGACGAAAATCTTCGCCGCCGCCAAGGCTGAACTGTGTCGTCTGTGTTTCATCGAACCCGTGAAGAGCGATATGGGCGATGCGTTGAGGTTGATCAAACCGTACCGAGTCGTGGACGGTGACGGCGATGACGGCGCTGATGACGCGGACGCCGGCGCTCAGTGGACCGGCCGCGGCGTCGTGGGAGACCTCATCATCGAGCAAACGTTTGAGACGCAAATCTGCGAGCGCGTGCGATCGTCGGACGGCGCGGTGAGCCAGACAGACATTTTGCGCGCGTACGATTACGCGCCGAGAACCGTAGAAAAACGATTACTGAAGATGTGCGACGAGGACGAATTGTTCAAACGAGTGAGCGTGCAGAGAGGCAAGGTAAAGACGACGTGTTTTATGTCGACGGATGCGCCACGGAAGCGCGCGGAAACCGTCGACACTTTAGATGCGGAACCGGTGATCGCAAGAGTCGTCGATCCGATGCTCGTCGACGACGCGTCTCGTCGACGCGAGCTTCTCCTCGAAGAGCTTCGTAACAAAGGTTTCCTATACGTCAGTCGTTTGAGCAAATGGCTCGCCGTCGCCGAGGGAGGATTGTACAAAACGGTGGATAAAAAGGTTGTCAACGCGCTCGTTGACGATGTCGTGCGTAGCGGCGATGGCATCGCGAGAGAAATTTCGTGGAGCGTCACTGAACGCGTTCCAGACGTCATACTCTTTCACGCCGACTATCCTTTCGATCCGGCGAGCGAAGAAGGAGCGGCGTTCATCGAATCACTCAAAGAGGACATCCGCGCGCTCGAAACCGCGGAACGGCGACCAATGAGCCACAAGATCACGTCCACAGAAATCGTGAGCATTCAACCCGCGGAGCTTCTTCCGGAGCCTGCCGCCGCTGCCGCGACGCCGATGGACGTGGACACCGAGATCGACTTTCGTTCGACGTATCGAACGTTGAATGACTTTCACGCCATCAGCTTGGGATACATAAAATCTGCCCTCATTCGTTTGGAGTGTTTACACCTCTACTTGGTCGAGAACGTATTTAAATCCGGCGCCGACGACGAGGTGCGCAAGGACGTGCTCGATGGCGACATGCCGATTTTGATGTACATAAAAATCATCAACAGCGTCGAGTCCAAGAATATCAACACGCGTGATTTGGACCACATCAAGACGGAGGCGTTGCGCAACAAGCTCGTGCGAGATTTAGCGCCAGAACTGCGCGAAAAGATGCAGTCGATGCACTACATGGCCAAGCTCACGCAGCGGTTGACGGCGCTCGGTTTGATGCGAGAAGTCCCAGAGTACGACGAATCCTCTCAACAGATGAAATTGACGCTACGTTTGACTCGAAAGGCGCGGTTTCAAATCAAGGCGACGGACACGAGCGACGAGCGTTCGTGGAGCGAAACGTACGACGTGTCCACGACGACGGGCGCTCGGAAATTCTGGGCCGCCATGGAGCAAAATTTTAAAGGGAACCCGGATATGGACGGAGCGTATCCAGCCACAGAGCTCAAGTATCCTCGTCTCACCGCCGTGCGTGCGTGGGGCCGGAAATGGGCGTTAGGACTCGATAACTGCATCATTCTCATGGATCGGTTGAACGAGGCGTGGCGCGCGCTCGTGACTCTTTTGCTCGCGCGCGGTGGCGCGTCGTCTGAAAATTTGATCTCCGAGGACGCGCCGAAAGACGTGACCGACGACGTCGTCGCGAAAGCCATCGAATGTCTCGCTAGGTTCGGTCTCCCCGCGGAAGAGGCGCTTCGCGTCGAGCAACTCGCTGAGGATCTCAATCTACCGAGCGACTTGAATCACATCAAACAGACGTGGCGAGATTTCATCTACACGAAGATTTGCGCGGCGCAGGGTGAGGGACTGATCACGTCGCAGCTCGCGGCGCAAGCGCTCAACATCTACGCGCGTTGTTCCCGAAGCGGCACGAGTAAAAGGTTTCCGTACCGATTGATCAAGGCGTCTGAGACGCCCGACGGTCCGAAGACGGCACGTCTCGATAGGTTGCCGGCGGTGAGCTCGCCGACGGGTGGGAACGTGAACAGTCCGAGCTACGCGGAGAAAGCGTACGAGTTGTTCGACGACGACGAGAGCGACGGTGAATTCGGCATTCCGGGCGGACGTAAGAAGTTCATCTTCAGCGCGGCGGAGGATGAGTTCTTGGTGTTTTGCATGATTCGTTTCATCTCGTTGTCTGGGCCGAACGCGCTCCGTGCGCAGAAACGCGACTATCGCGCATCCGTCGTCTACAACGATCAAATGTGGCGTTCTCGGTATCCACACGTGAAGAAACGCGCCGTCGTCAAAAGATGGAGATATCTCACGACTGTGGCCAACGGCGACGACGATGAAGATGAAAACACCGCCAGACACGACGCCATCTTGCGCGTCGGCGCCGAATTCTACGAACGCGGGGCGCGCGCCAGACGAGAGACTGCGCTTCCATTCGTTGAATCTCCCGCGCTTCAGAGCGCGATGGACACGGACACGTGGGATGAAACGTGGGACACCACCGGAAAATGGTCCGAAGGCATCGCGAAGCAAGTGTTACACGCGACGCGCGAAATTTTGAAGGAATCTCCGGTTCCGTATCCGTTGCCCAAGCAACCGAAACCGCCGCGCGTGGTGCGCGTGCGCGCGAAACGCGAAGAAAAGGTTCGTCGTATTCGTGCCGGTCGCGAACTCACCGAGGCGGACGACGATATCATTCTCGCGCGCCTCGCGCCGATTGCGTTTCTTCGACGCCGCGCGATTTCGTTCCAGGACGAGAGCGACGATAGCGATTACGACGACGTCAGCGATTACGACGATTCAGACATGGATGAAGAGATCGACGCGCCATTCAAAAGTTTGCGCGACCACGAGGTCTCGACGCACCGATCGGACGCGCTCACGCACGCACAAACGTTGTTCGCCGCCGATGCGCCGAAACACGTCTCGTGCGTCGCGCCGAACGGTTCGCAAGTGTTGGCGCTGTGTCAAGCTTTGGTGGATAATAAAATCAACATGTCGTTGACGAGCGAAGATGCGACGAGAGATGTTCCTCCGGCGTTCAACGATGATCGCTTCAACGACTCGCCATACTTCAAATCTCCGAACAGCGCCGTGAAGGCGCTCCACAGCGTGAAGATTGACATTCGCGACGGCGACCACAACGGCGGGAAATTCGTCTCGGCAGCCACCGTTGGAACGCTTCCCATCGCGTCCAACGAGGAAAAAGCGATCGAAACGAAATGCGTGAAGGTCATCAAAGAATTGCGAGCCGGAAACGGCGTGTCAGCGAAGGAAGTCATTGACGAACTTCGCGCATCCAACGTGGCGGAAGCCGTCGGCGCGCTCGGTGCGAGCGTCGTGCGGTGCGCGCTCGACGCTCTCACAAGCTCCGGCAAGATAACGTCCGAAACGATCGAAAACGAAATCGTGTACACCACTCGAAAGAGCTCGTCCAGGTCGACGGAGGATGCGCTGATTGGCGCGTGCACGCGTGCCGTCGCCGGCGTCGCGCTCAACTATCCGGGATCGTCCGAATCGCGCATCATCAACGCGCTCGGCAAGATGTACCCCATGCACGTCATCGCGCGCGCTCTGAAACAACTCACCACCAACGGCGTCTTATTCGAGCGCGTCACCGAAAAGCGCGCCTCGATCGTGCCCCCGGCGTTGGGCGGCGCCGAAACCGGCGACAGTCGAAACGTCGCCGAACGATTCTTCTTTCTCACCAACGAAACGTCCGAAGAGACCGTCACCTTGCTCGCGCCCGATTTCCTCGTGTGATTGGAACACATCATCGATCGCGCCGAGCGCTGTACGTACGACCGACTAGACCATTGTGCTGTAGACGCCGACTCGTAATACGAAGCGCCGCCTCGCGCCACTTCGCGCCTCGCGACATGCCCCCGCGTAAGAAAGTAATCAAAGTGAACGCCGACACGTACGTCGACGAGATTGACTTTTTCGCGCGCGCCAAAACGCCCGATTCGCTCAAGGTGCGCGCGCCCCGCTCGAAGACGCGCGCGTCTTTTTTTTGAAAAAATTTCATTTTTTGAAATTTGAAAAGTAGACTCACCGCGCGACGTTCGAGCGCAGCGTAAAGCGTGTGCGGAGAGCCTCGCGCGCGCGGCGGGACGCGCGGCTAAGATTCGATTATCGGACACGTCCACGCGCGAGCGCGGTGGACCTTCGTCGCCGTTGGCGATCGAATTCTCGGAAAAAGTGTACGCGCTCTCCGCGCCGGCGATTTTACGTCGGCGTCGAGCGACTCCGTCGCTCAACGAGTGCGCGTGCGCGCTGTGCGAAGAACCGCTGCGGGACGTGCAATGTCGTTCTTACGAGACCTTGAATCCTTGGATTGCATGTTCATCTTGTGCGAGAGTGATGCACGCGAGATGCGCCAAGGTGGCTGGAGTGTTATCGAGCGACATCGCCGAGCGTCGATCGGCGCGCTTTGTGTGTCAAGTCTGTCGGGTGATGGGACCCAAGACGCTCGCGTTTTAATTGATGAAATGTGTATTGATGACTGTGTGTGAAACGTGCGTCATGTGTATGAATGTAATTACAAGTTGAGCAAGCGCGCTTTGCGCAAAGAATCTTCCATCATGCTCGGCGGTCGACGAGGCGGCGGATACGGGCCGATTTTCATCTTTAGCGCGAGGGCGCCGAGCTTTTCGCGAACCAAGGCGGCGGCGACCGAGAGCACGGCCAATGCGATGGTGTACTTGTTCGGCGCGGCGCGCGCGAACGCGGCGACGGCGGCGGTGAGGGCGGCAAAGGTGAGCACTCGAAGCGCCTTGCGCGCCTTGCCGATGGTGGCAAGCGCCTTGGAGCACGACTTGCAGTTGATCGTGTGCGAGTGGTAGCGGTCGAGCAACGCCTCGCGCGTGGTTTCTTGCGGCGGCAAGTCGGTCTTCATGGCCTTGGGCCATGCCGGACCGCCGCCGGCGATGTCGACGATCCACTTTCTGAACGCGGAGACGTACACGTCCGCCTTGGTCGGCATATAGCACGACTGAGCGTACGACTTTCCAGCCCGTTGTTCAACCTCGATCAAACGCTCTTGCTTGTGCAGGAAAATTTGATCATCCTCTAAGATGGCGTTTTGGTTGGTGTGCGAGAACCACTGCGGATAGAGACCGAAGAAGAAGCGCGGAAGCGCCGATTTGAAGATGAATGGAAATCGCGCCATCAAACGACAACGACCGGGCGTCGTCGGCACGGCGTACACGACCGTCAGTGTGGTGAACGCCGGCGTTCTGAGCGTGTGGCGCATCAACGTCGGCGCGTTGTATTCCGTGTACTGCGAACCGTACTTACCCTTTCGCGGTCCCTCTTGCCAGATGCCTTCGAATCCCTTCGCCGTGACGCCCGATTCGCTCGTCAATTCCAAGTTGACCGGCGTCGCGTTCTCGCGCTTGCCCACCGAGTTGTGATGCGTGAACGGCACGTGACTCACGTCCATGACGTTTTCCAACAGCGTCGCCCAATCCATGGGAAGATCGCGGAAAATATCTTGGCACACGCACTCCGGGTCGTCGTACTCCGGAATCAACGGCAAATCTGGAAGCGTTGCCGGCGCCTTATCCTTGGACGTCGGGTACACCCAAAGCATACCTTGTGCCTCCATCGTCGGGTACGCCGCCACGCACGATCTCGGACTCTTCAACGCCGTGTCCAATCCCGTTCCCCGTTCGATTTGCGGAATGGACGTACACTTCCCCTCGCCCGTAAACGTCCATCCGTGATACCCGCACTCCAACTCCCCGACCTCGTTCACGCGTCCCTCGCTCAGGGGCACCAATCGGTGCGGACACCGATCCGCCACGCACCGCATCTCCCCGGCTTTATCTCTCCAGAACACCAACGGTTCGCCCAAGAGCGTAAACGTCAGCGGCGCGTCCTCCTCGAGGTCGGCGCAAAACGCCACCGGGTACCAGTGCGCGCGCCAATCGTACGTCTCCGCGCTCGACGCGGCGTCCACGGGCGTGTCCTCCGTCGTCTGAAGCGCGCGCGCGATCGTCGCGCGCGTCGTCGTCGGATGTGACGGCGACGAGGAAAAAGCGCGTCGCACCGTCGACGTCGTCGCGAACTCCTCCCCTCGTCGTCCTCGCGTCGCCGTCGCGCGCGCGCGTCGCGCGCGTCGCGCGGGCGCCACGCGTCGCGTCTTTCCATCGAGCGCCACGCGACGCGGCGTCGTCGCGTCGACGCGTGCGCGCGCCATCGTCATCATCTCGGCGGGTCGCTCTGACGTCATTCCCCAGCGATGGGCGCCTCCGCCTCGAAGACCGCGGCGTCGTCCGCGCCGATCGGCGCGGATGGGAAACCGAAGAAGATATGCTGCGCGTGTCCGGAGACGAAGCGCGCGCGCGATGAGTGCGTCGTCATGCACGGGTCGGAAGATGATGGAAAGTGCAAAGAATTGATCGAAAAGCATCTCAAGTGCTTGCGCGCCGAGGGGTTCGACGTGTAGCGCGCGCGGGAGAGGGACAGCGATGGCGACGCGATGGGTGCGTTGTCGCGATGGGTGGTGTAGAATGTAGGTAGTTCAGATGTAAATCAATGTGAGAGGTGTTTGATGAATCTCGAGTCGCCGACGCCTCGAGAACCGCTCAGAGCTCTGTCTTCGAGGACGACGCCGAGGCGATGAGTTGGTCGAGTTCGCGCAATTCGCGCTCGAGGGCGTCGATGGTGGTCGGATCGCACGCGACGGGCGTGCGCGCGACGCCGACGTATTCGCACCGCGAAGGCTCGTCGATGGACACGAGCTCGTCCTTCTCGCCGCAACGCAACGACAAGGCGAGCGAACGGCTCGGACCGCTCCAACACGAATCGCCCGCGCTGAATTTGAGAGTGACTTGACCGTCGTCGGACGTCTCGACGGAGTTGTGCGACCCGAGTCTGGTGTGGTCTTGCTTGGCGTCGCCGAACGGACACGCCGAGTACTTGTACTTTTCAATCTTCGCCTCGAAACATCGACCGAGGAGAGAAATCATCGCGTCTCCGGGACCGTAATCGCGCTCTATGTTGTTCTTCAATTCCTCGATTTTCGACTCCATGTCGTCCAACGCCTCTTTCTGTTGGCGGTGCGCGTCTCTCTTCGAACTCGCGCGGTCGGCCAATTTATCTTTGGCGCGACGCGCGACGAAACTTGTCGCGCGATCGAGAAGACCGCTGATTCTGGACTTTAACGAGGACGCCACGTCGACGTTATCGAAACCATCGTCAAACTCTTGCGGTTCCGGTTCCTCGGGCACCGGTTCCTCGGCGCCTTCGTCGGAAATCCATTGACTTGCGATGCGTTTGCCGCGCTCTTCGTCCGTCTCCTCTGCGTCCCCCGCGGGCTCGTCACCACCCGTCTCGTCCTCGTACGACGCGGCTTTGTCCTCGTGCGCGACGTCGTCCTCCCCCGTCGCCGCGTCGCCCTCGGCGTCGCCTCGCGCGCTCTCCTCACTCGCGCGCGCGGCTTCCTCCTCCTCTCTCGCCTTGGTCTCCGCCGCCTCTCTCGCCTCGCGAGCCTTCCGCTCCTCCTCCTCCACCGCGTCCACCTCCGCCTGCAACGCGTTCACATCCTTCCTCTTCTTCTTCGCCTGCTTCTCCAACGCCTCGCGCTCCTTCATCCAAGCCTCGCGTCGTCCTAGAGTCTTCGCCGCCGCTGCGTCTCGCGCCTTGGTCCCGCGTCTCGCGCGCGACAGTTCCGCCACCAATTCCTCGCGTCGCGCCTTTGCCTCGTTGAAGCACGCGTTCGGACACGTCTTCTTATTCATAGTAGACGTCCCTCGCTCGTCGCTTCCATCGCAGCAATCGCACACGCCGTCGTCCACTCGCGAGCTCGCCACCGTCTTCGGCGTCGACCCGAGATTGGGACAATAAAACCCGGGCGCCCCCGTCCTCCCTGCGCACGCCGACGTTCCCGGCTCGTCCGAACCGTCCGCGCAATCGCAATACTCGTCGTTGATTCGCGCGCGAGGCACGCGCGTGCGCCCGTCGTCGCACGAAAAGACGTCGACGTCGTAGAGATGGATCTTCGATGGGTGCGCGCCTCGAACGACATCAGCGCGCGCGCGCGCCTCGGACGCGGTCGACGGCGCGACGCACGCGAGCGTCACCGCGATCGCGATCGCGAAGCGTGCGCGCGGTCGCATAGCGCGCGTGTAGACGTGTGACGCGCGCAAGATGTGATGACTTATGTTTTGGATTATTATTTACGTAGTGTTTCGCCGGGACGGCGCCGACTTTGGGGACGCGTGGATGACGTTACACGGTTCCGCGCGACGCCTCGCGCGTTCACGGCGGTGGCTTCGGTGGTGGGTTGGGCGGCGGCGCGGGCGGCGCGACGCCGGCGTTGGCGGCGTAGTACTGTTGGTAGTACTGTTGGTAATAGTAGGCGTTGGCGGCGTTCGGGTCGGCGACGACGGGTTGCGCGTGGTACCCGTACGCGGCGGCGTACATCGGCGGTACGGTCGGCGCGGCGTTGAGTTCAGCCTGACCCATCTCCTTTAAGAGTTGATGAATGATCTCGATGGCTTTTTTCACCTGTGCCGGGGTGCCGACGACGCGACAGAGATCGCTCGCGCGACAGCCGTTGGCGCCGCGTTCGATGTCGACGGCGACGCCGGTGGTTTCGCGAATGTTTCGAATCGTGTTCCCACCCGGACCGATGATGGCGCCCGCCTTGTACGCGCAAGGAATCACTTCCTCGACGATGGTGACGTTCCCGTCCGCGCCCTCCTCCCAAGAATCGGCGATCATCTTCTCTATGATTGTTTGCGCCACCTTGACGCGATCGCCCGGTCCGGTGATGACGCACTCCTCGACGTCTCGCATCACCTCGATTCGGCATCCCGTCTGTTCCTTGAGCGCCTTGATGGTTTGTCCGGCGTTTCCTATGATGAGTCCCGATCGCGCCTTGCACCCAACCTTGACCGTCTTCGATCCCTTGACTTCGAAGAATTCGTCGAGCACTTTTTTCGCGTAGGCGATTTTCTCCTCCGATCCCTTAATCTGCAGCTTCCCTTCGCCGCGAACCACCTCTATGGACGTCCCGATGTCCTGTTGAAGCTTACGTATGGTCATCCCACCGGGACCTATGACTAATCCCTCGTATTTGACGTCCATATCGTAAAAATCCACCGTATACGTCGCCCGTTTCGCCGGTTCGCCCTCCGCCGCCGGTTCGCCCTCCGCCGCCGCCTCGCCCTCCATGCGCTTCGCCATCCCGGATCCAACCACCGCGCGTGCGCCCACGTCCACCGTCTTCGGAGGCGGCGCTTTCCTCTCGCGCATCGTCCACGCCTCCTCGCTCTCGCTCTCACCCGCCTCCGCCTCCGCCGTCGTTCGTCGCGCGTCCCGCGGCGGCGGCGGTCGACTCAACATGGTCGCCGCGCGTTCCCTCGCCTCCTCGATCGCCTTCTCCACCCCATCGCGCGCCGTCGAACTCAGCGCGCGCATCATCTCAATCTGCGTCTGTAACTGCGTCGATCGCTCCCCCGACCGTCTAAATTCTCGCGTGGTATTCGTCGTATTCGCGTCGACTTCGTCGTCGCCGGCGGCGTCCCACCGCGACGACCGCGCGCGTCGACGTCGTCGTCCATCCCTCGACCTCGACCTCGATCTCGACCGCCGTCGACGACGGTGACGATCACGATCATCCTCGCGATCGCGATGTCGTCGTCGTCGTCGATCGCGGTCGTCCTCGTCGTCCGAACGCGCCGCGCGCCGCCCGTCGCCGTCCCGGTCGCGGGACGCGCTCCTCGAACGACGTCCACGCGATCTCGAGCGTCGCGCGCGTCGCGACGCGGATCGATCGTCGTCTCGATCGTCGTCTCGATCGCGTCGTCGACGATGTCGACGCCGACGCGACGCCGACGCGCTCGACGAATCATCGCGCCGACGGTGATTGTGATGACGATGGAATCGACGCGCGCTCCCGTCGTCGTCGTCGTCGTCGCGTCGACGGTGACGACGGCGAGACGACGACGGCGACGCGCTCGGTGTTCTCGAGCGCGCGCGACGCGACGACGGACGCCGACGCGCGTCGCGGGCGTCGATGTCCTCGTCCTCGTCGTCTCCAGGCATGATGTGGCGTGCCGCACATGTCGTCGACGAGCGTCGAGACGACGGGGGCGAGACTCGTGCGCGTGCGCGGACGGTCGTACAGAGACTTGTCGAGCGCGTCGTCGGCGTCGGACGGGCGGGTGACGCGCGAGGAGGCGAGGGAACGCGCGAAGAGAACGGCGAGCGAATCGAGAGGCTGGCGGCAGGATGAGGACTTTCGACGCGCGGACGATGACAACGACGACGACGGCGGGTGCGCGCGGGAGACGGTGGACGACGCGGACGACGCGGACGACGACGGGCCGCGGTGAGCGGCGCGCGCGCGCGGGGTCAGAGTTGGAGGAGACGTTCGCGAGCGTCGAGTCGTGGACGATACGACCGGTCAAGGCGCGGGATTTCGACGGCGTGGTGCGTGCGCGCGCGCGCCATCTCGACGTTCTATTGTTTTCGTTTTCTTCATGCGCTCGTGAATGCGCTCGTGAACGACGGTTGAGTGACTGACGCGACGGACGCGTTCTCGCCGCCGCTGCTCGCAGACGAACCTGTGCGAGACGTCGGGCGTCGATTGGACGCGCGATACCGTCGTGCGCGATCTCGAAGCGTCGACGTCGACGGATAAGAACACGGCGGCGCTCAATCGCGCGCTCGTCGCCGTGCCGGCGCCGGGGGAGCGCGCGGAATCGGACGCGCGCGTCGTCGCGGCGGTGGGTTTTTGTCTGTGCGTCGGCGGAGAGACGCAGGTGATGCAAATAGCGACGAGACCGTCGCTTCGACGGCGCGGGTTGGGCACGCGCATGCTCAAGGCGATGTTAGGTTTAGTCCCCGACAATATTGGCGTGTTGGAGGTTCGCGCGTCGAATGACGGGGCGCTTCGAATGTACGAAAAGTGCGGTTTCGAGCGCGTCGGCGTTCGGCGCGGGTATTATTCGGACAGTGAGGACGCCGTGTGCATGACGCGCACGCCGAGCGAGAGACCGGTGTCCACGCGCGAACTCACACGTTTACTCGCGGGTTTAGACGCGACATCGGCGAGAAAACCGGCGCCGCCTCTTCCCGAGCGCGAGGCTGCGACGGTGAAACCGACCGTTGTCGACGCGCCTCGCGAGATTCCATTCGTGCGCGATCGCGGCGACGCCTCGGACGCGGGCTCGTCCGACGGTGGATTCAAGATGCGCAATCGCATACGTCGTCGATGATCGGTGATCGTTGACACGCGCGTCCACCGCTCTATTTTTCAACCAACCGTCGAGAGAGAGAGAGAGAGAGAGAGAGACACTATACACACCGCTCGTCGTATCACACACACACAGACACACACAGAAATCCGCGCATCACAACGTCACAATTCATCCCGCGCCTCGCTATCTTCCTCATCCTCGCACAGCGCCATCCCCGCGCCCTCGACGCCTCGCGCGAACGCGCGCGCCTCCACCAAGTCTCTCCGCGCGCGCACCCTCTCCACGCACGCCTCG
>Ga0181573_10000043_pt1 | contig 115817 bp, 113 predicted proteins | sample 101ome_25_FD_148643 | JGI IMG/M metagenome (GOLD analysis project Ga0181573, IMG submission 148643) | Coastal salt marsh microbial communities from the Groves Creek Marsh, Skidaway Island, Georgia - 101409BT metaG (spades assembly) | ecosystem: Environmental > Aquatic > Marine > Intertidal...
CCCCGCATTTGGGCGCTGCCACGACCGAGGCACAGGAAAATGTGGCGCTGCAAGTGGCCGAACAAATGGCGGATTATCTGCTGACAGGTGCCGTGACCAACGCGCTGAACATGCCCTCTGTGACAGCAGAAGAAGCGCGTGTCATGGGGCCATGGTTGAAGTTGGCCGAGCATTTGGGCAGCTTTGTCGGTCAGTTGACCGAAGATGCGATTGAGACAATCGAGATCACCTATAACGGCGTTGTGAAAGATATGAATCTCAAGGCGCTGAATTGTGGCGCGATTGCAGGTGTCATGAAGGCGACCAACCCTGATGTGAATATGGTGTCCGCACCGATTATCGCCAAAGAGCGCGGGATTGAATTATCGACTGTCACACAGGATAAATCGGGTGTGTTTGACGGCTATATTCGCCTCAATGTGAAATCAGCCTCGAAAGAGCGGTCTATTGCAGGCACGGTGTTCTCGGATGGCAAACCACGTTTTATTCAGATCAAAGGCATCAACATTGATGCCGAGATCGGTGAACATATGCTCTATACCACCAATGAGGACGTTCCAGGCATCATCGGCACATTGGGCCGCACGATGGGTGAGATGAACGTCAACATCGCCAATTTCACCTTGGGCCGCGCCTCAAAAGGGCATCAGGCGATTGCGATGCTGTATCTGGACGAACAACCCCCCGCTGCTGCGGTTAACGCACTCAAAGCGACTGGGTTGTTCCAACAGGTGCGCCCACTTCGCTTCAGCGCACATTAATCTGCACTAGATATCTGGAAATTTCTGTCCTGCCTCCCGTCTTGGGAGGCGGGTTTTTCAGTAGTTTTTTGTATAAATCTGTACAAACCAACGCAGACCTTTTTACCTAAAAATTGGGCAAAGGCTCAGGATAACCGCCAATCTTTCACGCTTGCGACAGGGCGAATAAAACCTGTTTCAATATCACGGCGATTGGTGATTGGGCCATGGGTTAAGCGTTTTGCAACGGGGCTGGCTGCATCCAACACACCCGCCCCGATCAGCAATTGCGTGATCACGGCTTCTGAGGCGCGGGTGCCACCATCTTCAATTTTCAGGGCAATGCCGATTTTCTTTTCGGGAATGATTGCCACAAAAACGGCCTCGGCCCCTGTTTTCACCGCAACGTGGCCCCCCATCGCCTCCATCAGGTCCGTGCAGGCGCGCCCTTCACCCGCAACCAAAATGGGGTGGTTGGCCATGGCGCGATGCAGTTTTGCCATTGCCGCCTCGCGGGCCGCGCCATCAGGGTTTGCACTTGCATAACGCGCCATCGCCCGACCAAGCCCCAAAAGGGAGCAGGCAAAATTTGGGGCAGAGCAGCCATCAATCCCATAGCCTGCACTGGTTTCGCCTGTCACATCTTCAAAGGCTTCAAGAACCGCTTTTTGCACGGGATGATCAGCTTCAATATATTCGCTGCCGCCGCCCAAATGTTTGTTCAGCGTCAAGAATCCTGAATGTTTGCCCGAGCAATTATTATGCCCCTGATCTGGCGCACAGTCGCATTTGATCAAATTCTCTCGCGCAGCGCGATCATCGGGCATTTGTGGGCCACAGCGCAAATCTGCCTCTTGAAGGCCCAAATGATCCAACCATGCCGCGACCATATCTGTATGCACCTTTGCCCCATTATGGGAGGCACAAGACAAAGCCAGATGCGCTTGGCTCAGGCCAAAGTGATCCGCCGCACCGCTTTCAATGAGAGGTAAGGCTTGGATCATCTTGCTGCTTGAGCGGGGCAAAATAATTTTGGACGGATCGCCCCACGCCCCCAAAATTGTCCCGGCATGATCCACCACAACAGCATGGCCGCGATGTTGGCTTTCGGCAAAAGGGCCGCGATGCAATTCAACGAGAATTTCCGCCGTATCATCTGGCTGGGGCATGAGCGCTTCCTTTTGATCAAGATTTTGGAGTTTCACGCGCGAAGGGCTTTCGCGGGATCGTGATTTCAGGTTATTCTGCGTCTGAGTAATGGTAAAGGCGCAATAGAAGGGATGATGGCGACATACATCTCGCGCTTGAGGCAGTAACAAGCAGATCGGGAGGCGTATCGGCAATGGCTGGTCGTAGAATAGCAGTTTTGGTGGCAGCGGCATTGGCTTTCACGCCCGCAGCCATCGCACAAGAGACATCGGATAACCGTGTTAACGCGCAAACGGATTGGAGTGTCTTTGTCCAATCTGACCCTGCCGTGTGTTGGGTTGTGAGTGCGCCGCGCGAAACCGTCAATACGCGTGACGGAAACCCAGTTTCGGTGAACCGCGGCGAAATTTTGCTGTTTGTCAGTTTCTGGCCGAATCAAGATCGCCGGTTTGAGGTATCCTTTACCGGTGGCTATCCTTTTGCCGAAAATTCCACTGTTGAGATGGAAATTGGCGATGCGTCCTATTCGCTGTTTACCCAAGGTGAGATGGCATGGGCCGCGTCCCCGCAGGATGACCAATCCATTGTAACCGCGATGAAGCGCGGCGCAGAAGCGGTTTTGACAGCTCGTTCTAGCCGCGGCACGCAGACAGAGGACACATTTTCGCTCTTGGGCTTTACCGCTGCGGTTGAGGATGCGGAAACACGCTGCCAAGGCAATTAAGCCAAACATGTTCTTTGATTTGCTTTGAGGCGGATTTGCGGCTATGTGTGCCGCCGCCTCAAAGGACAATTAAGATGACCCAAGCCAGCGCCCCGATCACGCAGGATGTTTTGACCATTCCGCGCAAACTGCCCGAAACAGGCCTGACAAATATCGTTGGCCTCAGCCGTGATGCATTGCGCGCGGCCCTAATCGCAGCAGGCACGCCCGAGAAACAGGCCAAGATGCGGGTTAATCAAATCTGGCAATGGGTCTATGTCTGGGGGGCGCGGGATTTTGACGGGATGACCAATCTCGCCAAGTCTTATCGCGCTGAATTGGCAGAAAATTTTTATATTGGTCTGCCTGAAATGGTCAGCCGCCAAATCTCAAGCGATGGCACGCGGAAATATCTGGCGCGGATTGCGGGCGGCCATGAGGTTGAGGTCGTCTATATCCCCGAAGAAGATCGCGGCACATTGTGTATTTCAAGCCAAGTTGGCTGCACCCTCACATGTTCTTTCTGTCACACGGGCACGCAGAAACTGGTGCGCAATCTGACGGCGGCTGAGATTGTTGGGCAGATCATGATGGCGCGCGATGATTTGGATGATTGGCCGCGTCCAGGCGAGGCCTATGGCGAGCGGCCGCGTTTGATCTCAAATATCGTGCTGATGGGCATGGGTGAGCCGCTCTATAATTTCGATGCGGTGCGCGATGCGATGAAAATCGCAATGGACGGCGAGGGGATCAGCCTCAGCCGCCGCCGCATTACCCTTTCGACCAGTGGCGTTGTGCCAGAAATTGCACGCTGTGCCGAGGAAATCGGCTGTATGTTGGCCATCAGCTTCCATGCCACGACAGACGAGGTGCGCGATCGTCTTGTTCCGATTAACAAGAAATGGCCTATCGCGGAGCTGCTTGAGGCCTTGCGGCAATATCCAAAAGCCTCAAATTCTGAGCGGATTACGTTTGAATATGTGATGCTCAAGGATGTGAATGATAGTGACGAAGACGCGCATCGGTTGATCAAGCTGATCAAAGGCATCCCCGCGAAGATCAATTTGATCCCGTTCAACGAATGGCCTGGCGCACCTTATCAGCGGTCAGATTGGGCGCGGATCAAGCGGTTTGCAGATATTATTTACAAGGCGGGCTATGCCAGCCCCATTCGCACGCCCCGTGGTGAAGACATCATGGCGGCCTGTGGTCAGTTGAAATCTGCGACTGAACGCGCGCGCAAATCACGCGCTGAAATTGCCGCCGAGATTGGTGAAGCCTAAGGCATAAAAAAAGACGGCTCCCTGACCAGGAAGCCGTCCTTTGTTCTGCAGCCGAAGGCTAAATTAGTTTGCAGCTGCTGCTGCAAGCAAAATCAGAGCAAGACCTGGAACGAGAACGCCACCAGCAGAAGATGAAGTGTCATTCGCAATAGCTCGAGGGTCCATTGATGGAGCGGAAGTACTATTTGCAACAGCGCCACCTGCGACAAATGAGAGAAATGCTGCGAATGCGAGTTTTGTCATGCTGTATTCAAACTTACGCTTAGATGGGTGTTGAGACGCATCAGACCTATTGTTAATGCTAATGTCAGCACTATACGTACATGAATATACGTAATTATCAACGTAATTTAGGTAAAAAGCACCTATAGTGTAGCACGTCGTCAAATTAGCAACAGCATCTTCTTTAAAGTGTCAATTTGACCTGTGTTTCAAGTTTTCCTGGTTAGACCGTTTGAGTGTTAGGGGCGCGGAAGTATCAGAGATGACATTTTCGGTCTACAACGCCCCCGCACGCCACTAAACCAACACATAAATGGTTATTGCCTCAACGGAGGATATCAATTGGCGTGCGTAAGTTCACCATTGAGTAAATCTCGCGCATTTCAGCGTTTGAAACAGCGATACAGCCCGCTGTCCAATCATTGCGGAACATCACGCCCGCAGGTGTGCCGTGGATGAAAATATCGCCCCCCGGTGATCGGCCACGCGCACGCGCGAAGGCGCGGTCTTGGGCGTTCGGATAACTTAGCCCAATTGACAGGTAAAAGGCTGAATTGGGATTGCGGCGATCGATGTAATATCGCCCTTCTGGCGTGCGACCATCGCCTTCGAATTGCTTATGCCCTTCGGGTGCAAAGCCCAGTTCCACATCATAGCTGCGCAGCACTTGATCATTATGGAACAGCGTCAATTCGCGCTCGTTTTTGTCGAGGACAATGCGCGTTACTTCAGGGCCTGTATAAGTCGGAATTGATTTTGGCACGCACCCGCTCAGGGCAGTGGCAAAGACAAACACGATAAAACCGCGGCGTATACTCATGACGGGCCTGAAATATGGAAAGCTGCTCTTGTTGCTGCGCATACTTGAATTTGGGCGCTCGCAAAACTGAAATTTTGCACGCTAAAGATTACCCGCCTGCCGCAAGAATGGCCTTTAGTCCTGATTTATAGTCGGGATAGAGCCATGACAGGCCAAGATCAGCTTTCACATGGTCATTCTTGACTCGCTTATTTTCTGAATAAAAACTGGCTGCCATCGGCCCCAAATCGGCGTGTTCAAACGCGATTGCAGGTGGAATTGGCAGGCCCAGTAACTCGGCCCCATAGGCAATCACATCTTCGGGAGGGGCGGGCATGTCATCGCATATATTGTAAACAGCCCCGCGCTTTTTTGCCGTCATCGAGGCCTCTAGCACCATCGCGATATCCTCAACATGGATCCGTGAAAACACTTGTCCCTCTTTGATAATGCGCCGCGCTGTCCCGTTTCGCAGTTTTTCAAACGGGCCACGATGGGGGCCGTAAATTCCTGCAAGACGGAAAATATGTAACGGCGCCTTGGTTTGGCGGCAAACGGCGGCCCATTCGCTTTCCGCCGCAACGCGGGCGCGTCCGCGATCCGTGTTGGGGGTGAGCGGGCTGGTTTCATCCACCCACGCCCCCCCGTGATCGCCATAAACGCCCGTGGTCGACAGATACCCAATCCATGCTTTTTCATCCAAGCAAGGTGCAAGCGCCCCGCCCCATGCGCCCAAAACAGGATCTCGACCTCCCTCAGGGGCAATGGATGATAGAATATGAGTAGCACGCGCGATATCGCCAGAGAGATCATCGTGCCCCCAAACCCGAGCAGATAACCCCCGCGCGCGCAGTGCCTCTGCCTTTTTGAGGTCGCGTGTCGTGGCGATAATCTCCCAGCCTTGTGGCAGCAATCGCCGTTCAAGCGCGCTTGCGCTATAGCCGTGGCCAAAAGACAAGAGGATCATGATCGTTGCTCCAAAGCCCATTTGGCGGCATCCGATACGGCCGCGTCAGTATCATCCACCAAACTGCGCGCCATTTCAATCAAGCCTGCATCGCCGCTATTGCCAATTGCATAAAGCACATTGCGCACAAACCGATCCCGCCCAATGCGTTTAATCGGTGATCCTGAAAACCTATCGCGGAACCCTTGATCATCGAGCTGCACCAACTCCGCTAAATTGGGCGCGCGCAGATCATCGCGCGGGGCATAGCGCATCTCGGTCGCCGTTTGAGCAAATTTATTCCAAGGGCAAACGGCCAGACAATCATCGCAGCCATAAATACGATTTCCCAAAGCTGACCTCAGGTCAGGATTAATCGGGCCTTTATGTTCGATTGTGAGGTAAGAAATGCACCGCCGCGCATCCAATTGGTAGGGCGCGGGAAAGGCTTTTGTTGGGCAAATATCAAGGCAGGCTGTGCAAGTTCCGCAATGGCTGACGTCTGGGCTGTCTGGTTCGAGAGGGACCGTTGTGAAAATCGCACCCAAGAAAAAGAAATTGCCCAAATCCCGCGCCAAGAGATTGGTATGTTTGCCCTGCCACCCCAGCCCTGCGGCCTGCGCAAGGGGTTTCTCCATCACGGGGGCCGTATCGACAAATACCTTGATCTGATGGTCTTCGCCTGCTTTTTCCAGCAACCACCGCCCGAGGCGTTTGAGCCGTTTCTTGACGACATCATGATAGTCTTTGTTTTGCGCATAGACCGAAATCGCAGCGCGGGATTTCTCTTGCAAAATCGCAAGCGGGTCATGGTTTGGCGTGTAAAGATCAGCCAACATGATCACCGATTTCGCTTCGTGCCAAAGCGCGCTTGGATCAGAACGCCACGCAATGCGATCCGCCAACCATCCCATTTGGCCATGATGCCCTGCCGCCACAAACGCCTGCAACCGCGCCCCTGCTTCAGCGATATCTGTGGGTCGACAAACACCAATTTTGGCAAAACCTATGGCTTTGGCCTCGGTCGTGAGGGTCTGCTTCAGCGCGCTCAAAAGTCCAAATTCGCGTAATGGGGCGGCTGCGGGAAACCCGAAATTTGATCCGCCAAAATGGAACGAAATGCAGGACGCGATTTAACCTTTGCATACCAGTCTTTGACGATCTCAGATCGGTTCCAATCTACATCTGAGATGTAATCAAGACAGGATAGGTGCGCCGCTGCGGTGAAATCGGCCAAGGTCATGCGATCCCCCGCCAACCAACGGCGATGATCTAGCAGCCATGCCATGTAATCTAGATGGAATTTGATCTGGCTTGCGCCAGTTTTGACGGCCCGCCCATCAGGGTATCCCGCGCGCATCAGCTTTTTGTTCACGCGTTCATAGACGAGGTTCTTGGTCACATCATGGTGGAATTTATCATCAAACCAGAAACACAGGCGGCGCACTTCGGCGCGGGCTTTGATGTCTTCTGGGATCAGTTCTGGCTCAGGGTGTTTTTCCTCGAGATATTCGCAAATGGCTTGGCTTTCACTCAGGAAGACGCCGTCAATCTTGAGAACGGGCACCTTACCTGCAGGGTTGCGGCGCAGGTGATCTGGCGAGCCTTCCCAATAGCGTTCTTCCACCAACTCAACTTCGATTTTTTTCTCCGCCAGAACCAAACGCACTTTGCGGCAAAAGGGCGATAGGGCGAAGTGGTAGAGGCGCGGCGTGTTCATTTGGGTTTTGCTCTAACTCATTGGTTGCGAAGGTTTTGCCCTGTCTGGGTGGGGAATTCAATTCGCAAAGCAATCATCACGCCCATCATTGGCGATGGTCGCCGCGCCATCGGCGATGCTTGCAGCGCGCTCCAACAGCCATGGGGAGGGGTTTGCAGCAGATCGATCCTTTGGCGCTGGCAGCACCGCTGCGAGGCGCGCGGCTTGTGCCAATGTCAAATCAGCGGCACTCACCCCAAAATAATGCTGTGCGGCGGCCTCTGCCCCGAAAATGCCCGCATCAAATTCCGCGATATTGAGATAGACCTCTAACACCCGCGATTTTGGCCAGATCAGCTCGACCACGGGGGTCAGTGCCGCTTCAAGCGCCTTGCGCCCCCAATTTCGGCCATGCCACAAAAACGCATTTTTCACAGTTTGTTGGCTGAGCGTGGATGCGCCGCGCTGTGCGCCATCTGAAATTGCGTCACGAATTGCGCTCATGTCGAAGCCCCAATGAGCGCAAAAATTTGCATCCTCTGCGGCGACCACGGCCCGTTGTAAATTTGGGGAAATCTCTTCTAGCGGGCGCCATGTCTGGTCGATTGTGCCGATGCGCCGCGCCTCGCTGACCATATAGGCCGTGGTTGGCACAGGCAGAAAGCGATAGGCAATGATCCACAGCAGCAATAGGGCGATCGCCGAAAACCCCACACGCCACAAAACGCGACCCACGCGCCGCGTCAGGCCACGATCCTCGTGGGATTTTTTATCTTTGCGTTTGCGGGCCAACCTGCTTGCTCTGCCAATTTATCTGGTTTTTGACAAACTACGCGGATCAGCCCGCAAGGTAAAACAGTTTTACCTTGTCCCGTCTGGCGGAAAACGCCCTAGCAGGCCTTACAGGTCTTGATGCCCAAGATCGTATAAAGAGGGCAATTGCCCACCAAACCTGTCAAGAGAGGCACCAGACCCACCCAACCCCAAGCGGTTTGCGGGCCAACAAATACGATGGCAATAAGAGCCACGCCTAAGATCACGCGAAGCGCGCTGTCGATCATCCCAGCATTGCGAGTCATATCTAAACTCCTTTCTATAGCCGATGAGAGATCATCGCATACTGGCCCCTGATGGTCTGTGACCATGTCACATGCGCTGGTTTGCTTGACTTGTGCTGTGAAATCAGGCCATGCCGCAGCCATGAGCAAAGAGAATACACCAAAACCAAGCAAAGATGCCGCTGCCAAGCCTAAGCGCGCGCAGGATGTTTATACGCTTGTTGTTGAACTGGGTCGCCGCGAGGGGGATGGCCTGCCTGCCAGCGCAACGGGGGCGGGGCTGTTGTGCTATGCGTCAGGCGTGGACGAGGCCGAAGCGGTGCGCGAGACGGTTGCAGTGCTGAAAACGGCGGATATGAACCCGATTGAGGTCACGGGCTATGGCACCTTGACCGAACGTGAGGCGCAGGGGCTTGAGATTGATGAAGAAGAACGCGCTTTGATGATGCGCGCTTTGGAAGAAAACTCGGTCATAGTCGCGCAGATGACACCCTATTTTGCCGAGGATGATGAGACATGAGCGAGGAAGACCTTAACGCGCGCCACAAGGCAAAGATGCAGAAGATTAAGGCTGCGCGCGATCGTATGATGGCGGAAAAAAAGCGCGAGAAGAAAGGTCTGGTGATTGTTCATACAGGCAATGGCAAGGGCAAAAGCTCGTCTGCCTTTGGGATGATTATGCGCTGCATCGCCCATGGGATGCCTTGCGGTGTCGTGCAATTCATCAAAGGCACATGGGTGACAGGCGAAAAGGAATTTCTGCGTAAACATTTCGCGAATGAATGCAGGTTTGTTGTGTCGGGCGAAGGATTTACGTGGGACACCCAAGACCGCGAGCGCGATATTGCAGCGGCGCGTGCGGGTTGGGAAGAAGCCAAAGCGATGATCAAAGACCCCAATATGTCATTGGTTGTTCTAGACGAGATCAATATCGCTCTGCGCTATGACTATCTTCCGATCCTAGAGGTGGTAGAGTTTTTGGTCACAGAGAAGCCAGAAATGACCCATGTTGTTTTGACGGGTCGCAATGCCAAGCCCGAATTGATTGAGATTGCCGATCTTGTGACCGAGATGACCGAGGTCAAGCATCCATTCCGTGAGCAAGGTATTGTTGCGCAAAAAGGCGTGGAGTTCTAAGGCCTTATGCCCGCTGTCATGATCCAAGGCACAGGGTCGAATGTGGGCAAATCATTGCTTGTTGCGGGGCTGTGCCGTGCTGCGCGCAAGCGTGGGATCAATGTTGCGCCGTTTAAGCCACAAAATATGTCGAACAATGCGGCTGTCTGCCCCGAAGGGGGCGAGATTGGTCGCGCACAGGCCGTGCAGGCTGAGGCCGCAGGTCTTGCGCCTCATGTTGATATGAACCCTGTTCTGATCAAACCCGAAAGCAGCACAGGCGCGCAGATTGTGGTGCAAGGCGCGTGTCTGACCCGCGCCGAAGCGCAGGATTACCAAGGGTTGAAGCCGCGCCTCTTGGTGGCCGTGCAAGACAGTTTTGCGCGGCTGTCTGCGCAGCATGATCTTGTGATTGTCGAAGGGGCAGGCAGCGCAGCCGAGGTTAATTTGCGCAAGGGTGATATTGCCAATATGGGCTTTGCTTGTGCTGAAAATATCCCCGTGATCCTTGCAGGCGATATCGATCGTGGTGGGGTGATTGCACAGATTGTTGGGACGAAAGCCGTATTAGATGACCAAGATCGCGCTCAAATTGCGGGGTTCTTGATCAACCGCTTTCGGGGTGACCCGCGCCTCTTTGATGAGGGCTATCGCTATATTGCCGAGCAAACAGGATGGCGTGGGTTTGGAGTGGTGCCTTGGTTTGGGGATGCTTGGAAATTGCCCGCCGAGGATGGCGTAGATCTGGGCAAAACCCCGACCCATGATGGCGCGTTTCATGTTGCGGCCCTTGCATTTCCACGGATTTCAAATTTCGATGATCTTGATCCGATTGCCCAAGACCCCAAGCTGCGCCTCACTTGGGTTGAAGCGGGGCGTGTGATTCCAGCGGATGCTGATTTGGTCATCCTGCCTGGATCAAAAAGCACGCGGGCCGATTTGGAATTTTTGCGCGCGCAGGGTTGGGATGTTGATCTGGCCGCACATCGGCGGCGCGGCGGCGCGATCTTGGGCCTATGTGGCGGCTATCAAATGCTTGGCCGCAGGATCAGCGATCCCGAGGGGCTTGATGGCGCGGTTGGGGTGACCGAGGGCTTGGGTCTGTTAGAGATTGAAACCCTGATGCGACCCCAAAAGCGTCTGGCGCTCAGCGCGGCGCACCATGTTCCAACGGGGGCCGCCGTTTCGGGCTACGAAATTCATATGGGCGAGACCTCAGGCCCTGATTGCACCCGTCCCTTTGCTGCTTTGGTCGGCCACAAGGATGGCGCGATAAGTGCCGATGGGCGGGTAATGGGCAGTTACTTGCACGGGCTTTTCCAAGAGGACGGGTTTCGCACCGCGTTCTTCGCGGATCTTGGTGCCGAGATTAGCACGGGCGGCTATCGGGCGCAGATCGGTGCAGTCTTGGATGATTTGGCACAGCATCTGGAGACGCATTTGGATGTTGATGCCATTTTTGATCTGGCCCGCTAGGCCATCATCGCCCGCGCCTCATAGCTGCGCAGTGGCATCCGCACCAATTCGCCATAACCCGCGCCACAGCTGTCTTGAAGGGCGGGAAAGAGGTCGAACAATTCGGCGCGGATCGCATCATCAAATTCGGGCAAGACCTGTTTTCCGGGGTAAAAGCTTTCTGTCAAAAGCCCCTCGGATGTGATGATCTGGTGGTGGTCAAACAGGATGTGAAAATATTCCACATCCCCGCCTTCGCGGCGATAGATCGTGACATCATTGATCAAATCTTTGGCCGCAACCAAGACCTCCTCCTCGCCGAACATCAATTGCGCACGAATATCGCGCACAAGCACACGGTGTTGGGGCGATAATACCAGCGTGCCGTGAAACCCAAGGCTGCCTTCCTCAATGACAATCGGGGCGTGATTGCCGATCGCGGGCACTTTGCGGCTGCCAATCCAACGGATTGGCTGCGGGCCATCATCATGGGTTTCGACCATCATACCGACCCTTAGCTTTTCAATCGCAATATCCCCTTCGGTCGTTCTGATTTTTGTGCCGCGGGCAAAGCAAGGCACAGTGGTGATTGGGACAAAGGCGGTGTCGGTGATGCCGTCTGAATTGGTCGCGGTATAGGTGAAATTGCGGATAACTGTGTCACCCTCAGGAAGAGCGGGTGCTGTGACCGACAATTTGCCATCGGGCAAGAGTGTGATCTGATGACCAGAGGCAAGGGTTATTGTTTCCCCCGCGCGAATGTCTTGGCCGTTGATTTGGGTGACAGCCATTGTTGCGCTGTCATTGGCCAAAAACCTCTAAAGTGCTGGTGGCGCGCTGTGCGATGCGCAGGCTGTCATCAGCACTCAGCGCCATGCCTTGAATACTGCCACCCGCAATGAGGATTGCTGAATCAAGGGTTGGATCACCAACATCGGTGATGCCAATTTTGAGCGTATTGATCGTACCGACCGAGACAGGAAAACTCACGCGAAGCGTGGCGGTGAACCCATCCATTTCGGTATTATAGGTGCCGCTGGCATTGTCGATGTAGAGCGTGCTGTTTGAGTTGTCAGAAACAGAATTTATTGAGGCCAAGGTAAAGACAGGGGACGTGACCTTGGTGCCATTGATCCAAATGCCGACCTGATCATTGAAGATCGAGCCTACAAATTCGGGATATTCTTCTGAGGCGAAGGTAAATTGCAGCGACATTTGCGCATTGTCGGGGATAAAATCCACCTCCAAGATGCTTGCGTCATATGTGCGCCGCGCGGCGATGGTTTCAAAATCAGTATCACGCCCGCCGCCCGTTATGCCTGTCGTATCAAGGGATTGGTTGGTGGCCCCTGAGCCATTGGTTAAATCGCTGACAAAGCCCGTAGACAGAACAACGCCCGTATCGGATGGGGTCAGGCGCGATGAGGTGCTGTCACCCCCCATCCAAATCGCTGATGAGGCATTATTGCCATAATAGCGGGCATCCACGATGGAAACGTCATCGTGGAAGATGGTATACGCCATCCTGAGCGCAGATGCGCCTGTATTGAGCGCCAGTTCCTGTGCGCTTTCCATACCCCTAGCCCATGCCCCGTGCCAAGGCATGGTAAATTCAGGCAAATCAGGCGCCCCTAAGCACCTTCATGTTCGTCTGATTTACAGCGGATTTTCCGCGCGGCCTGCCTCGGCTTATTGTTATTGGTATGATGCTATCACAAAATTATCTCTATTGTTAATATATTTATGCGATGCACCCTGTAATTCTTCTGCATATAGTGGTTTGACCAAGATATCGGTTTTCTGTTTGTCTCTTGGCCAAGGGGCGCGTAACCCTAGCGCCTGATGCCTTTGGAGAAATCGGATATGGCCGACACCCGCCTTGATCCCGTTCTATTGACCGCAGATTTGCTGCGTTGCCCCTCTGTCACTCCAAAGGAGGGCGGCGCATTGGTGCTGTTGCAAACTGTGTTAGAGGCGGCAGGGTTTGAGTGCCACCGCGTAGATCGAAATGGCACAGCAAATCTTTTTGCGCGCTTTGGGCCCAAAGGGTATGCGCGCAGTTTTGGCTTTAATGGACATACCGATGTTGTGCCAATTGGGGCCGAAGCGGATTGGAGCCACCCGCCCTTTGACGCCGTGCGCGAGGGGGATTGGCTTTATGGGCGTGGCGCGACCGATATGAAATCGGGCGTTGCGGCCTTTGTCGCAGCTGCGGTCGATATGGTGCAAACCGCCCCGCCTGATGGCGCGATTATTCTGGCCATTACGGGCGATGAGGAAGGCCCCGCCACGGATGGAACAGTGGCGCTTTTGGAGTGGATGGAGTCTCAAGGCGAAGCGATGTCGGTTTGCCTTGTGGGCGAGCCGACCTGCCCAGAAACCTTGGGCGATATGATCAAAATCGGGCGGCGCGGGTCAATCAATGCGCAGATTACAGTGGCGGGGAAGCAAGGCCATGTCGCCTATCCGCATAAGGCGCAAAATCCAATGCCTGCCATGGCCGCGCTTGCGGATCGTCTGTCGCGCCATGTTCTGGATGAGGGGACAGCGCATTTTGACCCGTCCAATCTACAAATTACGGCGATTGAGACAGGGAATCCCGCCAGCAATGTGATCCCTGCGCGCAGTGAAATGCGGCTTAACATTCGTTTTAATGATTTGCATTCAGGCGCATCTTTGGACGCATGGTTGCAACGTGAATGCGCCGAAGTTGCGGCTGTGCATGGCGTTCAGATTGCCTGCGAAACCCGTATTTCGGGCGAGGCGTTTTTGACCGAGCCTGGCGCGTTCTCTGACCTGATTGCGGCGGCAGTGGCGCAGCACACTGGACGACAGCCTATTTTGTCGACCACAGGCGGCACATCGGATGCCCGATTTGTGCAGCGCCATTGCCCTGTGGTGGAATTTGGTCTTGTCGGTCATCGGATGCATGAGGTTGATGAGCGGGTATCTTGTCAAGATATCCAAGGCCTGACCTTGATCTATTCCGACATCTTGCGCCGCTATTTCGAAGGCTAAGGCTGGCCTCAAAAATCCCTCTCGAAAAAAGAACAAAACGTGAATATCCTTGCGGTATGGGATTCGCAGAGCTTGCCGCATTGTCCAATTTTTCTTTTCTTCAGGGTGGATCGCATCCTGAAGAATATGCTGTGCGCGCGGCGGATTTGGGGCTTCATGCTTTGGCGATTGCTGATGTGAATTCGGTTTCGGGCGTCGTGCGGGCGCATAGCGAATTGCGCCGTATCGCGCGTGAGATTGCGGCGCGGCGCGCGGCGGATGCTGATTTGCACGGGCCACCGCGCCCCGCCCATATTCCCCCCGCCCCGCGCGCACCAATTTTCACCTGTCCACGGCTTTTGCCTGCCGCGCGATTGGTTTTCCCCGATGGGCTAGAGATTGTTGCCCTCGCCCGCACGCGGGAAGGTTGGGGAAATCTGTGCCGTATTCTGTCCAAGGGCCAATTGCGCGCAGAAAAAGGTCAGTGCTTGCTTGCTCTCGAGGATTTGCTATCACATGCAGCAGGGCTGGAATTGGTTGTGCTCAGTGATCGAAACGCCCATTTCCCACCGCATCATGCAGGGGCTTGGCATAATGCGCTGCCCCAATTGGCGGCGCGGTTCGCGGGGCATATTTGGCTTGCCCTTACCCCCTATTATGACGGGCAGGACGCATTACGTTTTGCCGCGATTGCACGGCGGGCAGAGGCGCTATCCCTGCCGCTTGTGGCCTCTGGCGCGCCGATGATGCATCACGCCCGCCGCCGCCGTTTGGTGGATGTCCTCAGCGCCATTCGCAAAGGCATTCGTTTGGTTGATCTCGGACGTCATGCGCAGGTCAATGCCGAACAGCGGTTGCGCAGCCTGTCGCAGATGCGCCGCTTGTTTCACGATTATCCCCGCGCTCTTGCGGCAACGCGCTTGATCGCGCGGCGCTGCCAGTTTCAACTGGATCAATTGCGCTATGAATACCCATCCGAAATTTCTGATGGCGAAACCCCACAGTCCCGCCTTGAACGATTGGCTTGGAAGGGGCTTGCATGGCGCTATCCAAGGGGCATCCCTGAGCGTGCGCAGACCCTCATGACCCATGAATTGGCGCTGATCGATAAGCTTGGTTATGCGCCCTATTTTTTGACAGTGCATGATATTGTCGCTTTCGCGCGCGGTCGTGGGATTTTGTGCCAAGGGCGCGGGTCTGCGGCCAATTCCATCACGTGTTATGCTTTGGGCGTGACCTCTGTCTCTCCTGAAATTGGCACGATGGTGTTTGAGCGATTTGTCTCAGAGGCTCGTGATGAGCCACCCGATATTGATGTTGATTTCGAGCATGAACGCCGCGAGGAGGTGATCCAATGGATTTACACCCGCTATGGTCGTCACCGTGCAGGGATTTGCGCCACAGTGATCCATTATCGCGGCAAGCGTGCCATTCGTGAAGTTGGCCGTGCGATGGGTTTGAGCGAAGATATCCTATCCGCACTTTCAAGCCAGATTTGGGGATCATGGGGGTCAGGTGAATTGCAGGATGCCCGACTGCGCGAAATCGGTCTTGATCCTGATAACCCGCATTTGCGCTTGGTGATGGATTTGGTGAGCCAGATTATCGGCTTCCCCCGCCATCTCAGCCAGCATGTGGGGGGATTCGTGATTACCGAAGGGCGGCTTGATGCGCTTGTGCCCATAGAAAATGCCACGATGGAGGATCGCACCATCATCGCATGGGATAAGGATGATATTGACGCCTTGGGCATTTTGAAGGTCGATGTTTTAGCCTTGGGAATGCTCAGTTGTTTGCGCAAATCCTTTGATCTTTTGCGGGGTCATTATGGGCGGGATTTTGATCTGGCCACCCTGCCCGCCGAGGATGGCCGCGTCTATGATATGCTGTGCAAAGCAGACAGTCTGGGTGTGTTTCAGGTGGAATCGCGCGCGCAGATGAATTTTTTGCCGCGTATGCGCCCACGTTCTTTCTATGATCTGGTGATCCAAGTGGCGATCATCCGACCTGGGCCTATTCAGGGCGATATGGTGCATCCCTTCATTCGCCGCCGCAATGGGGAGGAGGCGGTGGAGTTTCCCTCTGATGCGTTGGGCGCTGTGCTGCGCAAGACCTTGGGCGTGCCCTTGTTTCAAGAACAGGCAATGCAAATCGCAATTGTCGGGGCCAGTTTCACCCCGACCGAGGCCGATGCGCTGCGCCGTGCCTTGGCCACGTTCAAGAAAAAGGGTCATGTCTCGGAATTTCGGGCGCGGTTTTTGCGAGGCATGCAGAATAACGGCTATGACCCCGATTTCGCCGCGCGCTGCTTTGCGCAGATTGAAGGGTTCGGCGCCTATGGTTTCCCTGAAAGCCATGCCGCAAGTTTCGCGCTTTTGGTTTATGCCAGCGCATGGATCAAATGCCATTACCCTGCCGTTTTTGCCTGCGCTTTGCTGAACAGCCAACCGATGGGGTTCTATTCGCCTGCACAGATTGTGCGTGATGCACAGGCGCATGGGGTGGAGGTGCGACCTGTCTGTGTCAATCTCAGCGCATGGGATCACACGCTAGAACCAGATGGGACGGGCGCGCTTGCACTAAGATTGGGGCTGCGGCAGATCAGAAGCCTGTCCGAGGAGGACGCGCATTGGGTCATTGCCGCGCGTGGCAACGGCTATCTGAGCCCGCGTGATTTATGGCGTCGTGCGGGTCTGTCGCAAAAACCTTTGCGGGCCTTGGCCGAGGCAGATGCTTTTGCCGCGCTTGGGTTTGATCGCCGCGCGGCACTTTGGGAATTGCGCGGGCTTGGCCCTGCACAAGATTTGCCGCTTTTTGCCCGTGATCTTGAGGGCGAGGCGCATAACGAGGCCGCGCCAAATTTGCCACAGATGACCGAAGGTGAAGCCGTGATCGAAGATTACGCGAGCCTGCGGTTGACGTTGAAACGTCACCCCGTTGCGTTTTTGCGTGGAAAACTGAGCCCAAATTGGGTGGCGCGCTTATAGGCCGAATTTTGTGGCATGCTCGCCCACAGATTTCATCACCCGCACCAATTCTTGGCTGATACCAGGCTCAGATAGGGCATGGCCCGCAGCCTTGACCATCTGCAAACGACCCGAAGGCCAACGCGCGGAAAGGCTATAGGCGGATTGGGGTGGACAAATCATGTCATAACGCCCCTGCACGATCACGCCGTGAATATGGGCGATGCGATGCATATTCTTTAAAATCTGTCCGTCTTCTTCGAGAAAGCCGCGATTGACGAAATAATGGTTCTCAAGCCGCGCGAAGGCGCGGGCGTAATCGGCGGGGCAATCGCCCCCTTGGCCATCGCTTTCGATAGACGCCAATGCGTTTTCCCATGCGGCCCAAGCCCGCGCATAACGGGTTTCCACCATCATATCGCCTGAGAAAAGGCGGCGGTTATAGGCGGCAATTAAATCGCCACGCTCATCTTCGGGGATCAGCGAAACAAAGCGCTGCCATTGTTCTGGCCAGAATTGACCCGCGCCGCCGCCATAAAACCAATCCAACTCGCGTTGCATCGACAAAAATACACCGCGCAAGGCCAAATAGGCCACAGATTGCGGATGGGTTTGCGCATAGATCAAGGCAAGGGTCGCACCCCAAGAGCCGCCAAATACGGCCCATTTCTCGATGCCAAGCGTATTGCGGATGCGCTCAATATCTTCGACCAGATGCCATGTGCTGTTGCCCCGAATAGCCGCATGGGGCCGCGAGCGGCCACAGCCGCGCTGGTCAAACAGGATAATTCGCCAGACCGAAGGGTCAAAATAGCGCCGCATGGCAGGGCTACACCCGCCGCCTGGGCCGCCATGCAACACCACAACGGCAGGGCCGTTTGGGTTTCCGCATTGCTCCATATAAATCTGGTGACCTTCGCCAACATCCAACATTCGCTGATCGAACGGGTCGATCGGCGGAAAGAGATGCTGCACTGCGCGCTTTTGGCCCGTGAACTTATCCATAAGCTTCCTATATAGGACGTAAGACCCAACCTAACAGTCCCAAACCCCTTGGCAAGGCTTTGAGCATAGAATGACGGACAAGACTGGCACAATTGACCCTGCGGAAATCGCAAAATTCGAGGCGATGGCCGCCGAATGGTGGGATCCAAACGGGAAATTCCGACCGTTGCACATGATGAACCCTGTGCGGCTTGACTATATCACGCGCCAGATCGCGGCCGAATTCGGGCGGGATCTAACGGATGAGCGACCCTTTGAGGGGCTGCGTCTCTTGGATATTGGCTGTGGGGGTGGGCTTCTATCTGAACCCATGGCACGGCTTGGCGCCGATGTGGTGGGCGCAGATGCGGCTGAGCGCAACATTCCTGTGGCACGGGTTCATGCCGAGCAATCAGGCCTGACGATTGATTATCGCCACACAAGCGCTGAGGCCCTTGCCGCAGCAGGTGAGCAATTCGATGTCGTCCTCAATATGGAAGTGGTTGAACACGTGGCCGATCCGCAGGCCTATTTGACTGCTTGCCATGATTTGCTGAAATCAGGCGGGCTGATGCTGTGCTCAACCATCAACCGCAATCCCAAAAGCTTTGCCATGGCGATTGTGGGTGCGGAATATATCATGCGTTGGCTGCCAAAAGGCACGCATGAATGGTCAAAATTCATCACGCCCGATGAGTTATTCAAAATGATCGAGATTGCAGGGCTGAGGCCCGTGGATCGCAAGGGCTATGTGTTCAATCCGATTTCTTGGGGTTGGTCGATCTCGGATCGCGATTTGTCGGTGAATTACGTCACCGCATCCATTCGCCCTTAACTGCGTAGGTCGGCATCATCTTCAAGGCGCACCCGCATCTCGCGCAAAACAGGCAGGGCTGCGCGAACTTTGGCCGCACCGATGGCTTCGATCGTATCCGACAAAATAGGTGCAATCGCCTGTAGCGCGGCATCGCGCGCGGAACGTCCCGCGGGGCTGATGGTCACAAATTTACGGCGGGCATCGTCCCAATCGGGACGGATATGGATATGTCCCGCCCATTCCAAGCGGTTCAGTGTGTTGGTCATCGCACCACGGGTGACGTGAAACAGCCGCGCAAGCTGAGCAGGTGTGCGCTCCTCATTGGCACGGGCCAAGTGGTTCAGCACAGAAAAATGGCTCAGTTCCATACTTTTTGGCAGCGCTTTGGACAGGCGGTTTCGGGCCAATTGATCAGCCATGAACAATTCGCTGAACAGCGCGATAGAGAGGGGATCACTGGTGTCACTCATGGCGCGGACTAGACCCTATGCCAGCCTTTTGGTGCAAGGGAAATCGTTAAAAACACTAGAAATTTACGCAGAAAGCAATGGATCAAGCTTGCCCTGACGTTCAAGTGCCGCGAGATCATCGTAACCGCCTATATGTTGGTCATTGATAAAAATCTGCGGCACAGTGTGCCGACCATGGGCGCGTGCCATCATATCTTGGCGCAGTTTTGGGTCACGGCTGACATCAGTCTCGACAAAGCTGACATCCTTGCTTGCCAAAAGGCGTTTGGCAGCGTGGCAATAGCCGCAAAGTGGGCTTGTGTAGATTTCAATCTGTGCCATCTGCCTGTCTCCTATCTGCTACGCTGCTTTTGTCGCGCGGGCCATAACCAGCACATATATCGGCCCTGCGCCGCCCAAGCGCAAGGCGTGGGTTGCAGACCAAAGGGTCGCGCCTGAGGTCATCACATCATCAATCAAAATGACCGCCCGTCCCCGCAGCCTTTCACTATGGCGCGGGGTTAGGGCCAGCGCCTCGTCTAAATTGGCAAAACGGGCTTCCGCGTCCAGCCCATCTTGGGAGGCCGTTCTGCGCAGACGATATAACGCATCAGGCAGGCAGGTGATTGCGTGTTCACGGAACAGGGGCGTTCTACAGATATGATGCGCGAGGAGAGCGGATTGATTGAACCGCCGCTGCAGCAAACGCAACGGGTGTAGGGGGATGGGAACCAGAAGCGGGTTTTGACCAATCCAATCTTGCGCCTTCTCGGCCATCCAAGAGCTGGCCGCACGGCAAATATCGGCGCGGTCGCCATGTTTGAGCGCAAGCACAAGCGCGCGTCCTGTCCCCTCATATCGCAGCACGGCGCGGCCTGCATCCCATGGCGGTGGGCGCATGAGACATGCATCACAAAGATCACTCGGCGCAGCCTCCTCGCCAATCAATTCATCCCCGCAGGCGTGACAGCAGGATTTGCCAATAAATTGAGCATCCGCCCAACAGGGGCCACAAAGACCATAAGGGATTTCAACCCTGTCACCGCAGCGCAGGCAATCAGGTGGAAAGGCCCATGTTTTGGCCCGATCAAGGATTTGCAAACGGGACGCGAACACTTACATAACCCCTCTAAGTTTTCAAAAAGCCTGAGACCATAGTCGTGACTGAACCCCTTCCGCCAAAATTGACCGACCTGCAGGCCTTGGCCCGTGCCCGCGCGCGTGCGCGATTGGATCGGGCTGGGTTCTTGCATGACGAGGTCAAGCTTGAGCTTGAAGAAAGACTGGCAGACGTTAACAGGCGCTTTACCGCGCCCGTTTTGATCGCGCCTTTTGTGGAGTATTGGGCAGATTTTATGCCCGAAGCTCCCCGCGTTCTGCCCCAAGATGACTTGGGCTTGACCGAAGAGGCCCATGATCTGGTGATCCACGCGATGGCGTTGCATTGGGCTGATGATCCCGTGGGGCAACTTGTGCAAGCGGCCCGTGCGCTGAAACCTGATGGACTGTTTCTCGGGGTGTTTTTTGGCGGCGAAAGCCTGACCGAATTGCGAGATGTTCTGCGCCAAGCCGAAATTGCTGTAATGGGCGGCTTGTCGCCGCGCGTGGCCCCGATGGGGGATTTGCGTGATATGGGCGGGCTCTTGGGGCGTGCGGGGTTTGCCCTGCCTGTGGCCGATACATTGCGCAAAACCATCAGTTATCGAGATATTTTTCACCTGATTGGCGATTTGCGCGATATGGGGGAAACCAATGTGCTTGACGCGCGTCACCGCGCCGCCCCCCCGCGTGATTTATTCACGCGCGCCGATGAGATTTACAAAAAAACTTATCCGTTCGAAGAAAATCGCATCCGATCCACTGTTGAGATCGTATTCCTTTCAGGATGGAAACCAGATGCCAGTCAACAAAAGCCGCTTCGACCTGGATCGGCGCAGGCGAGATTGGCAGACGCGCTTGGCGTGACCGAATTTGATGAAACCGCCCGACCCGTGGAAAACGGGTCGTAAAAGGGTGGCCGTTTTTTGTTGTCTGGGTTAGTCAGGCTGAAGAAAGAAGTGCGATAAAAGATGAATATGATGCAAAACGCGACCGAAGCTGCTCTGCCCCATGCACCCGCTGATCACCCAAAGGTGAAGTTCGGCAAGATTGGTGTGCTTTTGGCAAATTTGGGCACGCCAGATCATTATGATTACTGGTCAATGCGCCGCTATTTGAACGAATTCCTCTCAGATCGCCGCGTGATTGATTACAGCCCGTGGATTTGGCAACCGCTTTTGCAATTGGTGATTTTGACCAAGCGCCCGTTTTCTTCGGGGGCGGCTTATAAATCTATTTGGAATGAAGAGCAGGGCGAAAGCCCGCTGATGACCATTACCAAAGATCAGACCGCAAAGATTAAGTCTGAAATGGCGGCGCTTTATGGCGATCAGGTCGAGGTGGATTTCTGCATGCGGTATGGCAACCCATCGACCAAGTCCAAAGTGGATGAACTGGTTGCAAAAGGTTGCACGAAAATCTTGTTTTTCCCCCTTTATCCTCAATATGCGGGCGCGACTTCGGCCACAGCATGCGACCAATTCTTTCGGGCACTCACGGATATCAAATGGCAACCGACCGTGCGCACAGTCGAGGCCTATTACGAGCATCCGCTCTATATTGAGGCTTTGGCGCAGTCGGTTGAGCGGGCCTATGCAAAGATTGAAGACCGCCCTGATGTCTTGGTGGCCTCCTATCACGGCGTTCCCAAGCGGTATTTGATGGAGGGCGATCCCTATCATTGCCAGTGCCAAAAAACCTCACGCCTGCTGAAAGAGCGTTTGGGTTGGTCTGACAGTGAGATTGTCACGACATTCCAAAGCCGTTTTGGCCCCGAAGAGTGGCTCAAGCCCTACACAGTCGAAGAAGTGGCGCGATTGGCCGAAGCGGGCAAGAAAAAGATTGCGGTGATTGCCCCTGCATTCTCGGCCGATTGCATCGAGACTTTGGAAGAGATCAACGAAGAAATCCACGAAAGCTTTGAAGAGGCGGGCGGCGAGCAGTTTACCTATATTCCCTGCCTCAACGATGATGATGCGCATATCAAGGCATTGGTTGCTGTCGCGCAGGATCACCTCAAAGGGTGGATTGGCGGCTAAAGCCAGTCGCGCAGGATCGGAATCAAAGGGATATCTGCAGGTGGCATCGGGTAGTCGCGCAAATCTTTTGCGCGGACCCATTTCAGCGCCTGCCCTTCGCGCGATTGCGGGATACCGCCCCATTTGCGGCAGGCAAAAAGCGGCATAAGCAGATGGAATTTCTCGTAGCTGTGGCTGGCAAAGCATAACGGCGCAAGGCAGCTTTGCCACGTTTCAATGCCCAATTCCTCGTGTAATTCTCGGATCAAGGCAGCCTCGGGGGTTTCGCCCTCTTCGACCTTACCGCCCGGAAACTCCCAAAGACCGGCCATGGATTTCCCCTCAGGCCGTTGCGCCAAAAGCACACGGCCCTCGCCATCAATCAACGCCGCTGCAGAGACAAGCACTGTTTTCATGAGCGATAATCCGCATTGATGCTGATATAGCCATGGGTCAGGTCACAGGTCCAAACTGTGGCCGCCCCCATGCCAAGGCCCATATCCACGGCGATCCGCAATTCCTGCTGTTTCATATACGCGGCCCCTTGCTCTTCGCGGTAATCAGGGCTGACCCAGCCATTTTCGGCCACCAAAATATCACCGAACTTGATGGTCAGGAGGTCACGATCCGCGACTGCGCCAGATTTCCCGACCGCCATGACAACACGGCCCCAATTTGGGTCCTCGCCCGCCGCCGCGGTTTTCACGAGTGGGCTGTTGGCAATCGCGCGGGCAACACGATCTGCATCCGCGTCATTTGCCGCGCCTGTGACCTGCACTTCAATCAGTTTGGTTGCGCCTTCCCCATCGCGCACCAATTGCAAGGCAAGGTCTTTGAGAACCGCCTCAAGGGCCGCATAAAACGCCTTTGCATCTGTGCTGTCCAAATCGGCAATCTGGGGATTACCTGCCTTGCCTGTCGCGGCCACCATCAAACTGTCCGAGGTTGAGGTGTCGCTGTCCACTGTCACCGCGTTAAAGCTGCGTTTGGTGGCTTGCGATAACATGGATTGCAGCGCGGCACGCGAAATCGCGGCATCCGTAAAGACATAGGCCAACATTGTGGCCATATCTGGCGCGATCATGCCCGAGCCTTTGGCAAAGCCCGCGATTTTCACCTCATGGCCCGAGAGGGTCAGGGTTTCTGTCGCGCCTTTGGGGAAAGTGTCGGTGGTCATAATCGCCCGCGCCGCACCATCCGCCCCGTCAGCATCCAGTTTGCCCGCCAATTCCGCCAAGATATGCGTAATTTTTTCGGGGGCGAAGGGCTCGCCAATCACCCCCGTTGACGCGCTGAACACATGAGCGGCAGGAATACCCAAAACACGGCCCGCCTCGGCGGTTACCGCCTCGACCGTTTGATCGCCTGCGCGGCCTGTAAAGGCGTTGGAATTTCCAGAATTTACTACAATTCCAAAGCCTTGATCGCTGCTTTCCCCCAAAGCGGCCAACTTGCGCTCACAATCAAGGACAGGTGCGGAGCGCGTGGAGGATCGGGTAAAGACACCTGCCACTGACGCCCCTGCACAAATCTCGACCAACATGACATCGGTGCGGTTTTGATACCGCACCCCCGCCGCGCCACTGGCAAAGCGCACCCCATCAATGCGGGGCAATGCAGGAAACCCACCTTTTGGGGCGAGGGGGGAGACAGGAAGCGGGGCTTTTGCCATGATCGGGCCTATGTGAGAGGGGTTACTGTGTCAAAAGATCAATGTTGCGGATGAGGCTCATGTCAATCTCAACCTCTGGCCGCGTGATCTCTGCCGCTTCGGTCAATTCCGCAAGATAGGCGTCAACGCGCTGACGGCGCAATTCTTCCTCAAGATCGGCGCGCACATCTTCTAGCGCGGGGGGCGCACTGATCCGCGACTCGTTCAATTTCACAACGTGCCAACCAAATTGGGTTTGGACAGGCGCGGAAATTTCCCCCGCCTCTAGGCCTGCTACGGCAGTTTCAAATTCTGGCACCATCATGCCCGTGCCGAACCACCCCAAAGCACCGCCATTTGGGCCAGAGGGGCCTGTTGAGAATTCTTGCGCCAAGGCAACAAAATCAGCGCCGTCATTCAATTGGTCAATCAGGCTTTGCGCCTCTTCTTCGGTTGCGACCAGAATATGGCTTGCATTCCATTCCAGATCACCGCCTGCATCCGCGAAATTTGCATCATAGAGGGCTTGGACATCCGCATCTGCGATTGTGTCAAAGGCAATCGCATCAATGGCGACACTGGCCAAAAACGCACGATCTTCGTTTTCCATAGTCAGTTTTGTGCGCGCGTCTTCCGAGCCGCGCAGCGAGTCTGCGACAACCTCCTGTTGGATCAGCTGATCCAACATTCCATTATAAAGAACCTCGTCTGGCAATTCTTGATATTGCGCGGGCAGCATCGCGCGCATTGCAATCAAATGACCCAAAGTGATGTCGGTGCCGTTGACCGTTGCCAAGACCGTGCTGGCGTCTTGCGCTGCGACCGGGGCTGCGAGGGAGAGGGAAATTGCGGCGGAGACAAGCAGGCGTTTCATAGAACAGTCCTTTTATTACGGGCGTAATCCTTCGCGCCCACGTTGACAGGCCAAAAGCGGGCGCTTATGTCCCATTGCGGTTGGGGACGTTGGCACAGCTTCCTTGATGGGTCTTCTAGACCGCCGCGCGGATGCAAACAACCCGAGCGGAGATCACATTCTATTGGGTCTGCCACAGCGTAGATCAATTCTGACATAAGGCGTTTTGCATGCTTGGGCTTGGATCTATCGCAAAGAAGATTTTTGGCAGTTCAAATGATCGATTGGTCAAGGCTCAAAGGCCGCTTATTGCAAAGATCAACGCACTTGAGCCTGAGTTTGTCGCCCTCGATGATGCAGGGCTGATAGCAAAGACCGAAGAACTTCGCCAGCGCCACGCCAATGGTGAGAGCCTTGATGCGCTATTGCCCGAGGCCTTTGCCAATTGCCGCGAAGCCGCCAAGCGCGCTTTGGGTTTGCGCGCCTTTGATGTGCAGTTGATGGGCGGCATTTTCCTTCACCAAGGGAATATTGCCGAGATGAAGACAGGCGAAGGGAAAACTTTGGTTGCGACCTTTCCCGCCTATCTCAACGCTCTGAGTGGCGAAGGTGTGCATGTTGTCACTGTGAACGATTATCTTGCACGGCGAGACGCGGAGTGGATGAGCAAGGTTTTCGCCGCGCTTGGCATGACAACGGGCGTGGTTTATCCGCGCCAGCCCGAAGCCGAAAAGCGCGAGGCTTATGCCGCCGACATCACCTATGCGACCAATAACGAGCTTGGGTTCGATTATTTGCGGGACAATATGCGCGGATCGCTGCCTGAGATGGCGCAACGCGGTCACAATTTCGCGATTGTGGACGAGGTCGACTCGATCCTCATCGATGAGGCGCGCACGCCATTGATCATTTCTGGCCCATCTCAAGATCGTTCCGATCTTTATGTGGCGATTGACAAAGTGATCCCTGAGCTGACCGAAGAGCACTATACGCTGGACGAGAAAACGCGAAACGCGACCTTGACCGAGGAAGGCAATGACTTTCTTGAGCAGCGCCTTGCCGAAGCGGGCCTCTTGCCTGAGGGGCAAAGCCTCTATGACCCTGAAAGCACATCGCTTGTGCATCACGCGACCTGCGCGTTGCGGGCGCATAAGGTGTATCTAAAAGATCGCGATTATCTCTTGCGCGGCGATGAGGTGGTCTTGGTCGATGAATTCACGGGCCGTATGATGCCAGGTCGGCGCCTGTCTGATGGTCTGCATCAGGCCATCGAAGCTAAGGAAGGCGTTGCGATCCAACCTGAGAATGTGACCTTGGCTTCGGTGACATTCCAAAATTACTTCCGCCTCTACAAAAAATTGGGTGGTATGACGGGCACAGCGGCGACTGAGGCCGAAGAATTTTTTGAAATTTACAAACTTGGCGTTGTTGAGGTTCCAACCAACCGCCCTGTGGCGCGGATTGATGACCATGATCAGGTCTATCGCACCGCCGCCGAGAAATATAATGCCATCGTAGAGTCGATCCGCGAAGCGCATGAAAAGGGTCAACCTGTTTTGGTTGGCACAACCTCGATTGAGAAATCCGAGATGCTGAGCGGCCTTTTGACCAAGGCAAAGTTGCCGCATAATGTTTTGAACGCGCGTCAGCATGAGCAGGAAGCGCAGATTGTGGCAGATGCGGGCAAATTGGGCGCGATCACTATTGCGACCAATATGGCGGGGCGCGGAACCGATATTAAACTGGGCGGCAATGTCGAGTTGAAGGTGATGGATGCCATCGCCGCAAATCCTGATGCTGACCCTGAAAAACTGCGCGCTGAAATTGAAGAAGCCCACAAAGCCGATGAAGAGGCCGTGAAGGCCGCAGGTGGTCTGTATGTTCTGGCAACCGAGCGTCATGAAAGCCGCCGTATCGACAACCAGTTGCGCGGTCGTTCGGGCCGTCAGGGCGATCCGGGTCGTTCAGCGTTTTACCTATCGCTCGAAGATGATCTGATGCGGATTTTTGGGTCAGAACGTCTTGAAAAGATGTTGACCACGCTCGGTCTGGCCGAGGGTGAGGCAATTGTGCATCCTTGGGTCAACAAATCCTTGGAGCGCGCGCAGGCCAAGGTTGAAGGGCGCAACTTCGACATCCGCAAGCAGTTGCTGAAATTCGATGATGTGATGAATGAACAGCGCAAAGTCATCTTTGGCCAGCGTATGGATATCATGGCCTCCGATGATATCGAGGATATCGTCAAGGATATGCGCTATGAGGTGATCACTGATATGGTCGACACCTATATGCCACCGCGATCCTATGCAGATCAGTGGGATGTTGAGGCGATGGCGCAGGCCTGCCGCGAGACATTGTCACTCGATCTTCCGATCCCCGCATGGGCCGAAGAAGACGGCGTAGATCAGGACGTGGTGATTGAACGGCTTGAGGAAGCCGCCGATAAATTCATGAACGACAAAGCCACTGCTTTTGGTGCCGAGCAGATGCGCAATATTGAAAAACAGGTATTGTTGCAGACAATCGACCAGAAATGGCGCGATCACCTATTGAAATTGGAACATTTGCGTTCAGTCGTGGCATTCCGTGGTTATGCGCAGCGTGATCCTTTGAACGAATATAAATCCGAGGCGTTTCAATTGTTCGAGGGCCTGTTGGATGGGCTTCGTCAGGAAGTGACGCAGAAACTTGGCCGCATCCAACCGCTCAGCCCCGAGCAGCAGGCAGAATTGATCCGTCAATTGCAGGCACAGGCCGCAGCGCAGCAGCAAGCCGCCTTGAAAGCCGCGGATGAGGCTGAAGCGAAAGCAAGCGGTGACGATACAGGCTTTGATGAGACGCGCCCAGAAACATGGGGCAATCTTGGCCGCAATGATGCCTGTCCCTGTGGATCGGGAAAGAAGTTCAAGCATTGTCACGGGCGTTTGGCCTGATTTTAAATCAGACCCTCCGCGCGAAAGCTGACCTCGCCGCTTGGCGTGATGATGATGTGGTCATGCAGGGTCAGACCCATCATTTTGCTTGCCTCGCCCAACTGTCGGGTCAGGGCAATATCGCCTGTGCTTGGGGTCGAGTCGCCTGACGGATGATTATGAACCACCACCAGTGCCGAGGCGCTCATCTCAAGCGCGCGCTTGATAACTTCGCGGGGATAGAAGGGCGCGTGATCCACGGTGCCGCGGCTGTGCTGCTCATCTGCGATCAGGTGGTTTTTGCGGTCAAGGTAGAAAACCCGCACCTCCTCAACATCACGGTGCGCCATGGTTGCGCGGCAATACTCCATCACCGTTTGCCATGAGCCCAAGATCGGGCGGTCATCAAGCTGTTTGCGGGTAATCGTTTCCGCCACAGCCTGCGTTAGGCGTAAATGGGCAATCGTATCTTCGGTCATATGGCTGACGGATTTCAGGCGTTGGTCACTGGCGCAAAGAACGCGTGCAAGGCTGCCATGTTGTCGTAACAGCGTGGCCGCCATCCGCGCAGAGGGTGCGTTTGGCGCCGCCGCCGCCAATAGCCGCGCGAGAAGATCATGCTGTGCGGCATCAACCGCAACCCTGCGCAATTTCGGCAGGGGCGCGGTGCGGCTATGGGCAAGGGTCAACTCGGGCTTTGTCATGCCCGCACCATCCATCAGAATGGTTAATCAGCGATTAAGCAGATCACCCCCAAGTGGGGTGGAATTTCCCAGAGGGTGACAGGGTGAAAATTTCAAACCCGTCCGCTGTCACGCCAATCGAATGTTCAAATTGTGCCGAGAGGGATTTATCCCGTGTCACGGCTGTCCATTCATCTGCCAAAACTTTGGTTTCGGGACGGCCAAGGTTCACCATGGGCTCAATGGTGAAGAACATCCCTTCTTCCAAGACGGGGCCTGTGCCCGCGCGGCCATAATGAAGAACATTTGGCGGTGCGTGAAAGACCTGACCCAACCCATGACCGCAGAAATCACGCACCACGCTCATGCGATTGGCTTCGACATAGGTTTGAATCGCATGGCCAATATCCCCGAACGTGGCCCCAGGACGCACGATCTCAATCCCTTTGAAGAGGGCATCATGGGTCACTTGGATCAGGCGTTCTGCTTTACGGTTCAGATTGCCGGCCACATACATGCGGCTTGTGTCGCCAAACCAGCCATCCACGATGACGGTTACATCAATGTTCAGGATGTCCCCATCCTTAAGGGTTTTGGGGCTAGGGATGCCGTGGCAGACCACATGGTTCACCGAGATGCAGCTTGCATGTTTATACCCACGATATCCGATGGTTGCTGATTTCGCGCCCGCCGCATTGACCATATCCTCAATCGCTTGATCTAAGGCTTCGGTCGTGACGCCTGGCTCTACCATGGGCGCGATGTCGTCAAGAATGCGCGCGGCCAGTGCGCCCGCTGCATGCATCCCAGCAAAGCCTGCATCATCGTGAATGCGAATTCCGTCTTTGGTCACGCGGCCTTTGAAATCGTCCAAAACATCTGCTCCTGTCATCTCGCACCAGATTACGGTTTTTGGCGCTTGAATTCTAGCCAAGCCCGCCACGCGATGACGCGTTGCGGCATGACAGGGCTTGGCCTATACCGCGGGCAGGGTGCATGACAAGTGGGGGGTTCTCAAAATGGCACAACCAACCGCAGCGATGTTGGTGATCGGGGATGAAATCCTATCAGGACGCACACGCGATGCGAATATGCACCATTTGGCCAATGAATTGACTGCAAAAGGGATTGCGCTGAAAGAGGTGCGCATCGTCTCTGATGATCATGCGGGTATTGTAGAGGCCCTCAATGCGCTGCGCGGGTCTTATGATCATGTGTTTACTTCGGGCGGTATTGGGCCAACTCATGACGACATCACCGCTGATGCGGTTGCGGCGGCTTTTGGCGTGCATATTGATGTGCGGGCGGATGCGCGGGCGTTGTTGCAAGCCCATTATGATGCCCGCGGGCAAGAGTTGAACGAAGCCCGCCTGCGCATGGCGCGTATTCCCGATGGCGCGGCTTTGATCGACAATCCCGTCTCCACCGCACCCGGGTTTCAGATCGAAAATGTCTATGTGATGGCGGGGGTGCCTTCGGTCTTTCAGGCGATGGTGGCTTCGGTCATGCCGCGCTTGACAGGTGGCGCGCCCTTGATCAGCCACAGCATCCGCCTAGAGATGGGCGAAGGTGATATTGCGGGGCCTTTGGGCGAAATTGCTGCCCAATTTCCCGATGTTTCAATTGGCTCTTACCCCTATCAATTGAACGGGGTGTATGGGGCAAATATCGTGCTGCGCAGTTCCGATGAAGGGATGCTTCAACGTGCCATTGCAGAAATGGCGCGCGCTTTTCCCCAGGGCGTTTGATATGGGCGCGGCCTGTTCCGACATGCTGCCTGATGAGGGCCGTTTGTTTATGGCGTTAGATGCCACTTGGCCCGCCAAAACTTACCAAACTGATGGGTTTTTGACCTTTCGTGAGGGGGCAGGCGGCGGCAGTCGTGTATCTGCGGCCAGTTGGGACGGCCAAGATGCGCCCGATGAGACAACGCTTAACAAGGCCGAGGCCCGCATGCAGGCTATGGGACAGCCGCGCTTATTTATTATTCGCGAAAGCCAATCCGCTTTGGATGCCGCCCTTGGGGCGCGCGGCTATCAGATCAAAGATCCTGTATGGTTTTACGCGATGGATCTGCGCGGGCGGGATCTGCCTGCGCTGTCTGAGTGCTTTGCCCTTTGGCCGCCCTTGGCCGCGCAAGCGGCAATTTGGGCTGATGGCGGGATAGGGCCCGCGCGCCTAGAGGTGATGGCGCGGGCGTGCGCCCCGAAAACCACAGTTTTTGCGCGACAGCAGGATCGCATTGCCGCGACTGGCTTTATCGCCTGCGATGGAGATATCGCCATGCTGCACGCGGTCGAAACCGCCCAATCGGCCCGCCGTCAGGGCGTGGGGCGGCGTGTTATGTGGCACATGGCGCATTGGGCGCAGGCGGAAGGGGCGAATTGGTTAACACTTGTGACGACCAAGGCCAATCAAGCGGCAAATGGGCTCTATCAATCCATGGGCTTCGAGGTGGTCAGTGCTTATCACTATCGAATCCACCCCGAAGATGCCTGAGAGATTGATCACCAATCCATTGGGCCTTTGTCTTTGAACTGATCAACCAGAAAATCAATGAAGGCGCGCAATTTGGGCTGTGTATAGCGCCCAGGTGGGTAAACTGCGTGCAGGCTTTGTATTTCCATCGGCAGATGTGGCATCGCTTCTTCCACTTCGCCTGCCCGCAGCGCCTCGCCAAAGAGGAAGCTTGGCAAAAAGGCGATACCAAAACCGCCGATTGCCGCTTTCAACAAGGCTTGCCCGTCATTTACGGTCAATGCGCCTGTGGAGCGCACAAAACGCCGTTCCCCTGATGGGGCCAAGAGTTTCCAAACATTTCCCTGCGCTTCATTCGAGAAGTGCAGCAAGCGATGTTCATTGAGGTCTTCAATCCGTTCGGGATGACCATGTGCCGCGAAATAGGCAGGGGATCCGATCATGCGCATTGTGGTGTCACAGATACGGCGGGCTTTGAGTGTGCTGTCCTCCATCTCACCCATGCGAATAGCAACATCAAACCCCTCAGAAATCAGTTCTACATGACGATTTTCCAAAACCATGCTGACGGACACTTGCGGATAGGCTTTGAGGAAACCGCCAATGAGGGGCGAGAGATGACCAGACCCAAAATCAGTGGGGACGGTCACGCGTAACAGTCCTGACGGTGCAGACTGCATAGAGGAGACCATCGCATCTGCATCGCCCGCATCATTGAGAACGCGACAGGCGCGGTCATAATAGGCTAGACCGATCTCGGTCGGGCTGACGCGGCGGGTGGTGCGATTTAATAGCCGCGCACCTAAACGGGATTCGAGCGATGAAATATGCTTGGACACGGCGGATTTCGAGATACCCATCTTGCGCGCCGCATCGGTGAAGCCACCTTGGTTCACAACCATGGCGAAGGCTTCCATTTCGGTCAATCTGTCCATCTTTCGTCCTTTGGGCATTGTTCGACTTCCCTCGCAGCATCGTTTCCAAATGGGGCGCTATTGGGGAAAAGAACGGACTAAAGGCGGGAATTATGAGGGAGTGTTGAGGGCAAAAAGGCAAATTTGGGCGTAATTTCCGTGATTTGCCGTAATCCTGCCGATTTTGTTGCCGCATCGTTAACAGTTGCCACAAAAAAACGGGCCGCGCCTGCGACCCGTTTTGAATGTGATACCTGCTTCGCGATTCAGTCCCGCAGCAGCTCGTTGATACCCGTTTTAGAGCGGGTTTTCTCATCAACGCGTTTTACGATGACAGCACAGTAGAGGTTGATCCCGTTCTTTGAGGGCATAGAGCCTGCAACAACCACCGAATAAGGTGGAACCTCGCCGTAAAAGATCTCGCCTGTTTCGCGATCCACGATCTTGGTGGATTGGCCGATGAAGACGCCCATCCCTAGAACCGAGCCTTCACGCACGATCACGCCCTCGACCACCTCGGAGCGCGCGCCGATAAAGCAGTTATCTTCGATGATGGTGGGGCCTGCCTGCATTGGCTCCAAAACGCCGCCAATACCCACGCCGCCCGACAGATGGACATTCTTGCCGATCTGCGCGCAAGACCCGACCGTGGCCCATGTATCAACCATTGTGCCGCTGTCGACATAGGCGCCAAGGTTTACGAAGGACGGCATCAGAACAACGCCGGGCGCGATATAGGCAGACCGGCGCACAACACAATTTGGAACCGCACGGAAGCCTGCGGATTTCCAATCGCTGTCTGACCAGTCCTTCCACTTGCTGTCGACCTTATCCCACCAACTGCCGCCTTGAGGACTGCCCGATTGCATTTCCATATCCTTCAGACGGAAGCCCAAAAGAACGGCTTTCTTTGCCCATTGATTGACATGCCATGTGCCATCACCGCCGCGCTCTGCAACGCGCAAGCTGCCTTGGTCGAGGGCGCTGAGAGTTTCTTCAATCGCATCACGGGTTTCGCCAGTGGTTGCAGGCGTGATGCTGTCGCGCGCATCCCACGCGGCTTCAATCGCCGTTTCCAGTTTCTGAATATCGGTCATAGGCTTTATCCTTAGCTCGGGCTGTTTGACAGGCGCTATAGCGCCAAGGGGGGCTTTGCGCAACGCGCCGCCCTCTGGCCGCATGGTGCGAATATTGGTATGAGGTAAATATGGCCAGAACAGGGGGAGACAAGCGATGAGCAGCAAGAAACATCTGATGCGGGATGCAGGTTTGGATTTGCGCGAAGCCGACCGCACGCCAGACACGCCGCAAACCCAAAGTCCCGCCTATAGGCTTGCCTTCGCAGACCCTGATTTTCTGTGTCAGGACGCGCTGCGCCCTGTGCGCCTTCAGCTTGAGCTTTTGAAGACCGAAATGGGGATGGATGCAGAAGGCATTCGGTCAACCATTGTTCTGTTTGGCGGTGCGCGCATTCCTGCGCCTGACGCCACAGACGGCAAACCCCCCGCGATTGCCGCAATGGCCCGTTATTACGAGGAGGCCCGCCGTTTTGCCTATCAAATCACCCAGCGCGGTGCGCGCGGTGAGAATGTCATTGTCACGGGCGGCGGCCCGGGCGTGATGGAGGCGGGCAATCGCGGCGCGCATGAGGCGGGCGGTGTTTCTGTTGGGCTTAATATCGTGCTGCCCCACGAGCAGGCCCCCAATGCTTTTGTCACACCTGAGTTGAGCTTTAATTTTCACTATTTTGCCATTCGCAAAATGCATTTCCTGCTGCGCGCGCGTGCGCTTGCGATTTTTCCAGGCGGTTTTGGCACGATGGATGAGCTGTTCGAAAGCCTGACCTTGATCCAAACAGGGCGAATGGAGCAGGTGCCCGTGCTGCTGTTTGGCCGAGATTATTGGACGCGCCTTGTCGATTGGGACATGCTGGTCGAGATCGGCACGATTTCACCTGAGGATCTCGACCTCTTCCGCTTCGTGGAAACCGCGGAAGAGGCGCTAGATGTCATCGACACATGGCCCCTATCAGGACGGCGCGGCGGCATTCCAGGCCGTTAAGGTTTCGGGCGCTACAACTGACTGATTGCCTGACATTGCGCAGGCAAATCACCAAGCCTCAGGGCGCGGCGCGGTTCGGGATCAGGCGCATCGGGGTCAGGGGGCGGCGGGTTCAAAATATTGTTGACCCAAGCCTGCGCATCCGCGCAGCCATCCCCCACAGGCGGCGCATCTTGCGCCTCGCAATCGCTTGCGCCAAGCGGGCAGTTTAGGCGCACATGGATATGGTAGTGATGGCCAAACCACGGCCGGATTTTCCGCAGATAGCTGCGATCCCCTGTCTCGTTTTCGCACATCCAGACCTTTGCGGCTGGAAAGACGAAAATGCGCGACACGCGCGGATCACTGGCGGCAAGGCGGATCAGCGTGGCGTGTTCCTCCGTCCAATTTTCATTCACGGCTGCCCCGCGTTGCGCCTGCATCGAAATAGAGGACAGGTTTTCACGCGTGGCTTGGGAGAGGTTCAGATTGCGCGCGGGCAAGAGCCAGATATCCGCATCAAGCCCCGATTGATGGCTGGCATGGCCTGACAGCATAGGCCCGCCGCGCGGCTGGCTCATATCGCCAATATATAGACCGCTCCAAGAGGTTGCAGCCGCCATTCTTGCGCCTAGGTCTTGGACGAACGTCACTGTGTCAGGGTGGGCCCAGTTGCGATTGCGCGACAGGCGCATTGCCTGCCATGTCGGCCCTGTTTCGGCCAGTTGCACGGCCCCTGCCACGCATCCGCCTGCATAGGCGCCGAACACATTTGCGGTTGTTGTGGTGGGCGTTGGCAGATTGCCAAAGACAAGCCGTGCTTCGCGGCTCAGATCAGCACTTGAGAGTGTCACCTGCGGCAGATCATTCGCCACAGGCGGTGCGCTTGGGGCGCAGGCCGTAATGGCGATGAGACACAAACCGATAAAGGCGATATATTTGCGCATGGCCTGATTTCCCCTATTCATGCTGCCGCGGATCGGCATTCACCCCGCGCAACAGCCATAACCCAATCAAGAATAGCATAATCAGCGGCGTTACACCCCAATTTTGACTGTTGGTGAGGGAGGTCATCACCGCAATGAGAAATGGGGCGAGGAAAGCTGTGGCCTTTCCTGCGAGGGCATAAAGGCCAAAATGTTCGGTTATTGCGGCAGGATCCGCTTGGCGCAGCATCATATGGCGGGATGCGCTTTGCACGATACCACCTGCCGCGCCAATGCCGATGCCGATCAGGTAGAACATTAGGCTTGGCAGGTTTGAGCCTTCGGCAAGCGCAAGACCAAATAGGCTATCGCGCCCGATAAAGGGGATGAGAAGCGATAGACCGGTTAGGCAGAGAACTGACCACCAAATGATCTGGTATGGCCCGAAACGATCATCCCATTTGCCGCCTATCCATGCCGCAACGGCCCCCGAGATGATGGCAAGAATCCCAAAAATTCCGATATCTGTGATCGACCAACCCAAGACACCCGCCGCATAAATGCCGCCAAAGGCATAAAGACCGTTCAAAGCATCGCGGTAGAACATAGATGAGAGCAGATAGCGCAGCAGGCTTGGATGATGGCGCAAGGATTTCAGCGAGCGTGCAAGCTCAGGCAGTGCTTGGCGCATGGTTTGACCAAGGCTTGGGCCAGAGTGCGGCTTGGGCTTGTGCGGTTCTCGCACCCAAAGAAAGAAGGGGATCATAAAGATCACATACCAAAGCGCGGTAAAGGGCCCCACGGCGCGTGTCCCTTCGCGCGCCGCGGCGTCCAGACCAAAAGCGGGTGATAGGCCAAAAAGCGTGCGCCCCGTTTCGGCGTTTTCGGCGAAAAATCCGAGCATCAGGATCATCGCCACCAATCCGCCCAGATACCCAAGGGCCCACCCTGTCCCAGAGATGCGCCCCATTTGCGCGCGTGGGCCAAGGTCAGGCATCAGCGCATTGGTGAAAATCGTGGCGCATTCCATCCCAAAAAGGCCGAGGGCAAAGAGGATCAAAACCACCCAGATTTGCATTCCATCGGGTGCAGCAAACCAACAGCCCCATGCGCCGATGATGTAAAAGGTGGAAAATACCCAAATGAATGGCAATTTTCGCCCAGTTTGATCTGCGATTTTGCCCAATATGGGCGCGGCGATGGCAATCAAAAGGCCTGCCGCCCCGATACTATAGCCCCAAAGGCTTTGGGCACGGGTGCCATCGCCTAAGACTTGCGCGATATAGGGCGCGAAAATGAAGGTCAGAAGCAGCGTGTTATAGGGCTGACTTGCCCAGTCAAACGCCCACCATCCATAGATGCGTTTCTTACTTTCGATCATCCTGCCCGCCATGGCCGCTCTGTTATCGTTACTGTGGAGGGCTTTCTCGATTTGGCAAAGGAAATCCGAAAGAATGGTATAAAAGCAGCTTAAAAATCGGCAAAAATGCCCGATCCCTTGCGCTTAGGTTGGACAGGGCTTAGATCATTCGAACTGGGATTTCCGATGGAAGGGGCCTTTGCCGTGACTTCGCTCTTCATGATCTTGATGCTGCTGCTCAATGTGGCGACCTATATCATCATCGCCCATATCATCATGAGCTGGCTGATCAATTTCGGTGTGCTGAACATTAGGCAGCCTTTGGTCTATCAAATTTGGCAAGGTCTTTCGAACCTCCTTGAGCCGATTTATGGCCCCATTCGCCGTGTTTTGCCCCAAATGGGTGGGCTAGATTTGGCACCGCTGATTGTGATCTTGGGGATCTACGCGCTTGAGATCATCCTGCGCAACAATGCCATGATGTTCATGTAGGCCTATGTCCACGCCCCGGTCCCATTTTGACGCCGTTATTGTTGGCGCGGGTGTGGTGGGCGTGGCCAGCGCGCTTTGGGCGCAGATGCGTGGGCAATCGGTGGCCTTGATTGATCCTGCCCCCGTTGGATCAGGGGCAAGTTCGGGCAATGCCTGCACTTTAGCCACCTATGCCTGCCTGCCCGTCAACGACCCATCCGTCTTTGCAAATCTGCCCTATTATCTGTTTTCAAATGACAGCCCGCTTGCTTTGTCTTGGGGTCATGCGCTGCGCCATCCGATCTGGATGATGAAATTCTTGGCCAATTGTCGCGCTACGAAATCCCGCCAGATTGCGCAGGAATTGGCGGCACTGTTGGCCCATGCCGATGCGGGGTTGAACCCTCTGATTGAGGCCGCCGCGGCAGAGGATTTGATTATTGCAAATGGGCAATTGACAGTCTGGCGCAGCGCGACTGCCGCCGATGCAGATCGGGCGGGCCTCAAGTTTCGCCGCGACCAAGGCATTCCATTTGAGGAATTAAGCGGGGCCGAAGCTCATGCGATGGAACCTGCCTTGGCCTTTCAGCCCGCGCGTGGGGTCTATTATCCGCTCGCGCGCCATATCCGCGATCCGCTGCTTTTGACGCAAAGATTGCATCAGAAATTTACCGAATTGGGCGGGCAGACGATTGCCAAAGCGGTGACCGAACTCAGCGATGAAGGCGCGCAGGTGCGGGTGCATCTTGGGCAGGATGATGTCACCGCGGCGCGGGTTGTTCTGGCCGCAGGGGCCTATTCGGCGCAGATCAAAGGCGGCGGTGCGGAGCATCTGCCCTTGCAAACCGAACGGGGCTATCACCTGATATATAAAGATCTTGGCCATTATGCCACGCGCCCCGTGGGTTGGGTTGAGGGTGGGTTCTATACCGCCCCTATGGCGCAAGGTCTGCGTTTGGCGGGAACCGTTGAGATTGCGGCCCTGAATGCGCCACAAAACCCACGCCGTTTGAATTATATCGCGCGCAAAGGGGCCGAGTTATGGGGCGATCTGCCCGCGCCTGATGCCACATGGATGGGATGCAGGCCTACCTTGCCTGATGCCTTGCCTGTTATTGGGCCAAGCCCAAACTCCTCAAAGATTATCCACGCCTTTGGCCACCAGCATTTGGGCCTCACTTTGGCGGGTGTGACGGGGCGGATTGTGGCTGATCTCCTTGAGGGGCGGCAGCCCAATTTGGCGATTGGCGGATTATCGGCGGCACGCTCTTTTCTTTGATTCATGGCCCATTAACCCCTGAGCCTCATTCTGCCCTCGGCAATATGGAGGTGCAGAATGCCCGTTTTGGTGGTTGGTGCAGGGTTCTCAGGGGCCACGCTTGCGCGTGAATGTGCGGAGGCGGGGCTGAAGGTTACCGTGATTGAAGCGCGCAATGATGTCGGCGGGCATTGTGCCACAAAAATCGACCCTGAGACGGGGGTCATGATACATTGCCACGGGCCGCACATCTTTCACACGGCCGACCTCGCAACTTGGGCGTTTATTCAGCGGTTTGGGGCGTTTATATCCTATCGGCATCGGGTGGCTGCGTTTTTACGCGGGCAGGTCTTTCCCTTGCCAATCACCCTTGCCACGATCAACCAATTCTTTGGTCACAACTTTACCCCAGAGGCGGCGCGCCGCTTTATCGCGGCGCAGTGTATCCCCATTTCAAACCCACAGAATTTTGAAGAGGCGGCCCTGTCGCAGATTGGCCCCGCTCTCTATCAGGCGTTTTTCAAACCCTATACCGAGAAACAATGGGGTCGCCCCGCGCGTGCCCTGCCTGCTTCCGTTTTTGCGCGACTGCCTGTTCGTTTTACGATGCGGGCAGACTATTTCAACCACCCGATCCAAGCGATCCCTGCCGAAGGATATAGCGCGGTTGTCGCGGCGATGCTGGCTCATCCCAATATTGCACTGCATTTGGGTCAGTCTGTCACGGCGCAGGGAAATGGGGGATTTGATCATGTGTTTTGGACGGGGCCGATTGATGCGTATTTTAAGCATCAGCATGGGCATTTGGTCTATCGCAGTCTGCGGTTTGAGCATGAGCGCCTGCCTGACCCTGCCCAAGCCCTTGCCGTGATGAACTATCCCGCCCAAGATGTGCCATGGACACGGATCACCGAGCATCGCCACTTCGCGCCTGAACGTGCGGTGCGGGGCAGCGTTATCACCCGTGAATATCCGTTCGAGGCGGGGCCGAATGATACCCCATATTACCCTGTGCGCCTTGCGCGCGAGAAGGCGCAGCTTGGGCGGTATATCGCGGCAGCCTTGGGTCAACATGGCGTCAGCTTTGCGGGTCGGCTTGGCACTTATCGCTATTTAGACATGGATGTTGCCATCCGCGAAGCGCGCAGTTTAGCGCGCTCGGCAGTGGCCGCATTGCGCATGGGGCAGCGCCCCCCCGTCTTTGCGCCTGAGGTTGAAACTTGCCTCTCTGTCCAACCCATCCTAGAAACAGGGCAGGTTGGCAGAAAGGCACCGCAATGCGCGTGAATACCCAGAAAAAACCCGTGATATTGTGCATTTTGGATGGGTGGGGCATCGGCACAGAGGCCGAAGGCAACGCGCCGTTGCAGGCCAAAACCCCAAACTTTGATCGGCTGATGTCCACCTGCCCCAATGCGACCTTGGTGACCTTCGGCCCTGATGTTGGCTTGCCAAAGGGGCAAATGGGAAATTCCGAGGTGGGCCATACCAATATCGGCGCAGGGCGCGTGGTGGCCATGGATTTGGGCCAAATTGATCTGGCGATCGAGGATGGCTCCTTCTTTAGCAACCAAGCATTGCAAGAGTTCATCGCGACTGTGAAAGCCGCGAACGGGCGCGCTCACATTGCGGGGCTTGCTTCCCCCGGTGGTGTGCATGCCCATCAGGCGCATATTTTGGCTGCTGTTCAGGCCTGTGCAGATGCAGGGCTAGAGGTGGTGATCCATGCGATCACCGATGGGCGGGACGTAGCCCCGAAATCCGCAAAAGACCAGATCGCGGGGCTTGAGGCGGGATTGCCCGACCGCGCGCGCATTGGAACTGTCACGGGGCGCTATTTTGCGATGGATCGCGACAATCGATGGGAACGGGTCGAGACCGCCTATCGCGCAATGGTCGAAGGCAAAGGCGCAAAAGCCCCGTCCGCGCAGGCGGCGATTGATCAAGGCTATGGGGCTGAGAAAACCGATGAATTTCTGCCCGCAACAGTGATTGATGACTATTCAGGCATGGCGGCAGGCGATGGTCTGTTTTTTGTGAATTTCCGCGCAGACCGCGCGCGCGAAATATTGGCCGCGATTTGCGCGCCTGAGTTCACAGGATTTGCGCGTGGCCCTCGCCCTGATCTCTCGGTGCGATTGGGGATGGTGAATTATTCGACCGACCATGATCGCTATATGCAGGTGGTTTTTCCCAAGCAGGAATTGAAAAACACGCTCGGCGAATGGGTTGCGGCCCATGGTTTGCGTCAATTTCGGATTGCTGAAACAGAGAAATATCCGCATGTGACCTTCTTTCTCAATGGCGGCCAAGAAAGTGCGGCTGAGGGGGAGGATCGGTTTATGCCGCTCTCGCCAAAAGTGGCGACCTATGATCTGCAACCCGAGATGAGCGCCGCTGAGGTGACCCAAAATTTGGTTGCGGCGATTAATGCGGAGTATGACCTGATCGTGGTGAATTACGCCAATCCTGACATGGTGGGGCATACGGGGGATTTGGGCGCCGCAATCGCTGCTTGCGAGGCGGTGGATCAGGGCCTTGGCGCGGCCTTGGCGGCCCTTGAGGGTAAAGGCGGTGCGATGATTGTGACGGCGGATCATGGCAATTGCGAAACGATGATCGACCCTGTGACAGGTGGCCCTCATACGGCACATACCGTCAATCTCGTGCCTGTTGTGGTGTATGGCGCGCCCGAAGGCACAAGCCTTGCAGATGGTCGATTGGCGGATTTGGCGCCAACTGTTCTTTCCCTAATGGGCCTGCCGCAACCGCCCGAAATGACGGGGCAGTCGCTGTTGCGATGAAAGCGCGCTTTAGCCTTCTCTTGTCGGTGTTTTTGATTTGCGCGCCTGTGGCGCTGCATGCGGAGATTGACCCAAGCGAGGCGGCTGAAGCGGCTATCCTTGAATTAGAAGCCGCGGCCACAGCCCTTGCCAATGCCGAGAGTGCCAGTGATCGCATTGCGGCCCTGACCCAGACGATTAAGGGCTATGAACATGGTTTATTGACCCTGCGCGAGGCCGTGCGCCGTGCGGCGCTTGCACAAAGGGCAATCGAATCGCGTTTGGATACGGAGAGCGCCGAATTATCTGGGCTGCTTATGGCCATGCAGCGGATCGCAGCCGAGCCAAGCCCCGTTGGTTTGATGCACCCCAATGGGCCTGTTGCTTCGGCCCGTGCGGGGATGGTGCTTGCGGATTTGACCCCAGCGCTTGCGGCTGAAGCGATTGCGTTGCGGCAGGAATTGGAACAGATCGCCACCTTGTCCCGTTTGCAATCGGGTGCGGTGCTGCAGATGGAGGCGGCTTTGTCCGAAGTGCAAACCGCCCGCGCCAGTCTCGCCGCCGCAGTGGCGGAACGGCGTGAAGCCCCTGATCGCTTTGCGCTGAGCGAAGACGCCTTGCGCCAGATTGTCGAAGCAGTCGACACATTGGACGCGTTTCTTGATTTATTGGCGCAAGCCCCTGCGCCCGAAGATAGCGCTATGCGCGGGTTCAGTGATGCACGCGGCGCAGTGCCTTTGCCCGTTTTTGGGGTGTTGCTCAATGGGTTCGAGGCCCAAGATGCGGCAGGCATCAGCCGCCCCGGTTTGTTATTAGCCACGGCCCCTGCGGCACTTGTGACATCCCCTTGGTTTGGAACAGTGCGCTATGCGGGGCCTTTGTTGGACTATGGCAATGTGGTGATCCTTGAACCTGAAGGGAATATTTTGATGATTCTTGCGGGGCTTGGTGATCTTTATGTGACCGCGGGCGCCGTGATTTCACAGGGCGCACCCTTGGGAATGATGCCAAGCGCCGCAGGCGCGCGCGCAGATTTGATCACTGAGACACCAGATCAGACTGGCGCTGCGCTTTCAGAAACTATTTATATTGAATTGAGACAGGATGGCGGCGCGATTGATCCGCAACCATGGTTTGATTGGGAATAAGTGCGCCGCGCCAGATATGCGGTCGGAAAGGACGGATGAACATGAAGAAACTGGTTATTGCGGGCTTAGGGGGCGCGGTTGCTGGGGTCATGTTGGCATCCCAATTTGCCGCCCCGCTCTTGGCGCAAGAGCAGGAACAGCAGCGCAGCGTTTACGAGCAGCTTGATTTGTTTGGAGATGTGTTTGAGCGGATCCGCTCGAATTACGTTGAGGAGGTCGATGAATCCGCGCTGATCGAAGCGGCGATCAATGGCATGCTGACCTCGCTTGATCCACATTCAAGCTATCTGCCACCGCGTGATTTCGACTCGATGCAAGTGCAGACCCGTGGCGAGTTTGGTGGGTTGGGCATTGAAGTGACCCAAGAAGACGGGTTTGTGCGCGTCATCACGCCAATGGATGACACCCCTGCAATGGAAGCGGGTGTTGAGGCGGGTGATTTCATCACCCATGTGGATGGCGAGGCACTGCTTGGCCTGACATTGGAAGAAGCCGTTGATCTGATGCGTGGGCCTGTTGGTTCGGAGATTGTCATCACTGTCGTGCGGGAGGGTGTTGATGAACCTTTTGACATCTCCATCATCCGCGACCGCATCCGTCTTACCGCTGTGCGCACGCGCCTAGAGGGAAACACCGCGATTTTGCGCGTCTCGACCTTCAATGATCAAACCTACCCCAACTTGGAGGAGGGTTTGTCTGATGTCATCGCAGAGCTTGGCGGGATCGAAAATCTGAACGGTGTCGTGCTTGATTTGCGCAACAATCCTGGGGGTCTATTGACCCAAGCAATTCGTGTGTCCGATGCCTTTTTGGAACAGGGCGAAATCGTTTCCACCCGTGGTCGCAATGGCGCGGATGGGGATCGCTACAATGCAACGGCAGGCGATTTGATTGACGGATTGCCGATGGTGGTTCTGGTCAATGGCGGCTCTGCCTCGGCCTCCGAGATCGTGGCGGGTGCGTTGCAAGATCATCGCCGCGCTGTGGTCGTAGGCACAAACACATTTGGCAAAGGGTCGGTGCAATCCGTGATGCCTGTGCAGGGCGAGGGGGCCATTCGACTGACCACTGCGCTATACTACACCCCTTCGGGCCGCTCGATTCAGGCATTGGGCGTGGCCCCTGATATTCTGGTGGAACAGCGTGACCCTGTTGAGGATGCGCCGACCGAAGATCGGTTCACCCGTTCCGAAGCCGATTTGCGCGGGGCCTTGCGCAACACCACCCTCACCGAAGATGAGCAGCGTCTCCGCGATGAGGAGCAAGCCATTGCCGAGGAAACCGCACGCCTGCGCAATCAGGATTATCAACTGGCCTATGCGATTGATATTCTGACGGGGCTAAACGCCTTGGGGCCAAACGCCCGATGAGCGCGGCGCTGTCGCCTGCTGATATCGCTGCGCTGCCCTATCGGCCCTGTGTTGGCATTGTGATGGTCAATGCCGCGGGTGGTGTTTTCGCGGGCACGCGCGCAGATATGGACAAACCTGCATGGCAAATGCCGCAGGGCGGTATTGATGCGGACGAAACCCCGCGCCAAGCCGCTGCCCGCGAATTGCTTGAGGAAACTGGCATTTCAGAAGATCAAACGCGGTTTCTAAGGCAGACCGCTGATTGGTTGACCTATGATCTGCCGCCAGAAGTGATCCCCTATCGTTGGGGCGGCAAATTTCGGGGACAAAAGCAGCATTGGGTTATGGTTGAATTAACCGCCCCGGATGACGCGATTGACCTCAGCTATCAGGATGTTGAATTCTCCGATTGGCAATGGATGCGAGCGCAGGATCTTTTGGTGCAGATTGTGCCGTTCAAGCGCGATATCTATGCCGCCGTGTTTCAAGAATTTGGTTTAATCTAAGCCCAAAGGGACAAGAAAAATGGCGCAATTTCAGGTTCTCGGCTCTGCTGCATCCCCCTTCGTGCGGAAGGTTCTTGTGATGGTCAAAGAGGCGGGTATGACAGATGTGATGTTCGAAACTGTCAAAGCCTCACCCATGGGCGGGGATGCCCATCTCAATGCCGCCAATCCTTCAGGACGTATTCCTGTGCTTTTGCGCGAAGGGGATAGCCCGATTTTTGACAGCCGTGTGATCACCCGCTTTTTGGATCAACATGCGCAAGCGGGGCTTTACCCGGAAAGCCGCCTTTGGGAGGTGCTGACCACCGAAGCGGCGGCAGATGGTATGATCGAGGCTGTGGTGGCTATGGTGTATGAAAAACGCTTCCGCCCCGAAACACATTGGTATGAGCCTTGGTATGAAGGCCAATGGGCCAAAGTAGAGCGCGCGCTTGATTATTTCGAAACCCAAGTGCCGAGTTTTGATCAGGCGCTTGATATGGGCCAAATCGCGGTGGGTGCGGGCTTGGGCTATCTTGATTTTCGCCAAGGCCAATTTGATTGGCGCGCGACCCGCCCGAACTTGACCGCGTTTTTTGATCGCTTAAGCGCGCGTCCCTCTTTCAAAGACACATTCCCAGTTGGATGAATGCTTCGCCCGAATTTAGCCTTGTGCAAACACAGGCTGATTTGGATCTGTGCTACGAGATCCGCCGCGCTGTCTTTGTGGTCGAGCAATCTGTGCCGCTTTCAGAGGAATTTGATACGATTGACGCAAAAGCCACTCATGTTTTGGGTCGTTTGGCGGGGCGGGCTGTGGCGACAGGGCGGCTCTATCGCACAGGGCAGGCGTGGCGGATTGGACGCATCGCAGTTGTCGCAGATGCGCGGGGCGCGGGCTATGGTGCGGCACTTATTCGGTTTGTGATGGCGCATATTCGCCACATCGCCGCGGAACCAGATCCACATCAGATGGAATTGGACGCGCAATTGAGCGCGATTTCCTTTTACGAGCGCTTGGGATTCACCGCCACAGGCCCCGAATTTGATGATGGATCAGGTATTTTGCACCGAAAAATGGCCCTAAACTTCGGGAAATAGGCGGGCTTTGCGAAATTTTTTTCGTGTGAAACCTTCATGTTTTTCGCGCAGAGGTTGAAAATTCATCACAAACCGCGACATTTCGGCCAAACTGCGCGCGTTTGTCCGCTAGACGCTTATCATTTCATTGCATAAACAGCCCGAGAAAAGCTGCGGGGGATTCCTGTGGCTTCGATTCAATTGGCCCCGTTTGGTGGGTCGCTGACAAGGGAGACGCTTTCAGTGTCACACGCAGAAGACCAGTCCAGCACACGCCGCGACTTTCTGTACTATGCGACAGGCGGTGTAGGTGCTGTTGTAACCGGCGCCGCCGTCTGGCCGCTGGTCAATCAAATGAACCCTTCGGCAGACGTTCAAGCCGCATCCACGATGCGCGTTGATGTCTCGGGTGTGCAGGAAGGAACGCAGTTGACCGTTCTGTTCCTCGGCAAGCCCGTTTTCATCCGCCGCCGCACGCAGGATGAGATTGAAGCGGCGCGCGCCGTTGACATGAATGACCTTGTCGATACCGATAGCCGCAACCCAAACATCGCTGCAGGCTCGGATGCGCATGACGAAAACCGCAGCCTAACCACCCCTGAGGGTGAGAACACAGGCGAGTGGTTGGTGATGCAGGGCGTTTGCACCCATTTGGGCTGTGTGCCTTTGGGTGATGGCGCAGGCGAGTTCGGCGGTTGGTTCTGCCCTTGCCATGGTTCGCATTACGACACGGCAGGCCGTATCCGCAAAGGCCCCGCGCCGGAGAACCTGCACATTCCAAACGCGTCTTTCGTAGACGATACAACAATTTTGCTCGGTTAACGGAGGAAACGACCGATGTCTGGCATTCCCCACGACCATTACGAACCGAAGTCCAACGCCGAGAAGTGGTTGCATTCGCGCCTTCCCATCGTGGGCCTTCTTTATGACACATTGATGATCCCAACCCCCAAGAACCTGAATTGGATGTGGATTTGGGGCATCGTTCTTGTGTTCTGCTTGGTCATGCAGATCGTCACAGGGATCATTCTTGTGATGCATTACACCCCACATGTCGATCTCGCTTTTGCAAGCGTTGAACACATCATGCGCAACGTGAACGGGGGATGGGCGATCCGCTATATCCACCAAAACGGGGCGTCTTTGTTCTTTATCGCGGTTTATCTGCACATTTTCCGTGGTCTTTACTACGGCTCCTACAAGGCGCCACGCGAAGTCACATGGATTGTCGGTATGCTGATTTACCTACTGATGATGGGCACAGCCTTTATGGGCTATGTTCTGCCTTGGGGTCAGATGTCCTTCTGGGGCGCGACCGTGATCACGGGCCTATTTGGCGCGATTCCCTTTGTGGGCGAAGCGATTCAGACATGGCTCTTGGGCGGGCCTGCGGTGGACAACGCCACGCTGAACCGGTTCTTGTCGCTGCACTATCTGCTGCCATTCGTGATCTTGGGTCTGGTGATCGTTCACGTTTGGGCCTTCCACACCACGGGTAACAATAACCCAACAGGTGTTGATGTGCGCCGCGCATCTAAGAAAGAGGCCGAAGCCGATACGCTGCCATTCTGGCCCTATTTCGTGATCAAAGACCTGTTCGCCTTGGCGGTTGTTCTGGTGGCTTTCTTTGCCATCGTGGGCTTTATGCCGAACTATCTGGGTCACCCCGATAACTATATCGAGGCAAACCCAATGGTCACACCTGCACATATCGTGCCTGAATGGTATTTCTTGCCCTTCTACGCCATCCTGCGCGCCTTTGACGGTGAAGTTTGGGTTGTGATTGCGGCGGAGTTCCTGACAGGCGGGATTGTTGACGCGAAATTCTTCGGTGTTCTCGCCATGTTTGGTGCGATCATCGTGATGGCCTTGGTGCCATGGCTTGATACATCTTCGGTGCGCTCTGGCCGCTACCGCCCAATGTTCAAGCCTTGGTTCTGGGTTTTCGTGATCAACTTCTTCGTGCTGATGTGGGCGGGTGCAATGCCTGCAGAAGGGATTTACCCCTACATCGCTTTGATCGGATCGGCCTATTGGTTCGCCTATTTCCTCGTGATCCTTCCGCTTCTGGGGGTTCTGGAAAAGCCAACCACACCGCCTTCGACCATCGAAGAGGATTTCAACGCCCATTACGGCAGCGCAAGCGTGGGCACTGGCCCTGCCTCTGCGAAAATTCCTGCTGAGTGAGAGAAAGGATAGTCTGACATGTTCAGGAAACTTGTGATCAGCACAATCGCTGCGCTGAGCCTCTCGACCGGAGCGGGACTTGCAGCAGGTGCAGCGGGCCATATCGTGAATTATGAATTCTCGTTCCAAGGCCCATTTGGTCGCTATGACCAAGATCAGTTGCAGCGCGGGCTTCAGGTCTTCACCGAAGTTTGCTCTGCCTGCCATGGTCTGCAATATGTGGCTTACCGCAACCTCGCCGATGAAAATGGCTTGGGATATACCCCCGAACAGGCCCGCGCCTATGCGGAACAGTTCGAGGTGTATGACCCCTCCATTGATGATTGGCGCACTGCGACCCCGAATGACCATTTCCCGCAGTCTAGCCTTGAAAACGCACCTGACCTGAGCCTTATGGCGAAGGCCCGTGCTGGCTTTCATGGGCCATATGGTTTGGGCCTGAACCAGTTGTTCAACGGCATTGGTGGCCCAGAATACATTGCATCTGTTCTGACCCATTACACGGGTGAAGAGGTGGAGCAGTATGGGACATACTTCTACGAGAACGAATCTTTCCCTGGTGGTTTGATCGCAATGACCCCTCCCTTGTGGGATGGTGCGGTTGAGTTCGCAGATGGCTCACCCAATGATATCGAGAGCATGGCCAAAGATGTGGCTGCGTTCCTGACTTGGGCGGCAGAACCCCGCATGATGGAGCGTAAGCAGCTTGGCTTTACCGCGATTATCATGCTCGGCATTCTCGCTGTGATGCTGTATCTGACCAATAAGAAACTTTGGGCGCCTATCAAATCGCGCTCCAAAGCGGGCGCGGCGAAATAAGCCAAGCCCCCGAAGGGACGATAGAAACCTAAAAGCGCCTCTGGTCCCAGAGGCGCTTTTTTCTTTTGCCTATAGCCATGGCACCAAACCCGCAGGGGGTGCGGCGCGTAGGCCTGCGATGGGGCAATCTTCTGTAATCTGCCCTTCGGACAAAAGCATCACGCGGTCACACATCCGTTCGGCATCCGTGAAATCATGAGAAGCGAGGACCAAGGTCAGTCCCAAATCGCGGCACAAACCGTGGATCAACTCTGCCATCTCGCGCCGCAAAGCGGGATCTAGGGCTGCAAACGGCTCGTCCATCAGCAGGATTGGCCGATTTTGCAAAAGGACGCGCGCAATGGCTGCACGGGATTGTTGCCCACCTGACAGGCTTGCGGGGCGGCGCCCCTCAAACCCGCGTAGGCCCACTTGTGCCAAAGCGGCGCTGATCTGCGCCTCCATCGCCGCGTTCAACGCCAATCGCGGCGAGAGGGCCAAGCCTAGATTTTCCCGTAAAGTCAGATGAGGGAAAAGATTGCTGTCTTGAAACAGGATTGAAATTGGCCGTTTGGATGGATCGAGCTGGGTGAGGTTTGCGCCGTCAAACCAGATCTCTCCCGCATTTGGGCTGAGAAACCCTGCGATGAGGCTGATCAACGTGGATTTCCCCGCGCCTGATTGCCCCATTAAGGCCAGCTGTTCCCCTCGCTCCACGCGGAAGGCGGCGTTCAATTCAAAGCCCTCGCTGCGATAGGTTAGGTTTGTGATCTCAAACATGGTAACGGCCCCCACGGTCAAATATCCAAAACAAGCCAAGGCTTAGGATCAAGAGCAGCAATGCAGCCCCTTGGGCATCCGCCATACGATAGGCCCCCATCAGGCGCAGCATCTCTAGGGGCAAAGTGGCTTGATCAGGTGCCGCGAATAGGGCGATCACGCCCAAATCCCCCATTGATAATGCCGCACATAAACCCGCTGCAAAGCCCAATGGACGGACAAGGCGCGGCAGGATCGCGTGTCGAAATCTGTGCCAGCCGACAAGGCCCAGCGCCGTGGCAAGGCGGGCTTGGCTTGCTTCAGCTTCACGAAGGGCGGGCAGAACGGCACGCAGCACAAAGGGCAGTGCCATCAGGGCATTGACACATATAGTGACGGGCAAGGCCCATGTCACGGGATTGGTGAGTGGGCGCAGGATCAAAAACCATCCTGTGCCAAGAGCCAAAGGTGAAATCACCAAGGCAAGAAGGCAAAGAGCCTCAAACATTGCGGCGCGGCGCAAGCGGAGCAAGGCAAAGGCGATTGGCAGCGCCATCGCAATCGACAGCGCGGTCGCAGATAACGACATGATCAGCGAGCGCAGCGCCGCAATCCAAACGGCTGTGGGTAGTTCTGTAAGATTTGGCAGGCCAAGGATTACGATCCGCGCCAAGGGCAATGCGAGAAATCCACCCGCAGCCACGATCACCAGAGTATCGACAAACGCGCGCCCCTCAGTGGGCAGGGCCAATGTGCGATCCAGCCCCGTGCCAAGCCCCGTCCCACGGGCTGACAGCCGCAGCGCAAACGCGCCGAGGCCGAGGCACAGCAGGGCCTGCACGGAAGCCAAACTTGCGGCGCGCCCAAGGTCAAAATCAAATCGAAAAGCCTGATAAATGGCCAATTCAATCGTGGTTGCACGCGGGCCACCGCCCAAGATCAACGCGACTGCGAAACTTGAGCAACAGAGCAGAAAAATCACCACAAAAGCGCCCGGTGCAGTGCTTCGCACAATCGGCCATTCGATATGCCGAAAAAAAGCGCCGCCCTTAAGCCCCAAAGATTGTGCAAGGCGTATGCGTTCCTGTGGGATGGCTTGCCACTCTTGCAGGATCAAGCGCGCGGCAAGGGGGAGGTTAAAAAACACATGCGCGAGAACTACGCCGTGCAGCCCGTAAATTTCGGGGAGGTCTAGGCCAATGACCTGTAAGGCGCGCGCAAGCCACCCGTTATGCCCATAGCTGGCAATCAGCCCGATCACGGCAACGATGACGGGAAGGATAAATGGGGCACCCATAAGGCTGATGAAAATGCCCCTGCCAATAAACCTCCGCCGCGCAACAGCGCGGGCCAGTGGAATGGCAATTGCAAGGCTCAGGCTTGCGGAGAGGAATGCCTGAAGGAGCGTAAAGCGAATTGCGGCCCAGTCAGCTGCGCGTAATTTAAACCCATCGTCCGCCGTGACGGCAATTGCCACAAGCGGGGCAAGGATCACGGTCAGGACAAGCGCCAAAGCGCCCGTCCCGACCCAAACCAAGGCACTTAGCGGCTTAGTGCGGTTTGCCATCTGTCAATCGCTGCATCGCGAAGCGCCGCAGCCTCATCCCCCGAGAAGTGCAGCACTTTTTCAGGGGCAATCAAGGTTTCAAACCCATCGGGCAGCGCCGAAGCGGGCAAAGCCGCAGGATACATCCAGTTTGTCGTGGGGATTACGGATTGGAATTCGGGCGACAGCATGAAGGTCATAAACGCACGCGCTAAATCGGGTTGATCGCTTGCCGCAGTGATGCCTGCAATTTCAATTTGCATATAATGCCCTTCGTCAAAGGCAGCGGCAGATTTGCTGGGATCTTCCTCAGCAATGAGGTGATAGGCGGGGGATGTTGTGTAGGAAAGCACCATATCGGCCTCACCCTCTAGGAACAGGCCATAGGCCTCAGACCATCCTGGTGTGACGGTGACGATGTTATCCGCCAAATCCTGCCAAATCTGTGCAGCTCCATCGCCATAGGCGGCCTCAATCCAATAAACGAGGCCCAAACCTGGGGTCGAACTGCGTGGGTCTTGGATCAAGATGCGCAGATCACTTGCGGCCAATTCCTCAAAACTTTGAGGGGGATTGGGCAGATCAGCGTTATGGACAAAGGCGAAATAGCCCCAATCAAAGGGCAGAAATTCTGCATCATCCCAAGCGATTGGTAGGGTCAGCCCCTCAACGAAGATATCATGCGTGGCGAATAGGCCCGTATCGCGTGCGGCTGTCATCAGGTTTGTATCAAGGCCTAAGACCACATCGGCTTCGCTGCGGCTCCCCTCAAGCTGAAGCCGTGACAGCAGTGCTGCGCCATCGCCCGCGCTGACGAATTGCAGATCACAGCCACAGCTTTCTTCGAAAGCAGCCTCAATCTGGGGCCCAGGCCCCCAATCAGCGACAAATGAATCATAGGTATAGACATGCAAAACAGGGTTTTCGGCCATTGCCGCCCCTGCAAAGATGCTCATACCCGCTGCTATGATGGTGTGTTTCATTTCCTCACTCCTCCATTGCGACGGGCGAAGTGAAGATGGAGCTTGGGCAAATTGCCCTCTGTTCCAAAGCCTTCCCTCCGCCGGTCCTAACCGGTTCAGGTTCAACGGGTTTACGCAGGATTGCGCATCTCAGGCCCAATAACGGGCCACCCCGAGACAAGGACTGATCTAAGCAGGTTTTCTGCGAAGGGCAAGGGTCTTGGCATTTTGCCTCAGGAAGGCTAACCCCTGTGAAGGCTAAAATTATGTAGGTCACGCCAATGTCGATGAACACATTCGGTCATCTTTTTCGGGTTACCACTTGGGGCGAAAGCCACGGGCCAGCCCTTGGCGCGACTGTTGACGGATGCCCCCCAGGTGTCGCGATAGATGCCGCAATGCTGCAGCATTGGCTTGATCGCCGCAAACCAGGTCAGAATAAATACACCACGCAACGCCGCGAACCTGACGAGGTGGAAATTCTTTCGGGCGTTTACGAGGGCCAGACGACAGGCACGCCGATACAGTTGATGATCCGCAACACGGATCAGCGGTCGAAAGATTATTCTGAAATTGCCGAAAAATTCCGTCCAGGCCATGCTGACATCACCTATTGGCAAAAATACGGTATCCGCGATCCGCGCGGGGGTGGGCGATCAAGCGCGCGAGAAACCGCTGCACGCGTGGCCGCAGGCGGGGTAGCACGCGCGGTTTTGGCCACGCTGCTGCCTGATCTGCAAATCACGGGCTTCATGGTGCAAATGGGCCCACATCAGATTGACCGCACGCGGTTTGACTGGGATCAGATTGAGCAGAACCCATTTTGGACGCCTGACCCCAAGGCAGCGGCAGATTGGGCAAGCTATTTAGATGGTCTTCGCAAATTGGGCGACAGTGTCGGCGCGGTGATCGAGGTGGTCGCGCGCGGTTTGCCCGCAGGACTTGGCGCGCCGATTTATGGCAAGCTTGATACGGATTTGGCTGCAGCGATGATGTCAATCAATGCCGTGAAAGGTGTTGAGATTGGCGAGGGCATGAACGCCGCTGCCTTGCGGGGTAGTGAAAACGCGGATGAAATCACGATGGGCGCAGATGGCCCGCAATACGCCTCTAATCACGCGGGCGGGATCTTGGGTGGAATTTCCACTGGCCAAGATGTGGTTGTGCGTTTTGCAGTGAAACCCACCTCCTCCATCCTGACACAGCGCCAAACGATCACGAAATCGGGCGAATCGGCTGAGATCATCACAAAAGGGCGGCATGATCCTTGTGTGGGTATTCGTGCCGTTCCTGTGGGTGAAGCGATGATGGCCTGTGTGGTTCTGGATCATTTGTTGCTGCATCGCGGACAAATCGGCGCAAATCGTGGCAACATCGGCTGATCGTTTCTTAGATTAGTTTCAAATTCCGTAAAATTTTCTTGGCCTTGCCGCTTTTTAACCAAGTTTCCTTGCGATCTTGAGTGGGTAAACGAGTAAGAGGTTAACTATGCGACAGGCCAAGCGAACATGGGCACTTCCGAGATCCTTTCGGGTGGATGGAAGAACGATGATCATCGCGCTCATGGCGCTTGGCCTCCTCATTGGGATGGTTTGGCGGATCGGCCCGACCCCCGATGTCTGGGCAAGCACCAATGACAGCACGGCGGGTTTGCGGGTGTTTTTGCAAGACGACCGACTGGTCTCTTTCGAAGATTTCGAGTTTAACGAAGGCGGCTTTAGTGGCGCGGCCCAATCAAATCAATCCGTGATAACGGGCAGTATTCTGGGTCCTGTTGCAGCGGGGTTGGTGATCCAAAAACCAATCATTTTGCCACTTGGTTTTCGCAATGCTGTGCTTGAGTTAGACCTATGGCTTCTTGACGGATGGGACGGTGCAGCGGTTGAACTGAGCTTTGCCGATGCAGCCTTGCGCATTACAGGCGAGGCGCACGCCCCCGTGATCAAGATCGCGCGGCAGAGCCCAACAGGCACGCGGTTTCAATTGCTTGACGCGCATCCCAAACCCGATGGGTCAGTGCAATCGGGAGAAGAAACCACACGATTATCTTTACGCATTGCGGTCAGCAGCTATGACGCAGAGGGCGAAATCAGCCTATTTGGCAGCGATGATACGGATAGCCCCTATCGCATCGCTATTGATAATCTGCGCGTCATTGTCAGCGATACGCCGCTTGACGGGGCCTAACTGCTTGGCGGCGTTGGGGTGACGCGGGCCAACTGCACCGCCAAGATTCCGCCTGCGATAATGGCAACCCCAATTATGTCGGCCAAAGATAATTGTTCCCCAAGGAGCGCCGCGGCAATCGCCACGCCGAAAAACGGATTCAAGAAATGAAACGTTGCGGCGCGGGTTGCCCCAATGCGGGCGACCAACAAAAACCAAATCCACGTTGCCAAAAGACCTGGGGCTAAAGTTGTATAAGTGAAGGCCCAAAAGAGGCGCTGCGACATGTCAAATTCTGGCGTTTCAAAGATTAAGGCAAAGGGCAGCAAGACAATCGAGCCAACCGCCATTTGCAAGCCAACGGTCATGATCACATTTCCGCCCGAGGCTGAAGCACTGCGCACGGCCAACGTTGCGATGGTCAGCGCCACGGCAGCTATGACGCAGAGTGCAAGGCCCATGACATCCGCCCCGCCTGTTAATCGCTGTGACATAATCAGCGCCACCCCAGTAAACCCCGCAATCAGGCCGAAAATCCCAAGCTTCGGGAGGGTTTCGCGGAAAAACGCCCAATTCGCAGTCGCCACCAACAGCGGCATACTGGATGCGATAATGGCTGCAAGCCCCGCTTCGACCGTTTGCATGGCGATAAAATTCAGACCCAGATAGATCGCGTTTTGGCAGGTGCCAAAAATCAAAATGCCGCGCCATTGCTTGGCCGAAAATTTCCAGTGTTGTCCGAGGGCCTTGGCAATGGCCACACCAATCAGACCCGCTAATCCAAATCGCAGAACCAATGCGTAGAGGGGGGGCGCGGCTTCAACGATCATTCGCGCAGAGGTGAAAGCCGAAGACCATATGAGGGCGAAAATCAGCCCCATTCCAATTGCGCGAACATCCATGTCATGCATCCTGCCGAAACCTGCCTGCGACACAGAAGCATGAAACCTGCCCAAGAAAAAGGGCCGCCCAAGAAGGCGGCCCTTAAAATTTCCAAACTGCGAAAACTTAGCCGTTTACGCTGTCCTTCAATGCCTTTGCGATTGTGACCTTCACAACCTTGTCGGCAGGCTTTTTGATCTGCTCACCCGTTGCTGGGTTGCGCACCATACGCTCGGGACGTGCGCGGCAGTATACTTTGCCAATCCCAGGAAGGGTTACTGCGCCACCGCCTGCGACTTCTTTGGTGACCACTGCGGTCACTGCATCCAAAGCGGCTGCTGCGGTTTTCTTGTCACTGCCCATTTCGTCGGCAAGCGCGGCAACAAGCTGCGTCTTTGTCATCGGTTTCTGTGCCATTTTTTATCTCCTTTACTCCCCGAACCCTTGGGCTCGCTGGTGCGAAATTACCCTAATATTGTGGAGGGACACAACAATTAGTAGACAAAATGGTGCAGAAAACATGCATCTTGACAAAAATTTATATATTTATAAGAAAGCCGTTTCCTCAAAAGACCGCAATTTTCGGCTATGAAGGCGTTCAAGCGGCATTTCGCGCAATTTTTCCATGGCGCGAATGCCAATCAGCAAATGTCGCGTCACTTGGGTTTTATAGAATTCTGAGGCCGTTCCGGGCAGCTTTAATTCGCCATGCAGCGGCTTATCTGAGACACAAAGCAGCGTGCCATAAGGCACCCGAAAGCGAAATCCGTTTGCGGCGATTGTTGCGCTTTCCATATCGAGTGCGATGGCACGACTTTGGCTGAGGCGCTTTACGGGGCCAGATTGATCGCGCAATTCCCAATTGCGATTGTCGATTGTGGCGACCGTTCCTGTGCGCATGATCCGTTTCAATTCATAGCCAGAAACTTGCGCAACATCTGCCACCGCATCCTCAAGAGCAATTTGAACTTCGGCCAATGCGGGTATGGGAACCCATGCGGGCAGGTCATCATCAAGAACATGATCTTCGCGCAGATAGGCATGTGCCAAGACATAATCTCCAAGCGCCTGCGTGTTGCGCAGACCTGCACAATGACCAACCATCAACCATGCATGGGGTCGCAAAACTGCAATATGGTCAGTGGCGGTTTTTGCGTTTGAAGGCCCAACCCCAATATTAACCAAACTAATACCTGCATTGTCTTTACGGGTGAGGTGATAGCTTGGCATCTGGGGCATTTTTGCGGGATGTGTGAGCTCTGCTTCAGCCGTCATCAAAACTTGATTGCCCGGCCCAACAAGGGCGGTGTAGCCACTGTTTGGGTCGGCCAACATTGCCCGTGCATAGGCAATGAATTCGTCAATATAGAATTGGTAATTGGTGAACAGAACATGGTTCTGGAAATAAACAGGATCAGTCGCGGTATAATGAGCGAGCCGTGCTAGAGAATAGTCGATCCGTTCGGCGGTAAAGGGCGCAAGCGGCCCCGATCCGTCTGGATGCTTAAAGCCAAAAGAATTGACGATCTCGTCATGGATGCCGCCCAGATCAGGCACATCAAACATATCGCGCAAGGGAAAGGTCAGCGCAGCCTCTTGCGGGATGTTGAGATTGGGATCTGTCAGCACCGCAAAATGCAGTGGAATTGGCGCGGAGGATACCCCAATCGCGACCTCAACATTATGGTTTTCAATCAGCAGGGCGATTTGCTGTGTCAGATAATTTGCAAATAAATCGGGGCGCGTGACCGTTGTGGAATAGGTGCCCGGTTCTGCGACATGACCAAAAGAAAGGCGGGTGTCGATCTTGCCAAAACCTGTCGTGGTAATCCGTATCTCGGGATAAAAGGCGCGATAGCGGGTGTTCTCGCGCGGGGCTTTTAAGGCCTCGGAAAAGGCATCGTAAAGGAATTTTGTGGCCGCCTGATACAGCAGTTGCAATTCGGCGACTGCGTCTGCGGCCTTGCTGAAATATTTGGGGTGAGGTGCGGCGGGGGATAGGATTTGTTCGTCTTTGGCTGATTTTCGCATCGCGCACTCCCCCTGATTTAACCTTAGCCTGTGTGTTTTAGACTGCGCATTTGTTCGTAATATTCAAGCGCCTCAGTCAGCAGCCCATGATATTCTTTGGGCAAATCAGGCAATGGCCCTTCGGGATCAGAAATCCCAGTTGAGCGATGCACAGCCCCATACCAATGCTTGGCCCAGATCCCATCTTGGGCCCGTGGCCCTGCGGGCCAAGATAACATTGCTGCGTCAAACGGAAGGTCGGCCACTGCGCAGATCATGCGCAACATGGCCTCTGGGTTCGCGCGAATATCTGTGCTGTCGAAAATTGGGCCAGGGAGGCGCTGATAAAGCGCCCATTGTTGAGGATAGCCAATATCAAGCAGGCTCGGCATATCGCGCTTGGCGAGGTAGGAGGCAATGACGCGGGCGGGGTGACGGATCAGATGCATATTCACGCAGCCCTCAGCCCAAGTCATGTCAAACCCATCCAACATATGGTGGGGCATGTGTTTCATATACCAATGCTCTTTTCCGTCAGGCGGGCTGCCCGCACAGCGCCGCGCCACGATCTTTGCATCGCTTTCATGCGCGGCAAGGATATCGGATCGCATCGGGTGGTCGAGCCCTTTCTCTGCCAAATAGGGGGCGTAGAATGGCTCGTCCCAAACCGCGCAATCGGCGCGCGCCCCAAAGGCATACATCATCGCAGTCGAAAGGTTGCGTGGCCCCGACCACATGGCAATTTTTGTCATTCTATTCTGTGCCTTGATCAATCATGTCTTTATAAAGCGCGCGGATGCGCGTGGTCAGTGGCCCCAAATCGCCTGTGCCGATGACGCGGCCGTCAATCTCGCCCACAGGGGTTTGCGCGCCGAATGTGCCCGTCAAAAATGCCTCATCTGCGCTATAGGTTTCCACCAAGGAAAAGTTTTTCTCAAAGACGGGGATGTCATTGTTGCGGCACAGGTCAATGACCTTCTGCCGTGTGATCCCATTCATGCAATAATCGCCTGTGCTTGTCCAAACCTCGCCCCTGCGAATGATGAAGAAATTGCACGCATTTGTGGTGTTCACAAAGCCATGGATGTCTAACATCAATGCCTCATCTGCTCCCGCCTTTTCCGCGGCGATGCAAGCGAGAATACAATTCAATTTGGAATGAGAGTTTAGCTTGGGGTCCTGCGTCATCGGCAAGCCGCGCAGATGTGGCACTGTGGCCAGACGAATGGGGCGCGGGATGGAGGGTTTGGAATGCTCCATGATGATCGCAACAGTCGGGCCAGAACGCGACAGGGCAGGATGTTGAAAGGGGCGCATCTTGACCCCACGCGTGACCATCAACCTGGCATGGGCATCGGTCTGCATCTCGTTGGCGCGGCGGGTGTGTTCGAGGGCCGCAATCACCGCGGCGCGGGTCATGCCGATATCAAGATCAATCGCTTTGGCAGCCTCAAACAGGCGATCCATATGATCGTCTAAAAAGGCCCATTTCCCATTATAGAGACGTAACCCCTCCCAAACGCCATCACCAAGCATAAAGCCGCTGTCATAGACGCTGACCATTGCCTCGGCGCGCGGTTTGAGCGCTCCGTTGATCCAGATCAGAATATGTTCATTGCGCGCGTCTTCTTCGCTTTGATGTGTGCTGACCATGATTTGCCTCGCCCTTGCCCTAGTCACCTTCGCGTGAGGAGACAGGATGCCGTCTTGATGTGCAATATCAATCACAGTTTAGTGCGGGCAGTTTCCACATTTTCCCAAAGCAATGGGAGGCAGGCTATGACACGGACTGACAATAAATCACTGCGCAGTGGGTTTAAACTGGTCGCTTTGAGTGTCGCCATTGGGCTGGCATTTGTGTTGCAGATGCTTTCGCCTCAGGATCGCGGTGCGGTGATTGTGCAATCTCTGTTGAAGGGGCAAATGCCTGTCTTCGGGCACAGTGCGCCCTGTGATCTGGTGTGCAAAGGCCCGCAGATCTTGCCCGCAACAGGCGATCTGAACGCGAACGCGCCCCGTTTGCGGGATATCTGAGCGCTACGACAGCATGGCCTTATGCGCCTTGATGGCCTCATTCAGGTCTGCATAGTAGTTAAGCTTTCCCGCCTCTCGGCCAAGTTCGGATATTTTGCTTAAAGAAAGGTTTCAGACGCGGTGATAAGGCGCGCCCGCAAGGATTGATGCGGCACGGTAAAGCTGTTCAGACAGCATCACCCGTACCAACATATGCGGCCAAACCATACGGCCGAAGGAAATACGCCGTGCGGCTTTGCCGCGCAGGTTTGGCTCAATGCCATCTGCCCCGCCAATGATCAGCGCCAAATCGCTTGTTCCTTGATCACGCACTTGGCCAAGACCTGTGGCGAATTCTGGAGAGCTTAGGGTCTCGCCCCGCTCGTCTAGCGCCCAGATCAGCGCGGATTTTGGCAAAGCACGGCGCAGCAAGTCGCCTTCGGCTTTCATGCCCTGATTCTTTTTATCTTCCACCTCAATGACATCGCCTAAGGTCAGGCCAAGTGCGCGGCCAGTGCGATCAAATCGCGTGAGGTAATCGGTAATCAGATCATGTTCGGGGCCTTGCCGCAGGCGGCCAACACAACAGATGGACACGCGCATGGCCGATTAGGCCTGCGCCGTGCCATTGGGCAGCCACATCTTTTCGATCTGGTAGAAATCCCGCACCTCCGGGCGGAAGACATGAACGATCACATCGCCCGTGTCGATTAAAACCCAATCACCTGCGTCTTTGCCCTCGGTTTTGGACAAAAGCCCGTAATCTTGCTTGAGGCGATCCACCAAATTGGTCGCTATAGCGGCCACTTGCCGTGTCGAACGCCCCGACGCCACGACCATATAATCGGCCATCGAGGATTTCCCCGCCAGCTCGATCGTGATTACGTTTTCAGCTTTGTCATCGCTCAGAGAGTCAAGCACTTGGTCTAGCAAATCCTTGCCACCAATGCGGGGTGCATGCGTGTCGGCATGCGGCGCAATCTCTGCGGTGTCAGTTACCGCCATTCTCGGTCCAGTCAGGACGAAGGCCCTCCGTTTCATGGCGTCAGTCTAAGATGGGCAACCATCTGGCGCTGACGAATACCCCAAGGATACCACTGCTTTGGGATGATCTCAATGCAAAGGATAATATGGGATTTATACAAATGAAACGGGCCGCGATGTGCATCGCAGCCCGTAACCTCGTGGGGTGTGGTTTATTCAGCGGGCGCAAGTGCTGCGGCGCTGTTCTTCGCGAAATGTTTGCGCGCAAGGATCAGAACCAAGGCGATCATTGCGAATTGCAGGCCAAGGGCCAATGCGCTGAGCACCCAATAGGCTGCGCCAAATTTTGCGATCATGCCTGTGGCGACCAGACCTTTGTTGATCCAAAAATGACCCAAGACAGACATTGCAACGCCAGGGCAAACAAGGGCGTATGAGCCTGCAGAGGCTTCGGTGCCATTAATGAAGCGGCCGAGATAGCCCACGCTGGCCAAGGCCATGATGCCAAAGAGTGCGATCAGAACTTCAATCGACAGCATGCGTGTCAGGAAGGTAAATGTTTCACCCGCACCGCCATGGATGTCGAAATGAACGTGCAGGCCATGCGAGATCCGCAGCATCGCAATCGAAACAACAGTGATCAGCGGAATGATGACCATCAGCGTGGGGGCGGCCTCAACATTCAGACCGTTCTCCATGATTGAGCGCAGACCCAGTATCGCGGCGACAAAAGCGATCAACAGCGCCGCTGTGATGAAGAAGGTTCCCAGAATAATCGAGACCCCTGCCGTCAGTTGTAGGTTCGACATTGCGGCGGGGGCAGCAAGGCCAACACCGATCATAGACAGCGCAAATGCGGGCAGAACTTGGGCAAAGGAGTTGTTCGCGGCACATTTGAAACCGCCATTGGCAAAGCGCGCCTTGAGGAAATCAGCGATCATGCGGAATGCCAGAATGCCGATCATCAGGAAGGCGGCCATGGCTGCGGGGAATAGATATTCCACAATGCTCCATAGCCCTGGGACAAAGGTAAGACCCAGCAGAAAGCCAACATTAACCGTCATCGCCAAGGCAAGAGGCAGCGCCAAAACTTGGCTCCCTGCGTTTGAAGCGGCAAAATCTGAATAAGACGCCGCTGCGCGGAACGCAGAGAAGCGCCCGAGGTTCCAGATCAACAGCTTGATGTTCAAGAACCCAAAAACTGCGATCCCCGCCATGGCGCCCAAGACCATAGCCTGCTGCAAAATTGACCCTGTCGTCAAAACCGCAAAGTTGTTTTCGAAGATCGGAACGGGTTGGTCAGGATGCGGCACCCAAAACATCAGCCACATAAAAAACGTAACGGCCAATCCCCCCGCACCTAGCGAAGCAAGGAAGTAGAGCGGTGAATATCGATTTTGAGCGAGTGACATTGCTAGTCCCCTTTGATGAACTTTGTTAACTGATTTCTGAACTAGTCGGTTTAGTTTAGCAATGGATGAAATGTCGCAGGGCAGAAAATTGGCTAAATTTGACTATATCTTGTGGAAAACTGGTTAAACTTATCCACATCGTGGGGTTCGTGATTGACTCTGCGATGGCAGCGGCGAGACAGTAACACTGGATAAGAATCACCGAAGGGTCTGCCTGTGCGGTTTTCCAGATTACGCTTGAACGGCTTTAAAAGCTTTGTTGACCCGACCGAATTGGTGATTTCGGACGGTCTTACGGGCGTGGTTGGCCCCAATGGCTGTGGCAAGTCTAATCTTCTGGAAGCGTTGCGGTGGGTCATGGGCGAGAACCGCGCCTCGGCGATGCGCGGCGGCGGTATGGAAGATGTGATTTTCGCGGGGGCGGCCACGCGGCCTGCGCGTAACTTCGCAGAAGTATCCCTTAGCATCGACAATCAAGACCGTCTCGCACCCGCAGGGTTTAACGAGGATGACACCCTTGAAGTCGTGCGCCGTATTACCCGCGATGCAGGATCTGCCTACAAGGCCAATGGCAAGGACACGCGTGCGCGCGATGTGCAGATGCTGTTTGCGGATGCCTCAACAGGCGCGCATAGCCCCGCCTTGGTGCGGCAGGGTCAGATTTCGGAGTTGATCAACGCAAAACCACGCGCAAGACGGCGGGTTCTTGAAGAGGCTGCGGGTATCTCGGGCCTCTATCAGCGCCGTCATGAGGCCGAGCTAAAGCTGAAGGGTGCAGAAACCAATCTCACCCGTGTTGATGATGTGATTGAACAACTGGCGGGGCAATTATCCTCGCTTGCTCGGCAGGCGCGCCAAGCCGCGCGGTATCGCGAGATCGGGACAGAGCTGCGCCAAGCCGAAGGGATGCTGTTATATTTGCGGTGGCGAGAGGCAGATCAGGCCCGCGCACGCGCTGAGGAAACCTTGCGCTTGGCCGTGCAATCTGCGGCGCAGGCTGAGGCGGCCGCGGTCAAGGCCGCCCAAGCGCGTGAGGAGGCCGAAGCCGCCCTTCCCCCTAAACGGGAGGAGGAGGCAATTGCCGCCGCAATTTTGCAGCGGCTGACTGTAGAGCGCGAAACGCTGCAAGCCGAAGATTTCCGTGTTCGTCAAACGATTGAAGGTTTGGAAGCACGGATTGAACAACTGACCCGTGACATTGGTCGCGAGGACAGCCTTAACACGGATGCAAGCGAAACAGTGGCCAAGCTGATGGAGGAGCGCGAAGCCCTCTTTGAGGCGCGTAAAGGCCATGATGAGGCGCTGAAGGCAGCGTCACTTGCGGCCGCTGATGCCGCTGAGGTTTTGGCCGATTGTGAAACGGGCCTCAGTCAGCTGACAGAAGACGCGGCGCGTCTTGCAGCGCGCCATCAATCCGCAGAGCGCATTGTTTCTGACGCCCGCGCGGCCCTTGAGCGGAACCGCGCCGAGGCGGAAAAGGCACGGCTTGCGGCGGCGGAAGCCGAAGAGCGCTTGGCCGAGGTGAGCCACGATGTAGACACAGCACAAACCGCTTTGGCCAGTGCGACAGAGCAAGCAAACCAAGCTGAGGCTGCATTGGCACAGGCCGAAGCAGATCGCGCCACCGCACAAAGCGAAGAGGGCGAGGCCCGCGCGGCTTTGGCTGAGGCCAATGGCACGCTCAGCACGCTTGAGTCCGAAGTGCGCGCATTGCGCCGCCTGCTTGAGCGTGAACAGGGCGCGGCGGAGCAATTGCTGGATCATGTGAAGGTGGATGTGGGTTTTGAGGCCGCCGTTGGGGCGGCCTTGGCCGATGACCTCAAGGCCCCGATCCGCGCAGATGGTCTGGCAACACGGCTGACGGGGTGGCTTGGTCTGGATCAATATGCCAATCCCCAACCCTTGCCCCAAGGGGCGATTTGTTTGGCCGATGTCACCCGCGCGCCGCGCGTATTGGCGCGGCGTTTGTCGCAGGTCGGTATTGTCGATGCGGCAGATGGGGCGCGGTTGCAAAAGGATCTTTTGCCAGGTCAGCGCTTGGTCAGCCGCGAGGGGGATCTCTGGCGGTGGGACGGCTATAGCCTTGCATCTGAGGACAGCTCAAGCGCGGCTGCACGGCGCTTGCAGCAGGTCAATCAACTGGAAAAGTTGGACCAGGAATTGACTTCGGCCAAGGATGCCGCCGATGCCGCCCGCAGCCGTCATGACGAAATTTCAGCACGTCTCACTGCTGCAAGCGAGGCAGATAAAACTGCCCGCCAATCGCGCCGTGACGCCGATAGCGCGATGGCCGAAGCCAGCCGCCTCTTGTCGCGCGCCGAAGCAGAGCGCAATATTTTGGCGGGTCGTCTTGAGACATTGACCCAAGCCGTCAGCCGCCATGGCGAGGAAGCCGCAAGTGCCGAGCGGCAATTGGTTGAAGCTGAGGCGGGGCAAAAAGCCCTTGAAGACCTCACGACAATGCGCGCGCGGGTTGAAAGCGCGAAATCGACAGTCGAGGCTGCGCGCCTGACGATGTTGGCCAAACGCACGGCGCATGACGAGATCAAACGCGAAGGCGAAGCGCGGGAACGCCGCATTGACCAAATTGCAAGCGAAGTAGATGGGTGGCAAAAGCGTCTTGATACCGCCAAGTCCCGCATGGCGGAGTTGAACACCCGCCGCATTGAGGCCGAGGCTCAATTGCAAGATGCGAAGAACAAACCCGACCATCTTGCGGGCCAGCGCGCAGAATTGGCGCAAAAGATCAAAGATGCCGAGGCACGCAAGGCGGCTGCCGCAGATGCGTTGAGCGTTGCAGAAGGTATTGCGCGCACCGCGACATCTGCCGAGCGTGATGCCGAACGCAGCGCCTCGGATGCCCGCGAAGCCCGTGCGGCTGCCGAAGCGCGGCGCGATGGTGCGGCAGAATCCGTTGCCCATGCAGCAGAGCGCATCCATGAGGAGATGGAAGTCACCCCTGACGCGTTGTTAGAGCAATTAGAGACAGACCCGACCGATATGGCCTCGGCTGAAAAGCTTGAAGGCGATGTTATGCGCCTGCGCCGTCAGCGCGATGCGCTTGGTGCGGTTAACCTGCGGGCTGAGGAGGATGCGCGCGAAGTCCAAACCGAGCATGACACGTTGCTGTCAGAAAAGCAGGATCTTGAGGCTGCCATTTCAAAGCTGCGTTCGGGGATTGCGGCCTTGAACAAAGAAGGGCGCGAGCGTCTTTTGACAGCCTTTGATGAGGTCAACCGCAATTTCGGACAGTTGTTTAGTCACCTCTTTGGCGGTGGTGAAGCGCGGCTTGTTTTGGTCGAAAGCGATGACCCTCTGGAAGCGGGGCTTGAGATCCTGTGCCAACCGCCGGGCAAGAAACTCTCGACCTTGTCACTGTTGTCGGGGGGGGAACAAACCCTTACCGCGCTTGCGCTTATCTTCGCGGTATTCTTGGCTAATCCTGCGCCAATCTGTGTGTTGGACGAGGTGGATGCGCCTTTGGACGATGCCAACGTGACCCGTTTCTGCGATATGTTGGACGAGATGACCCGCCGCACCAAAACGCGCTTCTTGATCATCACGCACCATGCTGTGACGATGGCGCGGATGGATCGCTTGTTCGGCGTCACAATGGCCGAGCAAGGTGTCAGCCAATTGGTCAGTGTTGATCTGAAAAAGGCTGAGGCCTTGGTCGCCTAGGTGGCCAAGACCGCCAGAAGTAAGACAGCAAACACAAATGCGGCCCATGATTTCCAAAGGATCGTAACCGCGTTCGAAATATCGCTGCGTGTGGCCTCTGCCCGTCCTGCGGCGTTCAGGCTTGGGTGATCGCTGAGATGCCCATGATAACTGCGCGGGCCTGCCAATGTGATATCAAGCGCGCCTGCCATTGCGGCTTCGGGCCATCCTGCATTGGGGCTTGGGTGCTTTGAGGCGTCCTCGCGCATCACCGCCCAAGCCGCAGGTTTGCCGCAAACAGCGGCAATCAGTGCCCCGCTGAGACGGGCAGGGATGTAGTTGAGGATGTCGTCAAACTTGGCGGCAGCAAACCCAAATTCCTCATGTCGCGGGGTGCGGTGGCCAATCATGCTGTCGGCTGTGTTCACGAGTTTGTAGAGCAACACGCCAGGTAGCCCGAGGATAAGAAACCAAAAGGCAGGGGCAATCACCCCGTCTGAAAAATTTTCAGCCGCAGATTCAATCGCGGCACGGCTGATTTCGCTTTCACCCAATTCAGCCGTGTCCCGCCCTACGATATCGCTGAGCGCGCGGCGGGCTTCGGGCAGCGATAGGCCCAAAGCATCGCGCACGGCCAAGACATGGGATATGAGGCTGCGATGTGCGATAAGGATGGCTGCAAGCAGGATTGAGATCACCTCTCCATAGGGCAAGAGCGCGATTGTGGCCCCAAGCCCCAAAGCGCCAAGGGACAGAAGCGCCATAACCGTCACGCCTGCGCTGCGTGCAGCCGCGTTTTCGGTGTTGTAGCGGCGATCTGCCCAAGCAATGATCCGCCCCATCACCACGGCAGGATGGGGGATGCGCTGCCACAGCATGCGCGGTTCGCCAAATAGGGCATCAAGGCCAAGCGCCAGAACCAAGAGGGCAGCGGTTTCCGTGATCATGCCAATGCCTTTTCCAACCTTGTCCAGTCTTCGGGTGCATGGGGTAAGCCCAGTCTGATCATAGAGGTGGAATAGGGAAAGCTGCGTGTCCAGATGTGATGCTGCGCAAGCTTGGATTGCAGGGCCGCAGCGTTGCCAACATGGAACAGTCGAAACAGGCTTGTGCCGCACTGATCATTTGCACCTGCCGCCGCCATCAGCGCATCAAGCCGCGCCGCATTTTGCGCCAATCTGCGGCGGGTATCTTCGGCCCATGCGAGATCACGCAAGGCCCGCGCCCCGATCACAAGAGCGGGGCCTGAAACAGACCATGGGCCCATGACCGCCCGCAAACGGGCAATCGTGTCGGGGGCGGCGATGACAAAGCCAAGGCGCAGACCTGCAAGGCCCCAGAATTTCCCAAAGCTTTTAAGCACAATATCGCGACTGTTTTCTGCGATTTTGGGCAGGTGGCTTGCCTCAGGCATCACATCGCAGAAACTTTCATCATAGATGCGGATTTTGTCACTGACTGGTGCAGGCGCGAGGCGACCATCGGGGTTGTTGGGGTGGACATAGATCTCAAGCGTGGCGCTGCCTTGGGATATCGTCCAACCTGCACCCTCGAAACTGGCCGCCCATTCATTATAGGTGGGCATGGTGATCTGCACGGATTTGTCCAAATCCCGAAAAATCGTGGGCAATCGCGCAATTGCCGCAGAGGCGCCATGTGTTGGCAGAATATCAAGATATGCGGGAACCGACCAAAATGCGCGCGCGGCGGCAATCAGCGCGGCCTCAGCCCCTTGATCGGGCAGGGCGCGCCATGCATCGGCAGGCAGGTCACCGATTGGATAGGGGCAGGGGTTGATCCCTGTTGAAAGATCAAGCCAATCTGCGCGCGCCCCGCCATATTGGGCAGCCGCGGCATCAATGCCGCCCCCATGGTCGCGGCTATGTTGGGTTTTGGTCGTCATGCCGCCTTAGATAGGCGATTTGTCCCGCCCCGCCTAGAGGTGGTCGCGCTCATGTGGGGCGTTGAAATCCAGCACAGGGTTAATCGGCAGGATGCGTGCGGGATTAATCATATCGTGGCTGTAATGGTAATGGCGCACGATATGATCAAAATGCACCGTATCTGCCACACCCGCCCATTGATATAGCTCGCGCGTGTAGCCCCAAAGATTGGGGTAATCGATGATCCGCCTGCGGTTGCACTTGAAATGCAGGTGATAGACCAGATCAAATCGGATCAACGTGGTAAACAGCCGCCAATCGGCCTCGGTGATGCGTGCGCCGATCAGATAGCGGTTGCGACTGAGGCCGTCATCCAACCAATCGAGCGCCTCAAAAAGCGTATGCACAGCATCATCATAGGCCGCCTGTGAGGTCGCGAACCCTGATTTGTAGACGCCGTTATTCACCTCGTCATAAATGCGCGCATTCACTTGGTCGATCTCTTGGCGCAGTTCTTCGGGGTAGAAATCCTGCGTGTCGCCTGTGATCCCGTTAAAGGCCGAATTGAACATTCGGATAATTTCCGAACTCTCATTCGAGACGATTTTCTCGCGCTCTTTGTCCCAAAGGATTGGAACTGTAACGCGGCCCGTCATGTCGGGTGTGTCTTTGAGATAGACATCACGGGCGAAAGGCAGGCCGTAGAGTGTATCCCCCGTAGCGCCGTCAAAATCTGTGGAAAATGTCCACCCATTCCCGAGCATATCGGGGTGCACAACGCTGACGCTGATATGGTCAGTCAGACCCTTGATGGCGCGGAAGATCATGGCGCGATTGGCCCAAGGGCACGCATGTGAAACATAAAGGTGATAGCGACCCGATTCTGCCTTGAAGCCGCCTTCACCTGAGGGGCCTGCACTGCCATCTTCTGTCACCCAGTTGCGAAACGAGGCCACACTGCGCTGGAATGCGCCGCCTGATTTTTCGGTGTCATACCAAACATCTTGCCATGTGCCATCGACCAAAAGACCCATTGGTTCCGCCTCGTCTCGCTGTTTCCTGTTGCCTCAGACCTAATGCGTGTGGCCTTTTCGTCCAACCCTAGGTCATGCAGAGGCACTCTGCGTATATGCACAGAACCCATGTTGCAAATTGGCAACGAATTTGCAGGTTGGTTAACCCGATGTTGACCAAAACCAAGCATGATCCATGTTACAGTGGGAGTTGATAGGTGTGTTATGAACGATTTTTTGCCCAAAGATGTCGTAGATGGCCTGCGCCACGCGAAGATGCGCGATCTCAAGCGCCGCGCGACCCGTTCGGTTCAGATCGGGGATGATGTTTATGCAATCCTAGAATTCACGCCCTCAGGTTTCGCGGTTGACGCGGAAACCACCCCGCATTTGCGCGGTTTGGTGGATGTTTACGAAGGCTCTCGTCACCAATGTCAGGCGTTGATTATCGCCTCAGAACAAGATGGTGATTTGATGCGCTATGAATTCAAGCGCAACACCGCCGCCTCTGATCGCGCCGCTTTGGATTTTGAAGAAGTGACGCCACAGGTTTCGGGATACTTGACCTGATTCGACTGGAATGACGCAATAAACCGCCGCTTGTGGCCTATTTTCCAAGAAATTCGTGCGAAAATTGCGTGCAGGTCGCGTGCTTTTGCGAAAGAATTTCTGACGGCTTGGATTATCCTGTGACAAAGCTTCACCTCTTTGTCGGAGAGCCAAGATGATCAAGACCCCTTACCTTTTGTTTTTGGGCGATGCGCCCGACCCTTTGGCGGCCAAAGTGGCGCAAGGTATTCGTGATTGGCGTCCTGAGAACGCAATAGGCCAATTCCGCATGGAAGGGTGTCAGGCCGATATGCGCTTGCCCGATATGACTTTGGCCGAGGCGCGCGCCGCTGGTGCGGAAACCCTCGTGATTGGCGTTGCCAATCGTGGCGGGTTGATCTCGCCTGCATGGAAAAAGGTTTTGATCGCGGCCCTAGAGGAAGGGTTTGATCTGGCCTCTGGGTTGCACAATCTGTTGCGTGATGAGCCTGATTTGGTCGCCGTAGCCAAGGCGACAGGGCGCAGTCTGCATGATGTGCGGGTGCCAAATGTGCAATATCCCATCGCTAATGGCGTAAAACGCAGCGGCAAGCGTTGCCTTGCCGTTGGCACGGATTGCTCGGTTGGGAAGATGTATACGGCGCTGGCCATGGATGCCGAGATGAAGGCGCGCGGGTTGAAATCCAGTTTCCGCGCCACGGGCCAGACAGGTATTCTGATCACAGGCGAAGGCGTGCCATTGGATGCGGTCATCGCGGATTTCATGGCAGGGGCGGTGGAATGGTTAACCCCTGATAATGACCCAGATCATTGGGATATGATCGAGGGACAGGGCAGCCTGTTCCACATTTCCTATTCTGGTGTGACCATGGCTTTGGTGCATGGGGGGCAGCCCGATGCGTTGATCTTGTGCCATGAACCAACCCGCCCCCATATGCGTGGTCTGCCCGATTATGAAATGCCAAGCCTTGAGGCGCTGCGTGATCTGGCCCTGACACTTGCACGCCAATCTAATGCGGCGGCGCAAGTGGTGGGGGTTTCAATCAACACCGCCGCATTTGGCGAGGATGAAGCCTTGGCCTATCTTGCAGAGATTGAAAAGCGCATGGGCTTGCCTGCTGTCGATCCTTTCCGCCAAGGTGCTGCACGTCTTTGTGACGCATTGGAGGCGATATGAGTTTTACCATCACGGCCACGCCCGAAACCTTTCGCTTGGCTGAGGTTTTTACGATTTCACGCGGCTCGCGCAGTGAGGCGCAGGTGGTCACAGTCCATATCAGCCGCGATGGGATCACGGGGCGGGGCGAATCTGTGCCCTATGCGCGCTATGGCGAAAGCATTGCCTCGGTCGTGGCGCAAATAGAGGGGCTGCCTGCAGGGATTGATCGTAAAAGCTTGCAGGACGCATTGCCCGCAGGGGCCGCGCGAAATGCAGTCGATTGTGCGATGTGGGACTGGGACGCAAAATCAACGGGGCGGCCCGTTTGGGATTTGGCGGGGCTTGCGTCCGCGCCGCGCGCTGAGATTACAGCCTATACCCTGTCGCTTGATACGCCCGAGCGCATGGAGGCTGCGGCAGCGCGCCATCAATCCCGTCCGCTGCTTAAGATTAAATTGGGCACGCCCGATGACATGCCGCGTCTTGAGGCGGTGCGCCGTGGTGCGCCACGCGCGCGGATCATCGTGGATGCCAATGAGGGATGGACTGTGGACAGCTACAATGATCTTGCGCCGCATCTGATCCGTCTGGGGGTCGAGATGGTGGAGCAGCCCCTTCCTGCTGGTGCCGATGATCTTTTGGCCGAAATCGCTCGCCCCTTGCCAGTTTGCGCCGATGAGTCCGCCCATGATCGTGCAAGCCTGCCTGATCTGGTGGGCAAATACGATATGGTGAACATCAAATTGGATAAAACAGGCGGTTTGACGGAGGCGCTTGCGTTGCGCGATGCGGCTGTGGCGGAGGGCTATGGGGTTATGGTGGGCTGCATGGTCGGCAGTTCTCTTGCTATGGCCCCTGCGCTTCTCGTGGCACAAGGCGCGGCAATTACCGATCTTGACGGGCCGCTTCTTCTGGCAGAAGACCGTGAGCACGCTTTGACATTTGACGCAGACGGGGTGCATCCTGCGCGTCCAGAATTATGGGGATGAGTTGAGATGACGCGCATCGTATATGTGAATGGCGAATATCTGCCCGAGGATCAGGCCAAAGTTTCGGTGTTTGATCGGGGGTTTCTGTTTGCCGATGGCGTCTATGAGGTGACCAGCGTCTTGGATGGCAAACTTATTGACTTCGAAGGCCACGCAAAACGCCTTGCGCGTTCCTTGAACGAATTGGATATGCGCGCGCCATGTGACAGTGATCGCTTGCTTGAAATTCATCGCGAACTGGTCACGCGCAATGCCTTGGTCGATGGTATGATCTATCTACAGATCACCCGCGGCGCACCCAATGATCGCGATTTTGCCTATCCTGCCCCTGAGACAGAGCCAACCTTGGTGCTGTTCACCCAGTCCAAACCAGGTTTGGCAGAAAGCCCAATGGCAAAGACAGGGATGAAGGTAATCTCTATCGAAGATCAGCGATGGGGGCGGCGCGATATTAAGACTGTTCAGCTCCTTTACCCTTCGATGGGCAAGATGATGGCAAAGGCGGCTGGCTGTGACGATGCGTGGATGGTGGAAGATGGTGCTGTGACAGAAGGCACGTCAAACAATGCTTATATCATCAAGGATGGCACGATCATCACCCGCAATCTTGGCACTGAAATTTTGCATGGGATCACCCGCGCAGCGGTGCTGCGTTTCGCGCGTGAAGCACAGATGAAGGTAGAAGAACGCCCCTTCACAGTCGCCGAGGCGCAAGCGGCAGATGAGGCATTTATCACCTCGGCCTCAACCTTCGTGATGCCTGTGGTTGAACTGGATGGAACGCCTATTGGCACAGGAAAACCTGGCCCTGTGGCGACACGTTTGCGCGAGATTTACCTTGAAGAAAGCCGTAAAGCGGCAATCTGAAAAGGCTAAAAAAGAAGGGCGCCAGAGATGGCGCCCTTTTCAGTTGGAGTGAATTGCACCTTAATTTGTGAGGGTAATTGATCCCGCGGTAATTTGCGTAGGCGTAATGTTTTGCAAGGTCGCCACCAATGTGCCTGGCCCACCACCAAAGGACACAAGAACATTGGTGTTCGCGCCGTCTGCCACCAATTGCAAACTCGCCCCTGTCAGATCAGCCGAAGAACCATCTGCATTGGTCAGCAGCACTTGTAGCGTTTCGTTCGCGGTGAAATCGGTCACAGTCACAACATTTTCTGTCAGTAGCGCGGCACCTGCCGCTTTGGTCACTTGAACGCCAAAGGCATCAACACCAGAGCCGCCTGTCAGAACATCGCCATTGTCGCCGACCAAGACATCACCCTCAGAGCCGCCATTCAACGTATCCGCATTCGCCGCGCCTGCCCCTGTATTGTATTCGTCCAAGGCGGCTAGAGAATCTGCACCGCCACCGCCGATCAGGGTGTTGCGTCCGATCCCATCCACCAGACTGTCGTAGCCAAAGCCGCCATCAAGGCTATCATCTCCAACGCCGCCAAAAAGCGTGTCATTGCCTGTGAAGCCTAGCAATGTGTCATTGCTTTCGCCGCCCCAAAGAAGGTCGCCATCGCCTTCACCGACAATCGAGTCATTGCCCGTGCCGCCAGTAATCGTGTCCGAACCCGTGCCGCCCGAGAGACTGTCATCGCCGCCATTGCCCTGCATTTCGTCATTGCCGAAGCCGCCAAACAGCGTGTCATTGCCAAAAGACCCAAGAAGCGTGTCATCGCCGATATCGCCGAAAATTTCATCATTGCCAGCGCGGCCCGTAACGCTGTCATTGCCGGCGCCGAGGGGAATGAAGTCATCCCCATTTGACCCAGAGATCGTGTCATCACCGTCTTTTGCGAAGAGTGCCCCTGCGTCAGACATGGTTCTGCTATCTGCGCCATCTGTGAGATTGATATTGGGAACACTTGCCGATCCAGCGCCCGCACCTGAGCCCGCACCTCCACCTGAGCTAGCACCAGAACCTGCGCCAGAACCTGTGCCAGCGCCATTTGATGATGTGTTGTCGTCATCGTTATTATCATCGGTAAGCACAGCAAAGCTGATGCCCGCAGCCAAGATTGGCGCCATCAACAAAAGAGCAAGCATAGCATAAACCCCTAAATGCCATTATTCGGCCACAATATTATATTTTTAGACATTATTAACAAAATAAAAAAAATCCAATCCTTGGAAACGGATTGTTCGCAAATCAGCAATGCATTGAAATTATTTGAGTTTCGCCTTTTAGGTGAAGTCACCCTGGGCAAACCAACCGCCTGTTATCGCACCTCCATGGGCATAAAAAAGCCATAATCTGGCACCTTGCTCGGTGGTAATGCACCAATAATCCCGCAATCCAGTGCGCCAATTGGGGTCATCAAGCCACCATTCTGGCGCGATTCTTTCGGGGCCGATATAGGATTTCACAGTGAAATTTTGTCGCCGCCATGCAAAGCGAAATGGCGGTTCTGGGCTGTCGGGGGCATCAATAAATTCGGGCTTGAATAGGGTTAAAGGGCGCGGAAGATGCGCGCGTGGCCATAGGCCCCCAAACGGGTCTGACCATGCGGCTGCAAGAGACTTCTGTGATTTTTCGGGCAGATGGCTTTCTGCCGGATGGGGTCGGGTGATTGCTTCTAGCCCAATCCTTGTGCCAATGCGCGTGATCAGATCGTCCAAGGCGCTGCGCGCTGCATGGGCGCGCGCGGAACTATCCCCGCCTTGATGTGCGATGGCATTGCGCGCCTCGGTTTGCAGCGCCTCAAGGCGGATCATATCAAAGGCTGTAGAAGGTTCTAAATCTTTGAGGCCTTGTTCCATCTGTAATTTCAACAGGCTGTAAACGGTGCGCGCATCGGTATGGCTGCGCGCAAGCCGCAAAGTGATATGACGGCGCGCTTCGGTCATTTCGGCAAGATCAAGACGTAGGCTGCGCAGATCTCGCCCTGCTTTGTCGAGCTTTTGACACAGCGCTTCGGTTAAACGCAGGATCGCTGCATCAAGATCATCACTTGTGCCAATGGGTTCGGGAAAGCTCATGCGCACCGCGAAATAGGGCGTGCTGCGCGCGGGCGAGACAGGTTCGGCAAGACTTCCCAAAGCTTGGTCAAGGCGCTGGAGCAAAAACGGGCCAAAGCGCCGTGCCAGACCTGCGCGGGGTTGCGCAAGCAGATGGTGAATCTGATGCAGGCCAAGCCGTGCCAACCCGTCTATCGTTTCGTCCCCAAGCCTCAAAGCGGCGATAGGCAAGGGCAAAACTGCCGCGCGGGTTTCTAACGGGGGTGCGATATGAATAGACGCCTCTTTGCTTTGGCGGGCAAGTGGCGCAAATTTTGGGCCCATGTCACGCCTGCGCAAAGCGGCGCGTGCCCGCGTAGCGCGCGCTTCTTGGCTGATGGCATCACCACGGGCTTGTTGCGCTCCGCCACGACCATGTCCAAAGCGGGCCAAGGCCCAAGCTGCCCCGCGCGTATCGGCAAGCCCGATTTTCGCACTTAGCCCCAATGCCGCGAGATCGGCGCAAATGGTCTCGGCCATGGCGGTTTCCCCACCAAAAAGATGGGCGCAGCCAGAAATATCCATCACCAGACCATCTGTTCTCTCCGCCGCGATCCAAGGCGAAAATTTCTCTGCCCATCGACACAGCGCCTTGTGAAAGGCTTGTTCTTGCGCGGGGTTTTGACTGCGGGTGATCAGATTTGCACATAGCGCCATAGCGGCGCTTAACGCTTGTCCACGATAAAGCCCTGCGGCTTGTGCTTTTGGGCAGAGCGAGGAGAGAACTTGCCGATTGCCCGCTTCCGCAATCACGGCAAGTGGTTGCAGGCTCGTGCCGCGATGCAGGCGCAAGATTTGCTCCGCAGCAAGATGCGGCAAATAGATCGACAAAATGCGGCGCGTTTTGGCACGGGCCATTTGGGGGGCGGGGGCGGACATTCGAAATCATCCATCAAATGTTCACATTTTGTTCTTATTTAGTCCACGCCCCAGAAAGAGTCGAGTCCCACCTATTGCAGGCGGCGTAAAAGATCGGGGCTGGCATAGCCGTCAGGTAGGAGGCCGTTGGCAATTTGATAGGCGCGGATTGCTGCCACGCTATTGGGCCCAATCCGCCCATCGACCCCGCCTGTATCAAACCCTGCCGCGGTGAGTAGTGTTTGCAATTCTGCACGCTCACTCCGCGTTAGGACGCGGTCATTGCGGGGCCATGTGGCGCGAAATCCGTTTGAACGCCCCACGATCCTATCTGACAAATGACCTAGCGCGATCACATAGCTGTCAGCGGGGTTATAGCGCTCTAGGACACCAAAATTATCGTAGACCATAAGCGCCACACCATTCGCCCCTGCGGGGAGGAGTAGCGCAGAGGGCCCATGATCTGGCAAGGGTGCACCATCCGCGAGGGTGACTGCGCGGTTGCGCCAAAAACCGGCACTGCGTTTTTCCTCACGACTGGCAAGGCGATAGTCAAATCCTTGTGGCAAGCGCACCTCTAACGCCCAAGGTTGCCCGCGCCGCCATCCTGCTTCGCTCAGGAAATTGGCGGCTGAGGCCAAGGCATCGCGCGGGTCATCGCCCCAAATATCTGCGCGACCATCGCCCGTGTAATCGACCGCATAGGCCAGATAGCTGGTTGGCATGAATTGCGTATGCCCCATTGCCCCTGCCCATGACCCTGCAAAGGCGCGGGGGCTGACCGCCCCGATCTCTAGGATTTGCAAGGCGGCGAGAAGTTCGGCTTCGAAATAGGCGCGCCTGCGCCCTTCCCATGCCAGCGTGGCCAATGCGCGCAATGTGTCTGTGTTTCCACGGAAACTGCCATAGGATGTCTCGACCCCCCAAACGGCGACAACCACCTCTCCAGGAACGCCAAATTGAGATTCGATCCGCGCCAAATCTTCGCGCCACCTTTGATAATTGGCCCGCCCGCCTTCGATGCGTTGCGTGGACACGGCGCTGTCGAGATAGTCCCAAATGGGGCGCACAAATTCGGATTGATTGCCATCAAGACGCACAACCTCATCTAACGGGGTCATTCGGCCAAGGGCGGCATCTACCACTGCGGGCGAAATACCTTGTGCCACGGCGCGGTATGCGAAATCTGCGCGCCATTGAGAAAAACTTTCGCGGGGTGCAGGGTTGGATTGGGTGCTGAGCGTGGCAGGTCGTGGGTAAGGCAAGGGTGAACTGCTGACCGCTAATCCCTGAGCCAAGCTTACCTCTGCGCCAAGCGATATGAAAATGGCGGCCATAGGCGCGCACCATTGCAAGGCGTTTTGCTTCACCTGCATTTTTATTCCCCGATACAGACCAGCAACAGCCCGCTGACGCTTGGTTTTGCCGCTCATGGACAAACCTAGCGCGCAGAATGCATTCCGCCTAGGGGCAATCGAGATTAGGATTTTCGCTTTTTCAATTTGCGCAATTTAAGCTTTTTGGCTTCAGCTTGGCCCGATCTGCGCCCGCCAAAGCCGCGCTTGCCGCGTTTGCCGCCCGTGTTGGGGCGGTGTTGCGTGCCGTGAATTTCTAGTAGCTCAAGACCAATGCCGCCTGTCACGGGCAAGGCCTCCGTCAGGCGCACCAAGACGCGATCCCCAATGCCTAAGGTTAAACCCGTATCCGCACCCATCAATGTCTGGGTGTCTGCATCAAAATGGAAAAACTCGCGGCCCAAGCTGCGCACGGGCAATAAGCCGTCTGCGCCTGTTTCGTCCAGTTTCACGAATGCGCCGAACCGCGCCACACCTGAAATGCGACCTGTGAATTCCGCCCCCACGCGATCCTTGAGATAGGCGGCCAGATAACGGTCGGTCGTGTCTCGCTCGGCCACCATCGCGCGGCGCTCAGCTTCGGAGATTTGTTTGGCGGTGGCGTCCAGCGTTTCGATATCTTCGGCGCTCAAGCCATCCTTGCCAAATCCGTGAGACGAGATCAGCGCCCGATGCACGATCAAATCTGCATAACGGCGAATGGGGGATGTGAAATGGGCATAAGCCCGCAGAGCAAGGCCAAAATGGCCGAAATTTTCGGGGTGGTAATAAGCCTGCTGCATTGAGCGCAAGGTGGAAATATTGATCAGCTCATCGTGATCCGTGCCCTCGGCCTGCGCCAAAAGTGCATTGAGATGGCGGGTCATCAACACCTGACCTTTCGCCAAAACAAGCCCCGCTGTGGCGGCCGTCTCGCGCAAAGCGTCCAGCTTGTCGGGATCGGGTTCTTCGTGAACGCGGAACAAGAGCGGCGATTTTTTCGCAATCAAAGTTTCAGCTGCGGCGACATTGGCCAAAACCATGAATTCTTCAATCAGGCGATGCGCGTCTAGCCTGTCGCGGAAGGCCACGCTTTCAACCTCGCCTTCTTCGGAGAGAATGATACGCCGCTCTGGAAGATCAAGGTCAAGCGGTTGGCGGCGCGCCCGCGCGGTTTTGAGTGCCTCATAAGCTGCAAAGAGGGGCGCGATGACGGGCTCCATCAAAGTCTCGCAACGCGGGGTTGGGGCGCCGTCTTGGGCGGCCTGCGCCTCTTCGTAGGATAAAGATGCGACCGAGCGCATAAGCCCGCGATGAAAGCTTTGCGCCTTTTTCTCACCCGTTGCATCAATGACCATCCGCACGGCAAGACAGGGGCGCAAAACGCCCTCATGCAAAGAGCAAAGATCCCCCGATAATCGGTCAGGCAGCATCGGCACAACGCGATCTGGGAAATAGGCAGAATTGCCGCGCTTTTTTGCCTCGCGATCAAGCGCACTGCCCGCGCGCACATAATGCGCGACATCGGCAATCGCGACCCAGATGACATGACCGCCTTTGTTCTTCGGGTCAGGGTCTGCATGCGCATAGCACGCATCATCATGGTCACGCGCGTCTGAGGGGTCGATGGTCACGAAAGGAAGATTGGTTAAATCTTCACGACCTGATTTTGATGCTGGTTTGGCTTTGTCAGCCTCTGCGATGACCTCGTCTGGAAAATTATCGCGCAGCCCATGTTCATGGATAGCAATAAGGCTGACCGCCTTCGGCGCGCTTGGATCGCCAAGCCGTGTCACGATGCGCGCCCGCGGCAGGCCCATGCGGGACTTTGGCCCTGCAAGCTCTGCCTCGACCAACTCGCCATCTTTTGCGGATAAGGTGGCATCTGAGGCCACGCGCCATTCTTTGTCTGATCCTTTGGTGACGGGCAAAATACGCCCACCTTCCGAGGTTGTACGGAAAATACCAATGAATTTGCGGGGATTGGTGCCGATGCGCCGAATAAGGCGCGCGAGGTAGCTGTGGTCTTCGCCATGAACCTCTTGCAAACGAGCAAGGATACGGTCGCCTTCACCCAAGGCAGGATCAGCCTCACGGGGAACATATAGAATTTTTGGCGCGTCCCCCTCGCCCTGCCATTCCATCGGACGGCAGAATTGATCCCCTGCGCTATCTTCGGCCAAAACTGTCAGGATGGCCACGGGTGGTAATTTATCGGGGTCGGCATAGGTTTTCTTGGCGCGGCGCAGATGGCCTTCTTCTTCAAGCTCTTTGAGAAGGCGCTTGAGATCAATGCGCGCGGCCCCTTTGATACCAAAAGCCTTCGCGATATCGCGTTTTGAACTGGCATGTGGATGATCGGAAATCCATTGCAGGATTTCGCTTTTTGATGGGATCGCGCTCATGGCACTGCCCTAGCATGGTGTGGGCCTGCCGTCATGGGTAATCTTAAAGCGCCAAAAGATCGCTGCGGGTCAGGCGAAAGCCTGAGGCAATCCAACGTGCTTCTAACTCCGCAAGGGCTTTGCCCAAGTCTGGCCCCTGCAACTTGGGCATGAGATCGGCTGCGCGAATTGGAAACTCCGCCTGTGCGCCCAATGTTGCGGCTTCCCATTCAGAGAGATCAAGCGTGGTTTCAAAGAAGGCATGGCGCAGCATCAGCGCTGCGTGGGCCATTTTCTCACCATGGCGATAGCCCAATTCTGCGCCCGCCATGTTGCCCGTAGCTGTCTCGCGCAAAACTGCCACATTTTGGGTCATAGATTTGGACAGACGGAGTTCCGTTTGCGGATCTTCCCCCCCAATCGCGGCAAGCCTAAGGGCGGGATCAGGTGCAAAGCCGCGCTCGGCCTCAAAATGCAAAACTGGGCCTAAGGCGCGCAGATTTGCGCCTGTGATGCAGTGATGTAAAATCCCCGCTTGCTCCATCGCGGCCAAGGCGGGTGCGGGGTTTTGGGCGCACAGAAGCTTGATCATCTCTGCCCCAATCCGTTCGCGCGACAACTGGTCTAGCCCGTCTGCCAGTGCCGCACAGGCCGCGAGTATGTCGGGATCAAACCCTGCATCTGGCGGTGCATAATGCGCATGAAATCGGAAGAAGCGTAAAATACGAAGATAATCCTCACGGATGCGGTGATGCGCCGACCCGATAAAGCGCAACAGACCCCTGCGCAGATCGTCCAAGCCTTGGCCCGTGGGATCAGATATCGCACCGCCAGCATCAACATAGAGTGCGTTGATCGTGAAATCCCGCCGCATGGCATCCTCGGTCAGGCTTATGCCAAAGACTACGGTCGCGCGGCGGCCATGGGCTTCAACATCACGGCGAAAGCTGGTCACTTCATAACTTTCCCCTGATAGGATCAGGGTTACGGTGCCGTGTTCAACGCCCGTTTCCACGCATTTTACAGAGGCCGCTTGCGCCAATTTGATCACCTGCTTTGGGGTTGCATCTGTGGCGATATCAATATCCCCCACCGCGTGACCCATCAGGTGATTGCGCACCGCACCCCCCACAACATAGGCTTGGTGGCCTGCATCGCTCAAAAGTGCCAAGGCCGCTTGCGTGGTGCTATTAGAAAGCCAATCTGCGGATATGATAGGGGATTGGTTCATGTGATCCGATCCGCAAGAGATTTCAATATCCGCGCAGTCGCGCCCCAAATGTAATAGGGGCCATAAGGGACGGCATAGAATTTGCGCCACTGTCCCTGCCAGCGGCGGGCCTCGATACGGAAATTCTGCGGCTCCATCACGAAGGAAAGCGGCACGCGAAACACCTCTTCTACTTCGTTCGCTTCTGGCATTGCTTTAAAGGGCGCGGTGATTTCAGCCAAGATCGGGGTGATCAGATAGCCCGTGACTGTTTCATGTGGCAACAGATGGGACAGCACATTGACCTGTGTCGCAGGCAGACCGATTTCCTCATGCGCCTCGCGCAGGGCGGTATGATCGAGGCTAGCATCGGTTTCGTCCTGCTTGCCGCCTGGGAAAGCAATTTGTCCAGGGTGATGGGCCAAATGCGAGGCGCGTTTGGTCAATACAACCTGTGGCGTGGCCCCAAAGGCTTCGATGCCGAAAAGCACAGCGGCAGGGTGCAGTTTGCGTCCCGCAGGCAATTTGATGTCAGGGTTCAAATCATAATCGGAGGAGGGTTTGGCGGGCCGTTCAAGCGCCGCCATCACCTGATCTAGAGTGATCTTTCCCGCCGCCCCCGCCATTGGCCCTTTACGCCTCTGGCACGGGTTTTGTCGCCTCGAACCCAAGGGTTTCGGGGTCGAATTCATAATGCGCCCCGCAGAATTGGCAATCCGCCAAGACCTGCCCGTCTTCCGTGGTCATATGCGCGATATCCTTGGCCGAATAGATCGACAGGCTTTGACGCACCCGCGCCTCCGAACAGGTGCAGCCAAACCGCACTGGTAGCGGATCAAAGACGCGTGGCGACTCCTCATGGAACAAGCGCAGCAAGAGATCCGTCTGGCTGAGAGAGGGGCCAATCAATTCAAACGTGTCTACAGTATCAAGAAGGATATTGGCGCGGTTCCAATTTTCGCCCTCATCCTCATTGAGAAGATCGGTTGCGGCCAAAAGCCCCGCTTCCCCTGATCCGCCTTCGCCAGTCACATGCGGGCTTGCTTTGGGCATATGCTGAAGCATTACGCCGCCTGCGCGCCAATTCTCTCCTTCCTGCCCTGGGGTGGAGGAGCGACCATAGCCCAACATAAACCGTGTCGGTAATTGTTCGGATTGCGCGAAATAAGCCTCGGCACAACCGCGCAAAGCATCGCCCGTCAGAGGTGTGATGCCCTGATAGGGCGCGCTGCCCGTGCCTTGATCCAAAAGAAGCGCGAAATAGCCCTTGCCCGCCTGTGGAAAGGGTGCGGCGCTGTTGTCAAATTTGTCTTTGTCGTAACTCGCATAGGCACGGATGCGGGCGGGTTTCCCCTCGCCTTCAGGGGCATAAAAATCTGTCGCGATCAAACGCAACGGCCCATCACCGCGTAATTGCAGCGACAATTTCCAACGCAGTTTTATGGTCTGTCCGATCAAGGCGGTCAAAAGCACCATCTCGGCTACCATAGCCTCAACCCCTGATGGGTAATCATGTTGGCTAAGAATTTGATCCAGCGTCTGGTCAAGGCGCACCACGCGCCCCCGAATATCGGAAGCGTCTAATTGAAATGGTAAAACCACATCATCCCAAGCGGCATCCGCGCCAACACTCATTCTCTTTCGTCCTTCGCCTAAAATAATCGCGCCTTTTTTGTCAGGGTCAGCCAAAGGCCGCGCCCCGTCAACCGCGGTCTGCTTTCATATAGGCCGTCCAAGGGCAAGACCCAAACCACGCTTTGGGCCGCAAAGCCGCCATGCGACTGCCACAATCTAGGCAAATTTCGATGGTCATTTACGGGCCATAACTTTGATTTGGCTCTCATTGCGCGTGGCTTGCGCAAAAACCGCCTCAGGCTGCAAACGGGGTAAGGCGCATATGAAAATTTTGATGGTTCACCAAAATTATCCCGGTCAGTATCGAGAATTATTGTTTTGGCTGATTGCACAAGGTGGGCATGAAATTGTGTTTCTGACCCAAAGACAGGGCATTGCACCGCGCGATGGGGTTAAGATTGTCAGCTATCCAACCCATCACAGACCCTCTGACGGTGCCTATGCCCTCAGTAAATATTGGGAAGAATGTTGTGGCAATGGCTATGGCGCGGCTGTTGCGATGCAAGCGATAAAGGCCGAAGGGTTCACACCCGACATCATCTTGGGACATATTGGTTGGGGTGAGTTGACCTTTGTGCGTCAGGTTTGGCCCGCATGCCCCGTCATTGGATATTTTGAATATTTCTTTCTCAATGAGGGCGGCAGCGTTGGCTTTGATCCTGAATATCCGTCTTCTAAAGACACGCCCTATATTATGCATGCGCGCAACGCGATGAACTTTGCCAATTTGGAAACGGTTGATCGAGGGGTTACACCCACGAAATGGCAGCACGATACCTTTCCCAAGAGCTTCCATTCTAAATTTTACACCTGCCACGATGGCATCCGAACGGACAGGCTTGTGGCTGATCCAGATGCCACAATCGGGCTGTCTCGGCTTGCGAAGAAACTGACGCGAGAGGATGAGGTTTTCACGTATATGGCGCGCAATTTGGAGCCTGTGCGCGGTTTTCACCAATTCATGCGCGCTTTGCCAAAAATCCTAGAGGCGCGGCCGAATGCAAGGGCGTTGATCATTGGTGGCAATGAGGCCTCATATGGCAAGAAATCGAATATCCAAGGGGGCTATCGCGCGCAAATGGAGCAAGAAGTGGGCAAAGACCTTGATTGGTCGCGTGTCCACTTTTTAGGCCGTGTGCCTTATGCGGATTATCGCACCATTATTCAGCTCTCGCGCTGCCACATCTATTTGACGGTGCCCTTTGTTTTGTCGTGGTCTTTGCTTGAATCGATGTCGATGCAGGCCCCGATTGTGGCCTCTGGCACGGCCCCTGTGCGCGAGGTGATCAAAGATGGCAAGACGGGGCTTTTGGCGGATTTCTTGAACCCTGATGAGATCGCTGAAAAGGCGATCCAACTTTTGTCGGATTACAAACTCGGTGAGAAACTCGGCAAAGCCGCCCGTGCCCATGTGGTGAAGTCCTATGACTTTGAAAAAGTCTGCCTGCCTCAGCATCTGCGCCAGATCAATGCCCTGGTTCCAAAGGCCAAAGCGATAGCGTTGCCCAAAAGCAAATAGTGATCTGGGGTTTGACCGCGCGGGTGTTTTCTGACAGCAAGATTGACAATACCGCAGTTTCCGCACGGGTGATCCATGGCAGAGCAAATTCTGGTAACAGGTGGGGCGGGCTATATTGGCTCGCATGTCGTGGTCGCTTTGCATGAGGCGGGCTATACCCCCGTCATATTCGATAATTTTAACAACGCCCGCCGCGATGTGCCTGTGCGTTTGGCGCAGATTATGGGCACGGCCCCAAGCGTTATTGAGGGGGACATCCGCGAAAGTGCCTGCCTTGATCAGGCCTTTCAGGCACATGAATTTGGCGGGGTGATTCATTTGGCCGCCCATAAAGCGGTGGGCGAAAGCGTTGCCAAGCCATTGGCGTATTTTGATAATAACGTGGGTGGTTTTTTGAACCTCCTCGGTGCAATGGCGCGGGCAGGGTGTAAGCGCCTTGTGTTTTCGTCATCCGCCACAGTTTATGGTGAGCCTGATGAAACCCCAACGCCCGAAACTGCGCCACGCCGTGCGATGAACCCTTACGGGCGCACCAAAATCATCTGCGAAGAAATGTTGCAGGATCTGTGCGCAGCTGATCCAGAATGGGCGGTGGGTGTTTTGCGTTATTTCAACCCCGCTGGGGCGCATGGCTCGGCGCTGATTGGCGAAGACCCTGCGGATATTCCGAACAATCTGATGCCTTATATTGCCAAGGTGGCCACTGGCGCATTGGCAAACATCTCGGTTTTTGGAAATGATTATGACACGCCCGATGGCACGGGTGTTCGGGATTATATCCATGTTGAAGATTTGGCCGAAGGCCATGTTCTGTCTTTGGCGCAGTTGCGGCAGGGGCGCGGGCATTTGGTCAATCTTGGAACGGGGCGGGGGTATTCGGTCTTGGAAATGATCGCCGCCTATCAGCGCGCTACGAACCTCCAGTTGCCCTATGAGATTGTCGCGCGCCGCGAGGGGGATGTGCCAATTTATTGTGCCAAAACAGAAAAAGCCCGCGATCTGCTTGGGTTTGAAGCAAAGCGCGGGCTAGATGAGATGTGCGCCAGTTCTTGGGCTTGGATGCAGGCCCAAGAGCGCGGGAACGATTAACCTTTTAGGCGGCGATTGCGCGCGGCCAACAGTTTCAAGCGCAGCGCGTTCAGCTGGATAAAGCCCTGCGCATCTTTTTGATCATAGGCGCCCGCATCCTCTTCGAAGGTCACATGAGCCTCGGAATATAGGCTGTGATCAGACCAACGCGCCACATTGCGTGCCGCACCCTTATAGAGTTTGACGCGCACAGTGCCAGATACATGCTCTTGGCTTTTGTCGATCAGCGCTTGGAGCATTTCGCGCTCAGGGCTGAACCAGAAGCCGTTATAGATCAGCTCCGCATAGCGTGGCATGATAGAATCTTTCAGATGGCCCGCGCCGCTATCCAAGGTGATCTGCTCAATCCCGCGATGGGCCTCAAGCAAAATCGTGCCGCCTGGTGTTTCATAAATGCCGCGCGATTTCATCCCAACAAAGCGGTTTTCAACCAGATCAAGCCGGCCAATGCCGTGCTTGCCACCCAATTCATTGAGCTTGGTCAGGATTGTGGCGGGGCTCATTGCGGTGCCATTGATTGCAACTGCATCACCGCGCTCAAACGTGATTTCCACCATTTCGGGCGTGTCAGGCGCGTCTTCAGGATGGACGCTGCGCTGATAGACGTAGTCGGGCGCTTCTTGTGCGGGGTCTTCGAGAACTTTCCCCTCAGAAGAGGTGTGCAGCAGGTTTGCATCCACTGAAAATGGGGCTTCGCCGCGTTTGTCCTTGGCGATAGGAATTTGATTTTTTTCTGCAAAATCCAGCAATTTTGTGCGGCTGGTCAAATCCCACAACCGCCACGGTGCGATGACTTTGATGTCTGGGTTCAGCGCGTAGGCGGCCAATTCAAAACGCACTTGGTCATTGCCCTTGCCCGTTGCCCCATGCGAGATCGCATCGGCCCCAGTGGCTTCGGCAATTTCAACCAACCGCTTGGAAATCAGCGGGCGCGCGATGGATGTGCCAAGAAGATAAAGCCCCTCGTAAAGCGCATTGGCGCGGAACATCGGGAAAACGAAATCGCGCACGAATTCTTCGCGGAGGTCTTCGATGAAAATTTCGGACACGCCCAGCAATTCGGCCTTTTTGCGTGCGGGCTCCAGTTCTTCGCCTTGACCCAGATCGGCGGTAAAGGTCACGACCTCGCAGCCATATTCGGTCTGCAGCCATTTCAGGATGATGGATGTATCAAGACCACCTGAATAAGCGAGAACAACTTTCTTGGGCGCAGACATCGTTTAGCTCCGAATTTAAAAGGGATTGGCGCGCGATAACGGGTTTTGGCGAGGGACGCAAGTTGGCGCAGTATCCGCTTGGCGCATTGCGCAGGCTAGACAGGGGGCAATCTTTAAGGCAGGCCTAGGGAATGGATGATTTTAAAAATAATGCCAAAGCCGCCGAACAGGCTATGCGCGCCTTTTTTGCGCCCACGCCTTTGCAGAAAAATATTTATCTGTCAGAGCGCTATGGCGCGGATATTTGGCTCAAGCGCGAGGATCTTAGTCCTGTGCGCTCGTATAAAATTCGCGGTGCCTTTAACGCAATGCGCAAGGCCTTGGCCGTGGATGCCACGCGCCGGCAATTCGTTTGCGCCAGCGCGGGCAATCACGCACAAGGCGTGGCCTATGTCTGCCAGCATTTTGGGGTTGAGGGTGTGATTTTCATGCCAGTCACCACCCCACAGCAGAAGATCGCCAAAACCCGTGCCTTTGGTGGGGCCAATGTGCGCATTGAATTGGTTGGCGATTATTTTGATGAGACATTGGCCGCAGCGCAGGGATTTTGCGCGCGCGAAGGCGCTCATTTCCTGTCACCTTTTGATGATGAAGATGTGATCGAGGGGCAGGCTTCGGTGGCCGTTGAGATGGTCGAGCAACTGGGCCACGCCCCCGATTGCTTGGTGCTGCCTGTAGGGGGTGGGGGGTTGTCAGCGGGTATGTTGTCGTATCTCGGGCGCGATCAGGCAGTGACCTTGGTTGAACCTTTGGGCGGCCCAAGTCTGACCGCAGCATTGGCTGAGGGCGGACCAAAGACGGTCAAAATTGAAGATACGTTTGTCGATGGCGCGGCTGTTGCGCGGATTGGTGAAAAAACCTTTGCGCGGCTCAATCATGTCGAGCCTGAACGCGTGCATTTGGCACCTGAAAACCGGATATGCGTGACGATTCAAGAAATGCTCAACATCGAAGGCATTGTGCTAGAACCTGCGGGGGCCTTGTCGATTGATGTTTTGCCTGAAATTGCCGATGAGATTGCGGGTAAGTCGGTGGTCTGTGTGACCTCTGGCGGAAATTTCGATTTCGAGCGATTGCCCGAAGTCAAAGAGCGCGCAATGCGCTTCTTGGGCGTAAAGAAATATTTCATCTTGCGTATGCCGCAGCGCCCCGGGGCCCTGCGCGAATTTTTGAACCTGCTTGGCCCAGATGATGATATCGCGCGATTTGAGTATTTGAAGAAATCCGCGCGCAATTTCGGTTCGGTTTTAATTGGGATTGAAACAACAGACGCCGCGCATTTTCCTGATCTTATGGCGCGGATTGAGGCGCGTGGATTTGCCTGTCGCGACATTACCAATGACGAGGTTTTGGCTGAATTTCTGATTTGAAAAGCGCGGTCTAAATCTCTGCACCAAGTTGGGGGCTATGGTGCGCCAGCGCCGCAAGACCGGTCGAAAGCAGTCAACTCAAACTGTCGAGATCGGCCTGTGTTGCGAGCCCCTCACGATGTTCAAGTCTGTGGCAATATTCGCAAAAGCTGGTTAGGCCAAGATTACTGGCCGCCCCGCGCAACGCATGAAATGCACGCGCTGTGGCCATGTTTGGATCAGCGGATAAGGCGCTGAGGTCATTTTTCAACTCGGCGATAAACACCGCCGCCAAGTCGATGAATTCATCTTCGCCCAATTCGCTGCGCAAAATGGTGACATGATCAAGGTCAATGGCATTTGCGGCCAATCGAGATTGAATTTGACCGAGATGCGAGCGCGCGCCGTGATCTGTGGAAAATGCGGTCATCTTGCTGCCTTCGCCTTTTGCCTTGCCCCTCGATACGCCCCTAGCAGTTAAAGAAGTGTTTACGGCAGGGCTGAAGTTTACAGCCTGAGCGCCTACTTGCGTTTACGTTGTATTAGGAACAGGGCGCTAAGAGGGTCGGGCAAAGGAGATTTCCGTGACGATTCACGCCCTGACCAATCATACGATTGCTGCGCGGCCCTCACGGTTGCCAACCCTCGCAGATATGCCTTCTGCGCGGGTATCGCCTTATGCGGGACACCCAATGCCTGTTCTGGTGATCGATGACAGCGCCGCGCAACGGCGGTTGATTTGCCATATGCTGTCCCAGTGGGGCTATGACCCAGTGCCATGCGAGACAGCAACCCATGGGCTTGAGGTGTTGAAACAGCGGCAAATGTCGCTGGTCGTCTGTGATTGGGTGATGCCAGAAATGTCTGGCCCAGAATTCTGCGCCCATCTGCGCAAGATTGAGACGGACGGGTATTCTTATGTCATCCTGCTGACCTCAAAAATAGGACGGGACGCGATTACGGCGGGTTTGGACTCGGGTGCGGATGATTTTCTTTCAAAGCCCGTGCATCCGCCCGAATTATTGGCGCGGTTGCGCGCAGGCGAGCGGATTTTGCAAATTCACAGCGAATTACAGCAGAAAAATGCTCTGCTCAGCCAAACCCTTGAGAAACTTAGCGTTCTTTATGTTGATCTGGATCGTGACCTTCAGGCAGCGCGCGATATGCAACAGGCCTTGGTGCGCGAACCATCTGTTAGCCTGCCTGAGGCACAGCTGTCGTTGATGCTGCGCGCATCGGGCCATGTTGGTGGTGATCTTGTCGGTTATTTTCCTGCAGGTGAAGACAAGATCGGCATGTTTTCTTTGGATGTCTCGGGTCATGGCGTTTCAGCGGCGATGATCACCGCACGCTTGGCCAGGTTGCTATTGCCGCATTCGGCTGAACGAAACCTCTGCCTGCGGCGCAGCGGTGGCGGGGTGCAGGCCTTACCCCCTGTTGAGGTGGCGCAAGCCCTTAACCGTCTGATGCTTCGCGAGGATATGGGGGGGCATTATTTCACGCTGTGTTATGTTCTGTTCAATCTGAAAACTGGAACGGGTCGCTTTGTTCAAGCGGGCCATCCCTTGCCCTTCGTTTTACGCAATGGGGGCACTGCACAGGCAATTGGCACAGGTGGATTGCCCATCGGTCTTTTGGAGGACGCAGATTGGGTTGAGCAGAAATTCACGCTTACGGGCGGGGATCGTCTGTTTCTATATTCGGACGGATGGGTCGAATGCCCTAATCCGCAAGGGCAATTGTGGCAGGAGGCTGGTTTGGCTGCGGCCTTGGCGCGCCATCAGGCGCGGCGCGACCATGATCTATTTTCCGCCCTGACCTGCGATCTTGAGGCCTATGCGGGTGGTGATGAATTCGTAGATGATATCTCTGCCGCCATGTTGGCCTATCGGCCATAATGGGCCAAGAGTTGCCGCACAAAATGCCGATCCCCTGACACGGCCAATAGCGTTTCAGCCTCGTCCCACGGCAGGAAAATTGCGCTATGGCCTGCCTCTATTGGTTCCCCCATGCGGCGCCCCAGTTGGGCATAGAAGATGTGGCATTGCTTATGTGCGTGATATCCATAATCGGGCATAAATGTATGGCGATGAAACATCCCCAAGCGGCGAATTCCATGGATGCGATATCCCGTTTCTTCCAAAACTTCGCGATGCAAGGCTTGGATGGCGGTTTCGCCCGCGTCAATCCCGCCCCCAGGCAATTGAAATTCGGGGTCTGGATCCTCTTGGAAGGTTGCCAGAATGCCATCACCTGCATCAATAATCGCATAAGCCCCCGCGCGGGGGCGGTAATATTGGTTTGGATCTGGCCAATTGCCAAAACGGCGGTTCATTTTATCCCCCCTCAGGTGCGACTTGCTTTGAGCACGACTTTGACAGGTGTATCCCGTTCTCAAAACCCCTCAAATGCGTGCCAGACCCTGTGCAAAGCTTGATTTTTTGTCTAAGTCAGACCACAGCACGCCAAACCAACCAGATCGGGCAAGAGATTATGACACAGCAGGATAAATTGGCCGCGATCCGCGACACCGCCGCCCGCGTTTTGAAAATTGAGGCGGATGCGGTGATGGCTTTGGCCGCGCATTTGCCTGCTGATTTTGACGGCGCGGTTGGGGCCATGCTGGCCACGAAAGGCCGTGTGATCCTATCTGGTATCGGAAAATCGGGGCATATCGCGCGCAAGATCAGCTCCACCCTTGCTTCGACTGGCACACCTTCGGCTTTTGTCCACCCTGCTGAGGCAAGCCACGGTGATTTAGGAATGATCACGCCTGAGGATTTGGTGATTTTGATTTCAAACTCAGGAGAAACGGCTGAATTGGGCGATATTGTGGCCCATGTGGCGCGGTTTTCAATCCCGATGATTGGCATATCAGGGCGCGAAGACAGCACATTGATGCGGGCGGCGCAGTATCGCTTGACCTTGCCTGCCGCGCCTGAGGCTTGTGTGATTGGGATGGCACCGACAACTTCAACGACCCTGACACTTGCCTTGGGCGATGCATTGGCCGTTTGTGTCATGGAGCAGCGCGGTTTTCGACCCGATCAATTCCGCACGTTTCATCCCGGCGGGAAACTGGGCGCACAATTGTCAAAAGTTGCGCAATTGATGCATGAGGGGGCGGCCTTGCCCTTGGTTCAGGTGACCACCCCGATGCCTGAGACCCTGTTGGTGATGACCGAGAAAAGCTTTGGTATCGTGGGGGTCTTGGACGGCGAAGGTCGCCTTGATGGGGTGATCTCGGATGGCGATTTGCGGCGCAACATGGCGCGGCTAATGTCCTGCACGGCTGGTGATGTCGCCACAAAATCCCCCCGCGTGACCGCCCCAGATGCCCTTGCCGCCGAGGCCTTGGCGGTCATGTCTGCGCATAAAATCACGGCCCTTTTCGCCCTTGATACGGATAAACGCCCTATCGGTCTGTTGCACTTGCACGATTGCCTGCGGGCGGGTTTGGCTTAAACCCTTAGCGTCCTATCGCGTCATAGGTGGCAAAGCCTGCGCTTAGCGCATCTTGGCGGCTGTATATATTGCGCAAATCGGCCATGCGCGCCTGCGCCATGCCCTTGGACAATCGGGTTAAATCCAGCGCGCGGAACTCGTTCCACTCGGTTAGGATCACCAAAAGATCGGCGGCTTCCGCAGCGGTATAGGGGTCATCGCACCATGTCACATTTGGCAACAGATGTTCCCCTTCGCGGCGGCCTTGCGGGTCGACCACACGCACGGTCGCGCCACCGCCCACAAGAGCGGGCACAATGGTAAGCGAAGGCGCATCGCGCATATCATCGGTGTTTGGCTTGAAGGTTACGCCCAGCACAGCGATTTTCTTGCCATTGAAACTGCCATCGCACAGATCACGCAGTTTTTCGATCATGCGCAATTTAACTGCGTCATTCACTCGGATCACTGTTTCCACAATCTGTTGGGGGGCTGCAAAATCCCGACCGATCCGCGCCAAGGCTTGGGTGTCCTTGGGAAAACAAGACCCACCATACCCTGGCCCTGCATGTAGAAACTTATTTCCAATGCGCCCATCAAGCCCCATACCTTTTGAGACTTCCTTAACATCTGCGCCGACTTTTTCGCAGAGCGCGGCGATTTCATTGATGAAGGTGATCTTGGTCGCAAGAAAGGCATTGGCCGCGTATTTGATCATTTCCGCCGATTCCAGATCGGTGGTCACGATTGGAAAATCGCGCAGATACAGGGGGCGATAAATCTCGGCCATAACCTTGGCTGCGCGCTCTGATTGCACGCCAACCACAACGCGGTCTGGCTTCATGAAATCGTCAATCGCGGCCCCTTCCCGAAGAAACTCGGGGTTTGAGGCAACATCAAACTCCGCCTTTAGATTGGCCTGTGCCACAACCTCTTGCACCTTGCGGTTGGTGCCAACAGGCACAGTCGATTTCGTCACCACCACGGCATAGCCTGTCAGCGCGCGCCCGACTTCTTCGGCGGCGGCCATGACATAGGTGAGGTCAGCATGGCCATCGCCCCGCCGCGTGGGCGTGCCAACAGCAATAAACACAGCATCTGCCCCATCCACAGCTTGCGCCAAATCCGTTGTAAAGGATAGCCGCCCCGCCTCGACATTGCGAGCCATCAGATCTTCAAGGCCAGGCTCATAAATTGGAACCTCACCCTTATTCAGTTTAGCGATTTTTTCTGGGGCCTTGTCGACACAGATCACCTCATGCCCAAAATCCGAGAAGCAGACCCCCGAAACCAAGCCAACATAGCCTGTGCCAATCATTGCAATCCGCATGGTTTAATGTCCCTTTTTGGCCAATCTTGTTCTCATCCTAGCAGCGATAATAATCGCGATACCAGTCCACAAACGCGGTAACCCCGTCTTGCACTGCGGTTTGTGGCTTGTAGCCTGTTAAGCGCATCAAAAGGCTTGCATCGGCCCATGTGGCAGGCACATCGCCTGCTTGCATATCCATGAAATTCTTTTGCGCCTCGATCCCAAGACGCGCTTCTATGGCGGAGATGAATTCCATCAAAGGCACTGATTGTGAATTTCCGATATTCACAATGCGATGGGGCGCAACAGGTGAAAGGCTATCGCCTTCAGCAATCTCAGAGGCCGCGTTGGGGCGGGTCGGGATGGCATCAATCAGACGCACAATCCCATCAACCAGATCAGTGACATAGGTAAAATCACGGGCCATCTCGCCATGGTTGTAGACATCAATAGGCTTACCTTCGAGGATCGCCTTGGTGAATTTGAACAGTGCCATATCAGGCCTGCCCCATGGGCCGTAGACCGTGAAAAACCGAAACAATGTGGTGGGGATGTCAAAGAGATGGGCATAGGAATGCGCCATCACTTCGTTGGATTTCTTGGTTGCCGCATAGAAAGACATCTGTGTGTCGCATTTTTGCGTTTCGGCATAGGGCATCGTCTCATTCGCGCCATAGGCGGAGGAGGTCGAGGCGATCAGTAAATGAGCGGGCTTGTGATGGCGCGCGGCCTCAAGCACGCGGAAGGTTCCGATCAAATTGGCTTCGACATAGCTTTCGGGATTGTCGATAGAATAACGCACCCCCGCTTGCGCGGCGAGGTGGATCACCGCGTCAGGATGGAAATCGGCCATGAGCCCATCCATGACACCCGCACCCTCAACCCGATTATGCACAACGCGGAAATTGGGCGACTGGTTCAGCATCGCCTCGCGGCGTTCTTTGAGGGTGACATCATAGTAATCGGTCATGGCATCTAGGCCCAGAACCTCCCACCCACCGGCCAAGAGACGCTGCGACAGGTGAAACCCTATAAAACCAGATGAACCCGTTACCAAAGCGCGCCGTGTGGCCATGTCATGTCCTCGATTGTCGTTTGGGTTTCCCTAACAGGGAAAGCCTTGAACCTCCAAGAGACAAATCCGCGCTTTTGGGGGCTATGTGACATTTGGCGCAAAGGCACAGGTTGCAAAATGATCATTCACAAGCCCACTGGCTTGCATGAAGGCATAAACTGTTGTGGGGCCGCAGAATTTGAACCCTGCCTGCTTTAGGGCCTTGGACAGCGCCGCCGAGGTTGCGGTTTGTGCTGGAACATCACCAAGGGTTTGGGGGCGGTTTATCTGCGGGGTGTGATCCACAAAACCCCAGATAAATTTTGAAAAGCCAATCTCAGCCTCAAGTTTGAGATAGGCCTGTGCATTTGTAAGGGTGGCCTCAATTTTACCGCGGTGGCGAATGATGCCTTGATCTTGCATCAATTGCTCAACATCTGCTGCACCCCATTTGGCAAGTGCATGGGGATCAAACCCTGCAAAAGCAGCGCGAAAATTCTCGCGCTTTCGCAGGATCGTGATCCAACTTAGTCCTGCTTGGAACCCTTCAAGACACAAGTTTTCAAACAGCCCGCGGCTCTCATAAAGGGGCCGCCCCCATTCTTGGTCGTGATAGGCGATGTAGTCGGGATCGCCCAAACACCATGCGCAGCGAATTATCGTTGGATCATCCATAATCTGCCCCTTTGTTCACCTCACATTAAGAGTTGGCACGGCGCATCTACAAGGCAGCAATTGGAGATGACCATGACCGTGCCGCGCAGCGATTTTGCAAATCCTGATTTGGCCAGCCCTTTCGCGGTTGCCATGACCGATATGCGGCGCGGGGCAATCGCCCTAGTCGAAGGGGCTTTGAGGCGCGGGGATGTCGCCTTAGCATTTCAGCCGATTATGCGGGCCCATGGGAAAGGCCCTGCCTTTTACGAGGGGTTGGTGCGCGTATTTGATGAGGCGGGGCGGTTGATCCCCGCCCGCGATTTTATCATGGAGGTTGAGGCCACAGAACTTGGCCGCAGGCTGGATTGTGCGGCCCTTGCGATGGGGCTTGCAGCTATACATGAAGCGCCGCATCTGCGTCTTGCGGTGAATATGTCAGCCCGCTCTATCGGCTATGCGCCGTTTCATAAAATTCTAGCCGCTCATATTGCCGCCCATCCGCAAGATTTGGAACGTTTGATCCTTGAGATCACTGAGACAAGCGCGATGCAGATGCCTGAATTGGTGACGCCGTTTATGCGGGATCTGCACGCGAAGGGGGTCAGCTTTGCCTTGGATGATTTTGGGGCAGGGAATACCGCCTTGCGCTATTTGCGGGACTTCTCGTTTGATATTCTGAAGGTTGATGCGCAATTCGTGGCGCATGTCGCCGATGATCCCGACAATCAGGTTTTATGTTCTGCGATCCAATCCGTGGCACGCCATTTTGATATGCTGATTGTGGCGGAAGGGATTGAAAACCCTGCCGATGCCGATTGGCTGTCGCGGGCGGGCTTTGATGGGTTGCAAGGATATGTATATGCCGTGCCCAGTTTGGAAAAGCCGTGGCTGAAGGAAACCGCCCCTAGTCACCCCTCTATTGCTGCGCCACGGCGGGTGCGCCCTGGGTCGCGTTAATCTGTCAATTGCGCAGATGTCTAGCAAGCGCGACAACAAAGTCTGTTGTCGGTTGAGCGATGAAGGCCTATCACTAGAACTGGAGGAAAGAATTTCGGCCCCGCGGCCCTCTCCTCTCCGCCACGGGGTCGGCAGGGATAGGTCAGGAAAGGACGTCTAATGACCAACGTGGTGATTGTTTCTGCTGCACGCACAGCGGTAGGTAGTTTTCTGGGATCATTCGCAAATACGCCTGCCCATGAACTTGGGCGCGTTGTGCTTGAGGCCATTGTGGCCCGTGCAGGGATTGATAAATCCGAAGTGTCCGAGACAATTTTGGGTCAAGTTTTGACAGCGGCACAAGGTCAGAACCCCGCGCGTCAGGCGCATATTAATGCAGGTTTCCCACAGGAAGCGGCCGCATGGAGCATCAATCAGGTCTGCGGTTCGGGTCTGCGTTCAGTCGCAATTGGGGCACAGCATATCATGTTGGGTGACGCTGCAATCGTTGCCGCTGGTGGTCAAGAAAATATGTCGATGAGCCCCCATGCAGCCTGCCTGCGTCAGGGCCAGAAAATGGGTGATTTGGCCTATATCGACACAATGATTCGTGATGGTTTGTGGGACGCGTTTAACGGCTATCACATGGGCCAGACCGCCGAGAATGTCGCCAATCAATGGCAAATCAGCCGCGAGGCTCAGGACGAATTTGCGGCTGCGAGCCAGAACAAGGCCGAGGCGGCGCAAAAGGCAGGTAAATTCGCGGATGAGATCACCCCTGTTACACTGAAAACCCGCAAGGGTGAAACCGTTGTGGATAGCGATGAATATATCCGACATGGTGCAACAGTCGAAGCGATGGCAGGCTTGCGTCCTGCCTTTGCAAAGGATGGCTCTGTGACAGCGGGCAATGCCTCGGGCCTCAATGATGGCGCTGCTGCGGTGTTGTTGATGTCAGAAGAAGACGCGCAGAAGCGCGGTCTAACCCCATTGGCGCGTATTGCCTCTTATGCCACTGCAGGTCTTGACCCTTCGATCATGGGTGTTGGCCCGATCTATGCGTCACGTAAGGCATTGGACAAAGCGGGGTGGGCTGCTGCTGATCTTGATTTGGTTGAAGCCAACGAAGCCTTTGCCGCGCAGGCCTGCGCTGTGAACAAGGATATGGGGTGGAACCCTGATATTGTGAACGTGAATGGCGGCGCGATTGCCATTGGCCACCCGATTGGTGCGTCTGGCTGTCGTATCCTGAACACGCTCTTGTTCGAAATGCAGCGCCGTGATGCGAAAAAAGGTTTGGCGACCTTGTGCATCGGCGGTGGCATGGGTGTGGCCATGTGCCTTGAACGCCCCTGAGGCAACTTATTGGGGTATTTAGCAAGGGGCGCTTTCGGGCGCCCCTTTTTGCATCCGCAAAATCATATGCGAAACAATGTTGCGCGCGCAGCGTATCTATCGTAACAACGTTACACAGACCTAGGCCTGATCGGAGGAAGATATGGCAAGAGTAGCATTAGTAACAGGTGGCAGCCGCGGCATTGGGGAGGCAATTTCCAAGCGTTTAAAGGCCGAAGGCTATGAGGTTGCTGCAACCTATGCGGGCAATGATGAGAAAGCTGCGGAATTCACCAAAGCCACAGGCATCAAAACCTATAAATGGAATGTTGGCTCTTACGAAGATTCCGCTGCGGGTATCGCCAAGGTTGAGGCTGATCTTGGCCCAATTGATGTTGTTGTCGCCAATGCGGGTATCACCCGCGATGCGCCATTCCACAAAATGACGCCCGAACAATGGCATGAGGTGATCGACACCAACCTGACGGGTGTGTTCAACACGGTTCATCCGATTTGGCCTGGAATGCGCGAGCGCAAATTTGGCCGTGTCATTGTGATATCTTCGATCAATGGCCAAAAGGGCCAGTTCGGCCAAGTGAATTACGCCGCGACCAAGGCGGGCGATTTGGGGATTGTGAAATCTCTGGCCCAAGAAGGCGCGCGCGCAGGCATTACGGCCAACGCGATTTGCCCCGGCTATATTGCAACCGAAATGGTTATGGCGATCCCTGAAGAGGTGCGCGCGAAAATCGTTGCAGGCATCCCAGCGGGTCGCTTGGGTGAACCTGACGAAATCGCCCGCTGCGTGGCCTTCCTTGCATCTGATGATGCAGGGTTCATCAATGGGTCTACCATCTCCGCCAATGGGGCGCAGTTCTTCGTGTAATCACGAGGCTGATGAAAAAACCGCCCCTCACTGTGGTGAGGGGCGGTTTTCTTTTGGTTCAGCCGTCTAGGCGGGCAATTTCTTCTTTGATTTTGAGCTTTTGCTTTTTTAGCTCGCGGATTTCTGATCCATCCATGCTTGGACTTCGTTGCGCTTCTTCCACGCGTTTGGAGAGGGTTTCGTGCTTCTTCTTGAGTTGCTGCAAATGTCCGTTCAGTGACATGGTCAAATCTCCTCTCGTTGATGTTCGACAGGATCAGTGCAACACGGATTTTGAGTCGTGTCACGCATTCCCTTCATAAAACTGTCATGATGCGCGGCAGTTTGCCGATGCTGGTCTTATGGCCAGTTGATCGCCGCACCTTGGCGCAGAACGGCGCGGGCGGCATCCGAATAGTCATCGCCATCCTTTTCATGGGCCGTGCCCGCATGAATGACGAAGGGCGGGCAGAGGGTGGCAGGTGTTTTCGCCAATTTTCGCGCGCGGATCACCACGCGCTTTGCGGTTTGCCCTGCGCGGGATTGCAGGGGCAAAATGGAAATCGCGCCAAATTTCTCGGCCTGAAGGGCCGCCAATATTTCTGGCAGACGTTCAGCGATGTGGATGAGGGTCAGCCATCCTTGTGGCTTTAGGCGTTTTTTTGCGCAGCTGATCCAGTCGTTTAACCTTGTTTCCTCGCGCCGCGCTGCTTCACGCCCTGCATCCTTGGCCCTTGTTCCATCCCCTGTCGCGAAAAAAGGCGGGTTGGCCATGACATGATCGAAAGTTTCGGTGAGATGCCCTGACAGGGTGGTTAGGTCTGCAACCACGACCTCTAAGGGAAGGGCGGCATTGTCGGCATTGCGCCGTGCAAGCTGCGCATAGTTTTCCTGCCGCTCAACCCCGACCATGCGTAAGTCAGCAACACGCTTTCCCAAGGCTAGGCTGGCTGTGCCAACCCCGCAGCCCAATTCCAACACAGATTGACCCGCGCGCGCCGGACAGGCTGCCGCCAAAAAGATCGGGTCTGTGGCGGCGCGATAGCCTGTGCTTGGCTGGTAGATCCGAAGCGCGCCATCCAAAAAACCATCGCAGGTCAGATCATCGTCCGAGAAAGGCACGCTCATGGGCTGACCTCTAAACCATTATCGCGCAATGCGATGCGCGCCATGTGCAAATCTTGCCGCCGCACCATCAATCGGCGCGGCAATATGCCAATGGAGCCTTCAAGCAGGCTCATATTTACGTCAAACTCGAACACCTCTATACCCTCGCCAGATAAGATGACGGAGGCAAAGGCGATGACCGTTGGATCGTTGCTGCGCAGAACTTCATGCATCAGGTTGATTTAGGCCCCCCGATCGCGTCTGTCGAGAGAGGCTGCGGGTCACGGGAGAAAGAGAATTCATGTCGCTAGACCATGCCAGTGCAAAACCGCATGAGCGTTTGGCCGCCCATCTTGAGGCGGAAATGGGCGCTGTGGATCAGTTGATCCGTGAACGCATGGCTTCGCGGCACGCGCCACGCATTCCCGAGGTGACGGCACATTTGATTGATGCAGGCGGAAAGCGTATCCGCCCGATGCTGACTTTGGCGGCGGCCAATCTGTGCGGATACGAAGGCGAGGGCCATATTAAATTGGCCGCGACCGTAGAGTTTATCCACACGGCTACGCTGTTGCATGATGATGTGGTCGATGAAAGCAACCAGCGCCGTGGTCGTCCGACTGCGAATTTGCTTTGGGACAATAAATCTTCGGTCTTGGTCGGCGATTATCTATTTGCGCGCGCGTTTCAGTTGATGGTCGAGCCGCAAAATTTGGATGTTTTGGAAATTCTCTCCAATGCTGCGGCAACGATTGCGGAGGGCGAGGTTCTGCAGATGACCGCCGCGATGGATATCACCACCAGCGAGGACACCTATATGCAGGTGATCCGCGGCAAGACTGCCGCCCTGTTTCAGGCGGCCACCGAATCGGGCGCAGTTCTGGCGGGGCGCGGTGATGCAGATCGTGAGGCCCTTGCCCAATATGGCGATGCGTTGGGCGTTTCCTTCCAGATCGTTGATGATCTTTTGGATTGGGGCGGTGCTTCGGGGGCCATGGGCAAGAATACGGGCGATGATTTCCGTGAGCGAAAAATGACCCTGCCCGTCATTCGTGCGATTGCTAAGGCCGATGCAACCGAGCGTGAATTCTGGGCGCGCACGATTGGACGCGGAGATCAGGGCGAAGGGGATTTGGAACAGGCCTTTGCCATTTTGACCCGCCATGGTGCGCTTGAAGAAACCCGCGTTGAGGCCTTGCGGTTTGCGGATCACGCAAAGACATCTTTGGCCGGCCTTCCTGATCATCCCTTGCGAGATATGATGCGCGACTTAGCGGATTATGTGGTTGAGCGGATCGCGTAATCCTTAACGAAGAACTGCACCCGTTTTGACCCACCAGTGCGGCTTGTTGGCCGCGAGATCTGCGGCGGCTTTTTCAGCGGCAACGGCGCTGTCATAAAGGGCAAAGCACGTGCTGCCTGATCCGCTCATACGGGCCAGACGCATATCTTTGGTGCGGCGCAGTTCTGCCAAAACAGTGCCAATCTCTGGGCAAAGGGCGATGGCGGGGTCTTGTAGATCATTGCGTTGCGCGGCGATCCAAGTCCAAAAATCATCATACCATGCCGACAGCGCGGGATTGGTCTTGGTGGTCAGCGCGGCAAATACAGATGGTGTGGCCAGTGGCAGATTAGGATTGACCAAAACCGCCCAAAGCGGCGGCAGCGTGGGCGCGGCGGTGATTTCATCGCCAATGCCGCGCATATAAACGGGCGCAGTTTCGAGGCACACTGGCACATCTGCGCCCAAAGATAGGATCGCATCGCGCGGGGGCAGATCGCATCCCCATAGGTCTGCAAGCCCCTGCAAAGTGGCTGCCGCATCGGCAGACCCGCCGCCAATACCTGCGCCATGGGGCAGGTTTTTGACCAGATGGATTGCAGCACCTTGGCCCTTTATGCGCGGGAAAAGACCCGCCGCTTTCAGCACTAAATTACGCTGATCGGTGGGCACACCCTCGGCAAAAGGGCCTGAAACTGTGAGGGTAAGCTCCTCTGCTGGGCTGATTTCAAGGTAATCTGCCACCTCAACAAAGCACACAAGCGAGTCGAGTAAGTGATACCCATCCGCCCTTTGGCCCACCACATGCAAAGCCAGATTGAGCTTGGCGCGTGCGGGCCGCAGGGTCATTTCCCTTCGACCTCGCGTTGCTGAACCGCATCCAGACCGAGCTCAAGTTTTAGTCTGATCCGCTCAGCATCTTCTTCGGTCGGTTCAAAGGACAGCGCGCGTTCCCATTGGAACCGCGCTTCGCGTTGACGGCCAACCTTCCAATAGACATCGCCCAGATGATCATTGACGATCGGGTCAGTGGGCAGCAATTCGACCGCGCGTTCCATTGGCGCGACTGCCTCCTGATAGAGACCAAGACGGAAATAGACCCAAGCAAGGCTGTCTACGATATAGCCAGACTCGGGTTCTAGCGCGACCGCACGTTCGATCATCGTCAACGCCTCGTCTAGATTGCGGCGTTGTTCCACCAAAGAATAGCCCAAGTAATTCAACACGGAGGCTTGGTCAGGGCTTAGGCGCAGCGCCTTACGGAAATCTGCTTCGGCTGCATCCCATTCATCGGTTTGTTCATAGCAAATCCCGCGCGCATAAAACAGGAACCAGAACCTTGGATCTTCTTGATCAATCAGCTCTACCGCTTGGCTATAGGCCGCTGCGGCCTCGGTAAACCGCTCGTCACGGCGCAGCAAATCGCCAAGCTGTGCATGAACGGCAAAGGGCTGTGGCTCTGCGGCAATCAGGTCTTGCAGGGCTGTGATCGCTTCATCACTGCGGCCTGTACGGGCAAAGGCATCAGAACGGCCAATCGTTGCCTCAAGGGCTAAGGGGTGATCTGCAGGCACGGCACCATAGATCTCAACCGCCAGCTCGAACTGGCCCGTTTCCACCAACAGATCACCGCTTAAAAGCGCAGCCTCCAGATGATTGGGGTCGATGTGATAGGCCGCTCGTGCGTAAATCAGCGGCAGGGTCGGCCCGCTCTCGCGCCCTAAGGCCTCGGCCAATGTGAAGAAAACCTCCGCCAAACCTTGCTGTGGGGTGACCACAAAATCATAGCTGCGGGTTGGATTGGTCGCGATGTCATCCCGCAGGGCCGCAAGGCTGAGATCACGATTTTGGGACAAGATGCCGTCCAACATCGCCACAGCGTCATCCGCGCGGTCAAGTTGCACCAAGGTTTGCGCATAGGCCCGCAGGATGCGTGATCCTGCTGCGCCCAGATTGAATTCCACGCCCTCATAAATCTGTGCGGCACCCTCGAAATCGCCGACCGCACCACGGGCGAGGGCCAAGTGGTAATAGGCGAGATCGGCAAGGCCCTGATCCCCCGCAAGCCCATTAAAACTGTCGCTTGCGAGATCCATTTGGCCCTGTGCAAGGTAAAGCCAGCCCGCAATCAGATCATCCACCAATAGACCCGCGCCCCGCTCAGCGCGGATGCGTGTCAATGCGGCCTCAACATCGCCTCTCTGCAAAAGGTCGACCAAGATCGCCAAATCTGCCAATTCACGGCTTGGATTGTCGTCCTTGATGGTGGTTGAAATCTCGGCGGCTCGTGACCAATCCCCCAAGGCCGCATGGGAAAGGATCGCATTGATGGCCAAATCCCCGTTCGTGCGATCTAAGGCCAGCAATTGATCCAGATAATTCGCTGCAACCCGATAGTTGCTTTCGTTCAGCGCATGGCGCGCAGCGAGATAGGCCCCTGCGCTTGTGTCACGGTTCACAATCTGCGCCTCGGCCTTGTGTATTTGCCCGCCGAAAGACATGGCAAGGATCAAGGCTGAGGCTGTCAGGTGACGCATAGGGAGGCTCCCGTTTATATGTGACTGAGATTAAGGGCTTGATCGGATGAAAACAATGGCGCGACACCCGATAAAGATGCCGCGCCCTGCTGAATTGACCCGATTTTCAATCACATATTCGGGTAATTTGGCCCATCCCCACCCTGTGGTGTGACCCAAGTGATATTTTGCGAGGGGTCTTTGATGTCGCATGTTTTGCAATGCACGCAGTTTTGGAAATTAATCACAAAGCGCGCGTCTTTACCCGCTTCCTCCACAACTTCGTAAACCCCTGCGGGGCAGTAGCGTTGTGCAGGTTCGGCATATTCGGGCAGATTAATTGAAATCGGCACCGAGGCATCCGCAAGACGCAGATGCGCGGGTTGGCTTTCTTCGTGATTGGTCATTGAGAAACTGACATTGGTAAGGCGGTCAAAGGACAAAACCCCATCTGGTTTTGGATAATCGATTGGCGCGAAATCCTTGGCTTTGCCCGTTGCAGCGGCATCGGTTTTGCCGTGACGCATTGTGCCAAAAAGATTGAGCCCCGTCAGGTTCGCAACCCACATGTCCAAACCACCAAAGCTCAGGCCGCCCAATAGGCCAAATTTTGACCAGAGCGGTTTGACGTTGCGCACGCGCTTTAGGTCTTTGCCAATCGGTCCATCGGTGAGTGCCGTGGCGTAATCCTCCAGCCTGTCACTTGAGCGGCCCGCCTTGATCGCGCTATGCGCCGCTTCGGCGGCCGCAATGCCCGAGAGCATCGCGTTATGGTTGCCCTTGATACGCGGCACGTTCACAAGGCCCACGCCACAGCCCAAAATCGCAACACCCGGCGCGACAGGGTTTGGCATAGATTGATAGCCGCCTTCGGAAATCGCGCGCGCGCCATAGGCTACACGTTTTCCACCCTTCAACAACTCAGCAATCATCGGATGATGCTTAAAGCGTTGGAATTCCATGTAGGGGTAGAGATGCGGGTTCTCATAGTTTAAATGCACCACGAAACCCACATAAACTTGATTGTTATCAAGGTGATATACAAAGCTACCACCGCCTGCATTATTCCCAAGCGGCCAACCCATCGTATGGGTCACAGTGCCCTCGCGGTGCTTGGCGGGGTCAATTTCCCAAATCTCTTTCATCCCAAGGCCGAATTTCTGCGGTTCTTTGCCCTCGGAAAGGCCGAATTTTGAAATGACCTCTTTGGTCAGTGAGCCGCGCACGCCTTCGCCCAAGAAAACATATTTGCCATGCAACTCCATCCCTGGTTCGAAGCCGTCTGAGGGGGTGCCATCCGCATTCAGACCAAACACGCCCGCAACGACCCCTTTAACAGACCCGTCATCCGCATAAACCAATTCAGAACAGGCCATGCCCGGGAAAATCTCAACGCCCAAGCCTTCGGCCTGCTCGGCCAACCAACGGCAGACATTGCCCATCGAAACGATGTAATTGCCGTGATTGTTCATCAAGGGTGGCATCAGCATATTGGGCAGACGAATGCCGCCCGCTTCGCCGAGCATGTAGAAATTATCTTCGCGCACAGGCACGGTAACAGGCGCACCTTTGGCTTTCCAATCAGGGATCAGCGCGTCAAGCCCTGCGGGGTCAAGCACCGCACCTGACAGAATATGCGCCCCAACCTCTGACCCTTTTTCAAGCACGACCACACTGAGATCGGGGTCAAGTTGCTTGAGACGGATCGCGGCAGATAGGCCTGATGGGCCTGCGCCAACGATGACGACATCATATTCTACGGATTCGCGTTCTATATCCGCCATGGGTCTCGTTCCTTCCGACAGTCGGGTGGTCTGGGCGTAAATTGTCAGGAACAGGTAGCGCGATCTGGGTCAGGGGGTCAATTGATACGCGACAATATATTGTCGCGTTACGACTGAATAATTTGCAAAACTTGCGCGCGTGCTATCTGCTGCGCAGAAGATGGGCAAAAGGGGAAGCCGAATGTCGAAACTGCGAATGATCTACCTAGGCTTGGCTATTTTGGGAACGATTTTGCCAATGCAATATTTCCTGCCTTGGTTGGCCGCGAATGACTGGTCGATTATGGCGATGGTGGATGCGTGGCACGCCAATGATGCTTCATCGGGTCTGGTCTGGGATTTGACCATTGCCGCTGTCACCCTGACCGTTTGGATATTGGTTGAGGGGATTGCGCGGCGCGATTGGGTGTCGCTTTTGGCAATCCCCGCTATTTACGGGATCGGGGTCAGCTGCGGCCTGCCGCTTTATTTGTTCTTGCGCTCCCGCCACGAAGTCTGAGGCTTAGTCCAACGTCAGGATGGTTGATCCTGTGGTGGCCCGCGCTTCTAGCGCATCATGGGCTTTGGAAATCTCCTCGAGCGCAAATCGCTGATCAATGCGGATTGTCACGTCCCCTGCCGTGACTTTTTCGAACAACTCGCGCGCCATGGTTTGGCAGGTATCGTGATCCGCGATATGGGTGAACAATGTGGGGCGTGTGATCTTGAGCGATCCTTTGCCCGCCAATGTCGCCAGGGATACGGGCGGCACAGGGCCTGAGGCATTGCCGAAGGATATCATCATCCCCAAGGGTCGCAAGCAGTCAAGCGAGCCTTCAAATGTGGCGGCGCCTATGGAATCCATCACAACATCAACGCCTGTCCCGCCAGTGATCTCGCGGGTGCGCGCGGTGAAGTCCTCGGTGCTGTAGTTGATGCAATGGGTCGCGCCATGTGCAAGCGCCAGCGCACATTTTGCGTCAGACCCTGCAGTTCCGATCAATTCGATCCCTTCGGAACGCGCCCATTGGCAGGCAATCAAACCAACACCGCCTGCCGCCGCGTGGAACAACACCCGATCCCCGCGCTTGATCTCGGTGGTGCGGCGAAACAGGTAATGCGCGGTCAGACCTTTCAGCATCATTGCCGCGCCCTCCTCGAAGGAAATCGCATCTGGCAGAGGGCAGACTTGCGCGGCAGGCATGACGCGGGCTTCGGTATAGGCCCCGGGCGGTTGCGCCGCATAGGCCACGCGGTCGCCTTCTTTGAGATGGGTTACACCTGCGCCAACCGCCTCGACAATCCCTGCGGCTTCCATACCCAAAGCACGGGGCAGCGCCATTGGATACAGGCCAGAGCGTTGATAAACATCAATGAAATTCAGCCCAACGGCTTTGTGGCGGATTTTAACCTCGCCCGCCTGTGGGTCACCCACGGGCCGTTCAACCAATTTCAAGACCTCAGATCCACCATGTGCCTCGATGATGATGGTTTTTGCCAGATCGCTCATATGCGTTTCCCTTTGGAGAAATATCGTTGCACGGAACCTAGGGCGCAGACCCCTACCTGTCCAGAGAGGGTTTGAAACCGCGCGCAAGGGTGATAAGCGCGAGGCGCACCCAAAAGATGCCGTGCGGAGGTCGGGCAATGGATCATTTTCTTTATAAGAACGGCGAGCTTTATGCCGAGGATTTTGCCGTGCGCGAAATCGCCGCTCAGGTTGGCACGCCGTTCTACCTCTATTCTACCGCCACGCTGACCCGCCATTATAGTTTGTTCAAAGACGCGCTTGCAGGCTTGGACAATCTTGTTTGTTTCGCCGTGAAATCCAACTCAAACCAAGCGGTATTGCGCCATTTGGGCAATTTGGGCGCGGGTATGGATGTTGTGTCTGGCGGCGAATACGCCCGCGCACGTGCTGCGGGTGTTGATGGATCGAAAATCGTGTTTTCTGGCGTGGGTAAGACCCGCGCAGAGATGCGCACCGTTCTCGAAGGTGGCATTCGGCAATTCAACGTGGAATCGGAGCCTGAATTGGCGGTTTTGTCCGAGGTCGCACAAAGCCTTGGCGTGACGGCACCGATTACCATTCGTGTTAATCCCGATGTTGATGCGAAAACGCACGAAAAGATCGCCACAGGCAAATCTGAAAATAAATTTGGTATCCCCATCGCCCGCGCCCGTGAGGTCTACGCCTATGCGGCAAGCCTGCCTGCGATAGATGTGATCGGGGTTGATGTGCATATTGGCAGCCAGCTTACCGACCTTGCCCCGTTCGAGTTGGCCTATAACAAAGTGGCCGATTTAACGCGCGCTTTACGTGCAGACGGGCATAATATTCGCCGTCTAGATTTGGGGGGTGGGTTGGGTATCCCCTATGAGCGGTCAAATTCTGCGCCGCCTTTGCCCGTTGAATACGGGGATTTGATCAAGCGCTGTGTTGGGGATTTGGGTGTTGAGGTTGAAATCGAACCTGGCCGCTTGATTTCAGGAAATGCAGGGATTTTGGTGTCCGAGGTGATCTATGTGAAATCGGGCGAGGGGCGCGATTTCTTGATCTTGGATGCGGCAATGAATGATCTGATCCGCCCTGCGATGTATGGCGCGTGGCATGACATCATCCCCGTGATTGAGGCAGAAGCCGCCGCCGAGCAGCGCCCCTATGACGTGGTTGGCCCTGTCTGCGAGACAGGCGACACATTCGCCAAAGCCCGCAATCTGCCGAAACTTGCCGCGGGGGATCTTGTGGCCTTTCGGTCGGCAGGGGCCTATGGCGCGGTTATGTCGAGCGAGTATAACACGCGGCCTCTGATCCCAGAGGTTTTGGTGAAAGACGATCAATTCAGCGTCATCCGCAAACGTCCAGAGTTTGACGAAATCATCAACCGCGATATCGTTCCTGAATGGCTATAATGCCAGAACCCGCCTGATTGGGTTGGAATCAGGCCGCAGATGATGGGGCTGATGGACGAGATCGACAAAACCGCACAGGTGATACAGCAGATCCGCTGGCCCCTGCGCCTGACATGGGCCGCCATGATCTGGGAGCGCGGCTTGGGTGCTTTTTGGCCGTTTTTGTCCCTTGTTGCGCTGTGCTATGCGGTTTGGGTTTTCGCGGGGGCGGCTCTTTTGCACCCTGCGATTTGGATTGTTTTGGCGGGCTTACTTGTCACAACGCTGTGGCGCGGGGTTGCCGCATTTCAATGGCCCCGCCGTGATGCAGCCCTTGCACGGCTTGACCACAGCCACCCTCATCGCCCGATTAGCGCATATTTGGATGAGATATCGGTCGGCCGTGGTCAAATCCGCACTGCGGCCCTGTGGGAGGCGCATTTGGCGCGGATGCAGCGTGATCTTGCGGGGCTTGAGGCGATTAAACCCGATCCACACTTGGCCCGCCGTGATCCTTATGCGCTACGCTTAATTGCGCTGACCGCTTTGGCGATGGCGCTGATTTTTGGCAACGCCGCGCGTGAGGTGCAACCGTCTCAAGGATCAGAGATTGCTGCAGGCCCCAGTTGGGAAGCATGGGTTGAGCCGCCGCGTTACACAGGGCTGCCCACGCTTTACCTGCAGGATTTACCACATGCGGATGCAAGCGCGATTGAAGTTGTCACGGGCACGCGTCTGATTTTGCGCATATATGACAGTGCAGATGCGATGGAGGTCACCCATAGCTTTGGCGATCAGGCAGGTGCTTTAGCCGATGATCTGATCATCTCGCAATCAGGGGATGTCGCGATTGGTGACGCAGCATGGCGTTTTATCGTGACCCCTGATGCGCCCCCAAGCGTCACGATATTAGGGGCGCCGCAGCTTGAGGCACCTGATCAAACGGCGATTGCCTATCGCGCGGAAGATGATTTTGCGATTTTAGGCGGGGCGGCCACCCTATCGCTTGATCTAGAGGCTGTGACGCGGCGCTATGGGTTGAGCGTTCCGCCTGAACCCCGCGATGATTTGGTTTTTGATTTGCCGATGCCGTTTTCGGGGGATCGGGCGGCTTTTTCGGAAACCTTGATCGAAGATCTCTCCAAATCCGTTTTGGCGAACTTACCCGTGACCCTCACTGTCACAGTTGAAGATGATTTGGGCCAAACGGGTCGGGCGACCTTGCAGGTGGCACGTTTGCCATCCCGAAGGTTTTTTGACCCGCTCGCGGCGAGCCTCATTGAACAGCGCCGTGACCTTTTGTGGTCGGTTGAAAATGCGCCGCGCGTGGCGCAGGTTTTGCGCGCCATCACCTATGCACCGCAGACCTATTTAGAGGATGAGGCAACCTATTTGCCCCTGCGCAGTGTCATTCGCCGCATAGAGGCGGCCCCTGCGCCCTTGGCTCGTGAAACCCGTGATGAATTGGCGGAAATCCTCTGGCAGGTGGCGGTAGATCTCGAGGAGATTGATTTAGATGATGCTTTGGCGGCCCTTCGCCAAGCGCAAGAACGCTTATCCGAGGCGATGCGGCGCGGGGCCAGTGACGAAGAGATCGCTCAGCTGATGGAAGATTTACAGCGTGCCATGGATGATTACATCCGTGAATTGGCGCAATCTGCCGAACCCAGTGACACCCCCACGGACAGCCCCGATCAAGGACAAGAGGGGATGGAGTTGTCGATGAATGATCTGTCCCAGATGATGGATCAAATTCAGGAGTTGATGGAGCAAGGGCGCATGGCCGAGGCGCAGGCGATGCTGGATGCCTTGTCACAAATGCTTGAAAATATGGAAGTGACCCAAGGGCAGGGGCAGGGTTCCGCGGGCGAACGCGCGATGGAAGATCTGCGCGACACGTTGCGTGAACAGCAGGGTTTGGCGGATGACAGTTTTCGGTCTTTCCAAGATAGTTTTGGTCAGGGCGAGCCTTCTGACCAAGATGGGGAACAATCCCTTGCCGATCGCCAAGAGGCATTGCGCGACAGCTTGCGCGAGCAGGCAGAAAACTTGCCGGGCCAAGGGCGTGAAGAAGGCCAAGCGGCGCGGGATCGCTTAGACGAGGCGGAACGCGCGATGCGTGATGCGGCGCGCGCTTTGGAAGAGGGCGATATGGCGGGTGCTTTAGATCGTCAGGCGGACGCTATGAATGCATTGCGCGAGGGTATGGATCAGTTGGGGCGCGCTTTTGCCGATGAGGGCGGCACCCCACGCGAGGATGATGCGCCGCAGATGGGTGAGGCGCAGCAAGGTGGGCAGCAGCAAGGATCTGCGCGCCCATTGACCGACCCGCTTGGGCGCGCCACGGGGGGCGAAGGGGCAGGTGTGGCAGGCGGGCCATTGTCCCGCCAAGAGGCCGCGCGGCGTGCAGAGGAATTGCTTGAGGAACTGCGCCGCCGCTCGGGTGAAACCACGCGCCCAGATCAAGAGCGTGATTATCTCAGACGTTTGATTGAGCCTTACTGAGTGAAAGAGGCGATCAAGGCTGTAATCTGTGCCTGCAGCGCAGGCAAAGTTTCGCGCAGCCAGTCTAGGATTTGGTCACGCAGTGCATCTACACCGTTGGCATATTGGGTTAGATAAGGCGCGGCGGTGGGCACAGCTTCGCCCAACTGGGCGGCATTGCTGTAAACCCCTATTGCAATCATGCCCAATCCCAAGCTCAGCAATAGACCTGCATTGCGACCCTTGCGGCGTGCTGCGTCAGGTGCCGTTGCTTGGCTTGCGCTTTGCTGTTTCGGCGCGGGGCGTGGCGCAGCCTTTTGCGGCTGAAGCGAGGCGTTGATTTCCTCAATATCTGGCAACAGCGTTGCGCGATCTTTGGTTTGCGGTTCTGGAGTTCGCGGCTCTGGCGCGTCGGTATTGGTCGGCGCAGGGTCTTGCAGCGCCATTTCATCCTGCCGCTCCAAACCTTCGGCTTCTTCGCGGCGCAGGCGCTCTTCGCGCTCCGCCTCTTCGCGCAGGAGTGCCCGCAAGCTTGGGTCAAGATCACGGCGTGGGGCCTCTGGCGCGGGGCTTGCAGGTTCAGGGCTTGCAGGTGCTGCGCTCAACGGGTCAACCGCAACCGCACCAGACTGGAACCAATTGGTCGAACAATTGGAACATTGCACATCCCGCCCTTCAGCAGGGATTAGCGCGTCATCAATCTCGTAACGCGCGCCGCAATTTGGACAAGTCAGGCGCATATGGGTGGTATAATCCCTTTGAGTTCAATCTTTGCACGGGGGCCGCGTAACGCCTCTATATGGCGGTATTCTTCCCCATTTAGCAATGCTGCATGGGCAATCCAAGGCCGTGATGCGCAAGTATTTGTTGCAGTGCGATTGCAACAGAACACAGCATCGGGCATCAAAGGAAGGTGCTGGCTGTGCTTTGGGGAAATTCGTGATCGAATTACAAGATGTGTCTTATGGCTATGGATCTGATATGGTTCTGTCGCAAATGTCTTTGCGGTTGGCCAAAGGCTCGTTCCATTTTCTGACGGGCCCCTCGGGGGCAGGCAAGACCACCTTTCTCAAATTGTGTTATGGCGAATTACGCCCACTTTCTGGGCAGGTTCGTTTGATGGGGCATGACAGTGCTACAATGGCCCGCGATGATCTGGCGCTTGCGCGTCAAAGGATCGGTCTCTCGGGCGGTCGCCAAGCTAATCGAACGAGGATTGGTCGAGAAAGATCAGCATGACGCGTTGATGGCAACGTCCTGACGATGCCTGCCAACCCTGCCAACCTTACCAACTATTGGTTGGCAGAGTTGGTGGGGTTGGCAGGGTGGACGGTTTACAAACATAGTAAAAGTCGCCAACTAAATTTCACAACGTATGAACTGAAGTTATAAATTTGAATATTTGATCAAAACATAACCACAGTCCAATAGCCAAATTCACTCTCAATCGTCAAATCAACACGAGGCAACTCAACCGATGAGTTTTTCGGCCAAATGGAGGCCATCTCGTGAATTCACTTTTGATTGAACAAAATAATATCCGCACTGCACCGCTTTATGAGGCTGGACTGGTGCATATGCGTGACAGCTATCGCGCGGCATTTGGCGCAGAGATATCCTTTCGACCGCCGCGCTTGGTTTTAACCATGGCCGATGCCGACCAAATCACCTGTGCAGCGGGCATTCGCACCCATGACGAAGGGTTCTTTTCACAGCATTATCTTGACCAACCCATTCATGAACGCCTGAGCCTGCAAACGGGATGCAATGTTCAACCGCACGATGTCCTAGAGGTCGGGGGGCTTGCCTGTCGGTCACCTTTTGCCATTTATCCAACCTTGCGCACAGTGTTCCAATGGGGTCAGTCACAGCAGATTGGCTGGGGTATATTCACGGCCACCCGCCAGATTAGGCGACTTTTGTCGCGCGCCAAAATCACGCCGATCCTGCTCAGCAAAGCCGAAGCTACCTGCGTGCCGCATGCGTCCCAATGGGGCAGCTATTACGAGCAAGACCCTTGGGTCTGCGCGTTCCGTGATCCTGCCCAAGTCGCGGGTCACGACCTGGCCACGGCGAGGGCTGTATAATGGTCGCGTCAGTCTTTGCAGCCATCGCCACCACGGCCAGACAAAGGCCTGAGGCCATCGCACTTGGCCAAGGGGCGCGAACAATTACCTATTGCGCTTTGCAGGGTTTCCTTGCCGCCTGCCGCCCCCATTTGCAGGGGCCACAACAGGTGATTGGCATTGCCACATCTGATCCACTAGAGGCTGCATTGGCAGATCTGGCGCTAACCGCGTGCGGTCATATCAGCGTGCATCTGCCCCCGTTTTTTTCCGCCACGCAAAAAGCGCATATCATCCAAGCCGCAAGCCTGACCGCGGTTATTGGACAAGACCAGCCTGACCTTCCGCAGATTACCCTACCCGCGCCACCTGCCGCGCATGATGATCTGGAGGATTTTCAGCCAATTGCGGGTGCGAAGCGGATCATCTTCACCTCAGGCTCTTCAGGGACGCCTAAAGGTGTGGTTATCAGTGAGACACAAATGCAAACCGTGATCACAGGGCTACGCGATGCGATCGCGCCTGATGCACAGGATGTGCATCTTTCACTTTTGCCAATGGCGCAGCTTTTGGAGCAAATCGCGGGTCTTTATTTGCCGCTCTTATGTGGCGCGCGCATTGAATTTTGCGCAGCGGCGCTCGCAGCCCTGTCGGGCGGCGATCCACAGCCCGTGATCACGGCGATGACAAACAGCAAACCCAGCACAACCATTCTTGTGCCTGCTCTGCTATCGGTCATCGTGGCACATCTAAAATCCAAAGGCATCAAAGCGCCCGACAGCTTTCGCTTTGTCGCAGTCGGGGGCGCGCATACGTCCCCCTCATTGCTCGAACAGGCTGCCGATCTCGGACTTCCCGTCTACGAAGGTTACGGCCTGTCAGAATGCGGCTCGGTCGTGGCGATGAACCGCGTGGGCGCTTTGCGTCACGGCACAGTTGGAAAAATCCTATCAGGCGTGAACGCTTGGATTGATAACGGTGAAATCGTTGTGTCTGGCCCAAGCGTTATGGAGGGCTATCTTGGCGCCCCTGCCCCTGAAACCCCATGGCGCACAGGCGATTTGGGGCGCATTGAAGATGGGTATCTTATCATCGAGGGCCGCAAGGACTGGCTGATCGTCACCCCAGCGGGCCGCAATATAAACCCCGAATGGGTCGAAGCCTGCCTTGGTGCAGATCCGCGCATTGTTGCAGCAGGTTTATGGCAGACCCCACAAGGCGAGTTGGAAATTCTTGCCGCTTTGCGCGGGAACATCACCCCAGAGCATATCGCAACCCATCTCGCAGCATTGCCAAGTTACGCCCGCCCAACTTCGGTGATCATGGTTCCTGCCAATCTACCAAATCTATTGAAAGCAGGCGGCGGCATTGCTCGCAATATGCTGTCCGAATTGTCGAAAACCGCCCCGAAATTTCCCCTCACCTACCCAGCAAAGGAATATGCTTAATGTCGTCCCATCCACCCTTAGCTGTCATCACAGGTGCAGGTTCTGGCATTGGCCGCGCACTTGCCCTCGAAGCGGGGCGAGCAGGCTACGATCTGGTTTTGGTTGGTCGCCGTCTTTCTGCACTTGAGGAAACAGCGGCACAGATCCCAGGCGTTTCCGTGGCTGTGATCGATGCTGACATCACCCGCCCCGAAGATCGCCTTCGTCTCTGTGATGCAATCGGGGATGGGTTGGATCTACTGATCAACAATGCCGGTTGCCTGAGCGTAGGACGGATCACCGATCAACTAGATGAAGACATTACGCGCCTGATGAATACAAACCTAATCGCGCCGATTTTGCTCACGCGCGACCTGATCCCTGCCTTGGCACGCCGTAAAGGGCATATCGCCAATATTGGCTCAATGTTTGGGATGATCGCTTTTCCTTATTTTACCAGCTATTCCGCGAGCAAATTTGCCTTGCGCGGCCTGTCCGATGCGCTTCGGCGTGAATTAGAGGAATATTCCATCACCGTCAGCTATATCGCGCCGCGCGCCACACGGACACCGGCGCAATCGCAATTTGACCACCTCATCGCACCCTTTGAGATGAAATTAGATAGTCCCGAACAAGTCGCGCGCAAAGCATGGCGCGGCATCACCAAACGGCGCAGCACTGTTTACCCAGGCATGGCTGAACGGATTTTTGCAGGGCTCAATGCGCTCATTCCCGCAGTGGTGGATAACGCCCTCATCAAGCAGTCCAAACGGATCCCCACGCATCCCTTGCCCTATGTGCCGTCAGAAAACGAAAAGGTCTGATCCATGAGCTATAATATCATCCGCCCCACAGCCGAGGCGCAAACCCTCACCGACCCAGCTGTTCTGACACAGCTGCGCGAAGATCTCACCCGTGACGGATGGGTCATTCTCCGCGGGTTTGACGCTGATATGTCCAAATTCAGTGCCCTCACGACCGCCTTGTGCAAGAAGATCACGTTTGATCCCGCCCGCGAATATGGCGACAAAAACACGCAAAAGGTTGATGCAGGCACGGGGCCTATCGGTCTGCATACGGAAAACGGCAACACACCTGTTTGCCCAGATATTGTTGCCTTCTACAGCCCAATCGCCGCCTTTGAAGGCTCGCAAACAACGATTTGTGACGGGCGCGCCGTGTTTGAAGGCATGACCGAGGACCAAAAAACCCGTTGGCAACAACCGATGGTGGTTGAACGCTATTTGCCCGAGGCTCTTTGGAAACGCTATCTTGCCAACGAGCATCCCGCGATTTCCAGCCCTGACGAAGTGACCGACCGTCATATTGAGGAATTCCGCGCCTTTATTCCAAACCAAGATTTTGACCTCTTGGAAGATGGCGGGATGAATTATCGCCTGACCGTATCGCCAGTGCGCCCCTCAAACCTGTCTGGGGGTCAGGGTTTTGCCAATGCGGTGCTTGGCCCATCTCACAACTATGCCCCCCCACGCTATTACTTCGCAGCAGATGATGTGGTCAGCGCAGAGGAAATTGGCCAATTGGCTGAATTGGCTGAGACGCATACCCACGAGATCAACTGGCAAGATGGCGATATCGCCGTCTTGGACAACACCCGCGTGATGCATGGGCGGCGTAAGATCGTGGATACAAACCGCCAACTCTTTATCGGAATGGGCAGCGTATGACACGCGCAGAGCCCGACCTCTAGCCTTAGGAGACTTCCCAACATGAAATATCTTAATCAAGCGACAATGATCTTTCTTTTGGCCACAGGCGCGGCTTCAGCTGACCCGATCGAGGGGCTGTGGCGCACCGCGCCCGATGATCATGGCGATGTTGGCTATATCCGAATTAGCGCCTGCGATGCGGCCTATTGCGGCAGGTTGGAGCGGGCCGAAAACAGCGCAGGCCAAGCCATTACGCCCGACACGATTGGCACCATGATTGTCTGGGATCTAACCCCTGCAGCCAATGGCGCCTATGAGGGACGCATCTACGCGCCTGATCGTGATAAAGAATATATGTCACGGCTTGAATTGGCCGCGAACCAGATCACTGTAAACGGCTGCATCCTTGGTGGCTTGATCTGCCGTAATGGCGGAGAATGGGTGCGGGTCGAGTAGCCAAATGTGCAAGAAAAGAGGCTACTTTCTTGGACTTACGCCAACCTCAATAAACTCGTCTACGAAAAGTGATAAAAGCTCAACCCGTGACTTTACACCCGCCTTACCCATCAAGGAGTGGGTCTGTGACTTGATAGTCCCCAATTTCACACCGCGGGCTTCAGCAATCTCGTCATTATTCATACCACGCACTATCAAGAGACCGATATCGGCCTCTGTTTTAGAAAGGCCCCAATTATTAAATTTCTGGCGGATCAACGCATCAAAGTCTTCACGCAAATGGTGAAGGGAATTAGCCTGGGCACGGTTTATGCGCTCCAAGCTTCGAAGAAGTGTCGCCATATGGATTAACCCAAGAACAAGTGCCAAAACGGCTATGAGCTCAAATATTAGATGCACTAACTCAGCGTCAGAGTAAGGCAAGTTGGCACCTAAACGCGAATTAAAATCTTCTAACACATCGAAAATGAAAAAGATGCTGCTAATCGCCATCAAAGCACCAGAGGCCAGGATCAGGATTTTGTTATTCTCCATATTCATTACCCTTACTTGCATTCTCGCGCCGATTGCTAAGGCTCATAGTTCAATCTAACTCTAGCTATACGCCATTGAACTAAAGTTTAACGACAAAATTCAACATGGGTTCTAGCTCGATACCTATCAATTTGCCGCGAGGCACGCAATTTACGAGGTATCAAAATGATCAGACGCACAGCTTTACAACTTCTCTTGGGCGGCGCAGCAGCCTTGCCTATGACCGCCATGCTTGCAGGCCAAGCCCGCGCAAGTTCGAATGACGGCGGCGGTTCTGGCGGCAATGACAGCAGTTCGTCAGGCAGCTTCGGTGGAAACGATAACAGCTCATCAGGCAGCTTCGGCGGCAATGATGATAACGGCACATCTGGCAGCAGTAATGGCTCAAACGGCGGTTCATCGCCAAATAGCCCCTCAGGCCCCGATGACACCCTTAGCGGTAGTTCGTCCAATGACGATCTTCTGCGCCTTCAACAGACACAAAATATTGACCAGTCCCTGAATGATGACGGGCTAGACCCCGTTTCGATAGATAATCTGGCCAATGTCTTGGCGGATTTCCAATGAGGGCGGCTATCCTGATCCTAGGCGTGGCAGTTTTGTCGGCATGTGTTGCAACGACATTTAATCGCGGCGCCACGCCCAACCTATATAGTGCATTGGACAGCCAACTTGATGGCTATAGCGGGGCCCTCGCATCAGGCGCGGGACGCTTTGAAATTGTGTCCACGCGAACAGATGGGCGCCGCCTCTGCCGTGTTGTCAATGTCGAAACGGAAGGCCGCTTTCACACCGAAAGTTTCTGCAAGATCCGCGGCGGAGAGTGGAGATAATCTGCCGTGACACTAGACTGGGGCACGATAAGGACAGCGCAGCTCAAAGGCGGGGATTTTTGCCTTTACTTGCGCTGCCCTGCCCCCTTCTTACAGTTAATTGAAACCTGCCTTACGGGTTGGCAGATCGTGGACGCGACAAACCCACCACGATTAGACATCATTGTGACCAAGAGTGATGCGGTGCTTAAGATTTCTGGTCGCACCCAGACGATCATCAACCACAGCCCAGACCCGATTGATGCGCTGAATTATCTTTGTTTGGATCTTGCCTATTGCTGTGCCGCGCAATCCTCAAATGCCACGCTTCTGCATTGCGCCGCATTTGGGACAAAGTGGGCAACACAAATCGCATTCGGCAAAAAGGGCGTTGGTAAATCCACCCTATCCTTTCACCACGCCTATTGCGGGGATCGCATATTCGCGGATGATCTCCTGCTCTGGGATCGCAGCAAAAATCGCTTCATTTGTCTTGGTCTGCCGCTCAGGATGCGCCGCCCTCTGCCCAAACTCGACACTGATCTTGGGCGGCGCTTCATCGCGGGCAAATCCATCGCCTATTCGCGGCGGGATGCTTTTGACATCGCGCCTGCAGGCTTCGCTTTTTTCCCCGAAGAAATTGTCGAGCTGACCCCGACACCTGCGCCAGTTCCTTTGACGCAACTCTTGGCGCGGATCAAAGCCTTTTCAATCTCGAAATCGCTGACCAATTTTCACTCTGAAACCCTGGAAGGGTAAATCCAATGCGCGTTTTTCGCTTCATTCGAACTCTACACAGTTGGCTTGGGTTGCTGATTTTGCCGTGGATCATCCTGTTTGGGTTTTCGGGGTTTTATTTCAATCACCAACAAGCGGTGTTAAATATGCTGCCCTCAGGCGCATATGACGAGACCGCCCTGTCCGAAGCCATGCTTGACGCACCAATGTCAGCGGCGCAGGCGCTGGCAGTGGTGGAAGATCACTTTCCCGATCTTGTTATCACAGATGCCAAGCAAACCACCTATCATGGCTTTCGTGCTTATCATTTTTTAGGTGAACGGGCACAGGTGATCGTCGCCGCTGATACAGGGCATTTCTACCACAAAACCCGTCTCACCCGCACGACCTTTGCGCCTGATGGCACCCGATTGCATCGCAAAATCTATTGGGGTCGATTTTTATCAACCTTTCACAATTTGGGTTGGATCGATACACGCTTTGGCACAATTTTAGCGGATATAACCGCTTGGGCCCTGATTATTTTTGGATTTTCAGGTTTGTTTATCTGGGGCTTCCCACGGCACAAGCGCTACCTGCGCGCTTTAGGTGGCCTGTGGCCAAAATAGCCAGCACATAAAAATTAAGCGACTATCCGTAAATTGGAACAACTTGCGCGCGAGGACAGGAGCAAACACGCAGCCACGCGCGCGTGGGACGCATAATAAAAAAGGTGGATAAAAGGGTGAATGGCTTCAACGCAGCACAACTTAAAGCGTTGATTTATAAACGAATTTTAATATGAAATGGTGCCCTCCACAAGCACGGCGGCACGCCTTACAAAATTTTCATCTGCAGCGATGGCCTTTTTGGCCGTATTCGCTTTGGCCCTATCCTTGGCGGCGGGGCGCGTTGCGGCGCGATGGTCTGAGGATTTAGCGCGCAGCAGCACCATTCGCGTGGCTGCCCCTTTGGTGGAGATGGACGCGCAGGTTGATGCAGTGCTTGCGGCCCTTGCGCAAACGCCCGGTGTCGCC
>Ga0181573_10000046_pt1 | contig 111975 bp, 82 predicted proteins | sample 101ome_25_FD_148643 | JGI IMG/M metagenome (GOLD analysis project Ga0181573, IMG submission 148643) | Coastal salt marsh microbial communities from the Groves Creek Marsh, Skidaway Island, Georgia - 101409BT metaG (spades assembly) | ecosystem: Environmental > Aquatic > Marine > Intertidal...
GCCGGGCCGGGGGGGGGGGAGCGGCGGCGACGGGGGCTTCATCGAGGTCTTCGGCGGAGAAGTCACCCTCCTCGACCCGGCGACCGCCGGCGAGTTCGGGGGAGCGGCGGGGGAGAGCACCTCCCTCGCGGGCGCCCCCGGGACGAACACGCTCCCCCATGGCGGCCCCGGAGGTGGCGGTGGGGGGAGCTTCCGCGGAGGGGACGGCATCGATCCCGCGAACCCCAGCCTGACCCTCGTCGCCCCCGCCGGGCTCGGGGGGGCTCCGCGGGGAGATGCGCGCCTCACCGTCCCCGTCGGCGGCGGCGGGGGCGGCGGCGGGGGGGCGTGCGCGCTGCGCCTGAGCTCCTCGACCTCGCTCGTGGCGAAGCATGGCGGGGGCGGGGGCGGAGGAGGAGGCGCGCTCGAGATCGTGGCCCGCGGCACGGTGACCATCGATGCGGCCCTCTCTGCGAATGGGGGAGACGGAGGGGACGGAAACGGGGGGAGTCAGCCCGGGGCCGGGGGCGGCGGTGCAGGGGGCACCATCGCCCTCCGCGCGACGGGCGGCATCATGTTCGGCGACCAGGCGACCCTCTCCTTCCTCGGCGGGCTCGGCGGCTCCGCCGTGGGGACCAACCCGCTCCGGGGCGGGGATGGTGCGGACGGGACCCTCCGGCTGGAGACTCCGAACGACTTCTCCGAGGTCGTGCTGCCGACGAACCCGGCTCCCGGCTTCGACGCGGCCGTGGTCACCGCGGCCCACGACCTCTTCGAGACCGCGGGCTACCTCCTCAGCCGCGGGCGGACCCTGCCCTATCGCCTCACCACCAGTGACGGGGTGACGGTGGGGGCGCCGATCCTCCTCGGCCCCGCGACCATCGACGGGGCGCCGGGGACGATCCCCGGCACGACCTTCGTCGCCGCCCTCTTCGAAGGCGCCGCCGCGCACCCGACCGATCGGGCGAACGCCGGGGAGTACTTCGGCTACGTCTCCGACCCCTCCCAGCTGGAGGGTGCGGAGTTCATTCGTGTCTGGTGGTACCTCTACGGAACTCCGGCGAACCTCGCCGGGGTCGATCGCCTCGCGATCCCCTACGACAACTGATCCGCGGGGGCGGGTCCGACCCGCCGGAGGGGGAGAGCGCCCTTGAGTCCGGACCTTGATCCCGCCTCCCGCGGCGATCCCTCCCTTGGCGATTCCTCCCCGGGGGTTCCCTCACCCGGGGGCAGCGAGGTCGTCTTCGTCGGGCGCCTCCTCTCGATGTCCCGGGCGCAGGCTCGCGGGCTCGTGCGGGAGGCCGGCGGGCGCTCCCCCGACCTGCCCGGGCCGAGGACCAGCGCGGTCGTCCTCGGCCTCGGGGCGGGGGCGGGAGGAGAGGCGCCGCGGCCGACGCAGGCGCTCCTCCGGGCCCGCGCCCTGCGCCGGGCCGGCGGCGGACCGCGCCTCCTCCGAGAAGTCGAGTGGCTCGCCGACCGGGGGCTGCTCAGGGGAGGGGGTGATCCCCGGGGCGCGTGGACGAGCGCGGATCTCATCGGCCGCCTCGGGGTGCCGGCCTCCCTCCTCCCCCGACTCGTCCGCTCCCGGCTCCTGCGCCCGCATCACTCCCTCGGGGCCCTCCATCTCTTTCCGTTCGAGGAGGTGGCCATCGCTCGCGACCTCGTCTCCGTGGTCCGCGGAGGAGCCTCGGTGGAGCGCGCCCTCGAGGGTCTCCGGCGGGCGCGTCGCCGCGCCGATCAGGAGCCGCTCGGGACCCGCCCACTCCCCCGGGGGGATGGCACCTGGCTCATTCGGCTCGGAGGGGGCGAACTGGCGGAGGAGGGGGGGCAGCTCCTCCTCGAGCTGGAGGGGCGCGCGGCCTCCGTGGGCGCGCCCGCGGCGGACGGTCCCCGCGTCACCGGTGGGGAGCGCTGCTTCGAGGAGGGGTGTCGCGCGGAGGCGAGCGGCGACCTCGTCGCGGCCCGCATCGCCTACGAAGAGGCGCGCGGAACCGGCTGGCGGAGCGGTGAGCTGCACCGGCGACTCGGCTCGGTCCTGCGGCTCCTCGACCATCCGGCGGAGGCGATCGCGGAGTTCACCCACGCCGTCGAACTGGAGCCCGGGGATGCCATCGCGTGGCTGGACCTCGGCGAGGCGCTCCTCGAGATGGGGGAGTGGGAGAGCGCGGCGGATGCCCTGCGGCGGGGAGTGGAGCTCACCCCCGTCGAGCAGCGGGACGCACTCGTGGTCGCGGGCACCCTCCTCGGGCTCCCCGCCGAACTCTCCACCGAAGTCTGCGACGGGTAGGAACCGGACCGGCGCGGGGTCGTTCGGGGCACCCCAGCTCTGAGGAGTCCCCGACGCCATCGGTGGTCAGGGAGTCCTCTCCCGAAGAGCCCGGCCGTCTCCCCCCGATCCTCGGGAGAGCAGCTCCTCCGCCTGCGCCCGGAGCGCCGGAGAGAAGCTCGTCAGGAACCGTGAGAAGTCGTCGGGGAGTGGAGACCGCAGGGTGAGGGGGACGCCATCGGCCTCCGCGCGCGGCAGGGTCAGCCGGTGGGCGTGAAGGAGGAGGCGGGGGAGGTCGTGCTCCTCCCGGAGCCAGCGGTTGATTCCCCCCTTCCCGTAGGTCGTGTCTCCCACGATCTGATGTCCCTCATGGGCGAGGTGACGCCGAATCTGGTGACGACGGCCGGTCCTCAGGCTCGCCAGCACGAGGGAGAACCCTCGGTCGGTCCCCAGAGAGCGGAACTCGGTCCTCGCATCCTGGCGGACCCCGTCTTCCCGACGGGTCAGGGGGCGCTCGCTCACCATCTCCGCGGGCGCGGTGCCGCGGACGAGGGCAAGGTACTCCTTCTCGACCGCCGCGGTGCTCCAGGCCTCCTGCAGGCTCGCGGCGGTCGTGGGGTCGAGGGCGAAGACGAGGAGACCCGAGGTGGCGCGGTCGAGTCGGTGGACCGGATGGAGATGCCGCCCGAGCTGATCCCGCACCCGGGTGAGGAGGACATCCCGATCGGGGGAGAGGTGAGTCCGGTGCACGTGAATCCCGGGAGGCTTCTCCACCACGACGATTCGCTCGTCCTGATGGTGGATGCGAATCGGGGGGGGCTTCATTCGAAGGTGATCCTCGGCGGGGTCTCTGGGGAGCGACCGGAGGCGACGGCGGCATCCACCGCCGCGATCAGCGGCGGGAGGACGACCCCGTGGGAGACTCCGCCGGGAGCCTCGCGGGCGACGTCCTCGAGGCGACGGCGCCCGCGGACCCAGATCGAGGCGGCCGGGGCGGGAGCCTCGAGCCAGAGCTTCAGGAGGGCCGCGGCCGCCTGGATGAGACCCTGCAGCTGCTCCCGGGTTCTGTCCCCGACGGGCAGGTGGAGCCAGATCGACTCCCAGGCCTCGTGGGCCTCGTAGTAGAAGCGATGGTTGAAGAGGTCGATCCCGAGCCGGAAGCGGATGTCCTCGGAGATCGTGGCCGGTGGGGGCTCCGGGGCGGGTGGGAGGGGATACTCCTCGTCCGGTCGTCCCCGGCCGGGGAGATAGGGCTCACGGGGCAGGGGGATCTCCGGAGCGATTCTGGGTGGAGCGAAGCCCGGGCTGTTGCTCGCCATGCGACTCTCCCTCCGCCGACTCCCCCGTGGAGCCCGCAGCATCGTTGGGAGGACGAGGGGGTTCCGCAAGGGCTCCCGGGAAAAGAGAGCGGTCCACGGCGCGTTCGCGCCGTGGACCGACTCCACCACCCTTCCGGATGACGAGAGAGCTTGGAGCTCTCCGATCACTCGGAAGATCAGAGAGCAGGAGCCGACGACACTCCCCATGTCGCGGCTCGAGGATCGAGGGTGGGGTGGACGCGTCCCTATCCCTGAGGCCCGTTGCTCTCGGGCCGTGCTGGACGAACGGCGGAGTCCCACGATCTCCCCCGACCGCCGAACCGTCTCCCACTTTCTCAATCCCCCCCCGCAAGCGGGGCGGCTTGCCGGACACATGGCAATCGCCGAGCCAATCTGCGGCGGGTGCGCGAGTGTCGCATGGGATACGTGGGATCGCCCGATTCCCGCCTCGTGAGTCAGGTGGGGAGCCTCCGTCCCGAAGGAGGGGAACCTGCTCGCCGGGCGGCGGACTCGGGACGCTGGCCGAGGAGGGCCGACGTGGCGGTGGAGAGCCACCAGGGTCGGCCTCCGTCCGCCATCCTCACACCCCGGGGGTCACGCTCTCCACCGACGCACCCACCCGGGGCCACTTCCCCTGAAGAAGATAGTAGAGGCGCCAGCGGGCGATGTCCCACGCTCGGACGCACCCACGAGTCAGAAGCGGGCGGTCGACCCGCTGATAGACGAGGTACTTCTGGAAGCCCTCGACCCGGCGGAAGCCGAGTCCGCGGATCGTCGATCGGATCGGGTACTTCGAGCGGAGGAGATGGAAGGGGCGCTCGGGATCGGGCTTCGAGGCGATCAGGTCGAAGACGAGGACCCCTCCCGGTCGGAGGGCGGCTCGAAGCTCTCGCAGGGTCTGCAGGGGATCCGCGACATGCTCGAGGACATCGACCGCGCTGATCAGGTCGTAGGTCTCCGGCGGGAGGGACTCCCGCTTCAGGTCGATGAACGCGGCGGTGAGGTCGCGTCGCTCGAGTCGCCACCGGGCGCAGCGCTCGAGGACAGCCGAGACATCGGCGCAGGTGACATCGAGGCCCTCACGGGCGAGGAGGATCGCGTTGGTCCCCACGCCGGCGCCGAAGTCGAGGAAGCTCCGAGCGCCGAAGCGCCGGGCGATGTCGACGAGTCGGGCGTTCCAGATCGGTGCGTCCCCCTGCTGCAGGGCGTGCCACCAGAGGAGCTCGTAGACGTAGGCCTCGCAGCCATTGTAGAACTCGGTGAGGGACGCCTCGTCCGTGCGCTCCCGCTCCTCCCACTGCTCCCGCTGCTCATCCACGGCGCGGCGGCAGCGTTCCTCGACGGCGTCGATCGGGGAGCCGGTGTACTCGGCGAGCTCGGCGAGGCAGCTCTCCCGCGCGTCCTCTCGACCGGGGAGTCGGACGGCGGAGAGCCAGGTCTCACGCAGCTGGGTTGCGGGTTGATCGGGCATCCGCGGGTCTCCTCACTCCTGCCAGGGGGTCGGCTCGGGGACGGGCCATCTGGCTCCCTCGTCGATCCAGCGCGCCAGAGTGACGGTCCACTCCTCCGCGAGCGCCGATGCATCCTCCGGCATGCGAGGGTGCTCCGGTGTGTCGGTCACGCAGCGGAACCAGAGCGCGCTCTCTTCGGCGCTCCCGGGAACCAGGGCCGGACCGGTGTCGCCTCCGAGGATGGCGCGCTCTCGCGAGTCGAGGCGAAGTCCGCCGCGAACGCGCGCATCCCCGTGACAGCTCCAGCAGTGGGCCACGAGGATCGGCTGAATGTCCGTGGTGTAGTCGATCATCCCCTCCGGGGGAACCTCCCAGCGCGCAAGCGCCGCGCGCGACCACTCGACCCGGGCCGCGAGCTCCCGCTTCCGCGCTCCGCTCGATCCCGGGGCTCGCCCGAGGAGGCGGTCGAGGGCATCGCGGTAGGTCTGCGCTCCGTGGGTCAGCTCCGCGCCGAGGTGTCCTCCCGCTCCCACGAGTCCGAGGGTGACGAGCAGCAGGCCGCGCCCCAGGCGGAGGCGGGCGCGCGTGAGCTCGCGGCCCCCGGAGGGGCGGAGGAGGAGGAGCAGCAGCAGCAACCCGACGGTGGTCGAGACCCCCAGCCAACGGTGCCACTCGAGTCGGCGCAGCACCTCCTCGCTCCCGGTCCAGCTGGCCGCTGCGATCCAGCCGGTCGCCCCCGCGAGCATCGACCCTGCGGCGGCGAGCACGAGGAGGGGGAGAGTGTGCACCCCGAGCGCCTCGGGGCGCCGGCGACGAGAGCGCCACTCCAGGAGCGCGGCGACCACGACGAGCGCGAACGGGAAGTGGACGAAGAGCGGGTGAAGGACTCCGAGGGGGTTCACGGCTGCCGGATCACGATCTCGGTGTCGATCTGCTCGATCGGGTGGCTGGAGCGCTCCCCGTCGGGCCAGACGATCTCGAGGGACTCCACCGCCGTCTCCGTACCCAGTCCGAAGGTGACGGGCAGTTCCACCTGGGAGAGGTAGCTGCGGCTGGGCATCACGACGAGGGAGCGGGCGCGGCCGCCGGCGACGAGCCGGACCTCCGCTCCGATGGCACCGGTGTTCGCCGTCTTCCCCTCCAGTCGCACCCGCAGCCAGTGGTTCCCGAGGGCCTGGTCGTTTCGCAGGAGCACGGGCGGACCGGCGACCTGGGTCAGGCACACGTCCAGATCCCCGTCACCGTCGATGTCCGCGAACGCCGCGCCGCGACCGACGATCGGGTCGACGAGGTCGCCGAGCTTCTCGTCCGGGGTCGGCGTGTAGCAGGTGTCGGAGTCGGGCCCGCAGTGCCAGAAGAGCTGGGCGGGCTGTGCGTAGCGCTGGTCCGGCTGGACCGTCTCGATCTCGTCCTCAAGGTGACCGTTCGTCTGCAGGAGGTCCGGCCACCCGTCGAGATCCGCGTCGAAGAAGAAGACCCCGAAGCTGAGCCACTTCCGACTCGGCTGCCCGATCCCCTCGTCGATGTTCTGGTCGAAGAAGGTGAGCTGGTCGGCTGCGGTCACGAAGAAGCTCGTCATCTCGGCGGCGAAGTTGCCGATGGCGACGGCGAGGCTGCCGTCCGGTCGATAGCGGACCGCGTCGATCCCCATCGCCCCGGTCGCCTTGCCGTTGCTGTCGTAGGCGAGCCCCACCCGCTCCCCGACCTCCTTGAAGGTGCCATCCCCGTGATTGAGGAAGAGGAAGTTCCGGACGGTGTCGTTGGCCACCGCGATGTCCAGATCTCCGTCCCCGTCGACATCGATCGGCGCGACGGCGAGGGCCTTGGCGGCCGGCTGGCCCTGCCCCGGATCGAGGATCTCGATCCCCGCGCTCGCCGAGACATCGGTGAAGGTCCCATCTCCGTTGTTGCGGTGGAGTCGGCAATGGGTGCCGGGGAAATTCGTCGGCTGCCCGTAGGTGCGGCCGCGGCCGGTCAGGGAGCTCCCGATCGCCAGGTCGATCTCCCGAGACCAGGTCACGTACTGCGCCACGAAGAGGTCGAGATCCCCGTCGAGGTCAGCGTCGAGGAACGCGGCGCTGGAGCTCCACGCCTCCATCTCCCCGGTGACCCCCGCCTGCTGGGCGACCTCGGTGAAGCGATCCCCGTCGTGGCGGTAGAGCCGATCCTCGCCCACGGCGGCGATGAACAGGTCGGGAGCTCCGTCACCGTTGTAGTCGCCGACCGCGACGCCGGTGGCCATGAAGGAGTCGGTCAGGCCCCACTTCTCGGAGACATCCTCGAAGCGCCCGGCGCCGTCGTTTCGGAACAGGCCGAGGGAGGGGAGGCGCTCCACCCCGGTGGTCCACGACCACTCCGTCCCGCGGGCGAGCAGAAGGTCCGCATCGCCGTCCCCCTCGAGGTCGAAGAACGCCACGCCGCTCCCCATCGTCTCGGGCAGGAGCTTCTCTCCCCGGGCCCCGTTCCGATGGGGGAAGTCGACGCCGCTCTCCGCGGTGATGTCGGTGAAGGGGAGAGGGGGCGCCTCGCGGAGGACCACGGAGGGACGAACCTCGGGGAGCTGATCGGGGACCACCTCCGGTCCTCCTTCTCCCGGACCCGCGAGCCAGAAGTAGAGTCCGACCACCGCGCCGACCAGGAGCAGGACGACCAGGGAGCCGCGCAGGGCTCGGGCGATGATCTCGTCGTCCTGGGACTCCGCCCCCGGATCGCTCTCGGGGAGGTCCGCTCTCGGGTCTTCGGTCATGGGAGCCTCTCAGTCCGCGATGGGGGGCGCCCCCTCGCGGTGGAGATCATAGATGACGATCGCTTCCGCGGCATGGTCCGCCGCCGGATTCGCGCCCCGATGCGTGGCGAAGGCCCGATCCCGGGCGAAATCATCGACCTTGTAGCGGGCATGGAGGGCGCGATGGTGCTGCTCCGCCTCGGTGTCCCCGAGGGCCGCGTGGACCTGGGCGAGACCGTAGTGGGCGGGGACGCTCTCGGAGTCGAGGGTGAGCGAGCGCTCGTAGGCGGCCCGCGCCTCCTCGAGGTGTCGGGTCCGGCGGGCCTCGTCCGTCCGGGTGCGCCGGGCGATCGCGAAGTGGACCGCCGCGATCTGGTTCCAGACCCGGTCGTCCCGGGAGAAGTCGAACTTGCGGGCGCGCGCCTCCGGCCACCTCGTCTCGGCGATCTGCTCGAGGGAGGCGAGCGCGTCCTCGTAGAAGCCGTTCTCGAGGAGCACCCGCGCACCGAACCACGCGAGGCTCCAGGGAGGCGCCGGCGGGTCCCACTTCGAGGCGCGCTCGAGCGAGCTCGCGGCGGCATCGATCCGCCCCGCCTGCAGCTCGGCCCGGGCCCGGTTCAGGGGACCGTCCGGGCGTCCGAGGCGGGCCACCTCGTCGAAGGCCCCGATCGCGGAGGGGAGCTCACCCCGCACGGCGCCGGTGCCGCCCTTGCGCAGGAGCCCGATGCCGTAGTCGTTCCACCGTTGCCACTCGACGATCCCCCGCTCCGACCCGGAGGTCGGCTCACCATCCACGGGGAAGGTCACCGAGTCGCGGGCGATCTCCATGATCGGCAGGTCGTTCACCCGGTCATCCCCGTAGACGTACTGGAGGAGACGGGTGTCGAACTTCCGATAGAGGAGGCGGGCGGTCACGGTGACCGTGTCGCCGGACTCCTCGGGGACATTCAGCAGGTAGCGGACGACGTCAGCCGCGCCGGGGGGGATCTGGTTGTTGTAGAGCGGGATGAAGATGTCCTGGGCGTTCCGGCGGTCGATCCGACGCCCTTCGCGATCCAGGACATAGGCGTTCACGAAGTGGGACCAGGGATCGACGGCTCCGTCCTCGCCGCGCCCCCCGCTGCTCCCGATCGCCCGGCCATCGCTGGTGACCGAGACCTCGAGCCAGATCTCGTTCGAGTCGGAGGTGCCCTGGGTGAAGGTGTGCCCGAGGGTCAGGGTCCGCAGGACGAACTCGAGCAGCACCGCCTCCCCCCGTCGCAGGGAGGGGACCACGGGGCGCAGGGGCGCCTCGAGGGGGCTGTCGATCGTCTCCCCGCGCCGCAGCCCGAACAGATCCACCCGCAGGGAGCCCTCGGTCATGGCGCGATGACGGGCGTTCACCTCCTCCTTCTCGGGGAAGTCGAGGAGGTGCGGGATCGCGGTGTTCGCCGAGGGGAAAGAGTGGTCGTGGACCGCGCGGGTCCCGTCTCCGGCAAAGTCCTTCGCCGCGAAGTCGGTCGAGGGGATGAGGTTCATGTGGCAGTTGCCGGAGTTGCAGTCCGGGGTCGCGCTCGGGGGGTAGTAGAAGCTCGTGATCCCGTGCCCCGACACCCCGCTGAGGCGATGCGCGTCGTAGTGGTTCTGGCCCCGCAGCCACTTGTACTTGTTCAGCTCCTCCGGCAGGTGGACCTTGTGGCAGACGCCGCAGAAGTCGGCGGTCTTGTGGAACGGCTTGAGGTAGGTCCGCTTGTGGAGCGCGGGCTTCGCCTTGATCAGCTGCTCGCGGACCCACTGGCCCAGCGCCGAGTCGGACCGGGCGAAGGGGTACCGGGCGGGCTCGTCGATCGTGTAGTCCGCGTTCCCCCGGTGGGAGTTGATGTTGCTGATCGTGTGGCAGACGGTGCAGGTGATCCCCGCCTGCGAGGTCGGATCGTGGACGTCGTCGAAGGCGGGGTCATCGAAGGCGCCGGAGAAGAAGGGCACGGGGTCGTGGCAGCCCGCGCAGAAGCGCGCCGCCTGGAGACTCCCATCCCGCTCCATCGAGATCTCGCGGGTCTCCCGCACCGAGAAGAGGTAGACCGGGTTGTTGAAGCTCGCGAAGCGGTGGGAGCTGGTGCGCCATCCCTCGTGCGCCTGCTCATGGCACTTGAGGCAGAACTGATCCTGCATCAGCGACTCGGCGGGGATGAAGTCTCCCGTGACGGTGCGGGCGAGGGAGGGGAAAAAGTACTCCTCGCCCGACTCGGGACCGACCCGGTTCCACGCCCGCGGGTCCTGGGAGTGCAGGAGGACCATGGGCAGGACGAGGGCGGCCCCCGCGCCCGCCCACTTCGCTCCGGTACGCCACAGGATGCGCCGACCGGCGAGGCGATGGAGCACGAAGAGCCACGCGGCGACGAAGGGGGCCCCGACATGGGCCCAGTAGATGAGCCGACGGGTGGTGCCGTCCCGGATCTCCAGGATCCCCTCGATCCGGGTGAGGAGGACCCCCGTCAGGAGGAGGAGGAGGCTGATCCCGAAGAGGGCATAGCCGACCTTCACCGCCCTGCGGTTCGGGCGGGTCCTCGCCTTGAGGAGGTGCGAGGTGCCGAAGACGAGCACGGGGACGATGAGGACGAAGCCGAGGACGAGGTGGAAGAGGAACATCCCCAGATAGAAGGTGTTCTCGTAGACCTCGCCCGTGCGGAACTGCAGCCAGGTGATCGTGCTGAGGTAGACGGAGTTGACCGAGAGGAGGGCGAAGAGGGCGAACACCACCGCGAGCCACCGCGACAGTCGGGGACCGACGGTCGGGTGGTGCGGTCGCCGGCGCCCTCGCGGCGTCGGGGGGGCGGGTGTGTCGGTCATTCGGTCCGTCTCCACCGATCGGGGACGGTCCGACGCGCGCGCGGCGCGTGGGCGGCCTTCATACCCGACGGACCCTCATCTTCGCGCCTGAAGCGGATCCCGACAAGGGAATGGCGCGGCGGGATTGCGCTCATCCCCCCCCGATTCGGGAATCTTGACCTCGAGCGACCTCGGAGGAGGGGGACCTTTCGGGAATCAAGTCGATCCCGCGGGGGATCGAGCGGCGCGAGGCCCGCTCAGGGGCAGGCCGGGTGACTGCCGCACCCGAGGGGGTCGGGGCTCGGATCCGCGCCGCAGATCGGGAAGGGAGCAGGCGGCACCGGCCCGACCCCGAAGGTGTGGGCGAGGCCGCTGATCACATCGGAGACATCGAGAGCGCCATCATCGTTCAGATCGGCGGCGTCCTGACAGACGAGGGGGGCGCCCTCGAAGAGGTGGAGGAGGAGGGTGATCGGATCGCTGATGTCGTGGGCGTCGTCCCCGTTCGCATCCCCCCGCAGGAACGGGGTCGGGGCGCACTCGTCGGGGATCCCGTCGCTGTTCGCGTCGGAGCTGGCTCCGGAAGCGATGTCGCAGGAGTCCGGCACTCCGTTCAGGTTGCAATCGCTCGTGGTCCCACCCGCCAGCTCGCAGCCATCGATGAGGCCGTTCCCGTCGCAGTCGAGGGCGGGGTCTCCGGCGATGTCGCAGGAGTCGAGACTGCCGTTTCCGTCGCAGTCGGAGCCGGCGCCTGCGGCGATCTGGCAGCCGTCGGGAACCCCATCGAGGTCGCAGTCCGCGGCCCCGGAGGCGAGGTCGCATTCGTCGGGGACACCGTTTCCGTCGCAGTCCAGGGCGGCCCCACCCGCGATCTCGCAGGCGTCGTCGACCTGATTGCCGTTGCAGTCCACGATCGCCGCGCCCTGGATCTGAAGGAAGAGGGACCAGGCGTGCAGGGCGCCGTTGTCCCCGCTGACCGCATCGCTTGCGGTCAGCGTCCACGCCCCGACCCGATCCTCGCCATCGAAGCCGGAGAGGGGCTGGGCGGGAGAGATGGTGCCCGGCGCGAGCTCGTCGTCGTAGGTCGCGAAGAGATCATCCGTGTTGCCGCCGGAGGTCTGGTGCAGGACCACCGAGGTGCCGGCGGGACTCGTGGTCGTCACCACAAGGTCGCCGATCCAGGTGTGGGTGATCTCGATCGCGACATCGACATCCTCGATGACCCCGGAGTCGGTGATGGTGAGGGTGTCGATGGCGGGACCCCCGTTCGAGATGATCGAGAGGGGAGGCGAGATGATCCGGTCGTGGACCTCGAGGCCGGAGGACTCGCAGATGTCGAGGACACCGTTCGTGTCGCAGTCGGCGGCCCCCGCCGCGATCTGGCAGCTGTCCGGTGCACCGTCGAGGTCGCAGTCGGTGTCGGTGCCTGCCGCGAGCTCGCAGGAGTCGAGGATGCCGTCCCCGTCGCAGTCGCTGGCGGCGCCGGAGGCGAGGGCGCAGGAGTCCGGGACCCCGTCGAGGTCGCAGTCCGCCTCGAGCCCGCCGGCGATGTCGCAGCCGTCGGGGACACCGTTGAGGTTGCAGTCCTCCTCGCACTCGTCGGGGACCCCGTTGCCGTTGCAGTCCGGGCTGTTCCCGCTGGCCACGTCATCGAGGTCGGGAATGCCGTTCGCGTTGCAGTCGAGGCTCCCGCCGGTGGGGGCGAGGATCGCCCCGGAGACGCTCGCCGTCGCCCCCGGCTTGAAGAGCCCGATGGTGGCGACGCCGGCGGCGGGGGGCACGTTCGCGTCGAAGCGGAAGTTGTACAGCGTGGACCAGCGGAGGGCGTTGGCGTTCGGATCGACCGCGAACGGGGTCGTCTGCCAGGTCGCCCCGGAGGCGGTCTGGGTGAAGCTCCAGTCGGTGAGGGAGTAGGGCTCCCCGCTGTGGTGATCGACGTCGTGGAATCCGACGTTGGTGAGGGTGACCCCCGCCGGGACCTCGACCGTGAAGCTCTGTCCGCTGCGGTCGGAGTTCATGTTGAAGACCGCGTACTCGTAGTGCCAGGTCCCGTCCCCGTTGTTCGTGACGTCGTACCCGACGATGAAGAGCCCCTCCCCCGGCACGCGGAAGTCCTCGAGGACGACCGAGGGCTGGTTGTCCTGCCAGGCCTGGATCCCCGGATCCTGCTGCCGCGTGCCCTGACCGCCGATGAACGAGAGCGTGAAGTTCGCGTCGTTCGCGATCGCGACCGGGCGGTAGGAGCAGTTGTTCTCCCCGTTCCCCGATTGGGCATCGTCCTGGGTGATGTAGTGCCCGGTGACGAAGTACAGCGCGCCGGGGTTCTGGGCGGGGTCGACATCCGCGGAGGCGACGCGGAGGCGACGCGCCACGCTCCCGGAGAAGCCGGGGGCGCTGAAGGGGTAGGGGAACTCGCCGGTGAAGGCGTTCACCTGGGACCGCGGCCCCAGGTTCGACTGGGAGCCGTTGAGGCTCGCCGAGTAGGGGTCGGAGCAGCCCACCCCCAGGGTCGTCCCGTCGGTGGGGTTGCAGGGGGCGCAGAGGCTCTGGCTCAGGGCGAAGAAGCCGTGCTTGAGCCAGCTCAGGCCGACCTGCTCGAACCGCCCGTCCTTCAGGCGGTAGAGCTCCTGCCCGATCACGGGGTGCTCGTTGGTGCCGGAGATCCAGAGGAGGTTCGTGTCGCCGATGTTGCAGCTCGTCGTGCCGACGGCGTAGGCGTGGTAGGCGCCGCTCGAGCCGTAGCTCGCGACCTGGTGGAGATCCCCGACGATGACATCGGGTCCGACCTGCCCCGCCGCGGGAGAGGCCAGGCTCACGGTCAGGAGCAGGAGGAGAGAGGCAGGGGTGAGACATCGGTTGGACATTTCGTCCCTCCTCGCGCGCGGCGTTGCGGATCCATGAGTCTCGAGATCGTGCCCGATCGGGCGAGCACGCCGAGGAGGCCCTCCCGGTGGCTCCTCTCGCGGTCTTCGCGGGGCCACCGCCCCGCGGGTCCATGGTAGCAGAGGGGAGGGGGGTGTGAGAGCACGGCTTGTCGAAGACAGTGGAGCTCACCGACCGCGCCGCGATCGAGATCGACGGGCCGAGAGACCCCTTGCTTCCGGTGGGTCTCATCGACGATACCGACCCCCATGAGCGTGGAAGATACGAGGGACCATCGATCGACGCCGGCGCGCGGAGCGGAGCGCCCCCCGTTCACCCGGTCGGTGTCGCGGTGGCTGAGCGCCCAGCTCGATCGGCGTCGACCCTCCGAGCGGAACCTTCTGCTGATCACGGCGATCCTGGTCGGCGCCCTCACCGGAGGAGCGGCGATCCTCTTCGTCCGCTGCATCGAGGCGATCTCACGGCTCGGCACCGATGTCCTTCCGGGCGCCCTGCCGGATCTGGGTCGCGGGTGGGTGATCATCGTCCCCGCGCTCGGGGGGCTCGCCGCCGGGCCGATCATCTCCCGCTTCGCGCGGGAGGCGAAGGGGCACGGGGTCCCCGAGGTGATGCAGGCGCTCGCGCTCGAAGGGGGACGGATCCGCCCGCGGGTGGCGGTCGCGAAGATCGCCGCCTCCTCCATCTGTCTCGGGTCGGGAGGCTCCGCCGGTCGGGAGGGCCCCATCGTTCAGGTGGGCGCGACCCTCGGCTCGACCGTGGCCCAGCTCCTCCGGCTCTCCCGAGCCCGGGTGAAGAACCTGGTCGCCTGCGGGGCCGCGGCCGGGGTCGCGGCGACCTTCAACGCTCCCATCGCCGGAGTCGCGTTCGCCATCGAGGTGCTCGCCGGCGAGCTCGGGGTGGGGATCCTCTCGAACGTGGTGATCTCGGCGGTGACGGCCAGCGTCGTCAGCCGCGCGTTCCTCGGGGAGCACTCCGCCTTCGAGGTCCCCTCCCATCAGCTCCACTCCGCGGGCGAGATGGGGATCTACATCCTGCTGGGACTCGGGGCGGCGCTCGTCGGGGTCGCCTTCATCCGGGTCCTGTACTTCGCGGAGGACCGCTTCGATGCCTGGAAGCGGTGCCCGCTCTCCCTCCGCCCCGCGGTGGGGGGGCTCCTCCTCGGGCTCCTCGGCTACTCCTATCCGCTGCTCCTGGAGGGGTGGGGGGTCGCGGAGTCGGTCGCCCTCGGGGTCGGGGAGGGCGTGCCCCACGTCTTCGGCTCCGGATTCGAGGCGATCGGTTTGGCCCTCGCCGGGCCGGTCCCATGGAAGCTGCTCCTCGTCCTCGTCCTCGCGAAGATGCTGGCGACCTCCTTCACCCTCGGCTCGGGGAACTCCGGGGGGGTCTTCGCGCCCTCCCTCTTCATGGGGGCGATGTTCGGGGGCCTCTTCGGCCAGCTCGCCGAGCAGCTCGCCCCGGGGATCGCGCCCGAGCCTGCGGCCTGCGCCCTCGCGGGGATGGCGGCGGTCTTCTCCGCGGCGGCCCGCGCCCCGCTCACGGCGATCCTCATCGCCTTCGAGATGAGCGGCAGCTACGGCGTGATCCTCCCGCTGATGGCGTCGACGATCGCGGCGACCCTGCTCGCCGGGCGCCTGCACCCCGAGTCGATCTACTCCCTCAAGCTGACCCGTCGCGGGGTGCGCCTCCGGCTCGGGAGAGACACGGATGTCCTCGACCATGTCCTCGTCGGCGAGGTGATGCGTCCGGACCCTCTCACGATCGAGCGGACCACGCCGCTCGATGAAGTGGAAGCCGCGTTCCTCCGCAGCCACCGCCATGGGATGATGGTCGTCGACGAGCGCGGCGCGCTCTGCGGCATCGTCACCATCACCGATCTGGAGCGGGCTCGCGCGGGGGGCGCGGACGGGAGTGGGACGACGGTCGAGGCGGTGATGGTGCGCTCCCTCCTCACGGCCACCCCGGAGGAGTCGATGGGGGAGGCGCTGGAGCGAATGGCGGTGCGGGATGTGGGGCGGATGCCCGTCGTCGACGCGAGAGACCCCACCCGGCTCCTCGGGATCCTCCGCCGCAGCGATGTCCTGCGCGCCTACCGGGTGGGGCGGCTCGAGAGGGTCGGAGAGGCGGAGCGCACCGAGCAGACGCGGATCGGTCTCCTCACGGGGCACGGCCTCGTGGAGGCGGAGGTCCGACCGGGCTCGCCGGTCGCGGGCTGCCGGGTGCGGGAGCTGAATCTCCCGGACGATGTCCTCCTCACCACCCGCCTCCGGGGCGAGACTCGGAAGCTCCTCCACGGCGAGGACACGCTCGAGCCCGGGGACCGGGTCCTGGCGCTGGTCCCGACCCCTCAGTCGGAAGCGCTCCGCGCCCTCTTCCGCCCGGGTGGAGAGGAGGCCTCGTGACTCCGACGCGACTGCACGAGCATCGGGTGACCGCCACGCCGGAGCCGGAGGGATGGGTCGTGTTCCTCCATGGGATCCTCGGGAGCGGCGCGAACTGGGCCGGCTTCGCCCGTCGCCTCGTGGAGGCGCGTCCCCATCTCGGCGCGCTCCTCCTCGACCTTCGCCTCCACGGCCGGTCCGACGCTGGCACGCCGCCTCACACCGTCGAGGCGGCGGCCCGAGATGTGGCGCACCACCTCGAGGAGCGGGAGATCCGCCCCCGCGTCCTGAGCGGTCACTCCTTCGGCTCGAAGGTCGCCTTCACCGCGGCGACCCTCGGACGAGGGACGCCCGACTCGATCTGGCTGCTCGACGCGGATCCCGGTCCGCGGCCCGAGGCGGCGGGGAGGACGACGGTGCTGCGGGTGATCGAGGCGCTCCGGTCGATGCCGAGCTCCTATCCGGAGCGCGAAGCGTTCACGAGTGAGCTGGTCGATCGGGGCTTCTCGGCGGGGCTCGCCGGCTGGCTGGGCAAGAACCTCGTGCGGGCGGGAGGGGAGCTCCACCTCCAGCTGGACCTTGATGCGATCGAGGCGATCCTCGAGGACTATCACGCCACGGATCTCTGGCCCCGCCTCCTCCACCCCCCCTGCCCGGTCCACTGCGTGGTGGGGGGGCGCTCCGATGTCTTCTCCCCGGGGGCGCGGGAGCGGCTCGAGCGCGAAGCGGGGGCGGGGCGACTTCTTCTCCACCATCTCCCGAGCGCCGGCCACTGGGTGCATGTGGACGCGCCGAAGGGGCTCCTCGACGCCTTCCTCACCGCCCTCTGAGCCGGGCGCCGCCCTCGGGCGCAGCTTCGCTGACGATCAGCGGGGGAACGCGGCGGACCCCTCGGGGTGGGCGAGGTCTCCCTGCGGGCCGAACCGCTCCGCCTCCCGGCGCAGCTCCTCGCCGCTTCGGACTCCGGGGGCCGGCAGGGGGCGCTCCGGCGTGCTCTCCAGATGGATCGACGTGGTGGGGAAGGCGAAGCCGACACCCAGATGCTCGGCGAGGCGGATGATCTCCAGCATGAAGTCCTGACGGGCGCGCAGCTCCTGCTCCCAGTCCGGCACATCGAAGAAGACGTAGACGAGGACCTCGAGGGCGCTCCCTCCGAAGTCGTTCAGGTAGACCATCGCGTAGTCCTGACGCATGCGCTCGTTCGCGCGGACGATCTGCCGGATCCCCTCGCAGAACGCCTCGATCCTCGTGCTGGGGGTGCTGTAGAGGATGCCGAGGCGGGTCTTGTACCGCCGCCAGCGGCGCCTGCCCATGTTGTCGATGGCGGAGTCGACGAGGCTCGCGTTCGGCAGGGACACGATCGAGTTGTAGAAGGTGCGGACGCGGGTCGTGCGGAACCCGATCTCCTCGACGGTCCCCTCCACCGAGCCGACGATGATCCAGTCTCCGGCCTGGAACGGCTTGTCGGCGAACACGGTCACCGAGCCGAAGAAATTGGCGAAGGTGTCCCGGGCCGCGAGGCCGACGCCGATCCCGACCACGCCGAGCCCGGCGAGGAAGCTCAGAATGTCCACATCGAGGTTGTCGAGAACGAACAGGAACGCGCCGACGCTGATGAGGACCTTGAGCGAGCGCTCGAGCATCGGGGCGAGCTGGTCGTCGAGGCGGGAGTCGGTCCTCCGCGCGGCATCCCGGAGCCACGCTCCGGCGAGGTCGGCGAGGCGATAGGCGAGGACCATCCCACCGAACGAGGCGAGGACCTTGGCGGCGAGGAGCACGGCGCGGTCTCCGGCGGCGGAGAGCTCGAGGTAGGGGCGCAGGAGCCCGATCACGCTCGCCGCGGCGAAGAGCCCGATCGCCGTGCCGAGGGCGCGGACCGCCTCCGAGGTGGAGCGCCCTTCGGCGTGGCGTCCCGACCATCGGCCGAGGAGCACCCTCGCGATGAAGGTGGCGATCCGGTGCACCAGCCAGGCGAGCAGGAGCAGGGAGGCGAGCCCGAGCCACTGCCAGTGCTCGAGGAAGAGGGCCCGCTCCCGGAGCCACTCCGGCATCAGGGTTCGGAGGCTGAACTTCTGGTAGCGGACCGCGCCCTCCGCCGCGTACGCGGCGATGATCCGGGCGCTCCCGATCTCGACGAAGCTCCGCTCGAAGTACCAGCCCCCCTCGATGGCGAGCGCCACGATCGGTCCGTGCGCCGTGGGGAGTTCGAACCGGTCCTCTCCCGCCTCGGGGATCTCCGCGTAGTCGATCCGCCCGAAGTAGTTCAGGGTGTCGATCACGCGCTGGGCCGCTCGGTAGAGGTCGGCGCTGGGCGCGCGGCTCTCCCGCCCGGTCTCGAGGAGCCGGATCGCGGTCAGGAGGTCGGCGCGTCGCTCGTCGCCTCCCTCGATCACCACCGCGGTGTAGCCCCGTCGGCGGTCCGCGTCGGTCGCGCGGTTCCAGCTCTCGATGAAGCGGCGGAGCAGGTCGCGGGGGGAGTCCGCTCCCGAGGGGGCCGCCTCGGTGGCGGAAGGGGTGCCCTCCACCGCCGGCGACGCGTCCGGCTGCCCGGGGAGCGCGGAGCCGAGGAGGAGAGTCAGGGCGAGGGCGAGGAGGAGACGGGCTCCCCGCGTGGAGGACGGCGGACTCGAGGTCGACACTTCCGGATTCCCTTCCCACGCGCTCCCCCCGCCCGGGGCGGGGGAGCGAGCCGACGCGGGCCGCCTCTCCTCACGGGAGGAACTTGGCGGGCTCCGCGAGCTTCTGCGGCAGGTACTCATCGATGACGTAGTTCAGGCCCCACTTCGCGAGCGCCTGCTGCTCCGCGCGAACCCCCATCTTGAGGAGCTGCTCCAGCGCGGCGCTCCAGCGCTTCTTCGACTGGAAGAACGGGTCGTTCTTGAGGGCGTCCTTGGCGCGCTTGATGTCGACATCCTTCAGCGGGTGCGTGGGGAGGTCGTACTTCACGATGTCGTCGGGGGTCACGCCGAGGAAGTTGGCCCAGGGCACGCAGAAGAACTTGTTGATGTGGGCCGCGTTGCCGGAGCCGACCTTGAGGGTGCGGTAGATGTTGCTGATGCCGTAGGGATCGCAATCGACGAAGGCGTGGACCGGGATCCCCGCCTGTTCGGAGAGCCTCCGGATGAAGCGCCGGGTCGATCGGGTGGGGACCCCCGCCATGCTGACCAGGATGCAGTTCGCCTGGCGCCAGTACTTGTGGCTCTGCAGTCGCTGAAAGATGCCGCCGGTCTCGATCGCGAGGATGAACTTGGCGTCAGTCTCGAAGCTGAGGTGCTCGACGGAGCTGGGGATCGAGTAGGCCCCGGAGCCGAAGCGGGTGCAGTCGATCCGCTCGATCTCCCCCGTCTCGAGATCCGGGTCGTGAACGATCAGCTGCCCGGCCACGGCGCCTCCGTGCTCGTCGGGGACGAAGCGGAGCTGCTCCCGGCTGATGTCGTCGACGGAGAACAGCGCCTCGATGTCATCCATCACCGTGTCGGACTCGGTCTGGTCGTTGAAGCGGGCCTCGTTCCAGTTCTTCGACTGGTAGTAGACATCCCGCTTCGTCGCGAAGTCGTGGCTCTCGACGAGCTCCTTGGAGAGCCCCATCATCCGGAGGGTCTGCGCGAAGCCCTTCACCGTGTTGACGGTCAGGGTGCGCTCCTTGCGGCTGCGGCCGATCTCCAGGTAGCCCTTCTTCGCAGAGTAGGAGACGTTGTTCAGGGAGCGGACCGGGAACTTCAGGTTCGGCTTGTCCCCGGCGAGGATCGTCCGGTGGATCTGATCGGCGGTGTGAACGATGCTCTTCACCGTCGTCCGGTCGAGTCGGTCGTTCTCCTTGCGGACCTCGGCCATGTAGACCTTGTCGACCTTCCTCCCGGTGCCGGCGCCGCGTGCGAGGCCGGACGGCCGCGGCACGCTCGGGCCCGGCTCGGCCCCTCGACGCGTTGTCGCCTTCGTGGCCTTCTTGGCCGTCTTCTTGGCCGTCTTCTTGGCCGTGGTCGCCTTGCTCTTCTTCGCAGACGACTTCCCGGCGGTCTTCTTGGTCGTCTTCTTGGCGGCTTTCTTGGCGGCTTTCTTGGCGGTCGTCTTGGCCGTGCTCTTCCTAGCCGTGCTCTTCTTGGTCGCAGTCTTCTTGGAGGCCTTCTTGGTGGTCTTCTTCGCCATGGATCCCCCTACAGCTTCCGGCTGCGCTCGAGGACGTCGGTGAGGGACGCCATTGCCTTGTCGACCTGAGGGTCGCTGAGGTCGAGGATCTCCCGGAGCGCGATCCCGATCTCCGGGATGTAGCTCTTGATGTAGTCGCGCTTCCGAGCCGCGTCCGCCTCTCGGCGGCGTCGCCGGAGAAGGACCGCGAGCTTGCGTCCGACCTCCATCAGGGCGAGGCGGATCTCCTTGAGGATCTCATCGTAGTGAGCGACCGCCTTCTTGCTCTCCGAGGTGTAGGGGACCCACACCGATGCGATGTGGACCATGACCGCGATCGGGCCGGTCGGGAGCGCTCCCCGGGCCTGCTGCACCTCGTAGTTCCGCCAGGGCACGCTCACGACCGCCTGCTGGATCGCGCACGCGCCCGCCTCGTACTGGAGGGGGACCCGATTCGCGAAGCGATAGACCGTCGCGAGCTCGTCGGCGGGGAGGTCGCCCCCGTAGGCGAGGCCGACCTCGATCTGGAAGGGGTTCCCGCGGTAGACGGCGGGGGAGCGGGTGACGGAGATGATCTGGTCGACCTCGAAGTTCCGCCCGAGGGTCTTCCCGATCAGCTCCTCGCCGATCGGGGAGAGGCAGTTCGTCGGCGGGGCCATCAGGGCGGTCTCGGCGATCGAGCGATGGAGCAGCTCGACCTCGGGACCCGTGAAGCGCTTCGGGTTCTTGCTGGCGGAGAGGGGCTTCTTCGAGAGCCCGGCGCTCGTCTCGACCACCTTCTCCACCGCGTTCGGCGTCATGCGGGAAAACTCGGTGCAGAGGAACCCGGAGAGGGTCCGCGAAGGGGTCTCCTTCATCATCCGCATCAGGATCCCGAGCTCGACCCCGTGGGGGTGCGGCAGGATCTCCTTCGGCTCGGCAGGCAGCTCCCGGGTGACACGGTCGTAGACGATCGGCTCGTTGTCGGTGGGGTTGCGGTACTCGATGCGGACGTGCGGGTTCGCGAGACTGACCTGCTCGAGGTAGGCATCGACGGAGTGCTTGCCCTTCTTGTAGGTCGCCTCCAGCTCGATCTCCACGATCGTGCCGTGCTTCCACTCGACCTCGACCTCCTGCTCCCGCTTCACCACGGGGATGTTCTTCGCCATATCGATGGCGAGGTCGAGCTGAAGGGCGGGCTTCCGGGCGGAGGTCCGGCTCGTCACCCGCATCGGCTGCCCGGTCGTGAGGGTGCCGTACATGCCGGCCGCGCTGATCCCGATCCCCTGCTGGCCGCGGGTCTGCTTGCGCGCATGGAACTTCGAGCCGTAGAGCAGGCGTCCGAAGATCTTCGCGAGCTGCGCCTTCACGATCCCCGGACCGTTGTCCTGGATCACGACCCGGTAGCGGTTCTCCTTCTTCTGGATCAGTTCGACGGAGATCTCGGGGGCGATCCCCGCCTCCTCGCAGGCGTCGAGGGAGTTGTCGACCGCCTCGCGGACCGTGGTGAGGAGGGAGCGCGCGGGGCTGTCGAAGCCGAGGAGGTGCCGGTTCTTCGCGAAGAACTCGGAGACGGAGATGTCCTTCTGGCGGGCCGCCATCTTCTCCGCGGTGGAGCGGGTCCCCGGGGCATCGCCGCCGCGCTTGCGGCCGCGGGTCGGGGTGGGGGGGGCCGGCGCCTCCTCGAAGAGGCTGAGCTGGGCGCCGTCGTCGTCCGCCGCGCGGCCGCGAGCGGACTTCCCGCTCTTCCCCTTGGGCGCCGCCGCCTGCTTCTTCGCCACCTTCGCGCTCTTCTTGCGGGCGGTCCGGGCCTGTTTCGGTCTCGGGTCTCGATCCGACAAGTGGGCCTCCCCTCGGCGTGCTCGGGATCGGAAGCGAGGATTCTAACGGGGGAGGGTGCGGTGCCTACTCCTCGGGCCAGAAATCGAACCGTGGCGCGGTATCCGGTGGGGCGAGCAGCGCCTCCCGCAGGTGCGGCGGGCGCAGGTCGGCCTCCGCCAGCGCGGCGCGGTCAAGCCAGCGGTGACCTCGGACAACGCTGGTGCCATCGAGATCGGCGGGGACCGACACGCGCGGCGCGGCCTCCCCCCGCACCCGGCAGTGGAAGATCAGCGCGATCACGTGATGGTCCGGCGGCATCTGGGGGGAGAGTCGCGTGTGTCTCCCCGCGATGAACTCGCGGATCGAGAGGGGGGCCAGGACCTCCACCTCGAGGCCTGTCTCCTCCAACAGCTCCCGCGCGAGGGCGTCCGCGAGTCCCTCGCCGTGGTCGACATGGCCCCCCGGCAGGAAGAACCAGGGCTCTCCCTCTCGCCGGCTGGAGGCATCGACCGCCTCGATGAAGAGGAAGCGGCCTTCGTGCTCGACGACGCCGCGGACGGTCAGGGCGGGCTTTCGCCTGCGGGGCTTGTCCATGAGACCTCCGGATTCTCGGACCATGGTTACCAAGAAGGGGGGGTGAAGGGGGCGAATCCCCCCCTCCCCCCCCGGCATCTTCCTCCGAGGGGTGTGGTATTCTTCATCAGCGACCCGGCGTGCGGCCGGGATTCGTGAGACCGAGGAGGACTCTGACATGTCGCTCGATCGACGACACCCGTTGCGGCTCGCGCCGTTGCTGCTCCTGCTGGCCGCCAGCCTCCCCTGCGCGGCCCAGGGAGACGCTTCCGGCCTTCGCGCCAAGTACGACGCCAAGCTGGCGGAGCCGTTCGCCAAGGCGGTGGACTGGGCCCTCTCCCTCGAGGACGCGAAGCGGCGAGCCCGCGAGGAGAACAAGCCGATCCTCGGCTACTTCACCCGTAGCTACTCGCCATGACCGCCTTGCAGTCGTATGGAGGGGGGTCCCCTCCGCGAGCAATGGTGGATCGAGATGGCGAAGGAGCGGTTCGTTCCGTACCTGAACATCTCTTCGCGTCTCCCTTCGACGCCCGACCCGAATCTCCTCCAGACCATGGGGGGGCGGGGCTTCCCGTACTTCGTGATCCTCGATCCGGACGGTGAGCGCGTCGTTCCGGGGAAGGCGTACCCCCAGTTCCGTCCGATGAACGCCGCCGGAACCGAGGCGGCGCTCTCCGGGGTGGTCGAGCTCATCCGGGCCCGGGTGCGGGCGGAGCGTGAGCCGGACTCGCCCGCCCTCGCGGCGAACCGGAAGCTCCTCGAGCGACTCCTCATCGACGGCAAGGTCTCCGACATCGCCGCCGAGGCCGCGACGAAGGTGGAGGGGGTCGACCCGATCCTCGCCCAGCGCTTTCGGGCGCAGGAGGTGATCGTCCGCTACACCTTCTCGGTGCGGCCCCTCGAGCGGGACGACCAGGAGGGGCGGCGGGCCGCGTTCGAGTCCGCCGCTCGGGAGATGCTCGAGCTTCACCGGAGCGGACCCTCCCTCCTCGATCCGTCGTTGCGGATCTTCAGCGACTACTGTCGCCTCGTCTTCACGGGAGCACTGCTCGCCGGGGATGTCGCGGTCGCGGAGAAGACCCTCGGGGAGTACCGCAGGCGGTTCGGGTCCACCGGGCAGATGCGGGAGCGCATCGACCGCATGCAGCTCGATCTCGAGAGCCTGAAGAAGCGCCTCGCCGAGTCGGAGGACTCCGAGGGCTAGCGCGCTCCCCGCGGGAGCGCTTGGAGGAGGAGCAGCGTGCCGAAGCCGGACGCCGAGGTGCATGTCCTGGGGGTCCCCCTCGACCACGGAGCGGGTCGTCGGGGCGTTGGAATGGGTCCCGCCGCCGTGCGGATCGCCCGGCTGCTCGAGTCCCTCGAGCGCGTCGGGGTCCGCGCGACCGACCGCGGGGACGTCGAGGTGCGCGGACCGGAGACCGAGGAGGTCGGCGCCGAGAACGCCCGCTATCTCGGGGTCGTGTCTCGCGCCTGCGCCGACCTCGCGGCCCGGGTGGAGGAGATCATCGACGAGGGGAACCTGCCCCTCGTCATCGGCGGCGATCACTCGATCGCGCTCGGCACCATCTCCGGAGTCTCGGCTGCCCTCCGGGAGGAGGGCGCGAGCGAGCCGCCCGAGTTCGGTGTCCTCTGGTTCGACGCCCACGCGGACATCAACACCCCCGAGACGAGCCCCACCGGTAACATCCACGGGATGCCCGTGGCGCTCCTCCTCGGGAAGGGCCCGGAGGAGCTCACCTCGGTCGCCTACGCGGGACCGAAGCTCCGCCCCTCGCGCCTCGTCCAGATCGGCCTGCGCGACCTCGACCACGAGGAGAAGCGCCGGCTCCGCGCCTCGGAGATCCACACCTTCACGATGGACGACATCGATCGCCGCGGGATGGCCACGGTCATGGAGGAGGCGATCCGCCTGGCCTGCGACGGGGTCGACTTCCTCCATGTGAGCTTCGACATCGATGTCCTCGACCCGACCGTGGCGCCCGGGACCGGGACGCAGAAGAAGGGCGGCCTCACCTATCGCGAGGCGCACCTGGCCCTCGAGATGGTGGCGGAGACGGAGCGCCTGCGCTCCTTCGAGCTGGTCGAGGTGAATCCGGTCCTCGATCGGGAGAACATGACGGCGCGCCTCGCCGTCGATCTGATCTGCTCCGCCATGGGCAAGAGGATCCTCTGATCGGGGAGCCGCCTCCGGGCACGATGCTCCTCGCTGGCGCGGCCGCCGCGGCGGCCGGTCGCCGGTGGCGGGAGTCTCCCGATCGAGTCCTGCTCGTCGTCCCGCACCCGGATGACGAGTCCTACGGCTGCAGCGGCACGCTTCAGCGGCTCGTCGCCCGCGCCGGGACGGCGGTCGTCTGCCTGGTCCTGACCTCGGGAGAGGCGGCGACCGTCGGTCGTGAGCGTGGGATCCCACCGGCCGAGCTCGCCCGCATCCGTGAGCAGCGCCTCGCGCGAATCCGCGATCGTCTGGGGCTCGGCGGGCTGCTCCTCGCGCGACTCCCGGACGGCGGGCTCGCCCGACTCTCGCTCGCCGAGCTGGCCACCGTCGTGCGGACCGGCATCGAGCTCGTCGCCCCGCAGGTCGTGCTCGGTCACGATCCCCGGGGGGTCAACGCGCATCCCGACCACATCGCCGCGCACTGGGGGCTTCGCCGCGCGCTCGAGGGGAGCCCGGTGCGCCGCTTCGGCATGCTCGCCCACGATGCGGAGAGCGCGGAGAGCGCCGCTCCGCGGCTCCTCTTCCCCACGCACCGCCGCAGGATCCACTGGACGGTGGAGCTCACCCCCGAGGAGATCCGGGGAAAGGAGCGGTGCCTCGAGGAGCACGAGGCGATCATCACCCTCGATCCGCGGGTCGCGGCGGAGGGAGATCGCACCCTTCGCCCTCCGCGCGAGCAGTGGGAGTTCTTCGGGGAGGCGGATGGGGTCGTCCGCGACGACCTCTTCGCCGCGCTGCCACAGGCCCCCTTGCCGGTCTGACCCTCCGCTCCGCCGGGCTGCTGTTCCACCGCGCCGGCGGCTCACCGCGCCCGCGCCCTGCGAATTCGAGGCGGTTCGGATCGCGCCTTGCTCCCGATCTCTCGGGAGGCTTCCGGCCGCAAGCGAAGCCGGCGCGCTACGCGGCGTCCGGGCCTTCCGAGCGAAGAAATCACCGGCCGCACGCGGGGGGGAATCGCCCTCTCTCTGGTTCCCCGCGCCAATCGTCGGGGTCCCGCACCATGGAGGTGCGGGTCTGCTACACTCCCGCGGAGATCCGAACGCGCCACTGGATTGCCGGTGGGGAGCCTCCCGGCTCTCCCCGGGGGACGGAGGACTGATGAGCGACGAGAAGGGGGATCGCCCGCAGATTCCCGAGGGCTGGCCGCCGCGACGGGTCGGCGAGGGGACGGGGAAGAAGGGGGCCGGAGGGGTGCCGCCCGGTGTCGTCCCGGTCGCCCTGAGCGTGTTCCTCGTGCTTCTCGGTCTCGGAGTCTTCATCACCGGGCGCGGCGGGATCATCGAGGTGAAAGACACCGAGGTCGGCGTGAAGGTGAACTACCTCACCGGCGAGCGAACCCTGATCGACCAGCCGGGCTATCAGGTGTTCATCCCCTGGTTCAGTCAGGTCTTCCTCCTCGACAAGTCCCCGAACGAGTTCGTCATGGAGGGGAATCGGGACAACTCCTACAACTCGGTGCGTCAGCTCACCGCCCGCGCGAACGACGGCTCGACCTTCTGGTTCGATCGCCTGGAGATCCAGTACCGACTGATCCCCTCCATGGCCCCGGCCGTGCTTGACGACTCGGGCTACCGGGATGCCTTCAAGCGGAACTGGGTCCGGGCCGCGGCGCGCTCCATCCTCCGGGATGAGTTCGGGAAGTTCTCGGCGGAGGGGGTCGCGGACCCGACGAACTACCGCCGCGCCACCGAGGATGCGAAGGGTCGACTCAACGAGATCCTGCGCACTCACGGGATCGAGATCATTGACATCCTCACTCCGAAGCCGAAGTTCGACCCGATCTACGAGCAGGCGATCGAGGACCGCAAGGTCGCGAACCAGGAGGTCGAGCGCCTCAAGACGCAGCTCGACCAGCTCACGCAGGAGCGGGAGCGCCTGATCGCCGAGGTCGAGCGCGAGAAGGCGACCGAGTACGAGAGCCTCCTCGGTGATCTCGAGTCGAGCCGCATCCAGGCGGAGAAGGAGAAGATCCGCGCTGAGAAGGCGGCGGACGCCTACCGGATCACCGAGCGGAACGCCGGCCTCGCCGAGGAGAAGGCGATGGCGCAGCAGGCGACCGCCTTGGAGGCGAAGGCGCGCAAGGAGGCCGAGGGCCTGCTCGCGCGGGTCGCCGCCCTCGAGAGCCGCGGGGCCATCCTCGTGCGGGAGCGCCTCGCCGCGCTCTTCCAGCAGATCCGCTTCGAGGTCGTTCCCTACCGGAGGGACCCGGCCCCGATCCGCATCGAGCACCTCGGCGGGGTCGTGCCCGCCGCGGGCCCGGAAGGAGGCCGACCTTGAGCAACTCGATCCGCATCTCCATCGGGCTGGCGATCCTCGTCGCCCTCGTCTTCCTCGCGTTCTCCCTGCTCACCGTCCGGATCCCCCCCGCGACGATCGGCGTCAAGCAGGCGCTGTGGGGATCGGGCGGCTACGATCAGCAGGACTACGGCACCGGCCTTGCGTGGGCGGTCGCCGGGGTGCAGCGCTGGCACTTCCTCCCGACCCAGACGCAGTTCATCCACTTCGTCGAGGGAGCCCGGGAGATCGAGGGGCTGATGCGTCCGCGGGAGTCGCCCCTCGAGTTCGAGGACTACGAGAGTCCCGTCGATGTCCGGACCCGGGACAACAACACCGTCTACGTCGATGTGACGATGACCTACCGCATCCTCCCCGGTCGGGGGCACACCCTCGTGGAGGCAGGGTACAAGACCTCCTACCGCGAGCAGGTCCGCTCACGGGCGAAGACCCTGATCCGCGAGGACCTCGCCAACCTCAGCTCGGAGGAGTTCCAGTCGACGGAGATCCGCCTGACCCAGGCGGGGCGAACGCTGGATATCCTGAAGACCGAGCTGGCCCAGTACTACGTCGAGCCGCTCGACGTCTTCATCCGAGCGGTCCACTTCCCGGCGGACTATGAGAGCAAGCTGCAGGAGAAGCAGTACCTCAACCAGAAGAAGCTCCTCGATGAGGCGCTGACGCAGCAGGCGACCCAGCAGACCGATGTCGAGAAGTTCCGGAAGCAGACCGACAAGGAAGTGAAGATCAAGACGCAGGACTGGGAGAAGCGGATTCAGGAGAAGCGCTCGGAGTACGAGGTGCTCATCGCCCAGATCACGGCGGAGGCGAACCTCTACGCTCAGGAGACGAAGGCGCAGGGGGACGCGGAGCGCGAGATCGCGGTCGCCAACGGTCGCCTCGCCCTCGACAAGGCGGAGGCGTTGCGCGACCAGCTCCGCAACGAGGCCCTCGACACCCGGGGGGGGCGGATCAAGCTCGCTCTCGAGGCGGTCGAGAACCTCAACATCCCGACCGTCGTCCTGAACAGCGATGATCCCGCCGTGCCGATGCTCCTCGACCTCGACCAGATGACCCGACTGCTGGTCGGGGACCCCGAGGAGGCGAAGTCGGAGCCATGATCCTCCGCCGGTGACCGGTCCGATGCGCGCAGGGGCGGGGGGAGTCGCACTCCCTCCGCCCCTGTCTTCATCCCGGCGTCTCTCCGGGCCCTTCCCGATCCGCGCCTCAGCCGGCGCGGACCCGGCGGAGGCGACGGCATGCCTCCTCGAGGGTCGCGGGCTCCTTGCAGAAGGCGAAGCGGAGGAGCGAGGAGGCCTCTTCGGGGCGCTCACGGTAGAAGACCGAGGGCGGCACCGCGGCGACGCCGAACTCGCGCGTGAGGGTATGGGCGAAGGTGCGGTCGTCCTCATCGCTCAACGCGGAGAAGTCGGCGAGAACGAAGTAGGTCCCCTCCGGCGAGTGGGGAGTGAAGCCGGCCTCGGCGAGGCCGTCGCAGAGAAGGTCGCGACGGCGGCGGTATCCCTCCTGCAGACCGTCGTAGTAGTCCGGCGGCAGGTGGTCGAGGGCGTGCGCGACCGCGACCTGGAGCGGGGTGGGGGCGCAGAAGGTCAGGAACTGGTGCGCCGAGATCTGGGCGGAGACGAGCTCCTCCGGTCCGGTGGACCACCCGATCTTCCAGCCGGTGAAGCTGAAGGTCTTGCCCGCGCTGGAGAGGGTGAGGGTGCGCTCCCGCATTCCCGGCAGGGAGGCGAAGGGGACATGACCAGCATCGTTGAAGGTGATGTGCTCGTAGACCTCATCCGCGAGGACCGCGATGTCGTGACGGATGCAGAGGTCCGCCACGGCGCCGAGCTCCTCCGCGGAGAAGACCCGGCCGGTGGGGTTCTGCGGAGTGTTCAGCACCAGCAGCTTGGTCCGCTCGCTGAAGAGTCCGGCCAGCTGCTCCATGTCGATCCGGAATTCGGGGGGGGAGAGGGTCGCCACCCGCGGGACCGCTCCGGCGAGGACCGCGCAGGCGAGGTAGGAGTCGTAGAACGGCTCGAAGAGGATCACCTCGTCCCCCGGGTCGAGGATGCCGAACATCGCCGCCGCGATCCCCTCGGTCGCGCCGCAGGTCACCCCGACCTCGGTCATCGGGTCGTAGTCGCTGTCGTAGTGGGCCCGGTGATGGCGGGCGACCGCCTCGCACAGCGCGGGGTGCCCCGCGCTGCGGCTGTACTGGTTGTCCCCGGAGAGCATCGTCCTGTGGACGGACTCGATCATCGCGCCGGGTCCGTTGAAGTCGGGGAACCCCTGCGCGAGGTTCACGGCGTCATGCTCGCGGGCCAGGGCGGACATCTCCGCGAAGATCGTGACGCCGAAGGGGGAGAGGCGGCGAGAGGCGAAGCGGTTCACGGGGTCTCCGTTCGGGCGGGGGAGCGGCGGGCGAGCTCGATGAGGAGACAGGGACCACCGTGGATCACCTCGATCCCCGCCCGGACCGCCCGCTCGATCGCGCGCGGCTCCTCGGACCCCTCCTGGAGCCAGAGGTGACGGAGGCCGAGCTCGATCGCGCGATCGATCACCCCGACCGTCACGGCCGGGGGCACGATGAGGGAGGCGGCGAGCACGCCCGGGGGGAGCTCCGTCGCGACGGTCGCCCCGAGGATCGTGCCTCCCCGCGGATTGACCGGGATCGCCGGGATCTCCCGCCGCAGCAGGGCCGCGAGGCACCGGTGGCCGAACTTGCCGGGGTCCGCCGAGGCTCCGACCACGGCGATGGGGCTCGCCGCGAGGAACGCTTCGACGCGCGCCTCGAGGCGGATCTCCGGTGGGCTCCTCCGGTCGTCGGTCACTCCTGCTCCTCCATCCTCAGGCGAGCTCGCCGAGCCGCCGGATCGTCGTGACCTGCTCGCGGGGGATCACGAGGGTGGAGTGCCGGGCCCAGTGACCGAACTTCACCGCGCGGGAGAGGTACTCCTCGACGGGGGCATCGTCCGACGCGCTGTCGTGGATGTCCGCATCGTGAAGCACGACGTGGACATCGTTCTCCTCGTGGCAACGCCCGATGATCGTGCGCGTGTCGACGGTGTCGAGGACGATGGTGATGCCGTGGAGCTCCCCGAGGTCGTCGTGGAAGGTGCCCACTAGGAGCTCGCCGTGCTCGTGCAGTGCTCGTCGAAGGCGGTCACGAGGTCGAAGGCGATCTGCTGCGCATCGCGGCCCTCGATCATGTGGCGCGGGACGAAGTGGACCAGCTCGCCATCCTTGAAGAGGGCGATGCAGGGGCTGCTCGGGGGGATGCCGTCGAGCGCCGCGCGCACCGCGGCGACCGCCTCGACATCCTGACCCGCGAAGACGGTCGCGGAGCGGTCCGGAGTGTTCTCGTGCTGCAGCGCCATCGCCACGCCGGGGCGCGCCCCGCCCGCGGCGCAGCCGCAGACCGAGTTGACGACGACGAGGGAGCTGCCGCTCTTCCGATCGAGGAACGCCTCGACCTCCGCGGCGTCACGAAGCTCCTGGATTCCGATACTGGTCAGCTCCGCGCGCATCGGCGCGACGAGCTCTTCGGGGTAGGGCATGTCTCCTCCTTGGGTCCTCGGGTGGGGGGTCTCGAAGGGGGGATCCCCCCCGATGGAAGAATGCGCCGGGATGTTCCGGCTTGGCGGAATGTTAGCGGAGGGGACCGGGGGTCGCAACGGGAGCGGCGCACGCGGACTCTCCGTGGTGCTCCCGGCTCAGTGGCACCCCCCGCAGTGATCATGGGAGTCTCCCTCGGGGGGAGCGATCACCTGACCGATGAAGCCGCGGGGGCCCTGCCGGAGGAGGGAGGCGAGGAAGCACGCGGAGAGAAGGAGGAGCGCCGCGCCGGGCAACCAGCCGTGGTCGTGCCCTCCGGAGGCGGGCGAGTTCCCCGAACCAACGGCGCCGTGATCATGAGCACCGTGATCATGAGCGCCATGATCATGAGCATGGTCGTGGTCATGGTCGGCGTGGGGCTCGTGGTGCCCATCGTCATGGGAGCCCTCGATCGGGTGGCGGTCGAAGTGCGTCTCCACGGGCCCGATCGCCGCGTCGACGGTGTACCCGATGCCGATCGCCCCGATCGCCATCACCACGGCGAAGAGCAGGGCGAAGCGACGGCCGTGGAGCTGGGAGAGGATCCCGAAGGTCGTGACGTTCGTCGCGGGACCGGTGAGCAGGAACGCGAGGGCCGCCCCGGGGGAGATCCCCTGGGCGACGAGGACCGCGGCGATGGGGGTCGCCCCGGAGGCGCAGACATAGATCGGCATCCCGAGCAGGGCGAAGATCGGGACCTCGAGGTGCGGGGGCAGGCCCTCGAGCCACTCCCCGCCGAGGATCGGCCACGCGATCGCGGCGATGGCGAGGCCGAGGATGATCCAGGGCGCCGTGTCGTCCACGAGCTCGACGAAGCCGGAGCGCAAGCCCTCGCGGAGGCGATGCAGGGGGGGGCCCTCGATGCGGGGGGGCGCGCTCCCCTCCGCGGCGCCGGACGCGGTCCGGCGCGCCAGCCCCCCGAGCCACCAGCCGACGGCGAGCGCGAGCACCGCGGCGGCGATCACCCGGGCGAGAGCGAAGGGGCCGTCGAGGAGCTGCACGGAGAGGAAGACGGCGTCCAGGCCGAGCTCGGGGGCGGCGATGAGGAGGGCCACGGCCGCGGTCGCCGGCACTCCCTTGTCGATGAGCCCCTTGTAGATCGGGAGGACCCCGCAGGAGCAGATGGGGATCGGCAGGGCGAAGAGAACGCCCCGACCGGCGGAGCTGAAGCCTCCGCCGCGGCCGAGCCAGCCCACCGTGGCGGCGGGGAGGAAGGCGAAGACGAGTCCCGCCGCGAGATAGGCGAGCACCAGCGCGGGCGCGCTCTCGAGCGCCAGCTCCCCGAAGACTCGGAAGAACCCACCCCCTTCGTGGGCGTGGGCGTGGCCGGCGTGAGGACCGGGGTGCCCGTGTCCGAGGGAGAGGAGGACCACGACGACGCCGAGGACGGCGCCGAGGGTCCCGGCGAACCGGCCGGTCCGATCGTACAGGTTGACCACGGGGCCGTGCACATGGACGAGCACATGGAGGAGGGAGCCGGCGACGAGGGCGGAGAAGAGCCCCACCCCGCGGCTGCCGAGGGTGGTGATCCACGCTTCCCCGGCGTAGTACCCCCCGAGAGTCGCCGCGGAGATCCCGACGAGGACCGCGGTGGCGGCGAGGCGTCCGTAGGCCGGGCGGACCAGCCACCAGACCGCGAGGCCGACCGGCAGGCGGTGGAGGATCACGGCGAGGAGGAGCCCGGGCGCCTCCCTGCCGCCGGAGATGGCGGCGCCGTCCATCAGCGCGTGGGAGGCCACGCCGATCATCCCGAGGATGAGGGCGAGGGCGTGGGCCCGCGCCGCTCCGCGCGACTTCAGCCGCTCGAAGGCGGTCGGGACGAAGAGCCCCGCGAGCGCGAGGGGCACGGTCCAGAGCCCCGCCTGCTCGAGCGCGTGGGGCAGGATGTCGAGGCAGACGAGCCCGCCCACCGCGAAGAGGGTGAAGCCGTCGAGGATCGCGAGGAGGATCGGCTGCCGACGCGCCGCCCACAGGAGGAGCGGGCCGAGGAGCAGCAGGGCGATGCTGACGAGCAGCGCGGTCATCGAGGAGACTCCATTCGTTCGCGCGGAGGCGGAAGGATCCACGATCCCGGGGTCGGGGTCGATCCCTGCTCGCGGATTCGGGCGGGAGTCCTCCGTTCGGTCCGATTCCCTGCCCCTCTCCGGCAGGAGGGGCTAGGCTCCTGCCAAGCCCCGTTCCGGGGCGAGTCCGCGGGAGGAGAGGAGAGCCGTGCCGGAGGAGCGCCTGATCGAGCTGGCCCTCGTCGTCGTCCTCGGGATCGGGGCGAAGTGGCTCGCGTGGCGCCTGCACCTCCCGTCGATCCTGCTCCTGCTCCTCTTCGGCTTCGCGGTCGGGCCCGGCCTCGGCTGGGTCGACCCGGACCGCATCTTCGGGGACACCCTCCCTCCCCTGGTCGCCCTCTTCGTCGCGATCATCCTCTTCGAGGGGGGGCTCTCCCTCTGCTTCTCCGAGCTCCCCGCGGTCTGGCGGCCGGTGCGCAGCCTGATCGTGGTCGGTGCGGCGATCACCTGGATCCTCGCCGGGGTCGCGGCCCATCTCCTCTTCGGGTTCGACCTGATGATCGCCGCCCTCGTCGGGGCGATCTTCACCGTCACCGGCCCCACGGTGATTCTCCCTCTCCTCCAGCATGTTCGGCCTCGGGGGAGCGTCGGGGGGATCCTGAAGTGGGAGGGGATCGTCATCGACCCGGTGGGAGCGATGCTCGCGGTGCTCGTCTTCCAGGTGATGAGCCAGTGGCACGGGGATGGGGGGAGCGGCCTGGCGGTCTCCCTCATCGTGGTGGCGAAGACGGTCGGCTACGGCGGAGCGCTCGGCTGGCTCGGGGCGAAGGTGCTCCTCGCCCTGATGGGGCGGTACTGGGTCCCGGACTTCCTCCAGGCGCCGGTCACCCTGATGTTCGTCGTCGCGGCGTTCACCGCCGCGAACGCCCTCCAGAAGGAGGCGGGGCTCCTGGCGGTGACCCTGATGGGGGTCTTCCTCGCCAATCAGGACCGGGTCAACATCCGCTCGATCGTGCACTTCAAGGAGAACCTCAACGTCCTTCTGATCTCCGGGCTCTTCATCCTTCTCGCGGCGGGGCTGGACCGGAGCGCGCTCGGGGCGATCGACCATCGCCATCACCTCTTCCTCGCCCTCCTGATCCTCGTCGTGCGCCCCCTCTCGGTGCTCGCCTCGACCATCCGGTCGGGGCTCACCCTGAGGGAGCGGGCCTACCTCTGCTGCATGGCGCCCCGCGGGATCGTGGCGGCGGCGGTGGCCTCGGTGTTCAGCTACGAGGTCTCCCACTTCGACTACCCCCCGGAGCAGGTCGAGGCGATCGTGCCCCTGACCTTCTACGTCATCACCGGCACCGTCCTCTTCTACGGGATCCTCGCGCGCCGGGCCGCGCGCTGGCTCGGGGTCTCGAGCCCGGAGCAGGACGGGTTCCTTGTCCTCGGGGCCCACCCCTTCGCCCGCCGGATCGCTCGTGCCCTCGTCGATCAGGGGAAGCGGGTGCTGCTCGTCGACAGCAACTACCGCAATGTCTCCATCGCGCGGCTGGAGGGTCTCGAGGCGACGAACGACTCGATCCTCTCCGAGTCCGCCCATGATGACCTCCCCCTGGAGGGGATCGGGACGCTCCTGACGCTCACGCCCAACGACGAGGTGAACACCCTCGCGTGCCTGCGCTACTCCGAGATCTTCGGCCGCTCGCACGTCTTCCAGGTCGCCCCGGCGGGGCGGCGGGATGGCGGAGAGGAGGTCGCGGTGGGGGGACGCCCCCTCTTCGGCGAGGGGGTCGGCTTCGAGCAGCTCGAGGAGTGGTTCACGGAGCAGGGACGGGTCCGGGCGACGCGGATCACCGAGCAGTTCGATCTCGCGCGGTGGCGCGAGCACCACGAGGGGCGGGGGCTCCCCCTCTTCGCCATCACCGAGGCCGGAGCGGTGCGGGTGTGCGGCACCGACTCCTCGGTCGCCCCCCGCCCGGGGGAGACGCTGATCTCCCTCGTCCGCGCGGAGAGCGGCGCGCCGTCGGAGCCCCCCGGGGAGCGCGCCTCGGCGCCCGATCCCGCCCCCTGACCCGGGGCGTTGCGGGTCGGCCCCCGCTCCCGGATGATCGTCCCCAGCCGTTCGCAGCCACGGTCGCGATCCCGACCGGGAGAGGAGCCCATGACCGCGCAACCCCTGCCCTCCTCCGAGGAGCTCCGCGCTCTCCCCGCCGATGGCGGTGAGGAGTTCAATCGACTCGTCTTCGAGTCGAGCCCCTACCTCCGTCAGCACGCCCGCAACCCGGTCGACTGGTACCCGTGGGGGGACGAGGCGTTCGCCCGGGCCCGCGAGCTCGACCGCCCGATCTTCCTCTCGGTCGGGTACTCCACCTGCCACTGGTGCCATGTCATGGAGCGGGAGTCCTTCGAGAGCCCCGGGATCGCCGAGCTCCTCGGGCAGCACTTCGTCGCGATCAAGGTCGACCGCGAGGAGCGTCCGGATGTCGACGAGATCCACATGAAGGTCACGCAGATGATGACCGGGCACGGGGGGTGGCCGAACTCGGTCTGGCTCACCCCCGACCTGCGCCCCTGGTACGCGGGGACCTACTTCCCTCCCGAGGATCGGCCGGGACGCTCGGGGTTCCCGACGGTGCTCCGTCATCTCGCCCGTCTGTGGCGGGAGCAGCGGGAGGAGATCGAGGAGCAGGCGACGAAGGTCTCGGAGGCGGTGATCGATGCGTGCTCCGCGACCAGCGGTGCGGATGGGAGGACGCCGGATCGTTCCGATGTCGACCGTCTCCTTGATGAGCTGCGTCGGACCTTCGATCCGAGGCTCGGAGGCTTCGGGGGGGCGCCCAAGTTCCCGCCTCACGGCTCCCTGCGCATCCTCGCCCACGAGCTCGCCGCGCGCACGGACGGAGAGGACGCGGGGAGCGGGGAGACCGCCCATCTGCGGGAGATGCTCGAGACCACCATCGGCGCGATGATCCGGGGGGGGATCCACGACCAGATCGGCGGCGGGTTCCATCGCTACTCGACCGACCGGGAGTGGCGGCTGCCGCACTTCGAGAAGATGCTCTACGACAACGCTCAGCTCCTCTCCGTCTTCGCGCGAGCGGAGCGGCTCGGCGTCTCCGGGGTGCGGGAGGCGGCGGAGGGGATCGTCGCGTGGGTCGAGCGTGAGATGACCTCCCCCGACGGCACCTTCCACGCGGCCCTCGACGCGGACAGCGAGGGGGTCGAGGGGAAGTGCTACCTGTGGACCCCGGAGGAGGTCGACGCCGTGCTGGGGGCCGCGCGGGGGGAGAGGTTCCGGCGGGCGTACGACATCACCCCGGACGGGAACTTCACGGACGAGGCCACCGGGGAGCGCCCGGGGAGCTCGATCCCCCGGCGGGTCGTCCCTCTCGTCGAGCTCGCGGTCGAGTTCGGCGTCGAGCCGGAGGCGCTGACCCGGGAGCTCGCAGAGTCCCGCGCCGCGCTCCTGCCCGTGCGCGATCGGAGGATCCAGCCGCATCTCGACGACAAGGTCATCACCTCGTGGGCGGCGCTCTTCGCCGGTGCGCTCGCCGAGGCCGGGGCGGTCTTCGAGCGCCCCGAATGGCGAGAGCGGGCGCGGGCGGCGGTGGACCGGCTCCTCCAGGATCACCAGCCGCATGGTGTGCTGCTCCGCTCGACCCGGGAAGGGGTCCACGGCCCCCGCGGCTTCCTCGAGGATCACGCCGCGCTCGGGCTCGCCTGCCTCGATGTCGAGGCCGCGACCGGGGAGGTCCGCTATCGGGAGCACGCAAGAGAGCTCGCCGACCGGATCGTCCTCCTCTTCCGGAACCCCGACGGGGGCTTCTTCGACGCGGCCGCGGAGCATGACCATCTGCTGACCCGCCCCTGCGATCCCTTCGATCCGGCGATCCCCTCCGGCAACGGCCTCGCCGCCCGTCTCTTCCAGCGGCTCTCCGCCCTCGATGACGATCCCGCTCGGGTCGAGGTGGTCGAGGACTCGCTCCGGGCGTTCGCCGACGCGGTCCTGCGCGCGCCCCGGGGGACGGAGTCGCTCCTCGAGGTGGTGCAGACCCGCTCCTTCCTGACGCCCGCCCCGAGCTCCGCCCCGGCGGCGGTGGACGGCGGCGCGGTCCGTGTCCCGTGGGGGGAGGGAGCGGTCCGCGCGGTGGTCGGGCGGCTCGACCCGTGCGCGGGGGAGACGATCGCGTGGGCCCTCGACGGTGCCTTCGACGGCTCTTCTCAGGGGGGGGGACGGTGGTCTGCCCCGGGGAGCGAGGCGGAGGGCGCGGAGGTCACCGTGGAGATCGAAGGGGTCGATCTCACGGCGACCGTGACGATGCGCACCGCGACCGCGGTCGGGGGGACCCTGAGGATCGACCGGGAGACGCCGCCGGGGCTGCACCTCCTGCGCTTCCGCTGGCGGGGGCTCCCGTGCCGGGAGGAGCTGTGCCTCCCGGAGGTGGATCTCGCCATCGAGGTGCCGCTGCTCTTGCGACCCGCGGGACCCTGAGCCTCAACCCCGAAGCTCCCGCCTGAGGTTCAGCTCGGGGTCCCGGTCCGGGGTTCCCGCCGGGAGCCCTCTTCGATCCGGGGCGGCGTGGACTCAGAGGAGGTCGAGGGGCTGGAACTCCCCGAAGGGGCTCTCCCCCTCGAGGTTCCACCAGCGCTCCCGCAGAGTCGCGTAGAGGCGACGGTAGTCGGTGGTGAAGACGAGGTCCCGGTTCACGAGGGCCCCGAGATCGGGATGACGCCCGTGCTGGCCGCCGCGCACCCGACCGCCGAGGACGAAGTGCGGGGCGGCGGTCCCGTGATCGGTGCCGCTGCTGCCGTTCTCTCCCGCCCGCCGTCCGAATTCGGAGTAGGTCGCCACGACGACCCGGTCCCAGAGCCCCGCCCGCCGGAGGGCCTGGCGGAGGGCGGCGAGGCCGGACCCCAGCTCCCCGAGGAGGCGGGCGTGGTTCGGCAGCTGATTCGAGTGGGTGTCGAACCCTCCGAGGAAGAGCTTGATCACCGAGACGGGAACCTCGCCGGCGATGAGCTGCGCGGCGGTGCGGCACTGCTGCCCGAAGTTGGAGCGAGGGAAGTCGGTGCCCAGGTCGGGCGCCGCCTTGCGCCGCTCCTCGATCGAGGCGGCCGCGCGTCGGATCTCCTCGTTCACCTCGAGGATCCGGTCGAGGGCGCGGTGCCCCGCGTGGTCCGGCGCCGGCTTCAGCCGCGCCGCCTTCCGGGCGAAGTCGGTCGGGTCGCGCAGGACGATGTTCGCCATCCCCGACCCATCGAGGGGACCGGGGTTGTCGCGACCGAGCAGGATGGAGTCCGCGACCTGCTCCTTCGGGCGATCGACCCCCTGCAGGGAGCGGGCGAGCCAGCCGTCGGCGAGGAACTCGTTCGCGTCACTCCCCGTCTCCCAGATCTCGATGGAGCGGAAGTGCGAGCGGTTCGGACTCGGGTAGCCGAGCCCGTGCACCACCGCGAGCTCCTCCGCCTCCCAGATGGGAGCGAGGGGGGCGAGCGAGCCGTGGAGCCCCAGGTCGCCATCGAGAGGGATGAGCCCCTCGCGCTCCAGAGCGATGCGCGGGCGCAGCTCTCGATAGCGCTCGTCCCGGTGGGGCACGACGGTGTTCAGCCCGTCGTTCCCCCCCGACAGCTCGACGAGGATCAGGAACCGCCCCTGCGCCCCGAAGCCCGCGCGGGGTGGGGCGGGGTCATCCCCCGTCGCCGCCCGCAGGACGGGAGCGAAGAGTGTGTTCGCGAGCAGAGGGACGCAGGCGAGCCCGGAGACCCGCACGAAGGCGCGACGATCGATCATTGAGGCTCCCTCACTTCAGCTGGAAGGTGGGGTCGAGGAGGAGTCGCTGGAGGGTCTGGGCCGGGAGTTCACCCGGGACCCTCTCGAAGACGGCGGGGAGGGGGCAGAGGCATTGAGTGAGGGCCGCATCCCGCTCGGGGTTGCTCCCCCCGAGGGCGGTCCACTCCGCGCGGAGGGAGTCCATCGCACCCTGCCCCGGGCGCATCCGACCGCCGCGCATCCCGCCGCCGCGCATTCCGCCGTCCATCGTCTGGCCTCGCGTGGCCTCGATGAAGCGCCCGAGCAGCGCGCGGTCGAGGAACTGCCGGCGCTGGAGGAGGGAGTCGGAGGTGATCCAGCGCTCGCCTCCCGGCCACCCCTTCACGTTCGGGGGGCTGAGCAGGGCCTGCCCCATGCCGGAGATCGTGCGGTGCAGACTCGCGGGGGGGAAGTCGCGCGACTCGAGGAGGCGCACGGTCCCGATCACGAGATCGACCGGGGAGCGGAAGAGCGCGCCGCGGTTCGTCTCTCGCCAGAAGGCGTCGCTCAGGAGGAGCCCCCGCAGGAGGGGGCGCAGCTCGTATCCGGACTCACGGAAGCCCCCGGCCAGAGCCTCGATCGTCTCCGCCTCGAGATCGGGGGAGACGAACGCCCGCCACAGCTCCTCGGTGATGAAGGTCGCGACCCGGGGGCGCGCGAGCACGAGGGCGAGGAGCGAGTCGAGGTCATGCTCCGCGGTGACACCGAAGATCCGCTTCTCGCCGTCATCGTGGAAGCGGGGCACGAAGTTCGTCCCGGGGGAGCCGCTCGCGCGGTTCACCCTCCAGCCGGTGAGGGCGCGCGCGGCCTCCTTCACATCGCTCTCGGTGTAGTGGCCCTCGCCGAGGGTGAAGAGCTCGAAGAGCTCGCGGGCGTAGTTCTCGTTCGGGCGGCCCTTCCGGTTCTGCTGGGTGTCGAGGTAGATCACCATCGCGGGGTCGGTGGAGATCTCCCGCAGGAGCTCCCGGAAGTTCCCCCCCGCGTGCTGACGGAGGAGGAGGTTCTGCCTCCACATCAGCTCCGGGGCGCGGACCTTGCGCAGCTCGGAGACGAAGTGGTCGTGCCAGAAGAGGGTGAGCACCTCGGTGAAGGGGGAGTCGGTGAGCGCCATCTCCGCCACCCACCACGCGGCGAGCTCCTGCCCGTGACGACGCCGGAGGCGCTGGATCCGCTGGCGCTCCTCCCGGCTCGCGCCGGCGGCGAGGGTCCGCTCCTCGAGCGGCAGCTCGAGGAACTCCGGTGGGGGGAGGAGTGGCTCGGTCTGCAGGGTGGCGAGGACCCGCTCCACCGCAGCCCGCCGATCGAGGCGGGAGAACTCCCGCAGCTGCGCGAGGGGCGCCCCGAAGCCGGTGCGGCCGAGGAGATGGCGGGCCCCATCGAGCCCGATCGGGTCCTCCGGCCCGGCGACGGGGGTCGACGATCCGCTCGGTGTCGCGGTGCCATCGACTCCGTCGGTGCCATCGACCCCGTCGTCCGCGGGGAGCGGGGAGAGCAGCGTGAGGCAGAGTGTGAGGCCGAGCGTGAGGGCGGCGAGGGGCGCGGCGCTCCGGGGGGAGAGCGGCAGCTTCATTCGTCCTCCTTTCGTGAGGCTGGTCCGGACAACCGGTTGGACCCGGGGAGGGAACCCCGGGGGGGACTCCCGGTTGCGTCGGTCGTCACCCCGCTCCGCTCTTGGATCGGGGGCAGGACCGGGCAGAATGATGAACGAGGTTCGATCCGATTCCCATTCCTCGTTCGGTGGAGGGCCCCCCGTGATGTCCGCCTCCCCGCCCGATCGCTCCGCTCCGGCCCCCGCTGATGGCGACGGGGCGGGGCGGGTGATCTACCTGCTCGATGCCAGAGAGTTCTGGCGCGCCCGGGAGCTCTGCTGGCGGGCGCTCACCGGTCGCCTCTTCCTGACCCTCGTGCCGGCGGGGGGGCTGGTCGCGCTGCTCACCGCGGTCGTCATGCTCGGCCTCGGGATCCGCGCGGAGCTCGCTCCCTACTTCCTCCTCCTCGGACTCGGATTCCTCTCGACTCGGCGACTCCGCCGCCGCGCGACCCGCCGCGCCTTCCGTCGCCTGGGGGGGGAGCGCGCGATCGAGGTGCACTGGGGGGAGGGGGGGCTCCGGATCCGGGAGGGGGAGGAGTGGCGGGAAGTCCCCCGAGAGGCGATCGAGGCGGTCCTCATCACCTGCGGGGGCTATCTCATCGAGCCGCGCGGCCAGAGAGGGGTCTGGCTCCCCTACTCCGGGTTCGCCGGGGTCGCGGAGGTCGATCGGTTCGAGGCGATGGTGCGCGCGGTCGGGGCGCGGGTCCTCGATCGACGCCGCGTCGGCTGACCCCGGCGTCGGCGGCGGCGGGGGGGACGGATGGCGCGAGCGGAGAGACCCCTTCGGGATCCCTCCGCTCGGGGAGATCGGAATCGCGGCGCCGAAGCGCGACTAGGTCGCGCTCTCCATGGCCGCCTCGTAGCGGCCGGCGCGGGCGAGCCCGTTCATGCGGGCGCGGTGCTCGAACGCAGCGGTCGCAGCGGGGAGGTTCCCCTCCTGACCGCCCCAGGTCCGCATGGCGGCGGCCTGCAGCGCGCGCCCGTAGCTGAAGGTCAGCTGCCAGGGGGCGGTGCCGATCCGGTTCATCGCATCGAGGTGGGCGGTCGCGTCCTCGTCGCTCTGACCCCCGGACAGGAAGGCGATGCCGGGGACGGCGGAGGGGACGCAGCGGCGCAGGGTGTCGAGGGTGCGCGCCGCGACCTCCTCCACGGAGGCCTGGACCGCGCACTCCGCCCCGGAGACGACCATGTTCGGCTTCAGCACGATCCCCTCGAGGAGGACCCCCTGCACGTGGAGCTGGCGGAAGACCTCGACGAGGGTCTCCTCGGTGACCTGCTGGCAGCGCTCGATGGTGTGCGCGCCGTCCATCAGGACCTCCGGCTCGACGATCGGGACGATGCCCGCCTCCTGGCAGAGGGCGGCGTAGCGGGCGAGGCCGTGGGCGTTCGCCTCGATGCAGCCTCGGGAGGGAATGCCCTCGCCGATCGTGATCACGGCCCGCCACTTCGCGAAGCGCGCCCCGAGGCGGTGGTACTCGGCGAGCCGCTCCCGCAGCCCATCGAGCCCCTCGGTGACCTTCTCCCCCGGGTGTCCGGGGAGGTCCTTCGCCCCGGTGTCCACCTTGATTCCGGGCACCACGCCGCGGGCGCCGAGGTAGGCCGGGAAGGGAGTGCCGTCCGAGGCGGACTGGCGGATCGTCTCATCGTAGAGGATGACCCCGCTGATCGTCTCCGAGGTGGCGCCTGCGCTGAAGAACAGCTCGCGGTAGCGGCGGCGCGTCTCCTCGCTCGACTCGATCCCGAGGGCCTCGAAGCGCTTGGTGATCGTCCCGTGGCTCTCGTCGGCGGCGAGGATCCCTTTGCCGGGGGCGACCATTGCCGCCGCGATGCTGCGGAGTGCGTCCTGATCCATCGTGATCGATCCTCTCGGGGTGGGGGGCGGAGGCCCGGGGCGGGCGAGACCTGTCCCGGTCTGTGCCCACGAAGGGACGGGCTCCCCGGTGAGGGGAGTTCGAGGGGCGTCCGGGGAGGACCCGGCGGACGGGAACGATCAGCCGTTCCGCTTCTCCGCGCGGTTCCGAGCCTTGCGCCGACGGGAGTTCGCCGGGCGGGCCCCGTGGTTCGCCTTTTTGATTCGTCGCTTGTTCCGGTTCATGGTAGCGGAAGTCTCGCCCACTCCCCCCCTGCGGTCAACGGGTCCCGAGTGATTCCCCGGCGCGGCGGGAGGCCCGCCGCCGCGTGGGGTGACCCGCTCTCTCCGGAGAGGCGTTTCCCTTGCGCGGTTCCGGGGTTCTCGGCACGATCCGCTCTGCGGCCCGGGGGAGCGCCACCTCCGCGGCCCCGGTGGGGGACCAGGATGAAGCCCGAATCGAGTGGAGTTCCGCCCCAGTCCGATCCGGATCAGCCGACCCGGGTGGGCTCGGAGCATCAGGAGAACGCCCTCACCGCCCGCTTCCCCGCCGGGAACCTCACCGTCCTCGCCCACCTCTATCGGGGCGAGCTCGCCCGGGCGAATGTCTGGCGACAGAAGATGGACATGACGACGCACTGGGCGGTGATCACCGTCACGGCGCTCGTCTCGATCGCGTTCTCCAACCCCAACTCCGAGCACATGATCCTCCCCTTCTGCTCCTGCCTCGTCTTCCTCCTGTGCATCGTCGAGGCGCGTCGATACCGCTTCTTCGATGTCTGGCGGACCCGGGTTCGGATGCTCGAGGTGCACCTGATGGTGCCGGCCCTCTACAACGACAAGAACCTCATCGAGGGGGACTGGCGCGAGGTCCTCTGCAACGACCTCCTGATGCCGACCTACAAGATGGGAGCGTGGGAGGCGGTCGGGAGACGCCTCGCCCGGACCTACGGCTACCTCTTCCTGATCATCTACGCGGCATGGATCTTCAAGGTCTACCAGGACGCGGGCGCCTCCCAGAGCAAGTCGTTCCGCGACGCCTTCGCGGTCGGTGAGCATCTCCCCGGGGAGCTGGTCTTCGGGATCGTGACCCTCGGGCACCTCATCCCGCTCGCGATCATGATCGGGACGCGCCGCTCCCGTGAGGCGAGCGGGGAGATCCGTCGCAAGGACCCCACCCGCCGGCGCTGGCCGATCTGATCCTCATGGGCACCTTCGTGGGATCCATCCCGAGCTCCGACCCCGACCCCACGGGAGCCGGCGAGTGAACGCCGCCGACCGGCTCTTCGTGGATGTCTCGCTCGTCGTCTCGACCTGCATCCTCGGGTTGATCTACTACGGCGTGAGCCAGCGGCGGAACCGGGCGCGGCACGTGAGGATCATGACCGTGGCGGGGATCCTCGACATCACCCTCGTCCTCGCGATCGTCGCGGTGCGGCGCGCGCTCCCCAAGGCGATGGAGGCGGACACCACCATCCTCCGCGTGCACCTCGCGTTCTCGATCCCCGCGCTGCTCCTCTGGTTCACTGCCTTCCACACCGGTCGGCGGCGCCTGCAGGGACGCTGCGTGCGCCTGCATCGGGTGAACGCGATCGCGTTCCTCATCGCGCGCACCGGCAACTGGGTGACGAGCTTCTTCATCCACCCGCCGCCGGAGGACTAGTCCTCCTCGCGGGTCGGCGGGGCTGCACCGCGCAGGGCATCCGCCTCCTCCTGCGCCCCGCGTGCCTCCAGCAGCTCGATGAGGGGGGGACGGAGGGCCTCGATGGGGGGGCGTCGCGCGAGCAGCGCGCGGCAGAGCGCCTCCGCATCCTCCGGGCGGCCGAGCGCGCGGAGGGCCGCGACCGTGCCGAGGGCGGGGCGCGGGTCGAGGGGGTCGAGCGCGCCCGCGCTCCCGAACCAGCGAGCCGCGGCGGCGGCGGCTCCCAGCCGGGCGTTCAGCTCCCCGAGCTCGAGGAGCGCCTCCAGGTCCTCCCGTCCTCCGGTGAGGCGGTCGCGCAGGAGGCTCATGCGCTGCTTCCCCTCGAGAATCTCCCGGTAGCGGACCCGCGCGCGCTCCGCCTCCTCGTCTCTCCCCTCTCGCCCGAGGACGAGGGCGAGGTTGTAGGCGGCCCCGTGGTGGAGGGGATCCCTCTCCAGCACCGAGCGGAGGGCGCGCTCCACGCCATCGGTCTCCCCCCGGGCGAGATCGAGGAGCGCGAGGCGGTAGGTCGCCCGCCGGAACTCGGGGTCGAGGGAGAGGGCCGCCTCGAACGCGGCGCGGGCCCCCGCGTCATCCCCGAGGGACTGGCGCGAGAGGCCGAGGCCGAAGTGCCCCCGCACCTGCAGACTGCGCTGGTCGCCGCCGATCATCGCCTCGAAGACGGGGAGCGCCTCCGCGTCGAGGCCGAGGGCCTGGAGGGACCGGCCGAGATGGAAGAGGCGTCCCTCGTAGGAGGGGTCGAGGAGGATGGCCCGACGGAACGCATCCACCGCCGCCTCGTGCTCCTCGAGCGCGTGGCGGACCTCGCCATGGAGCGCGTGAAACGCCGGGTCCTCGGGACGCGTGGCGAGCCACGGCTCGAGGAGCACCAGCGCGCGTCGTGCCTGCTCCTCGACGATGAGCCGGCGGATCTCCGCCCGAGCGGCGATGGGATCCGCTCCGTCGTCGGCGGGGGGACCGGCGGGAGGCGCGGCGAGGCTGAGGGCGAGGAGGATCAGGGCGCAGTGCGGCAAGGGGCTCCTTCGGGACGATCTCCGCTCGGTCGACCTCCACGGGGGCGGTGTCCCCGGGTCGACGCCCCGGGCGGGTGTCCGCCGTGGTGGGGGCGCCCCGAGACTACCACAGCGGGGCTCTCTCCCGCCGGGAAGGTGGCTTGACGACCTTCACACCCTCGATACACTACGCCACCCTTGGGAGACCAAGGGATCCGTCCGTGCCGAAGTGGCGGAACTGGCAGACGCGCTAGGTTCAGGTCCTAGTGGGGGTTAACCCCGTGGAGGTTCGAGTCCTCTCTTCGGCATTCCTTCGATCGTCGTGGGCGATTAACTCAGCGGCTAGAGTGCTACCTTCACACGGTAGAAGTCACTGGTTCAAATCCAGTATCGCCCACCATTGAACTCGGGAGGGCCCGCGCCGCTCGGCGCGGGCTCTCTTCGTTCCCGTGCGGTCGGATCGAGCCGGCCCATCCCCGGAGCGCCCCGTGAAGGTGATCGCCCAGAACAAGCGCGGCCGGTTCGAGGTCGCGGTCGAAGAGACCCTCGAGGCGGGGGTCGTCCTGACCGGCAGCGAGGTCAAGTCGCTGCGTCAGGGGAAGGTCTCCCTCGCCGAGGCGTATGTCCGGATCGAGTCGGGAGAGGCGTTCCTCCTCAAGGCGAACATCACCGAGTACTCCCACGGGGGCTACTCGAATCATGAGCCGATGCGCCGGCGCAAGCTCCTCCTCCACCGCCGTGAGATCGAGAAGCTTCGGATCAAGACGGAGCAGAAGGGTCACACGATCGTCCCGCTCAAGATCTACTTCAACGAGAAGGGGCGGGTGAAGGTCGAGGTCGGCGTGGGCAAGGGCAAGAAGCTCCACGACAAGCGCCGCTCGATCCAGGACCGCGAGGCGAAGCGCCAGATCGACCGGGCGATGAAGGGGCGCTGATCCCTCGCCTCGGGAGGACCGATGCCGAACTCCGATCTCTTCCTGCAGACCTTCATCGACCTGGAGCACTGGCTCCGCCAGCGGGCGGAGGTGGGGCGCGGGCACGCCTTCTCCTCGGTCGTCGACCGCCTCTCCCGCACGGATCCCGCGGTCCGCCGCTACAAGGACGACCTGCGTGAGTTCGCCGAGCTCCGCAACGCCATTGTTCACGAGCGCGGGGGCGGGTTCGTCATCGCCGAGCCGAACGACTGGGTTCTCGAGCGGATCGAGTCGGTCCGGGACGCGCTGCTCGCGCCTCCGGGCCTCCTCCCCGGGTTCCAGGTCGAGGTGAGTCGGTGCGCGGTCCACGACCCCATCGGGGCCGCCGTCACCGAGATGCGCGACGGGGACTTCTCCCAGCTGCCGGTGATCGATGAGGGGCGCACCGTGGCGCTCCTCACCGCGAAGACGATCTGCCGCTGGTTGGGCGCGGAGTCGGGGAACGACCTCGTGAGCCTGCTCGAGACGCGCGTCGAGGAGGTTCTCGAGCACCGGGAGGGCGGGGCGGACGAGGAGCACTATCGCCTCCTCGACCGGGCGGCGAGCGCTCAGGACGCCCTGACCGTCTTCGAGGAGTTCGCCGGGCGGGGACGAGAACTCGACGCGATCCTCATCTCCCACAGCGGACGCGCGGAGGAGAAACTCCTCGGGATCGTCACGATCCATGACTTCCCGCGGATCCTCGAGTCCCTCGGGCTCGCCCCGGAGGGGCGCGATTGACGGCGGAGGCGTGAAATCCGCGGGGGCCCCTCGCCGCGCCGGGGGGTTCTGCGTTATCCTCGAAAGAGACACTGCTCGTCGCGGCCCGCGGAGAGAAGGAGATGGGGGCGAAACGGTTTCGACCGGGCGACTGAAGGCAGGGTTGCAGGCAGAGGTTGTCGGGAGGCCTCTTAAAACACCCGGCGAACTTTTTAACTGCGAACAACAACTTCGCACTGGCGGCCTAGTCGCTGCCCCTTCCCCCGCTTGCTCGCCCGGCGCGGGCGGGTGGGAGGCCATCAATCCGGGCTGGCTCGAACGGTCTGCGCCGTAGGACCCAAGAGCGAGAATCACTTCGGCCTTCGTGACGACGGATCCTGTTCGTCGGAGCCGGTCACGCGGTGACAAATGACGGAATAAGCCTGTAGAAGCCCTGTTGAATGCGTTTCGGGACCCGGGTTCGACTCCCGGCGCCTCCACTTCCTCCTCTCCGACCCGGCACCACTGGATGCTGGAAGCCCCATCCCGCATCCTCCCTCCGACGGCTCAGAGGGCCGTCCTCGGGCTCGACCGGTCGGATCCCCGACCGGGCCCGCGTCTCCGACCAGCGGCGGGAGCGAGATCGATGAGCGATGCACCTCAGGGGGATCCCCTCCACAGCGAACTGGCTGGCGACCCGACCTTCGAGGACCTCCTCGAGTCCTTCGTCGGTCAGCTGCCCGCGCGCGCCGCGGCGCTCCGCGCCGCCTTCGACGGCGGGGAGATGGATCGAGCGATGGTCCTCGCCCATCAGTTGAAGGGGGCCGCAGGGAGCTACGGCTTCCAGCCGATCACGGACGCCTGTCTCCACTTCGAGCGCTGCGCCGATGGGGGGAGCCCCGCGGCGGAGACGGAGGCGGCGCTCCGGGGGATCGAGTCCCTCTGTCACCGCGCGACGCCCGCGCCACCGAGCTGAGCGGGCCGGCTCCCCACTCCCCGAGGAGGTCCCTTGTCGCGTCGTCGCCGCCCCTCCCGCACCGGGGGGGTCCTCGTCTGGAAGCCGGTCGGACCCTCCTCGCGGGAGGCGCTCGACCGGGCGGAGCGGGCGATCGGGGCGGGAGCCCTCGGGCACACCGGCACCCTCGATCCCCTCGCCGAAGGCCTCCTCCTCCTCCTCGGGGGCGAGGCGCGGAAGTTCCAGGCGCTCCTCACCGACCACGACAAGAGCTACCGCGCCCGCGTCTCCTTCGGGGTCGTCTCGGCGAGCGATGATGCGGAGGGCCCCCTCCACACCCCGGTGCCGCGGGGGGAGCTCCCCGACCGCGCGACGATCGAGCGCGCCCTCGATCGCTTCCGAGGGGGCTACGCCCAGGTTCCGCCGGGGCACTCCGCCACCCACATCGGGGGCGAGCGTGCGTGGGCCAAGGCGCGGCGCGGGGAGACCGTGGAGCTCCCTCCCCGGGATGTGCAGATCCGAAGGATCGAGCTCCTCGAGGTCGACGAGGGGGACGAGCCCCCGGGCGTCGAGCACTGCTCTCTCGAGGTGGACTGCGGACCGGGGACCTACATCCGCTCCCTCGCCCGTGACCTCGGCGACGCGCTCGGCTGCGGGGCCCACCTCAGCGGCCTGGTCCGGCACCGTCTCGGCGGGCTCGACGAAGAGGGTGCGCTTCCTCTGGGTGATGTCGGTCCCGGCACCTGGCAGGAGCTCGAGGAGCTCCTCGCGGGGCTGCCGCGTCTGGAGGTCGGCGCGGAGCAGGAGGCCCGGCTCGCCCTCGGTCAGCGCGTCCCGCATCCGCTCCCCCCCGAGGAGCACCCCGGCGCGGAGCCGCGGGTGATCTGGTGCGAGGGCCGGGTCGTCGGCATCGGCGAGATGCGCGGCTCCGTCATCCAGCCGAGGCGCTGGCTCCCGAAGAGCTGAGCACGCGTCGGTAGATGGCGAGGGTCCCCTCGACCGTCCTCTCCCGGGTGTAGCGCCCCGCGGCGGCGCGAGCGCGCTCCCCGCGCGCCCTTCGATCCTCCGGAGAGCCCCAGTCCTCGAGCCCTCGCTCTCCCGCCTCCCCGTCGAGCCAGAGGACCGCATCCGCCGGGAGGACCTCCTCCGCCGTGGCGCAGCGGGTCGCGATGATCGGGCAGTCCCGCATCGCCGCCTCGAGGAGCGGGATCCCGAACCCCTCCGTGTCGGAGAGCTGCAGGAACGCGCGGGCGCGTCCGAGCAGCCGATCGAGCTCCGCGTCCGTGATGTGCCCGAGCCAGTCGATGCGGGCGGCGATCTCCCGCGGGAGGGAGGCGAGGAAGGCGCGAGCCTCGGACTCGGCGGCGCTCCCGCACCAGAGGACCCGCTCCTCGGTGAGGCCGGTCAGGCGATCCCACCGGGGGAGGAAGCCCGCGATCCAATCGCTTCGCTTGCGGCGGCTCGGACCCCCGACGAGGAGGAGCTCCCGTCGAGCAGGGGAATCCGGCGGGAGGGTCGGGGTCTCCCCGCGGGGGAGCCCGGGCCAGAGGGGCACCGCGGTGACGCGCTCGGGGGGGAGACCGAGCCGCTCGATCAGATCGTCCCGGACCGATGCGCACGAGGTGAGGAGCGCGTCGGCGCTCCGTCCGGCGCGGTCGAGGCGGGCCCGCTTCTTGGCGATGAAGCGGGAGCTCGCGTGGTCGCTCCGCTCGAGGGCGGAGAGGTCGTGGACGGTCACCACCAGAGGGACGCGGCAACGGCGCGGCACACGCAGGTCCGGAGAGTGGAGGAGGTCGACGCCGCGGGGGGTGCCCAGGTCGAGCCAGCGTCGGACAGGGAGACCGGGGAAGAGCGCGGTCGGACGCGCGCGGCGCCAGCGCGACGAGCGGCAGAGGAGGGTGAGCTCCACCCCGGGGTGGGCTTGGAGTCCCGTCACCAGCCCTGTGATGGTCCGCGCGATCCCCGTCGGTCTCGGGTCGACCGCGGAGGAGACATCGATGGCGACGCGCAGGGGGGAGCGATGCACCGGGGCTCCTCAGGCTGGGGCGGCGCGGAGGCTCGCCGCGATTCGTGGGCAACGGACGGAGGGAGACGGTACCCTTCGCGGAACGGCCCCGCATCCCCAATCGGGAGGACCCTTCCATGCAGCCCGCGCAGCCTCGCCCGGATCTCCCCCCCCCCGGATCACGGAGGGGGTCTGCCGGCGTTGCGTTGGCCGCTGCGCTCCTGATCCTCGGGGGAGCCCCGGGGTGCGGGAGGGAGGCGCCGGTCGTCGAGGGGGGCCTCCCCCCTCCGCGGGCGCTCCCGCTTCAGGAGGAGGCGCGGCTCGCGGCCTGTGGCCGCTGCCACACCATCCCCCCGGCGGATGCGCTGCCGCGCGAGGCGTGGGCGGAGCAGATCCGGGAGATGGCCGGCTACCCGCGCGCGGAGGGGATCCCCCCCCTCACGCCTCAGGAGCTCGCCGACACCATCGCTTGGTACACCACCCACGCCCCGGAGGTGTGGGATGCCCGCCCCCCCGCCTCCGCGCCGGACCCGCCGACCTACCGACCGCGCTCCTACACGCCGGCGCCCCTCATCGGAGAGCGGATCCCCGCCGTCTCCTCGATCACCCCGGACCGCAGGAGCGGCGCCCCTCCCGCGCTCCTCCTGACCGAGATGAGGAGCGGGACCCTCCTCCGCCTCCCGCGGGAGGCCCGCGAGCGGACCGACCTCGTCCTCGATGTGCCGCTCCGCTGGAACTACCCCGCGCGCCTCGAGCACGCGGACTACGACGGGGATGGCCGCGTCGATCGCCTCGTCGCCTCCCTCGGCGGCATGAACCCGACGAACGAGCGCGAGGGGGGAGTCCTCCTCGAGCGCGGGAGTGGAGGAGGCTTGGAGCCGATCGGCGCCGACCTCGCGCGGGCCTGCTCGGTCCGGGCGGGGGACCTCGACGGCGACGGCGATGCCGACCTCGTCGTCTGTGCCTTCGGCTGGCGCGGGCCGGGCCAGCTCCTCTGGTACGAGCAGCGACCCGACGGGCTGACGGTCCACCTCCTCGACGAGCGCGATGGATTCGTCGAGGCGATCCCCAGTGATGTCGACGGAGATGGCGACCTCGACCTCGTCGCCGCGCTCGCCCAGGAGCACGAGCTCGTCCTCGAGTTCGTCAACGACGGCACCGGGCAGTTCACGCCGCGGGTCATCCATCAGGGAGCCCACCCGGGGTGGGGGACCTCCGGCATCGAGCTCCACGACCTCGACGGGGACGGGGACCGGGACATCCTCCTCAGCCATGGGGACACTCTCGATGTGCCGGTGGTGAAGCCCTACCACGGGGTGAGCTGGTTGGAGCGGACCGCGGAGGGAGGCTATCGAGCCCACTCCATCGGGCCGCTCCCCGGCTGCGAGGCGGCGACCGCCGGCGACGTCGACGGAGATGGAGACCTCGATGTGGTCGCGGTCGCGTTTCTGCCCCAGATCCCCGCTGAGGAGTGGCGGCGCCAGCGCGTCGACTCCGTCGTCCTCTTCGAGCGGATTCCCGAGGGGTGGCGGCGTCATGCGCTGGAGCGGGGGGATCCCCTGCACCCGTCGGTGGCGATCGCGGATGCCGACGGGGATGGGGACCTGGACATCGCGGTGGGGAACTATGTCTGGATCGACGCGACCGGCGAGCCCCGCCAGCAGCGGGAGTATCTGACCGTCTTCTACCGCGAATAAGGCCCCTACCGCGACTGAGGCTTCTCCCGCGACGGTTCGCTCGCACCGTTGGGATCGGGGGTCTCTCCCCGGAGGGGATCGACGCCATCATCGCCCGGGGGAGGAGCGCTCCCCGCTTCGTCCGCCGGAGGGGGCGCGTTGTAGGGCGGGCCCTCGGGCCAGACCTCGAGGTCGTCGTTCACCTCCCACGCGAGCTTCTCCTCGGCCGGGGTGAGGGGGCGGGCCGCCTTCGAGCGCGCGGCGGCCAGCGCGGTCCGCGCCAGCTCCGGCTTGTAGAGCTTCCAGAGGATGCGCGCCTCGAGGAGCCAGTGGAGCGGGGTGCCCGGGTCCTGCCTCCGCGCGGCCTCATAGTGGGTCCGCGCGTCCGCGGTGAAGCCCCCCTCCTCGAGCACCTGGCCGTAGGTGGTCCGCGCGATCGGGTAGGTCTCGTCCAGTCGGATCGCGCGCTCGAGGGCCGTGACCGCGTCCGCGGTGCGCTCGGCCCCGAGGAGGAAGATCCCCAGCGCGGTCCAGACCTCCACCGACTCCGGGGCGCTCTCCGTCGCCGTGCGAAGATGCGCCTCCGCCCCGTCGGCGCTCCCCTCCGCGAGGAGGATCCGCGCGAGCTGGAGGTGGGCGGGGGCGTGGGTGGGGTTCTCCGCGAGCTCCGCCTCGAGAATGCGGCGGGCCTGCTCCACGCGACCTTCATCGAAGAGTCGCGCGGCGCGCTCTTCCACGGAAGCGGGGGCGCCTCCCGGACCGCAGCCACCGAAGACGGACGAGAGGCAGAGCAGGGCGAGCAGGCGCAGCCCGGGCTTCGGTCCGCGCCGGGACCTGCCTGTGGGCCTCCCCGCGCCCGACCACCCGGGGAAGGGGAGCGCACTCGGAGTCAGGGAACGGAAATGGTCGCTCATCGGGCTCCTCGCCCGCCCGATCAGAGGCCGTTCACGAAGCGGAACGGTCCGCTCGCCCCGGTCACCGCCTCCACGCTCTGCGCGGGCTCGAAGACGCCGAGGTAGACCTGCTCCAGCTCTCCGGTGCGATCGACATCAAGGCGGTAGGTCGCGCCGCCGCTCAGGAAGTACCCCTGATCGACGAAGCGCGAGTCCTGAATGTAGGTGACCGTCTCGTAGTCCCCGTCATAGTCCGCGGCGGTGACGCGGGCACGGCCGAGGTAACAGACGAAGGACTCGTGGTCCTCCCGGCCGTTGGCGTCGACGACGACGGTGCGGTAGCTCCGCTCCGTGACCTGCGGCTCGAGGCTCTCGACCGGGGTGGGGGCGGGGGAGCCGACGCAGCCGACGGCGAGGAGCAGCAGCAGTCCGGCGGGGAGCAGCCGAGGAAGAGCGGGAGAGAGCAGCATCGGGGCACCTTTCGCAGTCGGTCGGTGGGCCGGGGCAGAGGGCCCTCGCCGGCCTCGGGGCGCGATCGCGCCGGCGCAGTGTAGCACCGGACGGCGTTCCATCGACTCCTCGTCGGGAGGTCGCGGGGCTCGCTCCGCCGGGGGGCGAGAACCACCGCAGGATCCCCGGATTCCCCCCGGAATGACGCCCGGCGGCTCAAGGGGTCGCCCTCGCCCTGCCGATAAACCCCCTGTCGGAGCGTCCGGTCTGGGCGAGCGCTCCGTCCACGAGCAGCCTCGCCGCCAGCACGCGGCGGAGAGCACCCGCGACGCCCGCGCGCGCACCACCGCCCGGAACCTCGGGAAAGGCCGCACGATGCCCCTCCAGCTGCGACTCGCGGCCCTGCGTCGTCGGTGGCGTCCCCTTGTCCTCCTCCTCGCCCTGCTTGGGGTGGGGGCCTCGATCCTCGTCCCTCTCCCGACCTCGTCCGCCCGCTTCCTCGCGACCTCGCGGGTGATCCCGGAGGCGGCCGGGGAGTCGACCCTCTCCTCCGACCTCCTCGCGAGCCCGGCCGTGCTCCAGAGCGCGGCCCGCCTCGCCGCGGGGGTGGACCCCTTCCGAAGCGAGGCGCTGGCCGAGGGCGCGCTCGCCCCCCGAGTCGCCGCGGCGACCGCCGCCCTGCGCCGACACCTCGGAGAGGAGTCGACCTCCCCCGACGCCTCCGCGCTCGCCGCCCTCGCCCTTGAGATCGGGGGCTCTCTCCTCGACGCGGGTCCCTCCCCCTCGGGTGAAGTGCGGATCCGCTGCGAGGGGGAGACGGAGGAGGAGGCGCTCCTTCGCTCCTGGGCCCTGGCCGAGGCGGTGGTCCAGAGGGAGCGCGAGGCGAGGGAGAAGCGGAGTCACGCGCTGGAGCGGTCGGTCGCGGAGGCCCGTGAGCGGCTCGCCGCCGCGCGGGATGCGGCGGAGAGCGAGCAGCGGATCCTCGACGACCTGCGCGGCAGATCCATGGCGGCCACCATCGATGAGGAGGCGGCGCGACTCGAAGAGCTGCGCCTCCGGCTGGATGGTCAGGATCAGCAGCTCCGCCTCGAGCTCGAGCGGAACGAGGAGCGCATCCGTCGGGGCCTGCAGGAGCAGGCGCTCGGCGCCTCGTCGCCCCTCCCGGCGCGGACCGCAGAGACCCCGCTCCTGCGCCAGATCGCCCGGCGGCTCATCGAGGCAAGGATCGACCTCGACCGGGCGCGCAGCACCCTCTCCGCCCTCCACCCGATCGTTCTGGAGAAGCAGGAGATCGTCGACGGCCTCGAGGCGCTGTTGCGGGAGACGCGGACGGAGCTCCGCCTCGAGGAGGAGCGCCGGGCCACCGAGGAGACCTACGCGCGGATCGCAGAGAGCGCGACCCTCGAGACCGAGCGCGGGCGCCTCGCCGAGCGAACCCGTGCGGTGGATGCTGCGCTCGCCGCCCTCTCCGAGCGCCGCGAGCGCCTCGTGCCCGTGGAGCACGCCCTCGCGGAGCGCCGCGCAGCGTCCGCGCGGCTCGAATCCGAGCTGTCGGCGGCGCTCGCGCGGGCCGAGTCCTCGACCCCGGCCGGAGGTGTGCCGGGGGTGGAGGCCGCCCTCCAGGCGGAGCCGAACGAAGGGAGCCGACGGGGGTCGCTCTCACCTCCCGTCGCCGTCCTCATCGCCGCGCTCGTCCTGCTCGCTCTCGCGATCGGTCCCCGTTCCGAGCGCGCGACCGTCGATGACGAGGAGGCGCTCCGCGCAATCCTCGACCTGCCTCTCCTCGGGTGCAGCCCTCGTGCGGCGGGCGCGTCGGGCGCGTTGGGCGCGGACCCACGCTTCCCGGACGAGAGTTGCGCGCGGGAGCTGCAGGAGCGGTTCCACGCGGTCGCGGCTCTCCTGCGCGCCGCGTCGGAGGAGACCACCTTGCGCTCCATCGCGGTGACGAGCGCGATCGACGGAGAAGGGAAGTCGACGGTGGCGATCCACCTCGCCCTCGCGCTCGCGCGCGGAGGGAGCCGCGTGGTCCTCGTCGACGGAGACCTGCGCCGGGGGCGCCTCCATGAGTTCCTCGGGATGGCGAACGGGATTGGCGTGTCGACTCTCCTCGGAGGAGAGGAGGGGGAGCCGCGTCTGATCGAGGGAGTCCTCACCGATGGAGATGCGGACGGGACGCCCCTCGGCACCGGCGCGGCGGTCCAGCGGAGCCCGTTCCCCGACCTCGACCTCGTCGCGAGCGGACCCCGGACCCGGGATCCGATCGAGCTCCTCGGATCGGCGCGGCTGCGAGCGCGGATCGCGGACCTTGAGGAGCGCTACGACTTCGTCATCCTCGACACCCCGCCGCTGAACGAGGGCGCGGACGCCCTCACCGGTACGACCGCCACCGACGGCACGCTCCTCGTCGTCGGCGCCGGGAAGGTCCGGGAGAGCGAGCTCCGCGCGGCGGAGCAGCTCCTGGCGAACGCCCGGGCGAACCTCTTCGGGATGCTCCTGAACCGCGCTCCCCGCAGCCGGAGTCCGGAGCGCTCGGCGCGCCGCGCGCCCGCTCCCCCGGGCTCCCCGATCTCCGGCTGAGACGGCGCCCGCATCCCCCTCGGTGGCGCGCTCCGCGCCCTTCCTTCGATTGTCACCGGCGAGGTCGGCGGCTACGATTCCCCCCGCCACGAGGCCCCGGGGCGATTAGCTCAGTTGGTAGAGCGCCACCCTTACAAGGTGGATGTCGCAGGTTCGAGCCCTGCATCGCCCATTCCTCGGATCGCGCACCTTCCAACTCTCCCCCCCTCGTTCCCGGTCGATCTCTGTCACGGTCCGACGGGGCGGTCCAGGGCATGAGGCCCGTCTGTGGGCGTGCCGTGCGGACCTCGAGCGTCGGTCGTGCACACGCCGGACGGGAGACCACGCGACAAGGTGGGGGAGCAGGAGAAGACTGGACCCAGGGGATCCGGGATGCAGGAACCCCGAGATGAAGAAGAGCCCCGTCGCTCCTCGGAGTGACGGGGCTCTTCGTTTCGGCCGCTCGGGAGCGGGGGGCGTGCCGAGGATCTCTGACTGGCGAGGACGACGGGACTCGAACCCGCAACCACCGGATCGACAGTCCGGGACTCTAACCAATTGAGCTACGTCCCCGTTAGCCAGGGATCCTTCGGCGGTGGACGGCCCTCCGAGGAGGGGCTCCTTCACGAGCGCAAGCTCGTCTTCGGAGACTACCATCCTTCTTCGGCTCCGCGCACGCGGGGGCGCAGCGATTCCGAAGAGCCGAGAGAATATCCCGCGGCATCGATCTGTCAAGCGGCGGAAACGGCCGCATTCCCGGAATCGAAGGGCGACCTCGGCGAGGCGGGGGGAGCGGTCGCTTTCCACTCCCCGTGGGGTGGAGGTTCCCATAAACTCGGACCGCGAGGGGCGTCGCCCCCCGCTTCGCCCCTCCCTCCGCGCTGGCCCCGGGCCGGGAAGGCACGCCCCCATGACCGATCCGATCCCCCCCGAGCTCCTCGGCGCCTACGAGGAGACCTGGGTCGAGGTCGAGCTCGACGAGGGGCGCTTCACCTTCGCGCCGGTGCGGGAGGGGGCCCCCCGGATGCTCCCGACGGTGCTCTCCCCTCACGGGTTCGTGATCACCGCGTGCAACCCGTTCTCCCAGCGCCTCGACGAAGACGAGAACGAGCGCCGCAACGGGGAGCTCGAGGCGCGGATGCGCGAGGAGGGGTGGAGCATCTTCCCCGCCCTCGGGCGGGACGCGGAGGGGGAGTGGCGGGAGCCGAGCTTCGCCGTGGTCGCGCCGCCGGTGCTCCCGCTCCTGAAGCTCGCCCGAGAGTACGAGCAGAACTCCGTCTTCGAGTGGGGACCGGGGATCTGGCGAGTCGTCGTGATCTGAAGTCCTTCGTCGGGGGCTCGGCGGGAAGCGGGGCCCTCGTGATGCCCCGGCGAACGCCGCTCATGCCGCCGTCGTCGCGCCATCGATGCGAACCTGAACCGGAACGAGGTCCACCGTGCCCCTGGCCGTCTGCAGCTGGTCCCTGACCCCCGACTCTCCCGCCACCCTCGTTGAGCGGATCACCGCCACGGGGCTCCCCGCCGTCCAGCTCGCCCTCGATCCGTTGCGGGGGGACTGGGACCCGGTCGAGACCGACCAGCGCCTCACCGACGCCGGGATCGAGCTCGTCAGCGGGATGATGGCGATGGCGGGGGAGGACTACTCCACCCTGGAGGCGATCGCGGTCACCGGCGGGGTCCGCCCCGACGGGACCTGGGCGGAGAACCGCCGGGCCGCGCAGCAGAACGCGCGACTCGCGGCGCAGCTCGGGCTCCCCCTCGTCACCTTCCACGCCGGCTTCATCCCCCACGACGAGGGGGCGGAGCGCACCACCATGCTCGGACGCCTGCGGGAGATGGTCGACATCTTCGCGGCGGAGGGAGTTCGGGTCGCCTTCGAGACGGGGCAGGAGACCGCGGGCACGCTCCTCGCGGCCCTGGACGCCCTCGACCGACCGGAAGCCGGGGTGAACTTCGACCCGGCGAACATGATCCTCTACGGGATGGGGGACCCGATCGATGCGGTCGGCGCCCTCGCGGCGCGGATCGCGCAGGTCCACATCAAGGACGCGACTGCCACCGCGGTCCCCGGCACCTGGGGGGCGGAGGTCCCGGTCGGAGAGGGGGAGGTGGAGTGGCCGCGCTTCCTCGCGGCGGTCCGCGCCCTCGACCGTGAGGTCGACCTCGTCGTCGAGCGGGAGGCGGGGGAGCGCCGCGTCGAGGACATCCGAACCGCGCGCACCGTGGTCGAGAGCACCCTCGCCTCGCTCGAGGAGGAGGCCCGATGAGCTCCGCCCCGATCCGCGTCGGCGTCATCGGTCTCGGGTTCATGGGCGGGGTCCACCTCGGCACGCTGCGGAGTCTCGCGGCGGCGGGGGAGCCGGGGCGCACCGTCGCGGTCTGGTCCCTCCACCCCGTCGATCCCACGGGGGCCGGCGTGGAGGGGAACATCACGAGCACGGAGGGGGAGCCCCTCTTCGACCCCGCGGAGGTGCGGGTCCACGACGATCTCGACGCACTCCTCGCAGACGAGGGGATCGACGCCGTCAGCATCTGCACCCCGACCGACAGCCACGCGGAGCTCGTCACCCGGGCCGCGGCGGCGGGGAAGCACATCCTCATCGAGAAGCCGGTCTGCCTGCGGGCGGAGGAGGTGGAGTCCCTCGCGGCTACGGTGGCGGAGCACGGGGTGACGGTGATGCCCGCCATGTGCATGCGCTTCTGGCCCGGATGGGAGTGGCTGCGCGAACGGGTGCGCGATGGCGCCCTCGGCCCCCTGCACGCCCTCGCCTGCACGCGGGTGGGGGCGCCCCCGGGGTGGTCCGCGGACTTCTACCTCGACCCCGCCCGCTCCGGGAACGCGATCGTCGACCTCCACATCCACGATGTGGACTTCATTCGCTGGGCGCTGGGGGAGCCGACCGGGGTCACCGCCAGCGGCTCCGAGCGGCACCTCCTCACCCGCTACCGGTACGAAGGCGGACCGGCCCTCGTCACGGCGGAGGGGGGGTGGCTCCCCTCCGCCGCGGCCCCCTTCCGGATGGAGTACCGCGCGGTCTTCGAGGGGGGGGTGGCGGAGTTCTCCCTGGAGACCGATCCGATCCTCCGGCTCCACACCCCGTCCGGGGTCGAGCACCCCGCGCTGCCGGCGGGAGACGGGTACGCGGGGGAGATCGCCCATTGGCTGCGGGCCCTCGCCGCCGGCCGCGCCCCGGAGCCCACCCTCGCGGAGGCGGCCGCGGTGATGCGCCTCATCGAGGCGGAGCGGGAGAGCCTCCGGTGCGGGGGAGAGGTGCTCCTCCGGCCTTGATCGCCCGGGGGCGGCGCGGGCCGCCCCTGTTCTCCGTGGCGGGTTTCCGCTACTTTTTCGACTCGTCCGGGGGGGCGCTCCGCTGGGGTCCTCCCCGCTCGCGCGCGGGCATCGGGAACGAGCGCCCCCGCATCCCCCTCACCCCGCAACTCGACCGCACCGCGCTCCGCCGGGGCGAGGTGAGGCGATGGGAGGCCGCTTGAGCGATGTGACGACCAGTGATGGGACACCCCCAAGCTCCGGTGCCCCGCCCCTCTCCTCCGGGCTGAACGCGCAGCTCTCGGGGATGATGTTCCTCCAGTACGCGATCTGGGGGTCCTGGCTGCCGATCCTCTACCCGTTCCTCATGGGGCACCGCGGCTTCTCCCTCGACCAGACCGGCACGATCCTCGCCGCCGGCGCGGTGGGGGCGATCGTAGGACCGTTCGTGGCGGGGCAGATCGCCGACCGCTACTTCCACACCGAGCGCTTCCTCGCGATCAGCCATCTCCTCGGCGCGGTCGTCGTCTGGTTCCTCGCGAGCACCGCCGAGTACCAGACCTTCCTGATCCTCTCGCTGCTCTACGGGGTGATCTACGCTCCGACCCTCGCCTTGACGAACTCCCTCGCCTTCCATCACCTCCCCGACCGGGACCGGGACTTCGGCCGGATCCGGGTCTGGGGGACGATCGGCTGGATCGCTGTGGGGATCGGGGTCGGGCACTATCTCGGGGGGCTCGCCATCCCCGAGGGTTCGACGGCCGAGGCGGTCCAAAACGCGGGGCGGGCGACCGCCTTCCAGTTGAGCGCGATCCTCGGCGTCGTCATGGCGGTCTACTGCCTCTTCCTCCCGAAGACGCCCCCGTCCGCCTCTTCGGCCGCGAAGAACGCCTCCTTCGAGGCGCTCGGCGAGGTGAAGCGCCAGCCGCTCCTGACCCTCTTTCTCCTCGCGGTGCCGATCAGCATGATCCACCAGTTCTACTTCGTGCACACCTCGCAGTTCCTCACCCAGCTGCAGAACCGCGTGAGCGAGGCGGAGGGGTTCGCGAACTCGATCAACAAGATCCTCGGGGTCGGGGGGGGCGGCCTGATGACGATCGGTCAGATGACCGAGATCCTCGTCCTCGCGATGATGCCGCTCCTCACCCGGAAGTTCTCCCGCAAGGCGCTCCTCGCCATCGGGATCCTCGCCTACGCCGGGCGGATGGCGATCTTCGCCCACTCCGAGTCGATGCTCCCGATCCTCTTCGGAGTCGGGCTCCACGGCCTCTGCTTCGGGTGCTTCATCTTCGTCGCCTTCATGGTGGTCGACGAGGAGACGACCGCGGATGTGCGGGCGAGCGCCCAGAACCTCTTCAACCTGGTGATCGTGGGGATCGGGATCATCGTCGGCAGCTGGTTCGCGACGAGCGTCGTCGGGAGCTACGCCACCGTCGACGGGGTGACCGACTACACGAAGCTCTTCTCGGTTCCGCTCTACATGTCCCTCGCCTGCCTCGCCGGGCTGCTCCTCTTCTACCGACGGGGGAGTGAGCAGGCGGTCGCGGTCCGGGGAGGTGCCGCGTGAGCGGCGACCGCAGCATCGACCGTCGGGCGTTCATCGGCTCGGGGCTCGCCCTCGGGGCGACCGCCGCCTTCGCCCCGCAGCTGCTGCGGGGGGCGGGGCCGGAGCCGAAGCGCCTCTACCGCATCTCCCTCGCCCAGTGGTCCCTGCACCGGACGCTGCGCTCCGGGGAGATGGACACCCCCGGCTTCGTCCGCAGCGCGCGGGAGGTGTACGGGATCGAGGCGGTGGAGTACGTGAACTCCTTCTTCCGGGAGCAGGTGGCCGACGAGAAGTACCTCGCGGCGCTCCGCTCCACCTGCGAAGATCAGGGGGTCCGCAGTCTGCTCATCATGTGCGACGGCCTCGGTCGACTGGGGGACCCCGACGAGGGGGCCCGCACGAAGGCGATCGAGAACCACCGCCCCTGGCTCGCGGCGGCCCAGGCGCTCGGGTGTCACTCGATCCGGGTGAACGCCGCGAGCGCGGGGACCCGGGAGGAGCAGGTCGGGCGGGCCGCGGATGGCCTCCGCCGCCTCACCGAGCTCGGCGACACCTTCGGGCTGAACGTGATCGTCGAGAACCACGGGGGGCTCTCCTCGGATGGCTCCTGGCTCGCGGAGGTGATGCGGACCGTCGACCACCCGCGCTGCGGGACGCTCCCGGACTTCGGGAACTTCCATCTCGGCGGAGGGGAGTGGTACGACCGCTACCGGGGGATCGAGGAGCTGATGCCGTTCGCCAAGGCGGTCAGCGCCAAGTCCCACGCCTTCGACGAGGATGGCGATGAGACGAAGACCGACTATCGCAGGATGATGCGCCTCGTGCTCGCCGCGGGCTACCGCGGCTGGGTCGGGATCGAGTTCGAGGGCGGAGGGATCTCCGAGATGGAGGGGATCATCCGCACGAAGAAGCTGCTCGAGAAGGTCCACCGCGAGCTCCTGGTGAGCCGGGAGTTCGAGGGGGGACCGTTGAAGAATCCGAAGTCCGGTGGAGGGTCGACCCCGAGCCCCACCGGCGGGAAGGGATCGTGACATGAACCAGCCCGAGAACCCTCGCACGCCGGAGCCGGGAGGCAGCCCCTCCCGCCGTGACTTCCTCGTCCGCTCCGGAGCGGCCGCCGCGGGCGCCGCTCTCTTCGGCTCCCTCCCGGGAGACTCCCTCTTCGCGAACGAGGCCCCGATCGGCGCCGCCTCCAATCGGACCCCGGTGGGCGAGGATGGCGTGGTTCGCATCGGCGTGATCGGCCCCGGTGGCATGGGCACCGGCCACGTCCGCTCCTTCCTCAGCATGGCGAAGCAGGGGCAGCAGCAGGTGCGGATCGTCGCAATCGCCGAGGTCGAGCAGACCCGCCGGGAGACCGCGAAGCGGATCTGTGACGAGGCGCAGGGAGCGGACAGCTGCACCGCCTACGTCGACTACACCGAGATGCTCGCGCGCCCGGACATCCACGGCGTGCTCGTCGCCAGCCCCGAGCACTGGCACGCGAAGATGGCGGAGGACGCGATCCTCGCCGGCAAGGATGTCTACGTCGAGAAGCCGATGACCCTCCGCCTCCCCGAGGCGGTGCGCCTGCGTCGGGTGATGCAGGCGAACCCGGACATGCTCCTGCAGGTCGGCACCCAGAAGATGCAGCTCCCGAAGTTCCAGGCCGCGCAGAAGATGATCGCGGACGGGAAGATCGGGAAGCCGGTCTTCAGCCAGACGAGCTACTGCCGCAACTCCCGCAACGGGGAGTGGCTCTACTACGCGATCCAGGACTACTGGAAGCCGGGCGAGAACCTCGACTGGGAGCGCTGGTGCGGCCCGCTCGGCGAGCGCGCGTGGGATCCCCACGTCTACGCCCGCTGGCGCCGCTACAAGGACTACTCGACCGGGATCGTGGGCGATCTCCTCGTGCACCAGATCACCCCGCTGATGATGGCGCTCGATCAGGGCTGGCCGACCCGCGTCCAGGCGATCGGCGGCCACTACATCGACAAGGCGATGGAGAACCACGACCAGGTGAACATCGAGGTCCAGTTCGAGAAGGGGCACACCATGATCGTGGCGGGCTCCACCTGCAACGAGCAGGGCCTCGAGACGATGATCCGCGGTCACGAGGGGAACATCTTCCTCAACGGCGCCCACTGCGAGATGCGGCCGGAGCGCCTCTTCGCCGACGAGATCGACGAGGAGACGGTCGAGTGCCCGAACATCGGGAACGACCAGGATGCCCACCGCCGCGACTGGCTCGACTGCATCCGCTCCCGCCGGAAGCCGCTCGCCGACGTCGAGCTCGGGACCCAGGTGATGGTCGTCGTCGACCTCGCCACCCGCTCGATGTGGGAGGGCAAGGCGTTCACCTTCGATCCGAAGACGATGCGCGGCTCCGCGGTCTGAGGAGGGACACCGATCCGGTGACCCACCTCCCCGGCTTCGAACGACTCGCGATCCATGCGATGGGGACCCGCTTCGAGGCGGCCCTCTCCGGTGCCTCCCCCGCCGACCTCCGGTCGGCGGGGGAGGTGGCGTTTCAGGAGATCCTCGAGCTCCACGCGCGGTGGAGCGCCTTCGATCCGGGGAGCCTGCTCACCCGGGTGAACCGCCTCGCGGCGGGGCGCGCCGTCCCGATCGACGGGGAGACCTTCGAGGTCCTCGCCCTCGCCCGATCCCTGTGGGAGGCGACCGACGGGACCTTCGACCCCACGACCGGCGCGGCGATGCGGACCCATGGGTTCCGCCCCTCCCGTCCCGACACCGATCCGGGAGCTTCCGCCCGCGCGTCGGCGGATGCGCCGCTCCCGGGGATGGGGGCGGTGGAGCTCGATCCGGGCGCCGGGACGGTGCGCTTCCTCGATCCCCGGGTCGAGCTCGACCTCGGCGCGCTCGCGAAGGGGGTGGCCCTCGACCGGGCGGGGGAGTCCCTCCGGGAGTCGGGGGTCCCCTGCGCCCTGATCCACGGGGGGACGAGCGGCGTCCTCGCCATCGGGACGCCTCCGGACTCGGACGGCTGGCCGATCGCCCTCGACCGCGAGGGGCGGATCCCCTCGGTCCGACTGCGGGATGCGGCGCTCGGCGTCTCCGCCGGCCACGGCCGGGGCGCGGCGATCGGAGGCGGGGGACATGTCCTCGACCCCCGGACGGGGAGGCCGGGGAGCGTGGACCGCTTCGCGGCGGTGGTGGGGGACTCGGCGGCGGTGGCGGACGCGTGGGCGACCGCGTGGGTGGTGCGCGCGCTGCCATCCCGCACCCCGGAGAGCCTCTCCGTCCTCGCCGGGCTCACCGATGGGGAGACTCCCACCGAGGTGACCCATCGCTCCGACCCGCGGGGGGCGTTCTCCCCGCCCCCGCGCTGAGCCTCCGCGCTCTCTCCTCGCGGGGCGCCCCCCGACGGGTGCTCCTCAAACGGTCTCCGGTCGACTATCCTGCTTCCTTCCCTCGCCGCGCGATTCTCGCCCGGCGGGAGCCAATCGAGGTCCAGCCCTGGGAGCACCCATGTCCCCCGAGACCGATCGTCGCACCTTCCTCGCCCACTCGGCGGGCGCCCTCGCCGCGATGGCGCTCGTCCCCGACCTCTCCCTGCTCGCCCGGGAGCCGCTCGCCCCGCACACCACCGCGCTGGTGGGGGTCGGCCCGTGGGGGCGGAAGATCCTCGGCGAGTTGAAGAAGATCGACGGCCTCACCGTCGGCGCGATCGCCGATGTCGATCCCTCCCGCCTGCGGGGGGGGGGGAACCGCGGGCCGGAGGCGAAGCAGTACGACTCCATCACCGCCCTCCTCGAGGGCTCCCCCGAGGTGGAGTCCGTCATCGTCGCCACCCCCACGCACCTCCATCGGGCGGTCGTGGAGGAGGCGCTCGCCGGCGGGAAGCACGTGTACTGCGAGGCTCCCCTCGCCCACACCATCGAGGACGCCCGCGGCATCGTCGCCGCCGCCGCGAGCGCGCGGGAGAGCGGAGGTCGGGTCGTCGCCGCGGGGCTCACCGCTCGCGCGAACCCGGTCTACGACCACGCGCGCGAGTTCTTCCGCAGCGACGCGGTGCGAAAGCTCCTCTCGATGCGCTCGATCTCGATGAAGAAGACGAGCTGGCGGATCCCGAGTCCCGATCCGTCCCGCGCCGCCGCCCGCAACTGGCGCCTCGACCCCGAGCTCTCCCTCGGCCTCCCGGGGGAGTGGGGCACCCACGCCTTCGACACGGTCCACTGGTACACCGACGAGCTCCCGCTCACGGTGTCCGGGGGCGGGCGGGTGCTCGCGTGGCCCGACGGTCGCACGGTGGCGGACACGGTCGACCTGACCCTGCGCTACCCCTCGGGCGCGGCGCTGCAGTTCGAGGCATCCCTGGGGAGCTCCTACGAGTCGAGCTTCGAGGTCTTCCACGGCCTCAACGCCTCGATCCGCCTCGCGCGCACCCACGCCTGGATGTTCAAGGAGGCGGACGCCCCGACCCAGGGGTGGGAGGTCTACGCGACGCGGGAGCGCATTCACCGCGACGAGGGGATCATCCTCATCGCCAACGCGACCCAGCTCGCGTCCCAGGGGAAGCTCAAGGATGGCATCGGACTGCCGAACGACCCCCTCCATTACGCCCTGGCCGACTTCTTCCAGGGGATCGGGGAGGGGAAGGAGGTCGCCACCTCCATCGAGGAGGGGTATCGGGCGACGGTCATGGGAGTGCTGGCCCAGCGGGCGGTGACCACGGGGGAGACGATCTCCTTCGACGCGGCGCACTGGGATCACGGAGCGACGACGCAGCAGTGAGGAGGAGCGCGATGGAGCAGTGGAGCAGCGGGATGGGTGCGCATCCCGGGAGCAGCGGCGACGAGACCGACCGCAGGACCTTCCTGAAGCAGGGGGCGGCGCTCTCGACCGCGATCGCCCTCGGCCCCCTCGCCGCCGCCGCGCCGGTGCACGCGGCCGGGAGCGACACGATCCGGGTCGGTCTCATCGGCTGCGGCGGGCGCGGACGCGGCGCGGCTGAGAACTGCGTCCGCTCCTCCGAGGGGGTCGAGCTCGTGGCCATCGGGGACCTCTTCGCCGACCGCCTCGAGGATGGGCGCCGGCATCTCTCCGAGCGCCTCGGGGATGCGTGGAAGGTGACGGGGGATCGGCTCTACTCCGGCTTCGACGCCTACCGGCGGATCTGCGCGCTCGACGATGTCGACCTCGTCATCCTCACCACGCCGCCGGTCTTCCGCCCGATCCACTTCGAGGAGGCGATCGCCCGCGGCAAGCATGTCTTCATGGAGAAGCCGGTCGCGGTCGATCCGACCGGGGTCCGGCAGGTGATCGAGGCGAGCCGGCTCGCGAAGCGGAAGCGGCTCGCGGTGGTGGCGGGGACCCAGCGACGCCATCAGGCCTCGTATCTCGCGACCATGGAGCGGATCCACGATGGCGCGATCGGTGAGCTGGTCGGCGGCTTCTGCTACTGGAATCAGGGCGGACTCTGGGTGCACGACCGCAAGGCGGAGTACAGCGACATCGAGTGGCAGCTCCGGAACTGGCTCTACTTCACCTGGACCAGCGGCGATCACATCGTCGAGCAGCATGTCCACAACATCGATGTGATGAACTGGGCCTTCGGCGGCCCGCCGACGAAGGCGATGGGGATGGGCGGGCGACAGGTCCGCACCGAGGAGAAGTACGGGAACATCTTCGACCACTTCGCGATCGAGTACGAGTACGGCGACGGCGTCCGCGTCACGAGCCAGTGCCGGCAGATCGATGGTTGCGCGGGCCGGGTCGGCGAGCAGCTCGTCGGCACGAAGGGGACCTCCGACGCCCATCGGACGATCAGCGGCGAGGGTCGCTGGCGCTTCGAGGGGCAGGAGCGGAACCCCTACGAGCAGGAGCACGCCGATCTCATCGCGAGCATTCGAGGGAACGAGCCCCTCGCCGAGGGGGAGCGGATCGCCGAGAGCACCCTGACCGCGATCATGGGGCGGATGAGCGCCTACACCGGGAAGACGATCACCTGGGAGCAGGCCCTCGAGTCGAACCTCGACCTTCTGCCGAAGAGCTGGGCGTTCGGCCCGAACCCGGTGGCCGAGGTCGCGGTGCCGGGGCGGACGCCCCTCCTCTGACCTCGGCTCGGCGGCTCCCCGGCGGCTCCTCGGCAGAGCGCGGAAGCCCGATCACCCCCGACGAGCCCCCCGGTGCGGCGACGCCCCGGGGGGCGCGTCGCATCCCCGACGGGTCACTCGCCTTCGATCCAGACCCGATAGCCGGGGCGTCCGCGGATCCCCGCCGCGAGGTCGGGGCGGACCGAGAGCGCCGTCGCCCAGGCGTCCGCCCGGGCGGCATCGGGAGCGAGCACGGTGAGCTGCGGGGCATCGCGCAGGGGCTGTCGCGAGTTCGGATCGACGATGTGGGAGAGCCGGACCCCGTCGACATCGAGCCCCTGCTCCCGGTCTCCGCTCGTCGCGATCCCGCAGCGGGCGATCGTCACTCGGACCTCTTCCTCTCCAGCGCCGCGATCGAGTCCGATCACCCAGCCGTCTCGACCGGGGGGAGGCTCCCCGCAGGCGATGTCCCCCCCCACATCGACGAGCGCGGCGGGACAGCCGCGGGCGCGGAGGACGCGCAGCGCCGCATCCGCCGCGAGCCCCTTGCCGATCCCGCCGAAGTCGAAGCGCACCCCGGGCGCGCGGACGCGCAGCCTTCCCCGACCCCGGTCGAGGTCGATGAGGGTGAGCCCCGTGGCGCTACGGAGGCTCGCGATCTCCTGTTCGGAGAGGGGCGCCCCCGCCGCCCGGGCCTCGCGCCACCGCCGGGTGACGGCCCCCAGGGTGGGATCGCAGACGAGGCTCGTCTCCGTGGCGAGGCGCACGGCGATGGTCCACGCCTCCAGCATCGCGGGGGAGAGCTCGGTCCAGACGCCGACCTGCAGGCGCTCCTCGAGCCGGCGCAGCTCGCTCGTCTCGTCGTAGTCGCTGAGGAGCCGCTCGAGGCGGGCGATCTCCTCGAACGCGGCGCGGGCCGCGGCCTCGGCGTGGGCTCGATCGGGGGTGTGGAGGACAATGCGGGCGTGAACCCCCATGGCCGGGCGGCTATACTCATGCCGTCCCGCCTCCTGCGCGACTTGCACCGGAGCGACGGGCACCCCCTCCCGGCCGCCCTCGGGGGCCCCCGCGCAGCCGCTCCCCGACAGGAGGAGCAGCGCGAGCGCGGCGCGTCGGAGACGGGGGGACGCGGGTCGACCGGGACCGGGTCGCCGCGGGCACGGATCCTGTGAGAGGGTGATCACTTGTCGACTCCTTGGCTCCGCTCCCTGGTCGCGCTGCTGCTCCCCCTGCTGCTCCTCTCCTCCCCGCCCCTCGCGGGGCGCCTCGCCGCGGATGGCGGTGCGGACGATGGGGCGCAGGTCGGGAACGCGGGGGAGGCCGCGCGGGAGGCCTACTCCGAGCAGATCCCCGGCACCGGGGTCTCCCTTCGCATGGTGCCGATCCCTCCGGCCGAAGGAAAGCCCGGCTTCTGGATGTCGGAGTGCGAGATCACCTGGGATGCCTTCGACTTCTTCATCTTCGGCATCGATGGCGCGCGGGACCGGGAGGGGGATTCGGTCGACGCGTACACGCGCCCGAGCAAGCCCTACATCCCTCCCGATCGTGGCTTCGGTCACGAGGGCTACCCCGTGATCAGCTCGAGCTACCGCAGCGCCAAGCAGTTCTGCCGCTGGCTCTCGGCGAAGACGGGCCACACCTATCGGCTCCCCACGGTCACCGAGTGGCGGCACGCCGCCGCGGCGGGGAGTCCGGCGCGCTACCCCTTCGGCGACGACCCCGCATCCCTCGGGGAGTACGCGTGGTTCGACGGGAACGCGGACTGGACCACCCACCCCGTCCGTCAGAAGAAGCCGAACGCGTGGGGTCTCCACGACATCCTCGGCAACGCCGGGGAGTGGTGCGTCGAGGTGACCCCCGAGGGGAAGCGGAAGGTCGTGCTCTGCGGCGGGAACTTCGAGAGCCCGGCGGACGAGGTGACGATCGACGCCATCGCGCGCCCCGACGAGTCCTGGCAGGTGACCGACCCCCAGGTCCCGAAGAGCCGCTGGTGGCTCTCCGATGCTCCGTTCGCGGGGCTTCGCGTCCTTCGTGAATACCCCGCCCCCTCCGTCCCGGAGGGGAGCGAGACCCCCGATGCGGGGACCCCCGACGAGCGCTCGAGCGCTCGGGGCCCCGGCGCGGCCTCCGGTCCTTCCCCGGCGGCCGCCGGGACAACCGACAGCGGTGCCCTCGAGGCACCGGAGAAGGAGATCCGATGAACGACCCCCGACCTCACGCCGACCACCTCCGCCCCGATGAGCGCGACGCGCTCCTCTCCCGGCGGCGCTTCGTTCAGACGTCGGCGGCCCTCGCGGCGGTGCCGATCATCGGGGGCGGCGCCCTCTCCGCGACCGCGGCCGCCCAGGAGGCGACCGGCTCGACGCTCCCTCCGCTGAAGGTGGGCCTCGTGGGCTGCGGCGGGCGCGGCACCGGCGCGGCCCTGCAGGCTCTGCGCGCGGATGAGGGGGCGGTCCTTCACGCCCTCGCGGATGTCTTCGAGCCGAAGCTCGACCGCTCCCTGCGGAACATCTCGAACGGCCTCTGGCCGAAGGAGGAGGAGACCGACGACGAGGAGGAGAAGCCGGAGAAGCCGATCCACCCCCGTTGTCAGGTGACGCCGGAGCGGAAGTTCGTCGGCTTCGACGCCTACCAGCGCCTCATCGACAGCGGCGTCGATGTGGTCCTCCTCGCCACGCCTCCGGGCTTCCGCCCGTGGCACCTCACCGCGGCGATCGACGCCGGGAAGCACGTGTTCTGCGAGAAGCCGATGGCGACCGACGGCCCGGGGGTCCGCATGGTCCTCGAGGCGGCGAAGCGGGCGAAGGAGAAGTCCCTCTCGCTGATGTCCGGCTTCTGCTGGCGCTACCACCACGCCAAGCGCGCCACCATGGCGGAGATCGAGAACGGGCGGATCGGCGACCTGCGCACGATCTACACGACCTACAACACCGGCCCCCTCGGTCGCCACGACCGGAAGCCGGAGTGGAGCGACTGGGAGTTCCAGCTCCGCAACTGGCAGCACTTCGATCACCTCAGCGGCGACCACCTCGTCGAGCAGGCGGTCCACTCCCTCGACAAGATGATGTGGGTCGCGTGGGTGATGAACGGCGAGGTCCCCGACCGGGTCACCGGAGTCGGGGGGCGGATCGCCCGCGAAGGGGAGAGCTCCGGGAACATCTACGACCACTTCGCGCTCACCTACGAGTTCCCCTCCGGGGTCCGGGGCTTCCACATGTCCCGTCAGATCCCGAATTGCGCGAACGACAACTCGGATCTCTTCATCGGGGCCTTCGGTCAGGCGTACATGGACTGGAACCGCCACGAGATCACGGGCGGCTCCAACCAGTGGCGCTACGACGGCCGGGGCAAGGACATGTACCAGCAGGAGCACGACGAGCTCTTCGCCGCGATCCGCTCCGGGAAGCCGCACAACGACGGCGAGTGGATGGCGAACTCGACCCTCTGCGCGATCATGGGGCGCATGGCCGCCTACTCCGGCCGCGTCATCACCTGGCAGGAGGCCCTCGAGTCGGAGGAGTCGATCATGCCGGGGCCGCAGGAGTGGGGTTGGCACGACTTCGCGACGAACCCGGTCCCGATCCCGGGCCGTGGAAAGGTGAGCTAGGTGGAGAACTCCGAACTCGACCGTCGTGACTTCATCAAGGTGGCCGGCGTCACCGCCGGTGCCCTCGCCGCGACGGGAGTCCTCACCGGCGACCTCCTCGCCGGGAGCGGTGAGGTCCGCGCACCGATCCGCAAGGCGGTGAAGATCGGCATGGTGGGGGAGGGGGAGACCCTCCTCGACAAGTTCCGGCTGGTGAAGGAGCTCGGCTTCGACGGCATCGAGCTCGACTCCCCGAACGGTCTCTCCCTCGAGGAGGTGATCGCGGCGCGGGATGAGAGCGGCCTGCCGATCCACGGCGTGGTCGACTCGGTCCACTGGGGCAAGCCCCTCTCCCATCCGGATGCGAAGGTGCGGGACGAGGGGCGGGCCGGTCTCGAGACCGCGCTGCGCGATGCGAAGGCCTACGGCGCCTCCAGCGTCCTCCTCGTCCCGGCGGTGGTGAACCGCGACATCTCCTATGCGGATGCGTACCGCCGCTCGCAGGAGGAGATCCGCAAGGTCCTCCCCCTCGCGGAGGAGCTCGGCATCAAGATCGCCTTCGAGAACGTCTGGAACGGCTTCCTGCTCTCGCCCCTCGAGGCGGCGCGCTACGTGGACGAATTCGAGAGTGCGTCGGTGGGATGGTACTTCGATGTCGGCAACATCGTGAACTTCGGCTGGCCCCACCACTGGATCGAGGTCCTCGGCCCCCGGATCCTCAAGCTCGACATCAAGGAGTTCAGCCGCAAGCGTCGGAACGACGAGGGGCTCTGGAAGGGGTTCGGGGTCGAGATCGGCGATGGGGACTGCGACTGGCCGCAGGTCCGCGCCGCGCTGGATGCCATCGGCTTCGCGGGGTGGGCCACCGCCGAAGTGGGCGGCGGCAAGCGTGACCGCCTCGCCGACATCGCCGCCCGGATGGACCGTGTCCTGAATCCCCCTTCCCAGTCCTGAACCGACGGCGCGCCGCTCTCCCTTCGTCCTCGGTCACGGGGACGGAGGAAGGGTGCGCTCCGCGGAGCCTGCATCTCCGAGCGGCCGCCGCCCGTCCCCGCCTCCCCGGTCCCTCGTCGCGCGACACTCGGCGTCTGGACGCCTCCCGTTCCGGAGGCGAGGGGCGGTTTCGCTGACAGGGTCGGAGCGAGGCGGTACCTTCCCTTCCATCCCGGGCCCGCATCCCCGGCCCGGGCGCACCTCCGGAGGAAAGGGCCGGCATGGTCTCCCTCACCGAGCTCGCGGTGGTCTTCGTCCTGTTCACCGAGGCCGGCTTCCCGACCGCCGGGATCGATGGCGGCGGGGCTCCCTTCCCCTTCGCGCCGGCGGGCGCCCAGTTGGTGAGCGCGGAGAGCGCCGACGCGCTGGCGGAGGCGCTGACCCCGGGGCGGGTCCTGGTGTGGCGCCACGGGGGCGCATTCCCCGCCGAGGCGTGGCCGGCGATCGAGGCGTTCCTCGCCGACGGTGGGTCCCTCCTCCATCTCGGTGGCCCCATCTTCGAGAACCCGGTCGCTGGTCCTCCCGGGGCGCGAGAGCTCGGTCCCCGCCGCATCTCCGTCCCTCGGCATCTCGGCCTCAAGCCCGGGGGGGTCCTCCCGGTCGGGGGGGCCTCCCTGCGGACGGTCGTCGGTCGGGTGGGAGAGGAAGACCCCCCGGAGCGCGGAGAGGAGGTCGCGCTCCTTCCCCCGGGGGCGAAGGTCCACCTCCTCGAGCCGCGGTTCAGCTCCCGGAAGATCCGCCCGGACGAAGAGGGCTCTCCCGGCGTCCGGGAGGCGGTCCTCCGCCCGATCCACCACATCCACCGGCCCTCGGAAGAGCCGCGCTTCCCGGCCGCGGCGGGAGCGGTCGCGATCGATCGACTGCGCGAGCGATACGCGGGCGGCCGCTGGGTCCTCCGGCTCCTCGAGCACCCGCCGACGGAGGCGGAGCTCGGCGCGCTGCTCCCGATCGCGGCGGAGCGCCCGCTGGAACTCACCCTCGACGCGGTCCCCGGCTCGATCCACGAGAACGAGGTCCCCTCCTTCCGGGTGCAGCTCTTCCGACCGGGAGGAAGCGGGGACCCCCCTGCGGTCCCGGTCCGACTCTCGGTCCGACGGCCGGGCGAGGCCTGGGCGGTCGCGTCGACCCTCGAGTTTCCGCCGACCCGGGACGCGGTCCGAACATTCAGCCTCCCGGCCTCCGCCCCCGGGCTGATCTTCGCCCGGGTCGAGGCGGAGGGGATCGGCTGGGGGGGGCGGGCGACCGGCGGCGTCTGGGTCTTCGACCCCGAGCTCTTCGCGTCGGGAGATTCGATCCGGGCGGAGGGGGAGCTGATCGTCGCCGGGGGCGAGGCGGAGGTGGGGATCGGGACGACCGTGATGTCCCGCTCGGTCCATCGGGAGTTCCTCGATCGCCCGAACCCCGCCGAGTGGGATGACACCTTCCGCGAGCTCTCCGCCCTCGGCGTGCGCTGGATCCGCACCGGGATCTGGAGCGGGTGGGCGGACATCATGCCGGAGCTGCGCGAGGATCGGGAAGAGTGGCTGCGCGCCCTCGAGGCCTTCTACCTGACGGCGCGGCGCCATGACATCGGCGTGATCTTCACCTTCTTCGCCTTCGTCCCGCCGCCCCTCGAGGGGAGCAGCCCCTACTTCCAGCGTCAGGACCTCGCGCGACAGTCGGTCTGGCTCCGTCGCGTCGCCGCGCGGTTCGCGCCCGCGAAGGGGATCATCTGGGATCTCATCAACGAGCCCTCCTTCAGTGATCCCGAGCGCCTCTGGCTCTGCCGACCGACGCGGACCCGGGAGGAGCGGGAGCAGTTCCTCCGCTATCTCGCCGAGACCTTCGAGCCGGAGGGCCCCCGGACGTGGGAGGATGTCGTCCGGGAGCGCTGGCGGCTCCGCCCCGATGAGCGGATCGGGCTCCCCGAGGATGGCGACTTCGACGACCGCATCGTCTTCGAGGACCACCGCCCCCTGCGGGCGCGCGACTACATCCGCTTCGCCTCGATCCACTTCGGCCGCTGGGCCGAATTCCTGCGCCGCGCCCTGCGGGAGGGGGGATCGGATGCGCTCGTGACCGTCGGCCAGGATGAGGGGGGCGTGAACGATCGACCCTCTCCGCACTTCCATCGAGATGCGGTCGACTTCGTCTCGATGCACACCTGGTGGTACGACGACGCCCAGCTCTGGGACATCGCGATGGCGCGGGTGCCGGGGAAGCCGTGCTGGGTCACGGAGACCCTGCTGATGCGTCGGGAGGAGCTCTCCGGGGAGATCTTCCGCACCCCGGAGCAGCGCCGCGCGATCTTCGCCCGCAAGCTCGCGCTCCCCTTCGCGGGCGGCGCGACGCAGGTGCTCAGCTGGGCCTACGATGTGAATCCCTACATGGACTCCGACAACGAGGTCTCCATCGGGCTGCGTCGGGTCGACGGCTCCTACACCGGAGAGCACGCGGTCTTCCGCTCCTTCGCGCGCGCGTTCGCCTCGCGGCGCGGGAGCTTCGCCCCGCCGGCGCGCGCGGATGTCTCGATCCTCCTCCCGACCCATGACCATCGCTCGCCCCGGGACATCATCCGGGAGGGGAGCCAGCGCCTCGTGAACATCCTCGTCTCCCTCGGACACCGGGTGCGGATCGTCCACGAGGAGCTCGCGCGGGAGGACCTGGGCGGGGAGCAGCTCGTGATCCTGCCGAGCTGTCGCGGGCTCCTCCAGGACGCGTGGGATGCCCTCCGCGAGCGGAAGGCCGGGTCGTCCCCGCCCCGGGTCATCTCGAGCGGCTGGTTCGAGCGTGACGAGGTCGCCCATCCGGCCGCGCGCCTCGGGCTGCCGCCCCGTCCCCTCGCGCCGACGGAGTGGGCGGGGGAGCTCCCGCTCTCCTTCCCGCTCGCGGCGACGCAGTCGGTCCACGCAGCGTCCATGGGGGAGGGGGTCGCGGCGGGCCCCCTCGGCTGGAGCGAGCGCGAGGCCGGGCACTGGCATCATCCGCTCCCCATCGACCTCGCCCGGGACGACGGCGGGGTCCGAGCGCTCTATCGCGCGGTGGTCGGTGCTCCGGAGCCGTGCGACCCGGGCCTCTTCGTGGTCCCGATCCCGCGGAATCGCGGGCACGGCTGGGTCGTGGTGAACCAGAGCGGGCGGCCGACCGAGGTCGGGCGCGATCCGGATGGACCCGGACCGCTCCCCCCGGTCCGCATCACGATCGAGGCGGAGGGGGCGGGCGTGGTCTGGCGCGAGCCGGACGGGGCGCTCGAGAGCTGTGGTCAGGGAGTGCGGATCGCGCAGCCGTGAGTCTCGGCCCCGGCGGGGGTCGCAGTGAGCGAGAGAAGGGGAAGCCATGACCGATCACCACCGCGTTCGCTCCGGCCGAGAAAGGCCGAGCCGTCGGATGCGGGGAGCCCGCTCCTCGGACCCGCTCCTGCTCCCACGGGTTGCGCTCATCCTCCTGCTGCTGCTCGCGGGGGCGGGAGCAGCCGCCGCGGATGAGGATGAGGAGGCGGCCTTCCCCTTCGAGGCGGCGCCGACCGATCTGATTCTCCGGGGCGAGCCCGGGGACCCCACCGCCGTGGTCCGGGTCGAGATGCTCCGCGGGCTCTCCGGTCCGGGGGAGCTCATCCTCTCCGATGCGGCGGGAGCTCCGCTGCACCGGGTGGCGATCGAGGCGGAGAGCAGCGGGCGGGTGCTGCGACTGCCGGTCCCGATGCCGCCCGAGGGGGTCGCGCTCGCCTTCGAGGTCCGCCTGACCGAGGGGAGCGCGATCCATCGCCGGGAGGTGACGGTCCCGCGTCCCGATCCCGACTGGGTGCTGCACTTCATTCCGGGCTTCCACTACGACCCCGTGTGGTGGAACACCCAGGAGCACTACACCGAGACCGGGCACTACATGGACGCCCATGTGGGTCCGGGGATCGAGCTGGTGGGGGAGTACCTCGACACGCTGCGGGATGATCCCGATCTCACGGTCGCGTTCCATCAGCTGCCCTACCTGAAGAGCTTCCTCGAGGCGCGGCCGTGGCGTTTGGAGGAGCTGCTCGAGGCGGTGCGGGCGGGACGGGCCGGCATCGTCGGAGGGACCTACAACGAGCTCTCGAGCACGCTCGTCTCCGCCGAGGCGGTGGTCCGGAACGCGGCCTACGGCACCCTCTGGCAGCGAGAGGTCCTCGGCGGGAGCGGGGATGTCTTCTGGCAGTGCGATGTCTTCGGGCATGACCCGAGCTTCCCGAGCCTGATGCGCGCCTCCGGCCATCGGGCCGGGGTGTTCGGGCGGGGGCCCTTCCATCAGTGGGGCATCGATCGGGACCGCGTGAACTTCCCGAGCGAGTTCCTCTGGACCGCTCCCGATGGCAGCTCGATCCTCACCCACTACCTGACCGGGCACTACGGCTACGCCTACGCGGCGTTCGCCAGCGGCAGCAACCGCGCGCCCGATGATCGCGAGCGGACCCGCGCGATCATCGCGGGGATGTTCGAGGACCTGAAGCAGCCGACGGTGACCCATCAGGTCCTCCTCCCGATGCACACCGACTTCATCCGTCCCCTGCAGAACCTCGGGGAGATCGTGCGGGACTGGAACGAGGCCTACCTCGCCCCACGCGCGATCGTCGGAGACTCGACCCGGTTCTTCGATGCCGTGGAGGCGGAGATCGAGGAGCGAGGGATCGTCCTGCCCCGGATCACCCGGGACATGAACCCGATCTACACCGGCTGCGGCGTCTCCTTCAGCGATCTCAAGATCGCGGAGCGGGAGGTGGAGACGACGCTCCGAGAGGCCGAGGCGTTCGCCACCCTCGCGGCGATCGAGGGCGCGACCTACCCTCACCGCCTCATGGATCGAGCCTGGCGGCAGCTGCTCTTCCATGCCCACCACGATGCCGTCACGGGGTCCAGCTCCGATCAGGTCTACATCGATCTGCTCTGGGGGATCCGCGACGCGTGGGAGATCGCGACGGAGGTGCGGTTTGCCGCCCTCTGTCACCTCGCCTCACTGGTGGCGGGGGAGGGCCCGCTGCTCTGGAACCCGCTCCCCCAGCCGGTGGAGGGGAGCTGGATCGCGGACGATGTCCGGGGGGGGCGTCGCGTCGTCCATGCGGGCGCGCTCCCGCCCCTCGGGGTGCGTCGCCTCGAGGCGCTGCCGATCCCCGAGGTCGCCGCCGAGGGGAGCCCGGATCGTCCGGTGCTGGAGAACGAGCACCTCCGGGTCACCATCGACCTCGATCGAGCCGGGACGATCACGAGCATCCTCGACCTCGCCACGGGGGAGGAGCTCCTCTCCGGGCCGGCGAACACGGTCGTCCTCGTCGACGAGTATCCGGTGCTGCCGGGGCACGGGGAGGGGCCCTGGCACCTCGCGCCCACCGGGAGGGAGCGACGGGGAGACAACGGACGGGCCCGTCTGCGCAGGGACCCGGAGCATCCGTGGAGCATCGAGGTCGAGACACGGTGCTCCGAGTACGACCTGGTCCAGCGGATCGACCTGCTCCCCGGCTCCCGCCGGATCGACTGCACCACCCGGGTGGAGAGGTGGCGGGGGAGGAACCAGCTCCTGCGGGTCGAGTTCCCGTTCGACCTCCCCGGCGCCCGCCCCATCTACCAGACCCACGGAGGGGTGATCGGCCGGACCTTCTCCCGCGATGTGGACACCGCCGAGGACTCGTGGACCCTCGATCAGGTCACCGGCACCTGGGTCGGACTCGGGGCCGCGGCCACGATCACGGTCGTGCCGCCCGACCGCCCGCCCCTGCGTCGGGCGATCGGCGTCGGAGAGATCGTCGTCCCCGCCGCCGCGTCCCGCGCACGCCTCGAGGAGGCGAACGCGCTCGCGGTGGCCCTCGTCAAGCTCGGCGTGACGACCACGATCACCCGCTCCGATGCCCGCCGGTACGGGAACCTCGAGGAGGACTCCAACCTCCCCGACTTCCGACTCTTCCTCGGCGATGCGGATGAGCTCACGGCGATGGGCTCAGCGCGCGCGTTCGGACTCGACCACCACGCCCCGATCGTCTTCGTGGAGCCGCTCGGGCGGGAGAGCGAAGCGAGCATCGGCCTCGACATGCCCACCCTGTGGGTTCGGGCGGACCCTCTCTCCCTCGACTCGCTGCATCGCTCCCTCCGCGACCAGAGCACGATCCTCGTCCCCTCGGAGGCGACCCGGCTCGACGAGCGCCTCCCCTCCCTCGTCGAGCGCGGGGTGGCGATCGTGAACGAGGGGGTCGTGAGCTGCCGGGTGGAGGAGGAGGGGGTCATCGGCCTCAACCTGATGCGCAGCTGCACCTCCTGGCCCTCCGGGATCTGGATCGATCCCCCCGCCCGGGAGCATCCGGATGGTTCGCCGCTCGGCGCGATGCACGGGACTCATGAGTTCCGCTACTCGGTGATCCCCCACCGGGGAGACCATCGGGAGGCTGGGATCGCCGCCCGGGCGGAGTCGGTGCAGGCGCCTCCTCTGCGCCAGCTCTTTCGGGAGGGGAGCGGCGCGGTCCCGGACGGTCACAGCTGGCTCTCCGTTCAGCCCGCGGGCGTGATCCTGCAGGCGCTGAAGCCCCTCGGGTTCGACCTCGCACGCTGGGATGAGGCGGAGGCGGATGCCCCCCTGGGAGCCGTCGTGGTCCGGGTCTGGAACGGAACCGGGGCCCCGACGGTGGCGCGGATCCGCCCGGGGTTCGAGGTGAGTTCGGCGCTGCGAACCGACCTCCTCGAGAGCGCGGGGGTCGATCTCCCGATCACGCTCGAAGGGGGGATCGAACTGGCGATGGAGACGAACGCCTTCGCGACCCTCCTCCTGCGCCTGGCTCCGGAGGCGGGGGACGCGACCGCGGGGGCGAGGACCCCCCTCGCGAGCCCCCTCCTCGAGGACGCAATCAGCGCGCCGTGGCTGGAGAACCGGGGTGAGGGCGTGGACGGGAACGGGATCGTCTCCCTCGCCCCGGAGTCGCGGGAGCTGGTCCTCAGCGAGGGAGCCGCGGAGACGACCCTTCACATCCTGAACGGTCACCGCTCCCAGCCGATGCGGATCTCCCTGACCCCGCGGGGGCCGGAGGCGCTCGAGGTCGAGCTGCTCCCCCCGCTCGTCGAGGTCCCCGCCGGCGAGAGAGTCGCCGTCCGCCTGAGCGTCCGGGCGCGGGAGGCGTGGTCGGGGCGGGCCGCCATCGAGCTCTCCGCCGCGCTCCCCCGCGGGTCGCTCCTCGGTGCGGTCTGGGTTCGGGATGCCGCGACGCCCGCGGATGAGCCCGTCCTCGAGTGGGTCGTGGAGGAGCCGATCGCCGCGCCGCGCGGGGAGCTGAAGGCGCGGCTGCGAAACCTCACCGACGGCCCGCTGCGCGGGATCGCGGCCTGGATCACGCCACAGCCGGCCTGGGAGGCGGTCGGGCGCTGGCGGGAGGAGGTCGATCTCCTCCCCCGGGGTGAGGTGGAGCTCGTCTGCCGGATCTCCTCCCCCATCGACAGCTACGCGATTCCCCGCTTCACCGGGGCGGGGGAGATCGCCTACGGTCCTCCGATCGCGATGCTCGCGGAGCGCAGCCAGGTGATCCTCGCGTTCGAGGGGGATCGCGTCCGCATCCCGGAGAGCGGCGACGGGGTCGCGGTCCTCACCGCCCGCGCCCGGGGCGGTCTCTCGGAGTCGAGCGCCTTCGAGCTCGAGGCTCCTTCCGGCTGGAAGGTGGCGGAGATCGGTCGCTCCTTCACCGCCGGAGCGGGCGAGGGTTCGGTGCAGGAGCTGGAGATCCGCTACGCGGTGGGGGCGGAGGAGGGGCGGGGGAGCGGGGGCGTCCTCGTCGCCCGCGGAGAGGGGCGATCGCATGCCATGGTCGATGCGACGGTCGCGCCCGCCCAGCGCGCGCTCGCCGGCGGAGGAGAGGTCGTCATCGACGGGGACCTCTCCGACTGGGGTCCGGAGGAGTTCACCGAGGCGCGCGGCTCGCTGGGCGCCGTGCGGACCGCGGTCCGCTACGACACGGGCGGACTGTTCTGCGCGATGGATGTCGACGATACGAAGTTTCGACAGATCCACGCGGCGGCGACGATCTGGGAGGGGGACTCGGTGCAGATCGCCCTCACCGCCGCGCCGGGGACCGAGATGGGCTACTCGAGCTCCGACCTCGAGTTCGGGGCGGCGCTGACCCCTCAGGGACCGCTGGTCTGGTGCTGGTACGCCGGACCCGGTGGCCGCACCGGCAGGGTCGAGGAGGCGGAGGTCGCGGTGATCCCCCACGCGCAGGGGATCCGCTACGAGTTCCGCATCCCGCGCACCCGCCTCCCCGGCATCAACCTCGAGCCCGGGGGGGTGCTCGGCTTCTCCTACATCGCGAACGATGACGACGGGGAGGGCTACGCGGGGGCGACGGAGTGGACCGGGGGCATGACCGGCACGAAGGACTCCTCCCAGTTCGGGGAGCTGCTCCTCATTCCCCGCTGAGCGGCGCCGCGGCCCGGGGACCGCCGGAGCTCAGGGGACGAGCGGCCAGATCACGGGGATCAGCCAGCCGCCGAGGATCCACACGAGGAGGACGAGCGGCAGGCCGGCGCGGAAGAAGTCGCTGAACCGATATCCGCCCGCGCCGTAGACGAGGGTGTTCGTCTGGTACCCGATCGGCGTGAGGAAGCTGCAGCTCGCGCCGTACGCGACCGCGAAGATGAAGGGATAGAAGGAGACCGGCTGCCCGTCGATCTCCAGGTTTCCGGCCAGACTCAACGCCACCGGGACCATCAGGACGGCGACCGCATTGTTCGACACCACCTCCGTGAGCAGCGCGGAGAGGACGAGGATCGCGATGATCAGCCCCCGCGGCCCGAGGAAGTCGAGGTCGTGGATGATGTGGTACGCGATCCAGTTCGCGGCGCCGGTGCGATCCATCGCGAGGCCGAGGGCGAGCATCCCCGCGATGAGGACCAGCACCCGCCAGTGCACCGCCTCGTAGACCTTCCCGGCGGGGAGGCAGCCAGAGAGGATCATCGACACCGCGCCGAGGAGCGCGACCTCGGCCATCGAGCGCAGCTGCGTGGCGAGGAGCGCGATCACCCCGATCAGGATGAGGAGCGCCATCGGCGCCTTCTCGCGGCGCACGAGGACATCGTCGATCCCCGAGAGGAGGACGAGCCCCTCCTCGGCGCCGATCCGGTGCAGGCCCTCCTGCGTCCCCTGGACGAGCAGCACATCCCCGACCCGCAGCGGATGCTCGGAGAGCTTCTGCCGGAGGTGCATGCCGTGGCGGAGGATCGCGATCACCTCGACCCCGAAGCGACGCCGGAACTGGAGCTCGCCGAGGAGCTGACCGGCGAAGACCGAGTTCGACTGGACGAGCAGCTCCGCCAGCTCCGTCTCCCGGGGGGTGGGGGGCGCGAGGTCGTCGGTGAGGATCTCCTGGAGGCTCGCGAGCCCCGGCTGCTCACGCGCGGTGATCAGGTCGTCGACCGTTCCGGCGATCACGAGGGCATCCCCGGCCCTCAGGGTGAGGTCTTCGAAGGGGGGCCAGAGGATCTCCTCCCCGCGGATCACCTGCAGGACGCGCACGCCGCCCTCCTCCGCGAACGGGGTCTCCGCGAAGGGGCGGTCCGCGAGGGCGCCCCCCGGTCGGACCTCGAGCTCGGTCGCGTACTCGCGCAGCGCTCCGCCTCCGAGGCTCGTCAGGGAGGTGATCGTCGACCGCTCCGGTATGACGCGTCGGGAGAAGAGGACGAGGTAGGCGAGCCCGACCACGGAGAGGAGGGCGCCCAGCGCCGTGAACTCGAACATCCCCAGGCGGATCCCGCGCTCCTGCTCGATGATCGAGGAGACGAGGATGTTCGTCGAGGTCCCGATGAGCGTGCAGGTGCCCCCGAGGATCGCGGCGTAGGAGAGCGGGATCAGCATCCGGGAAGGGTTGATCCGCAGCTTCCGGCAGATCCCGAGCACGATCGGGATGAACATCGCGACGACGGGGGTGTTGTTGAGGAACGCCGAGCTCACGAGCACGATGAGGAGGGTGAGGAGCAGGAAGCGGGACTCGACCCCGCCGCTCCACCTCTCGAGGCGGTTCGCCACGACCCCGAGGGCTCCGGTCCTCAGGAGCCCCTCACTGACGATGAAGAGAGCGCCGACCCCGATCACCGCGGGGTGACCGAAACCCGCGAGCGCCTCGGGTGTCTCGAGGATTCCGGTCAGCGCGAGGACGAGCACGATCACGATGGCGACGACATCGACCGAGGCCCACTCCTTGGCGAAGAGCAGGAAGGCGAGGAGGAGCAGGCCGAGGACGACGGCGATGTCTCCGGTGAAGGGAGGGGGAGTGGTGGCGAGCTGTACGAAGCCGGAGAACACGGTCGATTCGCTCCTCGCGGGGGTGCCGTCGGGATGTCCGGCGACCCGGGTCGAGATTCGTTCGGGCCGCTCCGGAGGAGCGGCTACACTGGCGCCTCGCCCCGGTCGTCGCCCTCCGCTGACCGCGGGGAGGATAGTCCCCGGCCTCGGAGGGGACCAGTTGAATCGGTGGTCCCCCGGTCGTCGGAGAGGACGGAGATGTCCAGCCCCAGTCGCTCGGAGCACACGCCCCCCGTCGTCGTCGGCGGCGGCGGGCTCGCCGGAGCCGCCTGCGCCGCCGCCCTCGCGCGGCGCGGTGCGTCGGTGGTGCTGCTGGAGCAGGAGGGGGGGGCGGGCCGCCACTCCTCCGGGCGGAGCGCGGGGCTGGTGCGCCGGGCGATCGCCGATCCGGTGCTCGCGCGGCTGACGGTCGAGGGCGCGGAGGCGATCGCCCGACGCGCGGCCGGGGAGCCCTGGTTCCGCCGGACCGGCTCGGTCCTCGTCGATCCCCGCGGGACGATTCCGTCCGAGATCTGGGAGCAGATCGACCATCGCCCCATCGACGCGGCTCCGCTCGTCTCCCGACTCCCCTGGTTGCGCGCCGCCTCCCTCGATGGCGCGGTCCTGACCCCCTCGGACGGGGTGGTCGACCCGGCGGCGCTGCTGGCCTCTCTCCTCGAGGAGCTGCACGCCTGCGGAGGAGAGGTGCGCTTCGGGGCGCGGGTGATCCGCCCTCTCGTCGAGGATGGGCGGGTCGTCGCGGTGGAGCTGTGGGACGAGGAGCTCCCGCTCACGGACTCTCCCAGCGCCGGGTCATCCAGCGCCGGGTCATCCAGCGCCGTGCTCCCCGTCTCCGCGCTCGTGGTCGCGAGCGGAGCCTGGGGGGCGGAGTGGGGCGCGTCGCTGGGTCTGCCGATCTCCCTCACGCCGACCCGACGAAGCCTCCAGCTCGCGGCTCCCCCCGAGGGGGGCGCGGCGGACGCCCCCTGGGTGTGGCATCTGGATGAGCGCTGGTACGCCCGCCCGGGGACGGAGGGTGTGCTCCTCTGCGCGGGGGAGGAGCACGTGGACACCCCCGGGGACGCGCAGGAGGACTCCGAAGCGGAGGCGCGCTTCGAGTGGATCCTGCGCGATCGGCTCGCTCTCGATGAGACCTGGCCTCCGCTTCGTCGGTGGTCCGGGCACCGGACCTTCCTCCCCGACCGGCGCTTCCTGCTCGGGCCCGATCCTCGATGCGCCGGCTGGCACTGGGCGGTGGGGCTCGGGGGGCACGGCATCACCACCTGCCTCCCGGTCGGGGAGCGCGTGGCGACCGCGCTCATCGAGGGCGATCCCGAGGCGATCGAGCCGGAGTTCCGTCTTCGACCCGCGGCGCTCTCGGGGTGCGTCCGCGTCGGCGGCGAGCCCCGGGCCCGCCTCCTGTCCTCGGGGGGGGGCACCGAGTGAGCGGAGAGCCGGAGCGGATGGCGGAGTGCGAGGAGCCCCTCAGCGGCTTGGAGGAGCTGCTCTCCGCCGAGGTCGAGGTGGAGGCGGTGCTCGGCGAGAAGCGGGTCCCTCTTCGAGACCTCGCCCAGCTGGCGGAAGGGGGGGACCTCTGTCTCCTCCCCCGGAGCGAGCCGATCCGACTCGTCGCGGCCGGGGTGGAGATCGGCGAGGGGATCGCGGTCGAGGTCGATGGCCGCCTCGCGCTGCAGGTCGAGCGAGTGCATCCGCCGGAGACCTTCCTCGCCCAGCTCGGCGGTGAGGTGCGCCGGCGCCTCCGGGGGAGAGAGCACCCCTCGGAAGAGTGAGAGGCCGGGGGTGCGCCCTGCGCCGATCCGCCCGGGAGTTCTTGCCCTCGTCGAGCGAGTCTCCTTGCAGTCCCTCCTCGTTCGACGATGATCCCCGTTCACCCCCCCCGAAATCGATCGAGGCCGCGCCGGGTCTTCCCCGGGGAGCGGAGCCGCACCCGGTCACGGTGGAGATGACCGCGGGTCGGCGTCGATCGGGGGGGAGAGACGGCCCCGTCAGAGAAGGCCCAATCGAGGAGCAGCAGAGGGGAGCGGGCATGGCGCGCGAAGAGAACGAGGGAGCGACGGCGGTGGCGACTCGCAAGAGCGAGAAGAAGGCCCGCAAGAAGGAGAAGGAGAAGGCGAAGGCGAAGGCGAAGCAGAAGCTCGCCGACCAGTACGACCGCCACTGGCTCTACCAGAAGTCGGTGCAGGAGCCCGAGGCGGATGTCCGCTTCATGCGGCGCGTCTTCAAGAAGACCTTCGACCGCCCCGCGCGCGTGATGCGGGAGGACTTCTGCGGGACCGGCTACCTCTCCTGCACCTGGGCGAAGGCATCGCCGAAGCTCTCCGCCTTCGGGATCGACATCGACCCCGATCCCCTGAGCTGGGGCGAGCTGCACAACCGCGCGCTCCTCGCCGACGCGGTGCGGGAGCGGGTCGAGCTGATCGAGGGGAACGCCCTCGACATCTCACCGCGCAAGGCGGATGTGATCTGCGCCCTGAACTTCTCCTGGTTCTGCTTCCACGAGCGGGACCAGCTCCTCGAGTACTTCCGCGCCGCCTATCAGAACCTCCCCGAGGAGGGGCTCTTCATCCTCGACATCGAGGGGGGGCCGGAAGCGCAGTCCCTGCTCGAGGAGGAGCGGGAGGTCGACGGCTTCGACTACGTCTGGGATCAGGACTCCTTCGACGGCATCGGCAATCGGACGACCTGCTTCATCCACTTCCGCTTCCCCGACGGCAGCGAGATGTCGCGGGCCTTCCGCTATGACTGGCGCCTGTGGGGGCTCGCGGAGATGCGCGATGTCCTCCGGGAGGCCGGCTTCGCCCGGAGCGAGGTCTACTGGGAGGGCACCGATGGAGAGGGAGAGGGGAACGGAGTCTTCACCCACCGGGAGAAGGCGGAGAACACGGAGGCCTGGATCGCCTACGTCGTGGCGGTGAAGGCCTGAGCCGATCCCTCGGCTCCGGCCTCGGCGCCCCTGCCCTCTTCGGGGCCGTCTCCCCCCCGCTCCTCGGGACCATCGCTCGGTGAGCTCGCGAGGACCGCGACATGAACGCTCCGGGCTCCCCCCGCGCGCAGGATCGCCTCGGCGGCGCGCAGCGTCGTCCCTGTGGTGAGGACGTCGTCCACGAGCAGGAGCCGCTCTCCTCTCCATCCCCGCCCCGTCCTCGCCCGCAGGGCGCGGAACGGCGCGCGCCGCCGTGCCTCTCGGTCGAGCCCGACCTGAGGGGGCCCGCCGCTGCGTCGGAGCAGGGCGCGGCAGGGGCGACGCAGTCGCTGGCCCACGGCGAGGGCCAGGGTCTCGCTGAGGGGGCGGCCGAGCCGGAGGCGTCGCCCGAGGGAGCGCGGGATCGGCACGACGGCATCGACCGGACACGGAGAGCCCCAGGTCAGGACGCAACGCTCCGCCAGCCACGCGCCGAGGGGTGGAATCAGCTCCTCCGCCCCAGCCCACTTCGCCCGGAGGATCAGGTCGCGGAGGGCGCCGGAGTGGGCGCCGAGCTGCGCGATCCGGAGCTCACCGCCGAGGTCCGCTCCGACAGGGGGGGCCGGGGGACTCCAGCCGGCTCCCCGGCACTCGCGGCAGAGCAGGTCCCGGGGGGTGGGAGGGGAGCGCCGGGGCTGGACGGGGAGGATCCGGGTGCAGAGGGCGCATCGGGAGGGGAGGAGCAGCTCACCCAGCTCGCGGAGGACCGGCGCTGCGCCCCCTTGCCCCAGGAGCCTCAAAAGGGAGACCTCGACCCCGCAGAGAGGGAATCTGGGGTGGGGCGGGGAAGGGTGATCTTCGGTCGGAAACCGCGAAGGGCACGGTGGATGCGGTCGAGCCGATTCGCTAGACTCCCGGGCTCAGTGGCGGTGTAGCTCAGTTGGTAGAGCAAAGGAATCATAATCCTTGGGTCCGGGGTTCGAGTCCCTGCGCCGCTACTTCTTCGACATTCCGCGTGCGTCCCGATCGGTCTGCGCAGCTCGCGAGACCAGCACGCTCCGTTCCCCTCCGCCCCTCGCGAGAGCGGCGACGGAGGAGCTCCGCGAGAGGGCCTGGCCCGGATCGCGCGAACGGAGAGGGCGCCCGCATGAACGACCGGACGACCGGGGGACCCCCTCGGGTCGCATGAAGAGCGAGACGAGAATCGCGAGCGGTGCCTCCGGGCCCGCCTGCTGGAACGAGGCTGGGATGTCTAGAGTCTGCGAGCTCTGCGGCAAGTCGACGCAGTTCGGCAACAAGGTCACCACCCGCGGTAAGGCGAAGTACCTCGGCGGGGTCGGAACCAAGATCACCGGCAAGGTGCGTCGCACCTTCAAGCCGAACCTGCAGCGTGTTCGGGCCCAGATCGGCGGCACCGTTCGCCGGATGAAGGTCTGCACCAGCTGCATCCGGGCCGGAAAGGTCACCAAGCCGACCGCGCGCTGAGTCCATCCTCCCGGCGGCGCCTCGACGACTCCTCTCCGGTCCGCCGGTGGGGGGTCGTTCGTCATCCCGAGGCGCCCGCCCATCGCGCCCGCCCAGTGCGCGCGCCGCTCCGCCCTCGATCACTTTTCCCGCCCGGACGCGTGCACTCTCCTCCTCCTTCGGCCATCCTCCGACCTTCCCCTCGCCGCCGGGGGGAGTCCGGAAGGAGTCCGTGATGGCCGAATCGCCCCCGCAGGAGTCTTCGGGGTCCCCGGGACCCGGGTTCGACGCCGAGACGGTGCGCCGCATGGCCACCCTCGCCCGCCTCCGGCTGGCCGAGGAGGAGATCCCGCCGCTCGTCGAGCACTTCGGTCGAATGATGGAGTTCGTGACGGTCCTGGCGGAGGGGGACGACCCCGCCGTGGAGCCCTTTCGCCTTGAGCCGGTTCTCTTCGAGCGGCTCCGCGGCGACGCGCCGATCCCGGCCGGGGAGCCGGGCGGTCCCACCTCTCTGGAGGCGTGGCAGCGCTGCGCTCCCGAGGTGGACGGGCCCTACTTCACGGTCCCCCGGGTGGTGGGGGGCGAATGAGCGGGGAGCACTGGCGAAAGACCGCCCTCGAGGTCCATGAGGAGATCGTCACCGGGAGCGCGACCGCCCGTGAAGTGTGCGACGCGATCCTCGAGAGGCTGCGCGTCGTCGACGAGCACACCGCCGCCCTCGCTGCCATCTTCGTCGATTCGGCCCGGGCGGCGGCGGATGCGGTCGACGCCCGGCGCGCGTCCGGCGCGCCTCCCCGCGCCCTCGAGGGGATTCCCTTCACGGCGAAGGTGAACATCGCGACCACCGAGGGCCCGACCCACGCCGGGAGCCGCTTCCTCGAAGGGCATCTCGCGGTCGAGGACGCGACCGCGGTGGCGCGGCTCAAGGCGGCGGGGGCGATCCTCGTCGGGAAGACGCACTGCGACGAGTTCGCCATGGGCTCCTCCAACGAGAACTCCGCGTACGGCGGCGTCCGGAACCCGTGGGATCCGAGCCGGGTTCCGGGAGGCTCCTCGGGGGGGGCGGCGGCGGTGGCGGCGGCGGTCGGAGGGTCCGTCCATCTCGGCTCCGACACCGGGGGGTCGATTCGCCAGCCGGCCGCGTATTGCGGGGTCACGGGGATCAAGCCGACCTACGGCACGGTCTCCCGCCGTGGCCTCGTGGCGTTCGGCTCCAGCCTCGATCAGATCGGGCCGATCGCCCGGGACGCGCGCGATGCGGCCCGCTTCCTCGAGGTGATGGCGGGCGCGGACACCCTCGACGGCACCACCCGCGCCCTCGCCCCGGAGGCTTGGCAGCAGGAGCGACCCCGGCGGATCGGGGTGCCGCGGGAGTTCTTCGCGGACGGGATCGAGGCGAGCACGCGGGAGCGGGTCGAGGCGGCGATCGAGGCGCTCCGGGAGGACGGCGCGGAGGTGGTCGAGGTCGAGCTCCCCCTCACCCGCTACGCGAACGCCTGCTACCAGATCATCGCCACCGCGGAGGCCAGCACGAACCTCTCCCGGTTCGACGGAGTGCATGTCGGTCGCCGCTGCGACGCTCCGACCGACCTCTCCGACCTGCACGAGCGGAGTCGCTCCGAGGGCTTCGGAGCGGAGGTCCGACGCCGGATCATCCTCGGTACCTTCGTCCTCTCTGCCGGGCATCAGGAGGCGTACTACCGCCGCGCGATGCGCGTCCGTCGACGGATCGCCGATGACTTCGCGGCGGCCTTCCAGCGCTGCGATGTCCTCATCGGCCCGGTCAGTCCGGTCCCCGCGTTTCGCATCGGCGAGCGGGTCACCGATCCGCTCGCGCTCTACGCCTGCGACATCCTGACCGTCGGCGTGAACCTCGCCGGGATCCCCGCCCTGTCGGTCCCGGGGGGCTCGACTCCGGAGGGGCTCCCGGTCGGAGTCCAGATCCTCGGACCTCCGGGCGGGGACGCCACGGTGCTCGCGGCGGCGCGACGATTCCAGGAGCTGACCGACCACCATCGACCGCTCGCCCTCGCGGAGCCGTCGGGGGATCCTCTGCCGAGGCCCGAGGGCCCCGTACCCCGTCGACTCCCCGCCGCGGATCCTGTCCGCAGGGCGGACGCCGCGCCGCCCGCGGCCGCGCCATCGGCGGGAGGGGCGGTCGAACGGGAGATGGTCATCGGGCTCGAGGTGCACGTGCAGCTCGCCACGGCGACGAAGCTCTTCTGCGCCTGCCCGAATCGCTTCGGAGACCCTCCGAACACGAATGTCTGTCCGATCTGCCTCGGTCACCCGGGCGCGCTCCCGGTGCTCCAGCAGGGAGCGGTGCGGGGCGCCGTCCGGGCCGGGCTGGCGTTCGGCTGCACCATCGACGGTCGCTCGCGCTTCGATCGGAAGAACTACTTCTACCCCGATCTGCCCAAGGGCTATCAGATCACCCAGTTCGAGCGTCCCTACGCCATCGGAGGCGCGGTCGAGTTCGAGCTCGACGGAGAGGCACGGAGCGTCCCGCTCACGCGCATCCACATCGAGGAGGATGCGGGGAAGTCGATCCACGAGGGGGGGGATCGAACGCGCATCGATGTGAACCGCTGCGGGACACCCCTCCTCGAGATGGTGACGGAGCCGACGATCCGCAGCGCGGAGGAGGCCGCGACCTTCCTGCGGACGGTGCGGGACACCATGCGCTGGCTCGGGGTCTCCGATGCCAACATGGAGGAGGGCTCCCTCCGGTGCGATGTGAATCTCTCCCTCAGGCCGGAGGGGAGCACGGAGTTCGGGACACGCACCGAGCTGAAGAACCTCAACAGCTTCAACTTCGTGGAGCAGGCGATCGCGGTCGAGCGGGCCCGTCAGGAGGCGGTGCTCGACGCCGGCGGGACGGTCGTCCAGGAGACGCGCCTCTTCGACCCGGAGCGTGGTGTCACGGCGAGCATGCGGGGGAAGGAGGAGGCGCATGACTACCGCTACTGCGCGGAGCCGGATGTCCGCCCGGTCTCCCTCTCCGACGAGCTCATCGCCGCGGAGCGGGAGGGTCTCCCGGAGCTGCCGCTCGCGCGGCGTCGCCGCTACGCGACCGAGCTCGGCCTTCCGACCGGGGACGCGCGCGTCCTCACGGCGCTGCGGGGGACCAGCGAGTACTTCGAGGGCCTGCTCGCCGCCGGAGTGTCCCCTCGGGAGGCGGCGAACTGGATCCAGTCGGAGGTGCTGCGCGCGGTGAAGGACCTCGACCGACCGATCGAGGAGTACCCGATTCCTCCGCGCGATCTCGCGGCGGTGATCGCGGCCGTGGCCGAGGAGCGGATCAGCGTCGCTCGGGGGAGGGAGCTCCTCGCCACCGCGGCGCGAGATGGGACCGACGTGCCCGGCCTGCTCGCGCAGGTCGGGGAGCAGGTCAACGACGATGACACCCTCGCGGAGTGGATCGAGGCAGTGGTCGCCGAGAACCCCGCCGTCGTCGCCCAGATCGAGGGGGGAGATCCGAAGCCCCTCGGCTTCTTCACCGGTCAGGTGATGAAGCGCTCGGGGGGGAAGGCGAACCCCAAGCGGGTGACCGCGCTGCTGCGGGCGCGCTTCGGACTCTGATCCACCGCCGGGTTCCGGGCAGGGGGGGACTCAGTCCCCGGCCCTCTCCTCCGGGCCTGCGATCCGCAGCGTCTCCCCCCGGATGTCGGAGAGACGCAGCTCTCCGATCGTGGCCCCGTCGAGCTCGGCGCGAAGGAGCGTCTCCCGGTAGGGGGGGAGCTCGAGCTCGAGCGGCGCGGTGCCTCGCTCGATCCCGTCGACGAAGATGCGGGCCCCGGGGAGGGTCGACACCACCGTGACAGGGAGGAGCACCTCGGCCGCCTCCGCCGAGGCGGGGAAGCGATCGAGGAGCTCCCGCAGGTGGCGGAAGGCCTCGGCTCGCTCTCCTCGGTCCAGGGCGAGGCGCCCCTGCTCCCGCAGCTCCCGGGCCGCGAGGTCGCTCACCTCAAGGGCAGCGAGGGCGGCCTGCGCCTGCTCGCGCCACTCTCCCGGCTCCGCCAGCCGGAGGATCTCCTCGTGGAGGCGGGTCGCCTCGCCGCGACTCCCGCGCAGCTCCGCGGTGCGGGCTCGGCTCCGCAGCCCCTCGAGATGGGACTGGAAGGCCGCCTCCAGGGTGGCGAGGCGTGCGCCCCAACGCACCCGTGCCTCGGTCAGCTGCCAGGTTCCGTACGGCAGGGGATGCTCGGTCTGGAGGCGCCCGGCCTCCCCGAGGAGCGCGCGCCATTCCTGCCGCAGGCGGGCGTGCGCGGTCGAGTCGACGGTCGGGACTCCACCCCGCTCGAGGGCCTCCGCCTGCAGGGTCAACCGGTCGGCGCTCCGCCAGAGCCAACCCTGATAGAGGCCTACCGCGAGGAGGGCGATCGCGATCGCCACGCCCACGCGCCCCTTCCCCGCTCCGCTGCGACACCCGGCGCGTCCTTGGGCGGTGCCGCCCCGGCGCGGGGACCCGGCAGGAGGGCGGTGCGCACTTCGATCGGGGGAGACTCCCGAGGCCGGGCCGCCGGTGCGGAGGCCGCTCCGGTCGGCCTTCCCGATCTTCTCGATCTTCTGCAGCACCTGGCGCGCCTCCTCGGCGTGCCCCCGGGCGTCGAGCTCGGCGGCGAGGCTCTGGAGCTCGCGCACCGCCTCTTCAGTGAGACCGTGATCGAGGAGGAAGTTGATCGAGGTCCGACGCAGCGCGTCGCTGCGCGGATAGCTCTCGAGGGCGAGCTGAAGGAAGCGACGCGCGCGCTCGCTCTCTCCGGCCCGGTGCATCCGCCCGGCGAGCTGGGTGGCCGCGCGGGCCGCCCCGCCCTCGTCGGCGCCGTGACTCTGCACGATCCGCAGGGGGATGCTCTCGTCGTGGAGGCGGTGGGGGAGCGCCTCCTCCAGATGGCGGCGCGCCTCCTCCGGAGCCCCTCGGGCGAGGGCCTCGTCCGCGAACTGCTCGAGCAGCCGCGTGAGGCGGGGGCCCGCCTTCGGGTCTGCGGGCGCGCGCTCCGCGGCGATCCGGTAGGCCTCGAGTCCCGCCTGGAGCTCCTTGCGCGCGACGAGCTGGTCCCCGAGGGCGACCGCATTCGCGATGATCGGGCCGGCGTCGCCGAGCCGCTCGAGGACACCCCCGAGGGTGCGACGCAGCGGGACCTCATCCACCGCGGTCGGGATCGATCCCTCGATCCGCCGGGCGAGCACCGCGAGCTGCTCCGCCCCCATGCGCTCCGGGTGGAGGTTCTGGAACTCGGGGAACCGCTTCTTGCGGATCCACCCCCGGAGAATGGCGGAGGTCAGGACCATCTCCGTGAGGTGCGGCGAGAAGAGGCTGTCGCGGCGGATGCGATCGAGGTCGCGGAAGCCGTCGACGAGGTCGGAGACCCGCTGGAAGAGCCACTCCCCGGGATCACCCCGGCGCGCGCTCCCCTCGACGGTGAGGACCGGGAGCTCCTCCGGATGAGGGAGGACCGCCTCGATGCGGGCTCGCTCCTCCACGCGACGGCGGACCCCCTCGATGAAGCGGGTGTTCGGGATCGGGGTCAGGTTTCGCGCCCCGGGGACGAGAGCCTCCTCGGGGACGGTGCCCGCCTCGAACACGAAGTGATCCCGGGCGGACCTTAGCACCTCGAGGAGCTCCTCGAGGACCTCGTTCCGGCGGAGGCTCTTCGCCTCGTCCGCCTCGAGGGAGTAGTCCTCGGAGAGGACTCGCTCGAGGCTCCTGGGTTCCGAGCCGAAGCGGGAGAAGACGATGTCGAGTTCGGAAATGGGGACCACGCTCCCGTCGAGGAGGAACGGGAGCGGGCAGAAGCGTCGCTCCCGTCCGGCATCGACGAGGAGCACGTCGGTCCCGGAGAGGTAGACCTGCCGGGTGCGCCGACCCTGTCCGACGAAGAGCGACCCGGTCTCCCGGGACGCGATGGCACGCTCGAGGAGCTCGACCAGGCGAGGGTCCATCGGCTATCTCCTCCCTTCCCCCGCGGGGGCGTCGACCCGCGGGCGGCTGCGGTGGCGGGCCGGCTCCGTGAGGTGCCGCTCCGCCTGGCGCGCCAGCGGGTCGTCCGGATCACGCGTCGCGCGGAACTCGCGCAGCAGGGTGGCCGCCTCCGCGGTGCGCGCCCGGGCGAGGCCTTCGAGCGCGGGGCGGAGGAGCGCCGGATCGGCGGATCGGAGGACCGCGCGGTACGCGTCGATCGCGCCGGGGATCGTCCCGCGTCCCATCTCGGCGAGAGCGGTCTCCCAGAGTCGGGAGTCTTCGGAGGCGAGAGCCTCCTGCCACCAGGGCACCGACTCCTCGAGCCTGAGGCGGGCGTACGCGGCGAGGAGTCGCTGCTTCTCCGCGATCGGCGCACCGCGCCACGCGAGGAGGAGCTCCGCCCGCGTGGCGAGGTCTCCCTGGCGCTCGATGGCGTGGAGCGCGAGATCGACGAGGACCGGGTCCTCTCCGCGGGTCACGAGCTCGTGCAGGCCTCGGGGCGGCAGGCTCCAGCCCCTCTGGAGGTAGGTCTCGAGGGCGCCCCTCAGCCACCCCTCGTCCTCGGTCGCGAGGCTCGCGTCGAGGGCCGAGCGCAGCTCGGCTCCGAGGACCTCCCGGTCCCGGATCCAGCCGAGGGCGATGGCCCGGGCGGGGGACCACGAGGACTCGAGGAGTCGCCGGGCGTCCACCTCGGTGAAGACTCCCTCGGCGCCCCCGCCGATCGCGCGGAGGACCGCCTCACGCTCCTCGACCGGGGGATTGCCGGGGAGGAACCCCCCGACGAGGACCGTGCCATCGAGGGCGGCGAGGTCGCAGCGCGTCGGCGTCGCCGCGATCCAGAGGAAGAGCCCCCTCTGCCCGGGCAGGACCTCGGTGCCCTCGGGGAGCCCGACGACGGGATTCGCCAGACGGACCGGGGGGATGGACACGGGAGCACTCAGCCCCGGGGCGACGACGAGCAGCTCGCAGGTCGGGCTCGTCGAGCGATGGATGAGGGTCCCCCAGGCAGCGTTCTCCGCGGCGTTCACCAAGGGCCAGGGATCGCCGTGCGCCTCGGACCGGCTCGGGAGGAGCACGGCGAGGAGCGCGAGCGGAATCGAAAGGCCGCGGATGGTCCAGTTGCGTCGCATGGTTCGCTTTCGCTGCCGGGGGGACAGGTTCAGTTTCCGAGGAGATGCCACTGACGGAGGTACGCCTCGTTGAGCTCGTTGAAGCGGTAGCCGCCGTAGCCGACCACGAGCGCCGAGGTGAAGCTCAGCGCGGCGGCCATCAGGTTGTTGCCGGGGGTGTCGATGTGGTACGGGGTCGTGTAGGTGCCCGCGAACTCCGCGCTCGTTGCTCCTCCGAAGAGCCCGCTCGGCGGGGCTCCATTGGTGCAGAGGCCGATCGAGTGACCGATCTCGTGGGCAAGGATCACCGACACTCCGCGTCCCCAGGCCTCGATGGCGACCCAGAGATCGTCGTAGCGGTCGTTCTGGGCTGCGGTGTTGCCGTAGGCCAGACGATCGAAGCTGGGAGCGAGGACGATCGGATCGAGGGCGTGCTCGCCCGCGGGGGTCCCGATGCCCGGCATCAGGGCGCCGAAGCGCTGACGGAAGTAGAAGGAGTTGCCGTAGAACTCGATGAGGTTCGTCGTGAAGACGCCGAGGGCCTCGGTGGCGTTCTGGTTCGCGGTGGCGTTCCTGTGGTCGAAGGCGGCGCGCCCGAGCGCGAACCCGGGATTCACATCGTCTCCGCCGACCCGGATCGACGAGGTCGTCCCGGCCGGGTCGAGGGAGAAGGTGAGGTTCTGGGCGAAGCCCGGGGTGCCGCCGTCGAAGTCCCCGCCGAACAGCTCCCGGAGCCGGCCGACGATCTCCTCCGTGACGAGCTCGTGCAGGAGCGCGTTCGATCCGATCGCCTCCGCCGCCGGCAGCGGGGACACGCTCTGGAGTCCGACGATCCGGAGATCCTCGATGAAGTCGGGGATCCCGTTCGCTCCGAGCGCCGAGCCGACCTCGATGTTCGTGGACCCGGAGGCCGCGATCGTGAAGTGGTCGGCGTGGAAGTCCAGATACCAGGAGTCCTCCCAGTCGAAGGGGTGGTTCGAGGCGCTGCCCGGATGGGCCTCGACCGTGAACTCCTTCGGGGGGGAGCTGTTTCCGTAGTCGTCCCAGATCCGCGCGGTGAGGGTGAGCATCCCCACGGGGAGCGCCTGTTCCTCGGCCACGGTCCAGCGAAGCGCGCCGCCACCGGCTTCGAAGAGCGACGCGAGATCGGTGCCGGCGGGGAGCCCCGGCAGGTCCTGGTCGCAGCGGACGAGGAGGCTCGACGGGTCGACCGCCGCACCGCCGGTCGCGGCGCTCGTCTCGATGGAGAACTCCGCGCCGACGGTCGGGACCCGCAGGTGGAAGGTGGCGGGGACGCCGTTCGAGTTGGTGTAGGGGAGGCTCCCGTTCATGCTGCCCGGGATGGCGCCCAGCGTGATCGAGTCGATGGCGGGGCGGTAGAGGTGGACCTGGAACGCGTCGCTCACACCCGGGCTCCCCGCGACGAGGTCGACCGGAGTGATCCGGACCCGGGTCACGGCGGAGGAGGTGTTGGGGGCATCGCTCTCCGCGTCCCAGAGGACCTCGCACTCGGTCCCCTCCGGAGAGGTGGGGAAGGTGGTCGCGCTCTCCGCGGCGAGCGTCCCCGGGAGCCACTGGATGCCTCCGTCGAGGGAGTACTCGAGGAGGATCCCCACCGCGTCCGACTGTCCGTCCCGGATGAAGCAGGTGAAGGGGATCGAGCCCCCCTGGATCCCGGTCGGGGTCGAGACCGCGTCGGTGACGGGGGAGGTGTTCCCGCCGACCCCGAAGACCGGGGTGTGACCTCTGTCCCCGAGCGCCCCGGAGGACGCCTCGATGGGGGTCACCCGGAGGACGAGATCCCCCTGCGGGTCACCGCCGATGTCCACCCCGTGGGACCACTCGACGACGAAGGTGCCCCCTCCGGGCGGAATGGAGAAGGAGTTCGTCGGCTGGCCCTGAAGGGTCGCGGGGCCGTAGGAGCCGCCGCGATTCTCGCTGAACTCCACCTCGATCAGCTGTGCCTTCTGGTTCGGGTCGGTGACGGTGAACTGCAGGGTCGTCGAGCTGCCGCTCGGGTTCACGACGAGGTCGCTGATCGCGGCGGACTGGTCGACCGAGATCGAGCCTCCCCCGGAGGAGCTTCCGCCCCCGCCTCCGCAGCCGGTGAGGCCGAGGAGGGTCGTCGCTGTGGATCCGATCAGCAGCATTCGTACCCATCCGAAGATCGTCGCCCCGACGACCCGCCGCGAGCGAACGCGCCGGTCGATCGGGGACACACCCCGTGCTCCGAGAGCCATTCCCCCTCGATCCCCTCTGCGGTCCGACCGTGACGGGAGCGCGCTGCGGGCGGTCCGCCTCCCCGACCCGCCCTCGCGGTCTCACGAAGGGGGATCCCAGGGGGGCCTCACCCCGGAGGGTGAGTCCACCGTGCGCGTCGTCACGGACTCCGGGTCGGTTCCCGGCCGGGGTCACTTGCCCCGGGACTGAAGGACGTCGGTGTGCAGCCGGAAGAGGTGTCCTCGTTCTCGGAAGCATACAACACGGTTTTCGAGGTCGTCGAACCGGCGGGCCCGCGCCTTGCCGTCTCGCCGTGCCCCCGGCGGGTGCGGGGCGTTGGCATCCCCGGTGGGGCCTCGTTAGAATCCGCCTTCGACCTTTGCGTGTTCTGATCGTCACCTCGGCCGCTCTCCCGTTCTCCGGGGCTTCCCTCGCAGGCTCGGACCGTGCTCTCGGACCGTGCCCTCCGACCGTGCCCACCGACCGTGCTCTCCGAAAGGCGATCACCCCCATGCGATCCCTCCTCCTCCGCGCGTTTGTGCCGGGGCTCCTGGCGCTCCTCTTCCTCCCCTGCGCTCCCCTCGAGGCGCAGAGCTTCCGCGACGCGAAGAAGCGACTGATCCAGGGGCTCGAGAAGCGGGACTTCGGGCTCGCGACGGGAGCGGTGGATGACCTGATCGCGCTCGGGAGCGAGAAGGGCCTCGACGCCGTCGTCTCCGTCGGTCTGGCCGGGGACTACTACGGTCTCGAGCGCTACATCGCCGGGAAGCTGGTCGCGGTGCCGAAGGGAGAGGGCCTCGACCACCTCTGCTCCCTCGCCGCCGAGGCCAAGGCGGCCCCGGTGCGGGTCCTGCTGACCCTGGTCCTCGGCAGCCGCCCGGAGCCCGAGGCGTTCGCGGCGGTCATCGAGAACATCAACGACCGGGATGACTCGGTCGCCCTCGCGGCTCTGGAGAAGGTCTCCCAGAAGGACAGCGGGCGCGCGATCGGGCCCCTCATCGCCGCGCTCGCCCGCCGCGAGAAGAAGGGGGAGCAGGAGGGCCTCGTCGCCTTCGAGGTGCAGAAGGTCCTCACCCAGCTCACCCGGGAGGAGCTGGAGACGGCGCGGGACTGGGAGCAGTGGTGGGAGCCGAGGGAGGGGAGCTTCGTGCGCCCCCCCGAAAGGCCCGGCACCGAGCGCAGCGGCACCGGGGTCTCCCGGACCACCTCGAAGTTCTTCAACATCGAGGTGCCGGCGGATCGCGTCGTCTTCCTGCTCGACATCTCCGGGAGCATGGAGGAGCGGGATCCGGCGCCGGAGGAGACCGGCGCGGGGGGTGACGGCGACGGCGCCGGCGGGCGAGGGGGAACCGGGGTCTCTCCGCCGGGAGGTCGGGCCGCTCCCCCCCCGAGCAAGCCGGATCCCAGCCAGATCCCCGAGAGCCGGATGCGGCTGCGGCGGGTGCAGAAGGAGCTGATCGAGACGATCCAACGGCTCCCGGAGCGCACCGAGTTCAACATCATCCTCTTCAACCACCAGATCCAGGGGTTCTCCGAGGAGCTGCTTCGGGCCAACTCCCGGAACAAGCGGGACGCGATCGACTTCGTCCAGAGGTTCGAGGCGGCGGGGGAGACCTGGACCGATCACGCGCTGCAGCGGGCGTTCGAGACCGACCGCCTCCGCGCGATCTTCCTGCTCAGCGATGGTCAGCCGCGACGGAACGAGGTGAAGCTCCCCCATGAGCCGATCCTCGACTGGATTCAGGAGGCGAACCGCTTCTCGCGGGTGCGGATCCACACGATCGGCTTCGAGCAGGCGGGCGCGACGATGAGGAAGTTCATGAAGGCGATCGCGAAGCAGAACCATGGGGAGTACGTGGAGCTCCGCTGAGAGGCGGACCCTCCGCGCCCGAGAGAGGTCTCGACGATGCGACTCCGGACCCCGCTGATCCTGATCCCGCTCCTCCTCGCCTCCCTCGGGGGAGCGATCGCCGCCCCCGTTGCCTTCGTCGACGGCTTCGATGACGCGAAGCGCCGGTTGATGGCCGCGCTGGATGCGAAGCGCCGCGTCGAGACGGCCCGCGCCGTGGAGGAGCTCGCCGCCACCGGAGATCCACGGGCCGTGCGGGCCCTCCTCCTCGTGGGCACGCAGGACCTCACCAGCCCCGTCTATTCGGCGGTCCTCGACGGCCTCGCCGGACAGAGCTCGGAGCCGTGGGTCCTCGAGCTGGGGGAGCAGCTGAAGAAGGTGCGCTCCGACGCGGGCGCGCTCCTCATCGTCAAGACCCTCGGGCTCATCGACTCCCCCGCCACGGTCCCACCCCTCGTCGAGGCGCTGCAGGTGCCGCGCCCTCCGATCCTGCTCGCGGCCCTCCGGGCGGCGCGGGGAAAGACCGACCGCGCCCTGGTCGAGCCGCTGATCGGCGTGCTCGAGCGGGTCGAGGCGGATGCGAGCACCCTCTGGGCGGAGTGCCGGATCACCCTTCAGGTCCTCACGGGGGAGGCGTTCGTCGAGCTCGAGGACTGGCGCAACTGGTGGGAGACCCGGGGGCCGGAGTGGAAGCCGGTGGCGGCGCGAGGGAGCGAGGAGAAGGCCCGGACCGCGGTCCATCGCCCGGCCGGAGACGGGATCGCCCTGCCGAAGATCTTCGGGAACGAGGTCGCCTCGAAGCGCGTCGTCTTCGTCATCGACTGCTCGAAGAGCATGGAGGCGGTCGATCCGCCCGCCCATGTGGAAGAGGGTTCGACGGGGTCGAAGGGGGTCACGCGGCTGAAGCGGGCCCAGACCGAGCTCATCGCCGCGATCGGGGCGCTCCGCCCCGAGGTGCGCTTCAACGTGATCGCCTTCTCGAAGGAGGTGACCCCGTGGAGCGAGGAGAAGCTCGCGAAGGCGGGGAAGGGGGCGAAGCGTCGGGCGGCGAGCTTCGTCGCGGCGATGAAGCCGAACGCGACCACCAGCAGCGGGGCGGCCTTGCTCCAGGCGATGGCCTTCCCCGAGGTGGACACGATCTACTTCCTCTCCGATGGCTCTCCGACCGATCCGGACTCCGGCGACCTCGTCCCCATCGAGCCGATCCTCGAGGAGGTCTTCGCGGAGAACCGCAAGAAGAACATCACGATCCACACCCTCGGCTTCGAGGGGGCGAAGGAGTCCTTCATGCGCGCCCTCGCCGACTTCTCGGGAGGGACCTACGCGCCGATCCGCTGACCTCGCCCCCGCCGCCCGGCCCGGAGCGTGATGGAGCGCGCTTGCGGGGTGTCCGCGGGCTCTCAAATGTCGCTGGGATCGGACTTTGCGTCGCGTCTCCCTTGCCCGTTACCGCCGGTTCTGGTATTCCCCACCTTTTCCGGCCCCCGGTGGGTCGCGGGGTCGCGGTTCGCCCGGCTCCCCGGTTTCTCCCCGTGGGCCCCGAAATGGAACACACCCCGTTGCCGCCGCACGGGTCCGACAAGGGATGGGAACGAATGGACTTCCTCTTCACCGAACAGAGCGTGTGGCTCGGGGTCGGTCTCGCCGTTCTGGCGCTCCTCTACGCCAAGTACCTCTCCGGCTGGATTCTGAAGCAGTCCGCCGGGACCGACCGGATGCAGGAGCTGGCCGGGGCGGTCCAGCAGGGGGCGATGGCCTTCCTGAAGACCGAGTACCGGATCCTCACCGGCTTCGCCCTCGTGGTCGCCGTCGCCCTGTACGTGGGTGTGTCTCCCGGGACCGCGGGGGCGTACCTGATCGGCGCGCTCTCCAGCGGCATCGCCGGGTGGGTCGGGATGCGCACCGCCACCGCGAGCGCGGTCCGGACCACCGAGGCGGCGAAGACCGGCCTCTCCGGGGCTCTCACGGTCGCCTTCCGCTCGGGCACCGTCATGGGCATGACCGTGGTGGGGCTCGGCCTCCTCGCGATCTCGCTCCTCGTCTGGTACTGGCACGGGAACACGCCGGAGGGCGGGGACTTCATCGCCCCGATCTTCGGGTTCTCCTTCGGAGCCTCCAGCATCGCGCTCTTCGCCCGCGTGGGCGGGGGCATCTTCACCAAGGCGGCGGATGTCGGCGCGGACCTCGTCGGCAAGGTCGAGGCGGGGATCCCCGAGGATGATCCGCGGAACCCGGCCACGATCGCCGACAACGTCGGCGACAACGTCGGCGATGTCGCCGGCATGGGCGCCGACCTCTTCGAGTCCTACGCGGGCTCGATCATCGCCTGCATGGCCCTCGGGCTGACGGCGTTCGGCGTGATGGAAAACTCCGAGAACCTCGCCACGGCGCTGCCGTGGGTGATGCTGCCCCTCGTGCTCAGCGCCCTCGGCATCCTCGCCTCGCTGATCGGCACGTTCGTGGTGAAGACGAGCGACGAGTCCCACATCCATGGCGCCCTCTTCAAGGGGCTGATCGTGGCCAGCATCATCTTCGCCGGCCTCGCGGCGTTCGTCTTCTCCCAGATCCCGGAGACCGAGGTCTTCGCGAAGGGCAAGTGGGGGGTCTTCGGCACGATGATCGGCGGGCTCGTCCTCGGGATCATCGTCGGGAAGATCACCGAGCACTACACCTCGGAGCAGGCGCCGCACGCCCAGAAGATCGCGGCGGACTCCGAGCAGGGGACCGCGACGAACATCATCTCCGGCCTCGCGGTGGGGATGCAGTCCACGGTGTGGCCGGTCCTGTGGATCGCGGTGGCGATCGGCATCGCCCACTGGCTCGGCGGCCTCTACGGGATCGCGCTCAGCGCGGTCGGGATGCTCGCCACCCTGGGGATCTCCCTCGGCATCGACGCGTACGGCCCGGTCGCGGACAACGCGGGCGGGATCGCCGAGATGTCGGAGTGCGAGCCGGAGGTGCGCCAGCGCACCGACGCCCTCGATGCGGTCGGGAACACCACCGCCGCGATCGGCAAGGGGTTCGCGATCGGGTCGGCCGCGCTGACGGCGCTCGCCCTCTTCAGCACCTTCGCCCAGCAGGCAAACATCAGCGCCCTCGACATTCTCAACCCGAAGGTGACGATCGGCCTCTTCCTCGGCGCGATCATGACCTTCCTCTTCTCGGCGCTGACCATGAAGGCGGTGGGCCGAGCGGCCGGAAAGATGATCGAGGAGGTCCGTCGTCAGTTCCGGGAGATCCCGGGGATCCTCGAGGGGAAGGCGAAGCCGGACTACGCCGCGTGCGTGAGCATCTCGACCGCCGGCTCCCTCAAGGAGATGATGGTCCCGGGGATCCTCGCCGTGGCGGTCCCGATCGCGGTCGGCAGCGTCCTCGGGGTCGAGACCCTCGGCGGGCTCCTCGCGGGCGCGCTCGTCTCCGGGGTGCTCTTCGCGATCTTCATGTCGAACGCCGGGGGCGCCTGGGACAACGCGAAGAAGTACATCGAGACCGGTCAGCACGGGGGCAAGGGCTCGGATGCGCACAAGGCGGCGGTCGTGGGGGATACGGTCGGGGATCCGTTCAAGGACACCTGCGGCCCCTCGCTCAACATCCTCGTCAAGCTGATGTGCATCGTCTCGCTCGTGTTCGTCCCGCTCTTCAACAAGCTGGCTCAGGGCGAGTGAGCCTCCCCGTCGCGTTCGTTCGCTGAGGCGGGGCGGGCGGAAGGAGTGGGCGCGGCCCCGATCTCCCGGGAGGTCGGGGCCGTGTCTCTCCTTGCCGAATCGGGACTCGGGGGTTGCCTCTTTTCACAGGGGTGAGACGATCCTGACTTCCGCCGCCACACCCCCCGCGGCGGGCGCCGGTCCCCGGAGAGGTGTCCCTGGAATGGAATCGATGACCGAGACGGCCCGCAGTCGACGACAGATCGAGGATGTGGACGAGCTCGAGGCGATCGCCTCGGAGGTCGCCCGCTTCCTGCATCAGAAGCGGGCGGAGGAGATCACCGTCCTCCGAGTTCGTGAGCTCCTCCCGATCTCCTCCTTCTTCATCGTCTGCTCCGCCCGCTCCTCGCGGGCGACGAAGACCCTCTGCGACGGGGTCGAGCGGCTCCTGAAGCCGGTCGCCCTCCCCCGCCTCGGCATCCACGGGCGCAAGGAGGGGAAGTGGGTCTGCCTCGACTATGCGGAGATCGTCGTGCACATCTTCGAGCGCGATGCCCGTCGGTTCTACGACCTCGAGAACCTCTGGGTCGGTGCGCCGAAGGTCGCCGTGGAGTTCGGCCCGCAGGAGGCGGCCCCGGACCCTGACGCACCGTTCGACGCGGACGAGTTCTCCGAGAACGCGCCCGGCGCCTGAGCCCCGCCCAGCGGCGCTGCCCACCGGGCCGGCCCCTGTGCTCCCCGGTCCTCCCTCGGCACTCCGGTCCCGTGGTCGGTCACCGCTCCTCGGTGTCCCCCGACGCGCTCTCTCCGGTGAGGCGCATCAGCTCGGCCACCGATCGACTTCCCCACGCCGATTCCTGACGATGCACGGTGAGGATGCGAAGCCCCGCGTCCTCGTCGGCGGGGAGGAGGGTCACGGTGCCCCCTACGGCACCCTCGGGCCAGGGTAGCAGTCGGTCCGGCGGCCCTCCGGTGAGGGGAGTGCGGGACCAGATCGCCCAGCCCCGCGCCACCGGCACCGCGATCCCGCCCTTCACCAGCGTGGGGCTCCCTCCGACGATCGGCGCGAGGTCCTCGGGGCGCGCGGGAGCGCCACCCCCGCGTCGGCTCCGTCGGCGCGGGCTCGCCCCGGGAATCTCGAGCTCGACCGGCACCGAGTCGCGCAGCGCGCCGGTGCGAGGGTCGAGGGACCAGGCGCGGATCGTGCCCTCGCCGACCGGAGTCGTCAGGTCGATCACCCACGGCACCGCGTCTTCACCCCGATGGAGGGTGGCGAGGGGCGGCGCGGGGTGCGCCCAGTCGAGCTCCCAGCGGTCGAGGTCGAGAGCGACGATCCGAGCACCGTCGGGGGGAAGGGCGATGAGGCGCTCCTCTCCCTCCCGGTCGCGGGAGACCCACGCCGCGGCCTCCGGTCGGAGGCGCAGCGCGGCGACCTTGCCGATCTTGTACCGGGCGAGGTCCCCCTTCTGGGGGGTGCGGAGGTGCCGGGGCACGAGGTGGATGCCACGGAGGTCTCCCTCGGCGAGTCCGAGCCGCGCGACGAGACCTCCCCGGGCGATCGCGAAGACCTCATCCCGGTGGCGGAGGAGAGACCCGGCGGGGAGCAGGTCACTCAGGTCGGAGGATGCGTGCCACGGGAGGGTGCGGACCGCGAGCTGTGTCCGCCAGAGCTCCCGCCCGTCCCGCGGATCGAGGGCGAGGACCCAGGTCTCCACCTCGATGAACCCCCGGGTCGCGAGCCAGAGGACCTGGCTCGAGGAGACATGCGGGACCCCTCCGATGGTGAACCCCTCCAGAGCCCAGTCCGGCGCCGGGCGGAGAGTGGGACCCCCGCCGCTCTCCCTCGTCACGATGGTGGGGGCGGTCCAGCCTCGGTCGCTCCACTCGTGCTCCTCGTAGATCCACTCGCTCGTCGTCCGGTACTCCTTCCGCGGAGTGCGCGTGGGGAGGAGGAGGCAGTCCTCGCCGACCCGGGCGGTCCAGGAGGTGTCCCGCAGCGGCTCGGCCCCTCCCTCCGGGGTCGGGTGCGACGCGGGGACACGCCAGAGCACACCGTGGGGAGCACGCAGGGAGACGGCGAGGGGGCCGCCCCGAGCCGGCAGCAGCGCGAGGGAGTCCTGCACCGCGGGAGTGAGGTCGGCGAGCGGGACACGGCGGTGAGTGGGGGTCGCGATGGTCCCGGTGCGATCGTTGGGGTTCGGGTCGAGGTCGAGGGGGTACACCGCTTCGAGGGAGAGGCGTCCCTCGGGGAGGAGCGGCAGGTCGATCGGCTCTCCCGAGGTGGGGCGAGCACCCACTCGCGCAGCTGCTCGTGGAGCTCATCCCCGAGGGACTCCCGTCGCAGGAGGAGGCGCGCGGTGCCTCGATCCCCCGACTCGATCGCGTCTTGCAGGCGGCGCAGGGCGAGCTCCTCGAGCCCGTCGAGCCAGATCAGGGGACTCGCCGCGTCGATGGGCGCCGCCTCGAGGGTCCGCTTCACGAGGCCCGCGGGGAACCGGAGTCGACTCCGCTGCTCATCGCTCAGGGACAGGAACCAACCGCGCAGGATCTGCCACGGAGGGGAGATTTCGCGGGCGCCGGTGCGATGCTCTCCCGGAGGGACGAGGAGCGGTCCACGCTCATCGAGGAAGCGCAGCAGGACTGTCCGCGCCTCGCTGCCATCCCCATCGGCGAGGAGTCCGCGCACGACCTCGAGGGGGTCGCCGTCGATCCACGGCGGGCGCGCCACCGGGATCCGGGTGGCGGGGATCCCCGCCTCCTCGCCTCCGAGCAGGAACTGGATCGCGCCGTCCGCGGTGGCGGTCCGGCGGGACGGGAGCAGGACGGTGGCGGCCGCGACCACGAGGAGGGTGGCGAGGATCACGATCGGGACCGGGAGGCCCCCCTCGTGCTCTCGTCCCTGCTGTGCTCTCGTCATCACGCCTCCCCACGCCCGGAATCGAATCCCACCCCTCCATCATCGGCGGTCCGGCGGTCGGACTCCACCGTTCCGCGGGGCAGCTGTGAAGGACGGGAGTCGCAGAGGAGGGGGCGCTTGTACGACCCCGGCGCGGTTGCTACATTTCGAATCCGAGCGGACTTGTGACTCCTGGGGCCCCGTCGGGAGGGGGAGCGGCCATGCGGTGGACGATCGAATGTGCCTCTCCGGAGGAGACCGAGGCGATCGGAGAGGCGCTCGGAGAGCTCCTGTGCGCTGGCGACCTCGTCGACCTGCGGGGGAACCTGGGCGCGGGGAAGACCTGCCTCACCCGGGGGATCGCTCGGGGGCTCGGCTCCGGTGAGCCGGTCCGCAGCCCGACCTTCACGATCTGTCAGGTGCACCGCGGCGAGCCGAACCTCTTCCACCTCGATGCCTATCGCCTCGAGGAGCCGGAGGAGCTCCTGATCCAGGGGTGGGACGAGATGCGCCAGCGGGGGGTCGTGGTGATCGAGTGGGGGGAGCGGGTCGAGGAGCTTCTCCCGAAGGATCGACTGGAGGTCGGTCTGGAGCACAGGCCGAGCGCGGATGGCAGTCTCCGGGCCGGGGAAATCTCCCCGCGGAAGCTCACCTTTCACCCCCGCGGACCCCTCTCGGAGCGTATCCTTTCCGGACTCGTCGATCGCGGGGCTCTCGAGGCCCCGAGCCTTCCTCGCGAGCGTCGAGGCGACTGAAGAAACCTCCCCGGGGAGGTGGGCAGCCCGACGGCATCAACCGATCCGTCGGCGTCCGTCGACAACCCTGTTCGAAGCTGGAGGCCCTCGACATGCGGGCACCACTCTACATCACCGATACGGCCCCCGGCGGGGGCAAGACCGTCCTCACCCTCGGCCTCGTCACCGAGCTGGGCACGACCTTCGACTCGGTCGGCTTCATCAAGCCCGTCGGCCTGGCGCGCGTCCGCGCCGGCAACGCCGGCATCGACATCGATGCGATGCTCGTCGACAAGGTCTGCCAGACCCGATCGAACATCGAGGACATGTCCCCCGTCACGGTCAGTCGCTCGATCTGGCCGAAGGTCACCCCCGAGGAGTCCGGACGGATGATGGAGAAGATCGAGGGCGCCTTCGGTCGGGTCTCCGAGGGCAAGGACATCGTCGTGGTCGAGGGGACGGGCCACGCCGCCCTCGGCGCCGTGATGGGCCTCTCGAACGCTCGCGTGGCGAAGGCGCTCGGCACCCGCGTCCTCCTCGCTTCCGCCTACAGCGACCTCGAGCGGAACGCCCTCGACGCCCTCGAGCTGAGTCGCGGGTACTTCGAGGCGATGGGGGTCCCGGTCCTGGGCGCGGTGGTGAACCGTGTCCCGGCGGAGCAGCTCGACTCCTACACCTCCTACGCGCGCGACAAGTTCGACGAGATGGGAGTGCGGTTCTTCGGGTGCATCCCGGAGGAGCCGGCCCTCACCAACTTCCAGTTCCTGCAGGTCTCCGAGTACCTCGACGGCGAGATGCTCTGCGGTGAGGCGAAGGCGGAGCGCGTGATCTCCTCGGTGCGGGTCGGCGCGATGGTGCCGCACCGTGCGATCGGCTACTTCCAGAGGAGCTGCCTCGTCATCACCCCCGGGGACCGGGAGGATGTGATCGTGACCGCCTGCGCCGCCGCGGCGCAGGAGGCTGCGGGTCCATCCGGGATGGTCCTGAGCGGCGGGATCCGCCCGCACGACCGGATCATCGAGCTGCTCCGCAGCTCCGGCATGCCGATCTTCCTCGCGACGGAGGACTCCTACACCGTCGCGAGCCGGATCCACGACATGCCGCTGCGGATCCAGCCGAACGACGCAGAGAAGATCGCGACGGTCCAGGGGCTCGTCTCCGCCCACGTGGAGGTCGACCGGATCGTCTCCGCCCTCGAGTCCTGAACGAGGAGCCGACGCGGAACCATGGAGGAGCCGAACGACATGACCGAAGCTCGCGAGCCCCGACGAACTCCCCGATCCCCGGAGCCCCCGCGCCGCAGCGGGGGAGAGCCCGGGAGCGACGGCCCCTCCCGCACGCGGGACACGGGCTCCGGTGGAGCCATCCTCAGCTCGCTGCAGATCGGCACGCCCCTCGAGGAGTTCCGCAGCCACTACCGGAAGAAGCAGCGCAGCTTCGAAGGGATGGCCGTGGCCCGCCCCGCCGAGATCTATCGGCGGGCGTTCGAGCTTGCGGAGGAGCTGATCCGCAAGCAGCGGGGGGGGGATGACGAATGCTGATCCGGAGCCTCCGCGCCGAGAACTTCATGAAGTTCCGGGCCCTCGAGCTCGACGACATTCCCTCCCGCGGTCTCGTCGGCATCGTCGGGAGGAACGAGGGGGGCAAGACGACGATCGGAGAGCTGGTCCAGTTCGCGCTCTTCGGGAAGACCCTCTCCGTCGAGCGCGGGTCGATCCTCGATCTCATCCACTGGGATCGGGATCACTGCGTGGTCGAGCTCGAGTTCGTGCATGAGGGTGTCTTCCGGGTCTGGCGCGAGATCGATCGCTACGGCACGAACTACGCTCGTCTCCTGAAGGTCGATCCCGATGATCCGGAGAAGACCGAGGAGATCGCCTCCGGGGCGATGCCGGTGGCGCGCGCTCTCGAGGCGCGGCTGCGCTTCTCCTTCGAGGACTTTCTCCGCTCGTTCTACCTCGCGGAGCGGGACTTCCCGCGCTCCCCGGACAAGATGCGGGACTTCCTCGATCGCATGACCGGCGTCGAGGTCCTCCTCGCCGCCCAGGAGGCGGCCGGGGGCCGGGTCGGGGAGCTCGAGGAGCGTTTCGCCGTCATCCAGACCCAGGTGCGGAAGAACGAGCAGCAGATCGCCCGCTACGTGCCCAATGTCGAGAAGATCCCGGAGCTGGAGGAGTCCCTCTCGGGTCACGACGAGGCGCTGGGGGCGCAGAAGGAGGAGCAGCGCCGCGCCAACGAGTCGCACGCCGCGATCGAGGCGAAGCTGGCGGAGCGCGAGGGTCTCCGAGACCGCCTGGAGGGGCTGGCGCGGACTCCCACCGGCGAGCTCCGCGGCGAGGTCCGTGCGATCCGGCAGCGGCTGCAGGAGGTGCCGGACCTCTCCGGTGACGAGTCCCTCCGGGGGGGGCTCCTTGAGGGCCTCGACCTCCTCGATCGCCTCGGCGAGGAGGCGGAGGAGCTGCAGGGCCTGGTGGAGCGGGCGGAACGCTCGATCATCGGTCGTCTCGATGGCGCCGGGAGCGACTCCTATCAGGGACAGGAGCGGGACGCTCGCGCGCTCCTCGCCCGGTCGATCGCGCGCCGTCGGAACGGGATCCTCCTCAGCACGCTTTCGTTCCTCATCGGCATCTCCATCGCCGGCGTCGCCCTCCATGATCGCCTCGTGCCCGGCAGCCCGTGGCTCCCGGAGAGCCTTGGTCCGCAGGAGAGCACCCTGATCCTCTGCGGCTTCTCCGCCGGGCTCGCCCTGATCCTCGCCGCGGTCCTCGCCGGGCGCGCGAGCGCACAGCGTCACGACATCGCGGATCTCGAGGCCTCGATCTCCCGGGTGGGGGTCGATCAATCCTCGGCGAGCGAGGCGCGGGAGAGCCTCGCGGCCTTCCGTGAGGACTTCGCCCGCAAGCCGATCACCGCGATCGCCGACGGCCTCCTCTCGATCCGCCAGGAGGCGGTCTCCACCAAGGCGAGGTCGCTGTCGTCGCGGGTCGAAGCCGCCGTTCAGTCGGGGGAGCCGGACATCTTCCGAGCTCTCGCCGCGCGGGAGAAGGCGATCGTCTCGAAGACGAAGAACGGGGCGAAGGAGGCGCGGAAGGAGGCGCAGAAGGCAGCCGAGGCGCTGAAGAAACTCCAGTCGAAGCGGGATCGGGTCCACTCGGAGATCCGCGAGTACCAGAAGCAGGATGGCCGGAGAGCGGAGCTCGAGGAGAAGAACGCCCAGCTTCGCAAGGAGGGGGCGGCGCTCCGCGAGGAGATGGATGTGCACCACCTCGCCCAGGAGCTCCTCGGGGAGACGGTCGACTCGATCCGGCATCGGGCGGGCCCCAGCCTCGGGAAGGGGATCCGCAAGCTGCTCCCCTTCCTCACGGAGAACCGCTACCAGGACCTGCAGGTCACTCCCGAGTTCGACCTCAAGCTCTTCACCGGCGCCAAGAGCGACTTCCTCGAGACGCACGAGCTCTCCGGGGGGACCCTGGAGGGGTTGAGCTTCGGCTTCCGCCTCTCGTTCGCACAGGCCTTCGTCGGCGCGGTGACCCGCGCGCCTCAGTTCCTCTTCCTGGACGAGCCGTTCCGGGCCATGGATCTGGGGCGGGTGCGCAAGACTCTCGCGGCGCTTCACCGCCTCAGCGATGACCTCCCGCAGATCTTCGTCATTCTCCCCGATGTCGAATCCGGGGATCGCGCCCTGTTCGATGCGGTCATCGAGGCGCGGATCGGGTCACCGGAGCTGCGCCTCTCCCTCGACCCAGCGAAGCGGGCACCCGCCCGGCCCGCGCGTCAGCCGCGCGAGCAGAGCCCGACACCGGCGCAGGCCGATGGGCCGAAGCGATCGACCCCGGAGGAGGGGGACGGGAAGACGGAGCGACCGGTGACTTCGGCTCGCGGCGAGGACTCCGCCCCGCCCGAGCGTCCGTCCCGGTCGCGTCGAGCGCGAGAGCGCGGGGCGCCCGATGGGCGGAGTGCCGACGACGGGCCCCGGGAGGCGGGTCGGCGGGAGCAGGATCGCCCCTCGCGCTCCCGGCGTCGTGGAGAGGCCGGGGACCGGCGATCCTCGACGCGAGGCGAGTCCGAAGAAGGTCGCGGCGGGGCCGACCGCTTCCGCGAGCGGCCTTCGGAGCGCCGCACGAAGGAAGCGGATCGACGCGCGGAGAGCCGCGCCGAGAGTTCCCCCATCGATCGCCCCGACCGCACTCCGGACCGCTCCCGCGAGCGACCTGCGGCCGCCTCACCGGAGCGCGAGGACTCCCCGCCGCAGCGTCGTCGGGAGAGCGGCGAGGACTCCCCGCCGCAGCGTCGGCGGGAGAGCGGCGAGGAGGCCCCGCCGCGGGGAGACCGGTCCGAGTCGCGGACTCGCGAGAAGACAGCGCCTCCCGCTCCCGCCGCGAAGGACCGCCCCCGGGATGAGGCTCCGCCGCGCCCTCCTCGGCGGGCCACCGAGCCCCCGGAAGAGTCGCCCTCCGGGTTCCTCGCCGGGATCTTCGACGATGACCGCGACCGCAGCTGAGTCGAGCGCGCTCGGGCGCCGACCTCGCTGAGCCGGGCCGATCCCGGCATCGGAAGGAGGGGCAGCGTGGCTGAGTCGACGGAGGGGCGCGGGGCGTCCTCCGGCGTGCACCTCTTCGCCGCCGATCTCCATCTCGACGGAGGCGAGGTGTCCCGGGAGCGCCTGCGGGCGCTGATCCGGACCGCCCACGCGGAGGGTGCCTCCCTCCACCTGCTCGGTGATGTCTTCCACTACTGGTTCGGCCCCCGTCATCTCGACCACCCGATGTTCCATCGGGAGCTCGAGCTCCTCCGCGGCGCGGTCGCGATCGGAGTCCCGGTCCTGATCGTCCCCGGGAACCGGGACTTCCTCCTGGATGCGGAGTTCTCCCGGGCCACCGGGGTTCGCCTCGCGGCGGATGCCACCGAGCTCGTGGTGGGGGGGGAGCGGGTGCACCTCTCCCACGGCGATCTCTTTGGGGTCGCCGATGTCCGGTACCAGCGGATGCGTCGTCTCCTTCATGCCCCGGTGGTGCGCTGGCTCGCCTCGCACCTCCCGGCGGCGATCGTCGGCGCGCTCGCTCGCCGCCTGCGTCGCCACTCGGAGCATGTGGTGGCGCGAAAGGACGCGGAGGTCCTCGCGCCCGATCGCCCCAGCATCGCCGCGCTCTTCACCGACGGGGTCGATGTCGTCATCTGCGGGCACTTCCATCAGGCCCGGGATGAGCGCTTCTCTCCCGGGGAGGGGGGCGGTCGCTTCCGGGTTCTCGAACCGTTCGAGGACCACGGCTACTATCTGCGGGCGCGGGACGGGGAGTGGAGCGAGCACCGCCTCGCGGCGGCGGAGGAGGCGGCTTGAGCGCCCCCTGGACGGTGGTCGTCACCGGCCCCACCTGTGGCGGGAAGACGGGCCTCTCCACCGCGCTCGCTCGCGCGACCGGCTGGCCGATCCTCTCCCTCGACGCCATGAAGGTCTATCGGGGCATGGACATCGGAAGCGCCAAGCCCTCCGCGGAGTTGCGGAGCGAGCTTCGCTTCGAGCTCCTCGATCTGCGCGACCCGTGGGAGACCTTCTCCGTGAGTGACTACCTCGAGGAGTGGAAGGCGGTCTCGGAGAGGATCGCGGGGCCTCGGATCCTCTCCGGCGGGACGCTCTTCTACCTGAACGCCCTGCGGGAGGGCCTCTTCGAAGGGCCGGGCGCCGATCCCGCCACGCGCGAGCGCTGGGAGGCGCGGGCCGACGCCGAGGGAACCGCCTCGCTGCACCGCCACCTCTGCGGCATCGATCCGATCGCCGCGGCGCGGATCCACCCGACCGACCGCCGCCGACTGATCCGCGCGATCGAGGTCTTCGAGAGCTCGGGAGAGACCCTCACCGCCTGGCAGGCGCGGAGGGAGCCCAGCCTCGATCCGGAGCGAACCCTCTGGCTCGGCATCTCGCGACCGCGGGAGGCGCTGCACGCGCGCATCGAGGCCCGGGTCCTGCGCATGTTCGACGCGGGGTGGGTCGCCGAGGTGGAGGGGCTGCTCGCTCGGCGGGAGCCGCCCTGGTCCTCATCGGCGGCGCAGTCGATCGGGTATGAGGTCATCCGGGAGCGACTGCTCGCGGGGGAGGACCCGAGGGGAGGGATCGAGCGCATTCAGTCGAGGACGCGCGCCTTCGCCCGGCGACAGCTCACCTGGGCGCGCAAGCTCCCCATCGAGTGGTGGACGCCGGAGGAGTTCGAGGAGCGCGGGGAGCGGCTCATCGCGTCGCTCACCCGGGGGGAGCTCCCGACGCCGGATCCCGAGGCCCGGCAGAGGGGCGCCGCTCAGTAGAGGGCGCCACGCCGGAGCGGAGCCTCGGCTCGTCTCTCCCGTCCGACTCTTCTTCCCGTCTCTGTCTCCCATCGCCCTTCTTCACGGCGGTCCCACGGTCGCGGCGGCGGGGGAGATCGGGAGGGGAGGGGAGTGATGAGAAAAGAGCCGAACTCCGGTGAGGGAGCTCGGCTCTTCCCGCGGCTCCCCGCCTCAACGGGGTGCGTGCGCGGCACTCGGTCGGAGAGGGCCGGATCGTCGAGGTCGGGTCGTCGAGGCCTAGTAGTCCTCGAGCGGACGCTCCTCGAGGTCCCACACGATCCGGTCCCAGTCGACGCGGAACTCGTGGAAGTCGTTCCCCCACTTGCGCATCACGCGCTTCCAGTAGCCCGGGGAGGTGACGGTGCTCTTCTGGCTCGAGGAGCAGCCGAGAGCGCCGAAGGTCAGTCCGCCGAGGCAGACCGCCACGCACAGGATTCGGGTGAACTTACGCATGCGAGCCTCCTGCTCGTTCCGGATCGTCGACCGTCGAGGACGGCCCGACACAATTTCCGCCGGGCGTGCTCCTCGTCTCCCCGAGAGGAGAGCTTCGGACCGCGATGCGGTGTCTCTTGGCTACCTGTGATCCGCTCCGGAGCGGGGCTCCGGAGAGAGATCGGGGACCGCTCCCGGGAACCACCCCGGGGCGAGCTTGTCGCGTCGAGTCTCCGAAGGAGTCGCTCGGACGCACGCACCCGGTTCTCGAGGTGTGAGCTCTTCGTCCACCGGCGCGTCGTGCAAGCACGGCGCGAGACCCGGCGGCGAAGGTCTCTCCCGGGGACCCAATGCGGAACCCGAAGCGGCGGAAACTAGCCCCGTGGGGGGGGAAAGTCAACGCTTCGAGGACCCACGGGTGGGAACCACCGGCTCGAGGATCACCGAGGGGTGGAGCACCCCTGCCGGAGCCGCTCCAACCGAGGAACATTCCAACGACCTGGTGTCATCACGCAGTCACCGAGGAGGGACCGCTCCGCCCCGCCGCCCCGCCGGAGCCCCGGTCGAGTGGTCTCGGGGGCTGTGCGTTCTTTTGACACCCCCGGGTCGCGACCTTAGACTCCCGCTCCCTGCACTCTGGCCCTCCGAAAGGGCGAGAATCCACCCATCCCCGGCCCCGGGAGGACCCCCAGTGACCGAAGAGCGGATCCGAGCGGTCAAGATCGAGAAGATCGGGCGCCTTGAGGAGGAGGGCATCCGTCCCTACCCCGAGCGCTATGACCGGACGCACACCCTGAGCGAGGTCGCGAGCCTCGCGGAGGGGACCGGGGGAGTCCGCCTCTGCGGGCGGATCGTCAGCCGTCGGGAGTTCGGGAAGCTCACCTTCTTCGACCTGCAGGACCTCGAGGGGCGCTTCCAGTGCGCCCTCCAGCAGGATCGGGTCGGCAAGGAGGCCTTCAAGCGCTTTCTCAAGCTCGTGGACATCGGGGACTTCGTCGGAGTGGAGGGGGAGCTCTTCCTGACCCAGAAGGGGCAGCTCTCCCTGCAGGGGGACGGGTGGACCTTCCTGGGCAAGGCGCTGCGTCCGCTCCCCGAGAAGTACCACGCGCTCTCCGACCAGGAGACGCGGTACCGCCAGCGCTACCTCGACCTGATCATGGATCCCGAGTCGCGACGGCGCTTCCATCTCCGAGGACGCCTCGTGCGTGCGCTGCGTCGACAGCTCGATGCCGCGGGCTTCGAGGAGGTGGAGACCCCCGTCCTCCTCAACAAGGCATCCGGTGCGATGGCGACCCCCTTCCGCACCCACCACAACGCCCTCGACCAGTCGATGGTCCTGCGGATCGCGCCGGAGACCTACCTCAAGCGGTGCATCGTGGCGGGGTACGATCGCGTCTACGAGTTCGCCCGAGTCTTCCGGAACGAGGGGATCGATCCGTCGCACCTGCAGGACTTCACGATGCTGGAGTTCTACGCGGCGTACTGGAACTTCGTCGACAACATGGACTTCACCGAGAAGCTCATCCGGGGCAGCCTCGAAGAGTGCCTCGGCTCCCTCGCGATCGACTTCGGCGACGAGGTGATCGACTTCGGAGCGGAGTGGCCTCGTCGGAGCCTCGGCGAGCTGATCGAGGAGCACGCCGGGATCGACATCGCGGCGCACCCCGACGCGGACGCCCTCCGCGGCGCGATCGCGGCGCGCGGCCTCCAGCTGGAGGGGATCGAGTCCCTGGGTCGGGGCAATCTGATCGACCAGCTCTACAAGAAGGTCTGCCGCCCGCATCTCCGCCAGCCGATCTTCATCACTTCCCATCCCACCGACCTCTCTCCGCTGGCGCGCCGCAACGACGATGAGCCGGGCATCGCGGACCGCTTCCAGCTCGTGGTGCGGGGGTGGGAGATCCTCAACGCCTACTCGGAGCTGGTCGATCCCCTCGACCAGCGCGCGCGCCTCGAGGAGCAGGCGCGACTGCGTGCCGCCGGAGATCACGAGGCGCACCCGATGGACGAGGACTACCTCCTCGCCATGGAGTACGGGATGCCGCCGATCTCGGGGTGGGGGATGGGGATCGATCGGTTTGTCGCCCTGGCGTCCGGAGTGGAGAACCTCCGGGATGTGGTCCTCTTCCCGCTGATGAAGCCGGTGGTCGAAGAGGTGGAGTAGGCCACCGGGGCCGCGTGCTGGAGAGACAGCGACCCGAGAGACAGCGCGCCCGAGG